>Ga0209401_1001631_pt1 | contig 14812 bp, 21 predicted proteins | sample M_140807_MF_Meta_FD_187318 | JGI IMG/M metagenome (GOLD analysis project Ga0209401, IMG submission 187318) | Freshwater microbial communities from Lake Montjoie, Canada to study carbon cycling - M_140807_MF_MetaG (SPAdes) (version 2) | ecosystem: Environmental > Aquatic > Freshwater > Lake...
CGCCGTGCGAAGACTCAGCAGGTAGACTATACAGATCTAGGTAAGATTGTAGCAGGTTCGGGTGTTCTTACAGGTGGTGTTTTATATTCTCTTGGAACCGAGTCAATTGTAGAAGCAGCAGAAACGGTTACCACTGCAGCACAGGAGATGTTTGTAGGCAAACCTGAGTTTTAAGGTTCAATGACCAATGCATCTCCTAACTGAGCAGCAGACGGTGTAGCGCGATACTGAGTCATGCGTCCAATTTCCTTCTTAGGAACTGCTGAATCTCCACAATATCTCACAATTGCTTTATATAAATCAAATCCATGATATCGATCATGATTGTCCATCTTTTCACGGAACATCACTGAAGTACCATCACTCTGTTTCATCCATTGAAGGAAGATTTCAAACAACGGATGTGAAGTTTCATGCTTCGGTCCTTTGGGAAACATATCCCAGAAGACTGACGTAGCAAACCTAACTAAATCAAATGACGATGAAGCACTAATATAAGGTCGTTCTGCATTGTGAAAGGGTCCCATGTTATACTGTCCACCTGCTTCTTCATCTTCCTGAAACTGACTGCTCATGAACAACTTAGGTTCCTTCATTCCTGTCAAACGCAATGAAACAATTGCACGGTCAAAGTCAATAAGTTTAATCAGGTATCCAAATGTTGGAACCTTGTAGACTTGTCCACCGTGCTTGTAGAAGAGAAACTCTTCAGTCGTTGAAACATACATCACATTGTTTCCATGCAAATCGTTGTGAGTGAATCCGTAGTTCCTCTGTGCAAACGCTAATGCAAACACAATCTGTGAAACCCATGCAACGTGTTTTTCTTGCTCTGGGTTATTTTTAATCAAATCGTAAAAAGTTCCCTCACAGACTTCCATCACAGTTGTCATCACAGGAACATCTTTGAATGTTGCCCATGCAAATGGTTCAGGATCTTCATCATCTTGCTCTTCATCTTCAAATAGGTCTGAACATCCACAGGATTCAATATCGTAGACATCTTCATCATCATCATCCTCCTCCTCATCTTCGGGAGATTCAGACGAAGCAACATCATATGCTTCAACATCTCGTTCAGAGTCTGGATCGCTAATATGATCAACTGTTACATCTTCAATATCTCCTAATTCTATTTCATCTCCCATCTCAAGTGATGTTCGTGCACGACGAGTATGACTAAACTCTGCGTCGTGACCTGCTGTTCGTAATTTCAATTCAAATGTATGACCAATCTTATCTGCAAACCATCCTTTTTCAGTTAAATCTTCATAGTCATCTGAAATATCAATGGTATGTGATTCTGCTAACCCTGCAAAGACTCCATAGACTTTAGGAAAGTGCTGGCATCCAGATTCAGATAATGCAAGTGAAGTCATTGCACCAACATATGCAGCAGTATGTGCACTTTGCATTCGTTCTTGCAAGTCATTTGCTACGTCAGTTCGTTTAGGAACACCAAATGATCCATAATCTCCTCGCATCGTCTTGAACGGTGATAAAATCATAGTTGTCTTACGATGAACTGGAATCGTCTGTCCGCGAACCTTAATATGAGTAGCGTCCACAATAGATTCAATTGGAGTATTCAACTTAACTCCATATTCATGAAGTCCTGCCAATGTTTCAGTTTTGAACAACTTCTCAAGACACGGAAAAAAGGGTTGTAAACTCTTCATAGACCAATGTGATCCGTCCAGTTTGGACATACGTTGGAGTTTTAAAGAGACCGGTGTAGTTCGTAATTCCTTTCCCATTATGAAATGTCTCGGTGATGAATGTTAAAAAATAAACGACAAGGATAACAAGATGAATTTCCAACTCAAAAAGTTCAATATGGATATGATCAAGGACCGTTGTGGAATGGATTCACGAAAAAGTCCCATGATCGTCATTATTGGAAAGAAAGATACAGGCAAGTCCTTTTTAGCACGTGATTTGTTGTTCAACGTTCAAGATTGCTTTCCAGCAGGGTTAGTGATATCACCTACTGAAGCAGTCAATGAGTATTTTCAGGCGTTTGTTCCCTCCAAACTGATTCACGATAAGTATGAACCAGGGAAAGTCCAGAATTTTATTAAGCGTCAGTTTGCAGCCAAACAGAGGTTTTTGAAATCCAAAGCAAGTGGTCAGGTGTTTGATCCTCGTGCGTTCATGATTTTAGATGACTGTTTGTATGCTGCAAAAGAATGGATCAATGAAGAGTCTACTCGTTTCGTGTTCATGAACGGTCGTCACTTAGATATGATGACGATTATCACGATGCAGTATCCTCTAGGTATTACACCTAACTTGAGAACTAACGTAGATTTCGTATTCATTCTTCGTGAGAATATCCTAGGGAATCGTCGTAGAATTTACGAGAATTACGCAGGTATGTTTCCAACCTTTGAGATGTTTTGTGATTTCATGGATCAATGCACAGAGAACTATGAAGGTCTAGTTATTTGCAATAACGTTAGCTCCAATAAGTTAGAAGACCAAGTGTTTTGGTATAAGGCATCCGAGCACCCTCCATTTAGATTATGTGATCAGTCGTTGTGGGCTGATAACAGACCTTTCCAGTCAGCTATGATGGCTGCCGACGACTATAACGCTACTTCACTGCGTAAAAAGAACGCTGCCCCTTCCGTGTGGGTTCGAAAAGAAGGAGGAGGTCGTGAATAAAATAGTTGAATTAAATAATGCCTAAGGCAGTGATTCTTTTCAGTTTTAAAAAGGATGATCCATCTCCATTGCTTAAAAACTTGACAGACCTCACCTTCAATCGAAAAGATGGTCGTCGTACCATTTTTTCGAAAGAGTTTTCGGTCAATGAAGTTGAACTAGAGTTAGATCAACTAAAGGCAGTTAAGGATTCAATTACAAAAAACGCTACAATCCGAATTGCCTCTCCATCTCGTGTTTGGAAAGAAGCGTTCAAAGCAGCAGGTTTGGACTCTGACGAAGCTGTAGCTCTTGCAGGATTAGCGATGGCTGAACCTGGAACTACGAGTTCTGTAAATCTTCTAGACTTTGGAGATTCAGCTATGGGTGAAGCACCTGTTCCTGCAGCTGCACAACCTGTTGCAGCCGAACTCAAACAAGAAGAATCACAATCTCAAGGAATTGTCGATGATGACTTTGATGTAGATGCACTTGTTGCAGGTCTTGTTAATACCAAGATTGGTGGACGAACCACAAGGGTTCTTGATACCCGTCGTCGCAAGACACGGTCCACAAGGACCTCCACGGTCCGTCGTGGTGGTAAGAAATCACGTTCCAAGAGTCGTCGCAATTAATCTCGCAAGGCACCTTCGCTAGGGTGAATTGGTTTAGATGCATCCGCTAGACCATCCTCTAATGTCTTCTTCTCTAATGCGTTCTGCTTCTTTCGTTGTTCATTCTCCTCCTTTTGCTTACGAATGGATTCCTCACGTTGCTCGGCAAAGAACATCTCCTTATTGGATTCGTTCTCCTTGTATTTTCTCATTAACTCATTCAACTCCTTCTCAGCATACTCAACTTCAGGCATCAAATGTTCCGATGGATCCCAAGGCAACCAAGCACCTACCTTACCGATATACAAGTTGTCCTTTGGATAACGACGCTGAAGTACCTTTGCAAACATCTGAGTTTCCTCAACGGTTGCAAATGCACGACGAACCTTAACACCACGCATGTTGGTCCTGAACTCAACCTTGTTATCATACAACTCCTGAAGATCCTTCTCGTTCTTGAGCAAAAAGATTTGGTATTGCTCGTGGATATCCGTCTTCTTGACCTCTTCCTTACGAACATTCACGTACTCCTGAGCATCCTTCAAAAGATCATCAATCTTGACGGAATACTTCTTGGACAAAAAGGCCATGAAGTTTTCAAGTCCCTTGATCTTCCACTCGTAATCCATCCACTCTACGAACTTTTCAAAGAAGAACTCCTGCTTCTGCTTAATCACCTTCTCAGGACTGATGAAGGAGACAACGCAATATTTCTGTGTAGGAATCTCTGGGTCTTCGTCCAAGTAATCAATTGGACCATTCTCATCTGCCTTTGGAAGTTCTGTTAGAGGCATTTACTTATTCTTGCGACTTGACCTTAAGTTCTTTCTCCGCAGTGTCTTACGACGACGCTTTCTACGACCTCCACTCATTGGTTCAGCACCTGCATCTTCAGTCACGTTTGTAATAAACTTCTCTATTTGCTCAGGAGTAACTACTTGATTTGTTAATGGATTTTTCTTTTCTTTTCCAAGCCATGATTTTTCAAGAGCTTTCCTTTGAAAAATAAACCGATTATCCTTATTAATTCGAATAATCTCATCACCTGAACGAATAGGATCCATAGTAATTGGATCACTCCATCCAATCTCTGAACGTTTTAGAGTTAAAGTCTCTAATGATGAATCTTTTCTTGATTCATACACATCGCTTAAAACAGCTATAACATCTTTTTCATTAGGATCTCCTGAATAGTATCTCTCCTGTCCTATCTCCTGAAGATACGTGTAATGGTCCATCCATTTAATTTTTTCAGGAATCCAATATTCAATCTGTAAGTCGATTGAATCATTAGAATCAATTTTAATAAAATAAAGAAATGTTATATCACTTCTGAATATTGTTCCGTATTCTTTACTAGTTTCAACTGTAATAGTAGGAAATAGTTCAGGATAATATTGTTCTAGTTTAGTCTTTACAAGTTCCCTATATTCAGGTTTCATGAATACAGAACTTTTTGGCGGTGGACCAACAACAAGCATATTCTTCCATTCATTCTCCATTATTTTACCGCAATAGAATAGTATTTTTACCTCTTACGACTTGACCTTAAGTTCTTTCTCCGCAAGAATAGATTGATATTTCTTAAAATCAGTAACTATAGATTGAATCGATTGTAGATCAGAACGTTTTGATGATTGTGAATCAGTTGTCATTCTTTCAAAATCAATTAAATAAGCTTTCTTTGTTTTTGGATTGAAAACAATATTATCGAGCGAAACATCGTTATGATACAAACTAGCTTTGTTCAAAATGTTAATCTCATTTATCAATTCTTCAAGTGCATGAATAATGTCATTTAGTTCATCTGGAATTGTAGGAACAGGTTCAGGTGCCCAACTTAAACGTCCACTTACATTCTGTTCTAGATTCGTAAAATAGTCTGATAAACTGAATCCACCATATTTCAAAAACAAAAGATTCTTTCCTTTGTGAATACATTTTGACTCAGGATAAATTGAATTTGTTGGTTTCAAGGATCTTAATGGTTCTGTTTTTTTAAATTCAGATTCACCTGCTTCGATAGATGTAACTTTAGAGACGTAATCTCCCTTTGGTTGTTGTGAAGGTTCATCACATTCGAGTGCAGGATAATATACTTTTCCTGACATCCCTTCTCCTATTTTTCCAGATCCTCGTTTAGACCGAACTGTGCGTCGAAGCTTACGACTCATTAAAATATAATGGAGGTTTATTATAAATGTATGATATCTTCACCACCGCGTATTTGTTCTTTCTTCTCGTTCCTGGTTTCATAGTTACGTTGCCTCCTGGTGCAAGCATTATGACCGCAGCAGCCGTCCATGCACTTATCTTCTTCTTGATTCTCCAATATTTGTCTCTCTACGTTCCTTGGTGGGCAGTTTGGGTTGTAGGCGTTTCAATCGTTTCATATAAAGCATATTATGGAGTTTAATTGAATATGAAAAATTCTTCCTGACTAAGAACCAAACAAATGGATTCTAAGCCCAAGCCCACTCCTTCTGCTGGTATTGACATGGCCGACCTCGTGACACGTTTAATTAAGTATCTTCTTGAAGGTTTAGCAGTTGCAATTGCTGCGTTCGTTCTCCCTGGAAAGACCCTCAAGGTTGCCGAGGTTGGTATGATTGCCCTCGTTGCCACTGCCACATTCGCAATTTTGGATATCTATGCCCCTAGCGTTGGAGCGTCTGCTCGCACAGGTGCCGGTTTCGGTATCGGTGCCAACCTAGTTGGATTCCCTCGTGTTTAAACTTTCAATGCGTTAACTAGATGAGACGCTAATGTAGTCGTCAATAGCGTTCCATAGTTATTCTGTGTCATCTGCATTGTTCCCAAAGAAACAACACAAATAGGACTTGAAGTTGTAAAGAGTGTTTTAAGCACTTCAGACAAATCATGTGGAACACAAAATGTATCGTAGACTCTCGCAGCACCGTAATGAACTACATAGTTAGCAGCAACCGCTACTACTCCCCTGAGGATCACTTCCATTTACTCTTTACAGTAACATCTTCTGAATATGACTTCCATTTACCACTTACAAACCTACAAGAAACAATGGAAAGTTCTACTTTTCTTGTAAGGTATAACGGAAATTGGGTTCAAATTCACTCTCGTACCTTTGAACCTGAACGTATGAGTACCGATGTTGCGTGGATTCAAATTAAAGAGGGTGTTACACCTGAAGAAGCCTATCGTCGTTGGTTTGAATTGCAACGCAGAATTTCTCGTGTTCTCAAGTAATGCAGACCCTCATCACAGTTCTTGCGTTTACTCTTTTACTTCTTCTACTTTGGCGTTTATGGAAACCTACCTTGAAACCAAAGCGTGAAGTTCCTAAAGACAAAGCAAACCTTTACTTCTTTCACACAGACTGGTGTGGACATTGTCAAAAAGCAATGCCGGAATGGGAGAAATTAGAAGCGGGACCTACTACGTTTGGAAACACAACGGTTTCATTTATTCGTGTGAATGCGGACAAGGATCGTGTAACCACCGATCTCTACCAAGTAGACGCATATCCAACTATCAAACTTGAAACGTCAACCGATTTATATACCTATTCAGGAGTTCCTACACAAGAAGGATTAACTCAGTTTCTCAGGGAAACGTTTGGCAAAGAAGCGTGAAGCCTGTTCAACTCCTTGAGTAAAGAGTAGTTTCTTCTGTTCAGGTGTTAATTCTTGCATGAGTGAAATAGTATCATTCTTGAAACAGACTACATTGTCTCGTAATGGTTTGGAACGAAAGGATTCATACAATGTTGCAGAGTATTCTCCAAGTGTCATTTTCTTCAATCGTTCTGGAGGAATTGCAATTTCAGAACGACTAATGTGAAACACAAGACAGTCTGCTGGAACTACTTCATGCATTGCGTGTGTATGAAATCCACCATCAACGTAGAGATTGTTATACAAGAGTTGAGGATAAAACACAAACGGAAGACAGGATGAACAGCGAAGTGCATCCAAAATTGGAACCGAACCCGTTAACCATGTACTTCGTCGTGTTGTCAAATTAGAAGCCAAAATAAAGAGTTTTTGTGGACTGTCTGCAATCACTGCATTTCGTAGGTCAATTCCTTGACTATCAAATGCTTTGAGAACTGTATGTGTGAATGCATCCATTGAGAACAATCCTTTCTCTTGAGTGAAACTTGAAATAGATGTCAAGTTAATGGAGGGAAGAATTGTGGATAAATTGAATTCAGTTTCAAACATATGTTTGATTGCAGAAAGAGGGATTTTATAGGCAACTGCTGTAGCAAGAAGAGCGCCTGCTGAACATCCGTAAATACCGTCTGGAAACTCAAGAGGTTGATATTTTTCCAAGACAGATAAACCGCCAATCATGAGACCTCCACGAACTCCTCCACCTCCGAGGGCAATTGAGCGAAACATTCTTGTATAGAGAAGGTAAGTATGCTTAAAGCGCGTGAAGTATGGGAAGAGCAAGAAGATCGCAAAGAAAAACGCATGCGAGCAATGAGACCTGTTCTTTCACAACTCTACGGACAAATACGTAAACAAGCAACTCATTCACCGAATGCACCGTATATTGTATTTGAAATTCCAGCGTATGTATTTGGATATCCTTTGTTCCAAATGTCGGAAGCGCGTGAATACATCATGAATACCCTTTCGCAAGGTGGATACATGGTGTGGGTCATTGATGATAAATATCTGTTGATTTCATGGATGAAGACAGCAGGTGGTAAGTTGTCTCAACATCGCCCACCTTTGTTAACCAATTATCGACCAAACGCTTATGACCCATCGTTGTTGGAAAGCATGCGAAGATAAAATGGACAGTGTATGTTCTAACGAAAGAGAGGTATATGAACTGCGAGCATGAGGTGGTTGTGGATGACGGTGAACGCGTGTGCAAGTGCTGTGGTACGATTCTGGGAGCATGTATTGATGAAGGAGCCGAATGGAGAGTCTACGGCAATACTGAAGACGACCCTTCCCGAACAGGGACGATCACGAGCGAACTCCTTCCTGATTCCTCTTACGGATCCATGATGATGCGGAGACGAGGAGGACAACAATCTGAAGAAGGAAAGACGATTGCAAAACTGTCATCATGGTCATTCTCAAATCACGGAGAGAGATCATGGATGGGTATCTTTGATGCAATTCAATCCTCTGCATTACGTGCTGGACTTCCTAAAGCAATTATTCTAGATGGATGCGCACTGTTCAAACAAGTAGAAGACGCTCAAAAGACTCGTGGAGAAACACGCCGTGCTCTTATGGCAGCAGCAATCTTTACAGTCTGTCGTCAACATGATGCAACACGAACACATGAAGAAGTTGCCAATCTATTCCACGTATCCATTCGTGCACTTTGCAAAGCGCTCATGCGATTTACAAATGATGGTTCAAATGTCTTGAATACTCAACTAGGTATTGCTGAACGTATTTGTTCGGACATGGATTTATCAGACACAGATCGTGATGCAATTGTATTAAGACTCCATACACTTCCTGAAATGGAACACACTCCAAAGACGATTGTAGCAGGTGTAGTTTCATCAATTCTAGGTGGACAAATCACACGAGTCTCTGAAGCGTCAGGTGTCTCGTCTGTGTCTATTCGCAAGATTGTTGAAAAGTTAAAGACTATGCCAACGGGAAGTACGTAATTGAATAAGTGAATATCTTTGTTGAACCTGTTCCATTTGAAAGAACAATATTACTGTTAGAACTATTACTTACAATAGTTACATTTGAGTTCATAGTTGTTATTGCAGTCACGAGATAAACACCTTCATATAAAGAAACCATTGTAAGTCTAGATGCGAAATTTGAATTATTTGTAGTATCTTGTGCTGAAACCATTACAATTCCTTTTTTCCATACACCGATATTAGAAGTTCCACCATTATTCATAGATCCAGTAGTTCCACTCACTGAAAAGAACCCATCGTTCACTTGAAGAGTCGCAGTCTTACCTGAAAATATTGGAGTAATTGTAGTCACTGAATTGCTATTTACGTCATTTGTCAAAGTCATAGTTCCATAACCATCCGAGACTCGCATATTCCCGTTCACATTGAGTGTATAATCGAGTGGATTTGTATTAATTCCAAGACCTCCTATTTGATTGGTTCCAATACGAGCATATCCATTGACATCCAATGTATACGCTGGATTTGACAAATTGATTCCAAGACAATTACTACTTAAACTTCCTCCTAAAAGATAGTTAGATCCAAGATTATCTCCAATATATCCTGGTGGTTTAACTAACGATCCAATCAATAATTGATTGCTGTTATTTGTAAAATTTGTAACTGTTATATCGTGACCAATGAAGATGTTATTAGATCCAATTGAATTTGATACGCCTGTATTTTTACCAATGTAAATATTGTTTGTTCCATCTCCGTCTGTACTCGTTCCAATTGCAATAGTATTTGAACTTCCTCCGGTTGAATTCTGACCTGCGTTGTATCCAACAAATATACTATTCCTTACATTTGAAGTTGTATTACCTGCTCCTGGACCTAGGAAAGTCGTGTTAGAGTTACTACTTGTCACCATACTTGAATATGCATTTCCAGAACCAATTCCTACATACACGTTACACTGTGCATCACCAATGGATGCAAAGAAGGATGAGACCTTATTTGCTGAGACTGTATCAATATTGACAAGTTCTAGGTTGGTTTTATACACACGGTTCACAGTGTCATAAACAAAGGTCGGATGGAACACGTTAGACAATAAGTTCTGTACATTGATAGTACTCATTGTCTTGTAGCAAGACAAAGGTTTAAGTGTTTTCTCCCCTATATATACAGATGTCGTATACTCTTTTTCCTATTAGGTCATCGGAGCAGCACTTGTATAAGATGTATAAGCAAAGCGTCGCGGTATTTTGGACCCCCGAGGAGATTGACTTTTCAAAGGACCATTCGGATTGGTCAAAGTTGACAGTAGATGAGAAGCATTTTGTTACACATGTATTAGCGTTCTTTGCAGGGTCCGATGGAATTGTGATGGAGAACCTTGTGCGACGATTTCAAGGCGAGGTAGATTCGCAAGTTGTCAAACTCTTTTATTCCTTCCAAAATGCGATGGAAGGTATTCATTCGGAAACGTATTCTTTGTTAATTGATACCTACGTGAAGAACGAAGAGGAGAAGGCAAAGTTGTTTAATGCAATCACAACCATTCCATGTATCAAGGATAAGGCAGATTGGGCGGTAGAGTGGATGAATACATATAAGAGTTTTGGAACCCGATTAGCAGCATTTGCGTGTGTGGAAGGTATCTTCTTCTCAGGTGCATTTTGTGCAATTTTTTGGTTAAAGAAGCGTGGACTTCTTCCTGGACTGACATTCAGCAATGAGTTGATTTCCCGTGATGAAGGACTTCATACTCAGTTTGCTGTAGCGCTCTTTCACACTCTTGAAAACAAACCTAATCCTGAAGAGATTCGATCAATTATTATGGGAGCCGTGATTCTTGAAAAGGAGTTTATTTGCGAGTCTCTTCCATGCGCATTAATTGGAATGAATTCAAAAATGATGTCTGACTATATTGAGTTTGTTGCCGATCGTCTTGCAGTCCAGTTAGGTGGTGACAAGATCTACGGAACACACAATCCGTTTGATTTTATGGATTTGATTAGTCTTGAAGGTAAGACCAACTTCTTTGAAAAGAAAGTGTCTGACTATTCACGCGTTCAGTCCTCTGGAGAGCTTCGGCTAGACGAAGATTTCTAGAGTAGTAGTAAATGAATCATCTAGATGCGTATTTTAAGAGAATGGTTGAAATTTTTGGAAGTGTAGATGCACTTGCACAAGACTTTCTGGTAACAAAGGATACTGTATCTAAAATTCTTGCAATGCCAGAAGGTGAAAAAAAGGAAAATACAAAAATTGGAGCCCTTGCCATTCTTCCTGAAATGAAGAAACGTGTTACGACAGATGAATTGAAATCCAAGATTGACAAGGCAATTCAGGACTTATCTGTTGAAGAAAATCCTAGTGGAGGCAGACGTAATACACGTCGTTTTAAGAAAAAGCGATTGATGTCAAAGAAGTATTGCAAAAAGACACCTTGTAGACGTATGGGTTTCACGCAGAAGGCTTCATGCCGTCCTTACAAGAACTGTTATTAATGCAGAATCACATTCCCTGCAGGTGTTTCTACCTTCTTGTCACCTTTATCTGAAGGTGTAATTGGAACAAAGTTTTCAGTGGACATCATCTTCAAGACGAAGAATAGGATGAATGAAATCACTACAATCACTACAACATACTTAAGAAGTGTCCACAAAAGTCCCTTCATTGACGAAGAGTTCTTCGCAGCGTAGGCGCCGATTCCAGATGCAACCATCGTTTCAATAAATGCTCCTCCTTTCTTGGGTGCCATTTATGAGAATACAAGATTACTTTCCAGATGCTGAATTTGTAGTATCTTCGGGTTGTGGTTGAGAGGGTTTTGCAAAGATCATCACAAGAGTGAAAAACACAAGGAAAAAGAGAAACAATCCTAGCAGAAAGTATCCAAAATACTTGGCAGCAGTTCCCATCACTCCAACAACATCTGCATCGGGATTTTGACGAGCAAGGTATGCTCCTGTACCTACAAGAGCAGCACTCTCAATCAATCCAGCACCTCCACGTGATTTTCTCATTTTATGAACCATTTACTTTAAGTATACGATATAAACTGAATGGATGAAGATGTTATATTAGCTATTTCAATTTTTGTAACACTTTTTGGTTGTACAGTAGGAGTCTTAATTGGAAACTTTGTATGTCCTCGTCGTCAATTACAACAATTAGAAGATGACTTCGTTTAAGGAGCAACAACCTTTCCCCGCCTTCGTATAAATGGAGTTTCTACACGCATCGATTGCACTACTTGCTTCTATGGTTCTTATCCTCGCCTGTATGGTCGGTTGGATCTACTGGCAACAAACACGTATGTTCCAGAACATGAACGCAATTGCCCTTGTCATCAGCGATTTAAACCAGACATTGATGGCGTCCATTCCACAACCTCACATTGAACTTGCCACAATTCCTGAACCGACTGAAACAGTTCAGAAGGTGGACATTCCTGAAGAAGATGAAGATGACCGCGTTTCTGTATCACAAGACGTAGTTTCCGGACCCCCAGAAGCACTGGATACAGATGGACTTGAATCCAAGACTAAGAAAGAACTTCAAGAACTCTTGACTACACGTGGAATTCCATTTGGAAAGGGAGATTCTAAGAACGTTTTGATTTCTCTTTTAAAGGCAACCGCTTAAAGTAAACAATGAAAGTAGTTTCCTTCGATGTAGGAATTAGAAACCTTGCATATTGTGTCCTTGAAGGCACAAGTCGCACCGATGTAAAAATCATAGATTGGAATATCATTGACGTACTAGGAGAACAGGCAGGTGTCGGCGCTCCTAGATGTCATAAATGCTCTACAGCAGCACGCTATGAACACGCAAGTAATGGATTGTTCAGTTGTTCAAAGCATTGTCCTCGCAAAAAGAAGGCAATGACTAAAACTGAAATTAATAAATTGACTCCCAATCAACTTCACGAACGGATTGAAGCAGAAGGATTGCAAACGACTGCAACTAAGAAAACCGATTTGGTTAAGTTGCTCTACAATCACCACAAACAGAATACATGGAAGAAATGTGTATCCTCTGCGATTCAAGGTTCTGTCTTAGATTTAGCGCCTGCAATCATCAAGAGTTTGGACGCTCGGACTTCATGGAAGGGAGCAGATGTCGTTGCCTTTGAGAATCAAATGGACCGAAGGATGTTTGGGGTTCAGGCAATGCTCCAGATGTATTTTTCGTGCCGTGGATTTCGGTGTACTGGGGTTTCGGCAACTCACAAGCTGTCAAACATTGTGACTGTGGAAGATTCAACCGCAAGTTATAAAGGCCGCAAAAAGACAGGCATAGCGCATGCATACGCTTTAGTTCCGGCGGCAAATCAGGCGCATTTTGCTTCACATCCAAAGAAAGATGATTTGGCGGATTCATTCTTACAAGGTCTTTGGGTATTAGAGCACGAAAGCAAGTAAATGCCGTCCTCCGAAACGTCCAAAATGGATTTATTTTTTTTAAGAAAATGAATGGTAGTGAGCAACATGGACCGAATCATTAAAAGACAAAGTACTGAGACTGAGATTGACTATAGACTTCGCATTTGGAAGTCAAGAGAATTGTGGGATTATGTTCAACTTGAGTGGAAAGAAGAAGACATTGGTGATGAAGAATATATGATGGAAAAGATGCTAGAAATGAAACGTCAAGTACACAGAATGGATGAAGATGATATTGATAAAGAAGTGAAAGATACGATATATAAAATGGGAACGATTGATCGTAGCACGAAAGATCATGAGTATATCTGGTGTGAGATGTATATCGAGTATCTCAAGGAACGAAAAGATGAACTGCAGATGGAAGTGGGTATGAAACGATGTAGGATGTAACGTTGATGGAACAAATAATTATTTTTTTTACTCTGTCGCGTTCTAACTTTAAGAAGGACGTCCAAGTCATTTATAAGCATGGACATCGACCTACTCGTGAATCCACAATCTACAGGCATCGCTAATTTAGAAACAGTAGACCTTCCCACATTGTCATTTGATGACGTTCCCGCCCCACCCCCTGCTCCAAAGTTGGTCCCGTCTTCAGAGGACACAGGACCGATTCAACTCGGTGGAACCATGAACTTCAATGCTGAACCGTATGCTCCTTCGGTAACTCCTCGCAAGGTCTCTGAAGAGTCCTTAATGAAGGAGAAGTACGAGGTGCTTCGTAAGTTTGAGCGTCTTTCCAAGATGGGTGTTCCAATGAGAAAGAGGTTCACAATGGATTCACCTTTGGAAGAGATGAAGTTGGAACTAGAGTTCATCAAGCGTGAAAAGTCCATGGATGCAACCATCAAGCAATTCTCTGAATGGTTCGTGACTGCTATGAGTGGATTGGAATATGGTTCCAAACATGTGACTCTACTCAAAGCGTTTGGTCTTCAATTAGACGGTCTTTCAGAATCTGCTCAAATGAATGTGGTGGATTTGGAAGATGACTTTGAAGAGTTATACGACCAATATGGTGAAAACTTGAAGATGCATCCATTGGTTAAGATTCCAATGCGTGCGTGTATGATGATCTACATGGTTCACTTGACCAACCAAATGACTCGCAAAGCACCTATTCCAAACATTGATGACATCATGCGACAGAACCCTGATATCGCACGATCTTTGGCAGCAGCAGCAATGCAGAACCAGACTCAACAAATGCGAACGACTGCCAATGTTCCTCCACCTCCTCAAGCAACCAATCCTCTTTCAGGTCTCATGAGTTTCATGCAATCGGGTATGCCACCCGCACCACCTCCATCGATGATTCCTAAACAACCCGCAGCAGATAAACAGGTCAAGATTGGAGGCGGAGCCAAGACGAAGGTAGTTTCACCACCAGCGCCTGCTCCAGCACCTGCACCAGCTCAAGAAATGCGTTCGCCACCCAACATTGATGAACTCTTGAAGAACATCAAGCAGTCTGTAGTGGTTCCACCCGG
>Ga0209401_1001635_pt1 | contig 14786 bp, 23 predicted proteins | sample M_140807_MF_Meta_FD_187318 | JGI IMG/M metagenome (GOLD analysis project Ga0209401, IMG submission 187318) | Freshwater microbial communities from Lake Montjoie, Canada to study carbon cycling - M_140807_MF_MetaG (SPAdes) (version 2) | ecosystem: Environmental > Aquatic > Freshwater > Lake...
CCCCCCCTCCCCTCTCCCCTACGGAATGTATCTCCCATACTTGACAGGGGTGTTAAATTGGACTTAGTGCTCATTTACGACACGGGGATAATTTTTAAAACTTTTTGATACCCTTACAATGTATTACAAGAGTTACAATTATAAAAAAAATCCCTAGGAAAATTTCTGAAACTTTTTGACTATTTAAGATAAACAAAAAGGAATTTGATAAATGCCAAAATTAACTGAGAGTAGATTAAGAACTATAATTAAAGAAGAGATTAAAGCTGTATTGATGGAAGGGGATGTAGTAGATCTACAACAATATAAAAAACAAAGTGCTATTAGAAACAGAGGTAGTTTACAATATCATAACTACATTAAAAATTTAATTTATGATTTAGCTGTGGCTTATGAGAAAGCTGTTTTTTTAAATGACGAAGAGGCCAAGGAACGTATAAAAGCACAAGCCAATAAACACTTTGGTGCTGTTGAAGAAAAATCTAAGGAACTTGGAGAAAGAAGAAAAAGAACACAAATAAATCAAGATCCTAATGATTATTTATTCCAAAGATAAAACAATGATAAAAATAAGAATAAAAAATTTAAAAAAATTTACTCCTTGGCATAAACAAGAATTTGGCGATGCAAGAGGAACTTGGGTTGTTGGAGATCTTCATAAATACATAAAGGATAATAAATTGGAGCTACAATCTTTCTCCGTTAAAGAATTGGCAAAGAATAATTTAGATCCAGAAGATGGAACAGAAACAAGCGATGGTTCCGAAGAAGGTTTTGAATCAAGAGCACATTCTTCTGATTTGAAATATCCAATTGTTGTTGTTGAATACCCCGATGGTTTATGGATTGCTGATGGTGTTCATAGAGCTTGGAAAGCAAGAAACAATAAACAAGAAAAGATAATGGGATACTTATTGGATTGGGAAGATGATCTATTAAACATCGAACATGATGAACCTAGCGAAGAATCAAAAGATAGTCCTTATTAAAAATTCCTAGAAAAATTTGAAACTTTTTAACTACTTATAGCTATGAAACTAATATTTGAAAACTGGAAAAGATTTTTAAAGGAAGCAAGGGATGCAAGAGGTATTCCTGTCCTAGATCGTACATTATTCGACGTTCCAAGTTATAGTGGTAATGTAACTCATCGTAATATTGATACTGACAATGAGAGGAGAAGTAACGAAAGGAGTACCCCTGGTTATAAGGCTTCTGAAAAATTTCTGAAATCTGTTAAATCTCGCATGGATAAAACACCTCAAGATTGGATGTTTGTCACAGCAAAAAATTATGGAACTGTTTCATCGCTTGTTGCCAGCCAAAGTGATAAAAAAGCTTTTCAAGATTGGCTTGTTGATTGGATACAAAAATGGTTGCGTGAACATAACAAACCAGAGAATTTTTTAGATAATACAATCTTCCTTATTATTGCGTCTCCAAAATTAAAAAATGATTTTGGAGACCTCCCAGAGTGGTTTATTCATGATGTTCTTGGTCATTCTATTTATTATGCATATGAGAAAACTCCTGCCAAGTATAAAAAACCTCTTGATCCTGACTTCATCAACTACGTTCAAAAAGAAATCAAGGGTCCTGCTACTGCTGATTTCGATAGACTTGTTGATGTGTTTGCAGAGATTATCTTAGGAAATTTATCACAAGAACAAATGAAGAAATATGGAGAAAATTATTTAAAACAATTTCCTAATCAAGAAAGTAATGTTAACAGCACAATAACAGAAATTTTTGATTATACAGATTGGTGGATAAACAGATATTTAAAAAGAGGCCCAGATCCAAAGAATTGGAACTATGTTGAACTTTGGAATTCATACGACCCAGATGATAGGTAAATCAATTTTATAGACCCTCGGAATAATTTGGGAGATTTTGTATATTCTATCTAATTAATGTTGTAATTCTATTATTAAAAGGAGAATTAAGATAATGGCAAAACTAACAGAATCATATCTTAGAAATATGATTAAACAAGTAATGAACGAGGCTGTAAGTGATGACTATAATAAGGGTTATTTAAGTGACGAACAGGAATTAAACACTCAGTTATCTTCATATGAAATTGATGGTATGGCTACTAAAGCTGACGTAATTAGAGCAATAAATGACTTAGAGGGTTCTCTTAACCAAGCTCCAGACCACATGCAAGATCAATTAAGAAGATTACTTAAATATGCTAACCAAATAATTCAAATGGATTTTAATCCTGGTGGTTCTGGTGCAGCAGATCCACATCTTCGTTATGGCATGGATGAATCCCGTAGAAGAAGAATGGCTCCAAAACGCAGATAATCTTTTATAGTTCTCGTTAATTTTAAAACCCCTCGGAATAATTCGGGGGGTTTTTTCTTTATTTCATATCTAATTATTGTGTCGATTATAAAGGAAATTTATTATTATGGTACTATCAGAAAGACAATTAAGATTTATTATAAGACAAGAGTTATTAACTTATCTCAATGAACAAGAAAGAATTGATGAAAACGTAATGGATGCTTTAGCAAAACTTGGTAGATACGCATTGTTGGGTATGACTCTTGGCGTAGGTGCTATTGGTGCTGGAGTTGCAACTATGCCAGACGTAAACCCAAGAAAAGAAATTTCAGATGTTGTTCAAAAAACCAACGAAATCAAAGATAATTTTGTATCTGAAAAAAGTGGTGATGGTTATGTTATAAAATTTAAAGATCCAGAAAATGGTGTAAATAATGCTAATGTATTAAAAGTATCAAGTGAAGTTTTAAAACAAGCAAAAGGGTTGGCAGAAATAAGAAATCATAAGGATAGAGTAACTTACATAGGACGTAATCAAGCTCTTAAAAACTTTATTTATGAAGATACTGAAAAATTTATTAATGGCGATGAAAAACTGAAAGCGTTACAACTAAAACAAAACATCTCTACTGCTTTCGTTGGTATTGCAGTTCTTTTAATGGTTTTTTCTGCTGCTGGCGCAGTATTCGCAAATCCATACACTGGACCTGCAAATTCTGCTAGTAAAATTCCAAAAAGAAGATAATAGAAAAAATAAAATAAAAAGGAAAATAACATGGTAATAACTGAAGCAAAGATAAGAATGATTATCAAAGAAGAGATAAAGAAAGTATTAAATGAGAATGAAAATCCAATAAAAATTCCAAATTATTACATAAGAAAAATTGAAGATACAATTGAAATTACTTTTGATGTTTTTGTAAATGGAAAACAAGTTGAAGACATTGAGCAAAGTTTTCAATCATATAGTATTCCACAAAATGTAGATGAAATTATAAACGAAATTTTATCTAATAATCTTCATATAGCATACAAGATAAACATTGATTATAGCGAAGAAGAAGCTTTAGAGCTTATGAAAACTGGTATAACTTTTAATTTACAAAGATTTGCTAATGAATTAAAAAGCATTACAGGTTAAGAATAAGGTTTCAAATTTATTGAATGTATTAAAATAAGATAAATAAATACTATTTATTTTTGATTAGGAGATTTTAATTATGATAATGACAGAAGCACAATTAAGAAAATTGATTCGTAAAGAAATTTTGAAAGAGATGGGTATGCCACCAAAAGATGAAAAACCATCATTAGGTTTTAGTCCAAAACAAATGGCTGCTATGGCTGCTGTTGGTGTAGCTGGTAATGCTGCATTTGCTCAATTACAAAATTTCTTTCATGAAAACCCAGGAATTTTAGAAGCTGTAAAAGCTTATCTAAAAAATGAAGGTTATATGGAACAATAAACTAATAAATTTATTTTAATTAAAAACCCTCAGTTCTTCTGGGCGTTTTTCTTTAATAGAACATAAAGATTTTAATAATCTAATAAACTAATTATTGTCATGAAACTCATACTAGAAAATTGGAAAAAATTTATTGTTGAAGGATTTTCTGAACAAGAACAATCTCGCTATAAATCTATAATACCTATTGCCGATAAATTAAAAGAAGCTTCACAAAAATTTATTGAAAATTTAAAAAATAATTCATTTACAGATGTTTCTCCAGACGATGTTACAGACAACATAAAAGATTTTATCTCTTTAGCATCAAACATTTCTGGTGCAACTTACATAGGTAGTGGAAAGTTTCGTGCTGCATTTTCTGTTGATAATGATCATATAGTAAAAGTTGACATTTCAGCAAATGGTACTGGTAAGGAAATGAACAAAAAAGATGCAGAGTTTGGAAGAAAGGCTGAACATTCTTCTGTATTTCCTAAATCATTTGCACCATCAGATGATTATTCTTGGATAATTTTAGAAAAAGTACAACCAATAGAAGATTTGTATTATTACATTGAATTTTTTCCAAACTCATACATAAAAAGTAAAAATAATTCAAACTTGTATTATCAATTAATTAAAGCATCATTCTTACATGAGTCTGGAAACACATCTGGTGCTGAATACTCTTACATGACAATAAAAGGTAAATGGCAAAAACAATATGCTTCAAAAACAAAAGATCAATTTAATAAAATAGAAAAAGAAGGTACAACAACAACTTTACCAGAAAGTATTGAAGATGTTGTTAAAGGGTTCTACATTGGTCCTACATTTCCAAAAGTAGTTAAAGCAATGAAAGAATTTAACATAAGATCTGAGGAAGTCCGTGTTAATAATGTTGGTGTTGGTGAAAACAATAGATTTGTTATTTTAGATTCATCTGTTGAAGAACAAATACAAAAAGGTTTTAAAACTAAATCTACATTAGTTAACAAAAATAATAATGCACAATTTGCAAACGCACAAGACGTAACTGTTCCTTTGAAAAGATAAAACTAATTACTTATGTGATCATTCCGAAATTTAAAGTAGGAGACATAATTGCAACCCATTTGGGTGAGTGTGGAGTTGTCGAAAAAGTTGAAGAACACATTTTAATTAATCAAAATGAAGTAGTTCACGTTTATTATGTCAAAATGTTTTGTGATATACCAAATAGTTCTATCTTTTTTTATGATAATGTTTTAACTAAGATCACAGAATAAACTAATTAATCTAATGAAATTACTAATAGAATCTTGGCATACACATTTAAAAGAAAACATTTCCGAAGATCAAAAACAACAAACATTAAGAATTCTTAAGAATTGGTTTGGTTATGAAGGAGTGCCAGAAGAGGTGTTTCAAAAAGTTCCTATCTTTAGAGATACATTTATTAAAAAACGTATTGGTTCTGGTACAGCAGCAACTGCTTTTGAATTAGGTAATGGAAATGTTTTAAGACTTTACAGCAATAATCGCTATATGGGTCACAGAAGCATAGAAGAAGAAGACAGACAATATGAAAAAGTAATGTCTCGCACGTTTGGTGGCTCTTCAAAAAAAGGTGATATTGTTGTTTATGCTCACGGAATAATAGAAATTGAATCCGACATAAATGACGAACCAGAAAGAAAAGTTGGTTGGGTTGAGATGAATAAAGTATTCACCCTCCCAGACTACTATAGATACATGAATGTTCCCCCTTACATTTGGGAAGATAAGAGGGAATCGTTTGATAATCTAGTATACGACATTAAAAGTTTTCTAAGTGACTTTAGTTTAACAGAAGATGAAGACGAATGGGAAGCAATAGAACAATTTGAAAATAGTTTTCATTTTAATAGGTATCGTTACGAACATATAACAAAAAAAGAATTAGAAATTTTTATTGCTGGTATTTTTAAACATTATAAAATAAACAATTGGGATAGTTCATTGGGTGACATACATTTTGATAATGTTGGATTCTTGTCCCTTTATGATCAAACTCTTGTAGTATTTGATTATTAACACTATTTATTGTATGTTAAAGATTAAAGTAAAAAAACTACTAACAGAAGAATTAAGCTCCTCAGACAAATCCGAAATAAAGGATATGTTTAAAAAAGAACTTGATAAATTTATGAAAAGCAAAGAATTAAAAGACATTATTGAAGATGAAATTTATAATGCTGTTTCAAAAGATAAAAAAACAAGAGAAGAAGTAGCAGATCTTTATAAAAAAATAACAAAAGAACTTTACAAAGATCTTTCAATTAACAACGCATACATCATTGACAGACTAAAGGTTTGATAATAACATAGAGCTATGGAGGTTCTATGTCCGTACAGGTTGATTATTTCTCAACATCTAAATTTATTGTAAAACCAGATAAAGTTGAACGTCTAAAAGAACTTATTGAGCTTCTTAAAGATGAAGGAAATACTGGTTGTGGTTATTATTCAAGAGAACATTACATAAATCTTAATGATTATGGTAATAATGCTTTCTCAATTCATACGGGTGGTTATTGCGATGGAGCACCAGAACTAAAAGATTCTGTTGTTAACGGCCCAAGTGACGAATATGAAGATGAAGAAGAGCAAGATTCTTATAATGGTTCTCACTCTATCTTTAATCTTGTCCAAGAAATGCTAGAAGATGATGGTTGGTTCTTTGTTGATTCAACTGGATTTGAGAAAAATAGGATTTATAATAATACATGGTTCTATCATGCAAATGGAAAAATGGATAGTATCGATACTTGGGACTTAAAGAAGAAAATTCTTGATAAGTTTGGTATTAAAGAATCATAAACAAAGTTAAAACCTCCTTTATTGGAGGTTTTTATTTATTCAAAACTAATTAAAATGAGGTAAAATTATGAGTGTATCAGAACAACAGAAGCATGTTATTGATTGTGTATTGTCAATTTTTGAAACAGGTAGAATTCCAAGCACAAAATCTTATTCAACTTGTTCAATTTTAAAAGATGGTGCTGGTATTTCATACGGAAAACATCAATGTACAGATAAGGCCAATTCTTTAGATTTAGTTTGTAGACGCTACATTGAATTAGACGGACAATTATCTGATTCTTTATCTCACTACATGGTTTATCTACAAACAAATGAAAGTTCTAAAGTAAATCCTTCTGGTCCTTATCCTGCTTGGTTAGAATCTTTAATGAATCTATTACGTTCTGCTGGTTCTGATTCCATAATGCAAAGAGCACAAGATGATGTATTTGATGAATTCTATTGGAATCCAGCCTTAAAACATGTAACTAACGCAGGAATTAAAACTGCTCTCGGTCATTTAGTTTGTTATGACAGTACAATTCATTCTGGTGCAGGCGGCGTAACAATAATTCGTAAGCTTTTTCCTCAAAAATCTCCTGCAAATGGTGGAGATGAAAAAGAATGGATTTATGCTTACATTAAAGCAAGAAGAAATTGGCTTTTAAGTAGCCCAAATCCTTTAGTTAGAAATACAGTTTATCGTATGGATGAGTTGAAAAAAATAGCAGATTCAAATAATTGGGAACTAAATACTCCACTTACAGTTAAAGGAGTTAAAATTCAATAATGCTTACTGCTATCGGTGATGTAATGAGAAAATGTTATGATCGTGGTTGGATTACTACTCGCGATGGAAACATTTCTTTAAGAAGAACCAATTCAAACATTCTTTACATAACTCCTTCTGGTTGGAGAAAAACAATTATTCATCCAGAACATATTGTAAAATGTAAGATGATAGACGATGACATTATTGTTCCAAACAATCAAACTGCTTCTGGTGAACTTCTTATGCATTACCTTATACAAAGAAACGCAACAAAGACTAGAGCTGTTGTACATGTTCATGCTACAAACATAGTAGCTGCCATGTATGCTGGTTATAACTTACCAGAAATAGCCTCTCATTTTCCAGAAATCTATAGGTATACAAAAGTTGGTGCTTCTGTTTCATCATTGCCTGCATTATCCGAAGGTCTTGCTATAGAAACTGCTGACAATCTATACATAAAACAAGATGGTTCATATGAATTTGACATTGTTGGTCAAAAAAATCATGGTGTATGTGCTGTAGGTAGAGATCCTTGGGATGCATACGAACACATTGAAAGATTAGATCACATTTGCGAAATAGTTTTAAAAAGTAAAGTAATACTGTAGACAATAAAAATAAATAAGTTAAGATCCCACGGAGAGGTGTTTTATGGAACGTCCTTCGTGGGATTTTATTTGGTCTTCTTTCGCTTCTACAATCGCTCAGCGTTCAAGCGACCCTAACTTCAAGGTTGGTGCTGTAATCGTCCCAGAAGACAATACAGGCGTGCTAGCAATTGGGTATAACGGTGACCATAAGGGAGGCACCAATTGCAGAGATAGTGATGAATCTGGATCTTCTGGATTCATACATGCTGAGATAAACGCACTTATTAAGATGGACTTTAATAATCCAAAAAAAAAGAAAATGTATGTAACTCTTTCTCCTTGTAAGATGTGTGCAAAAGCAATTATTAATGCAGACATAAAAGAGGTTTATTACATACAAGAATACCGTGATGATGCAGGAATTAAATTACTACAAAATCACGGTATTAAAGTTTGTAAGATTTAAAGTTTTATTCTGATTCTTATCTTGGATTCAGATAGTTCAGTTGTAGAAGGCTTACCATCTTTTGGTGGTTTTCTTTTCTTTATCTTAGTTAGTTCATCTTTTAATGTTTTTAACTCTTCTTTTTTTGCTGTGTATTCAAGATAATAAGGAGTAGGCTCAGCTTTTTCACCTGTTTTTTTGTCTATCCATCCTCCTCTTTCCCAACCTTCTGGCGCATCTCTTGGAGTGAATGGTGCTGTTTCAAACCATTTTTGTAGTTCTTGTATTTTTTGTTCCAATTCTGGTGCTACAGATGGTTTTTCTGAACCACTGTAATCTAATGTTTTAACAAATTCATTTTTATCTAAAAAATTAAGAATTTTTTTCATAACTTTTGCTAACATTATAACATCTGTAAGTGCATTGTGCCATCCTTCATCTTCAACTCCGAATGCACTTGAAATTGGACCTAAAGAAACAGTTGCATATGATTTTCCAGTACGTTTGGAAACATTAATAAGTTCTTTTTTAAATTTTTGTACTTCTGGAATTTGTTCTTCTGGTATCTCGCCATTTTCTAATTTATTTGTTAAATCAAGTACAACAGGTGTTAAATACTTTCTAAAGATAGCTACAGTATCTATTGCTTCGTCATCTGGAACTGGTATACCTGCTCTTCTAAATGCTATGTTAATGTATTCAACATCAAATGTGGTATTTTGAGCTACTAGCAATACTTCTTCACCTTCTTGTGGGGAACAAAATTGAGCAAAATTTGTTAATGCTTCTCTTGCTTCAAGATAAGGAGCATTTTGTACGCCGCCACTCTTATTAAGTGGATTTTTTTCTTTAAGTTCCTCTGTCACAGACAAAACTTGTATACCATATTTTTTCTCTAACTCTTCCATAGTAGTGTAACCAGTCATATTTAAAGCTTTTGCCATTGTGTATGGTGGAGGTTCTTCCTCAAACTCTATTGGAACATAGTTAGGATCTTTTAATTGTTTTTTACTTTCTGCTTCTTCATGTTTTAATTTTCTTTCTTCTTGTTTTTTCTTATAATATGCAAATGTATTAGGCCAATTTTGTTCTTCTCTTCTAATACCTTCAACCGTTTTTCGATTTAATTTAATTAAATTGTCAAATCTATCAATAATGTCAATGTCTTTGTCTTCATCAAAATTATTAATTTTTACTTTAATAGCAGCTATTTGAGTTATCGCTTGTGGTACTTGCTCTCTAAAAAGACCAGTAGTTTCTGTATCAAAGAAAATCCAAGTTTTATCAGATAATTCTTCAATCATTTGTCTTAGAGCTTGATAGGTTGTTGGATAACTAGATTCTGGTTTTACTCTTTCGTTTAGAATACTCTTAAAACCTCTCCAAGATTCCATAATAGTTTTAAATTTACTCATGTAAGTTTCTTCCTTTTATCACTAATTAGTACATGAATTACAATAAATGGTATAAATTTCTAAAAGAAGCAAAAGAAGAACAAAAACTTGCTGTTCAAACTTCTGATGAAGAAACTGCTCTTGTGCCAACAGATACAGCAGATAATGTTGTACAAAAAGATGAATTTATTGATCCAATCGTAACAGATGACTTATCAGTATTTGAGATACAAATTAAAGTTGAAGTTCCTAAAAAAGAAGCAGTACTATTAACGCAAATTAAAGATAGAATTAGAGCAATTATTTCTATAACAACTGTAGGTACTGAAGATCTAGAGGATGTTTCGAAGCTTTATGATTTACGCTATCTTAACTTAAAGTTTGCTTTATCAAAAGGCGAAAATGTTGACCACTACATTCATCACATTTTAACTCCAAAATTAAGATTAATAACAAACTTAAGAGTTCTTCATTACGGTAAAGTATCTAAAGTAAGATAAAGCTTGACTAGTTATTAAATAAACCTTATGTTATTAGGAGGTTTTAATAATGTCAGCACCAAAGAAAAATAATAATTTTGATGATGTTCAAGAAAAGATGAATCTAACTCCTCTTGAACTTGCTACTATGGCTGCTATTAAAGCCTTAATGACAAATCAAAAGAAAATAAAAACTCTTTATGCGTATGAAAAGATACAAGGAGAAGGTTATGGACATTATTACTGTCCAGATACCAAACTGTATGTTAAGATAAGAAAAGGCAGACTAGTAAATAGACTCTCTGAGGATACTGATGCTAAAGGAAGATTTTTAGTATTCGTAGAAGATCAGAGAGTTTTAGTACCTGCTGAAGAAATTGTAGACTTAGGATTTAACTAATGGAAACAGAAGATCGGTGGTATACAGGAAATCACAAAGAAACTAATTTAGAAACAATTTTGTTGGACATAAAACAACATAATAAAGATAATGGTAATGTTTATGTAGGTACTGACTCGTTTGTACATAAAAAGAACTGTGTATTTTGTTGTGTAATAGTTCTTCATGGTGCTGATAATCAAAATGGTGGTAGGTACTACTACCGTAAGTTTCATAACAAAAGAAATGATTATCCAACAATGGTCACTAGACTCACAGAAGAAGTATCAAAATCAATCGAGATAGGCATGGCAGTAGGAGAACATGTTCCAGATGTAAAATTAGAAATACATCTAGACATTAATTCAGATAGACGCCAAACAAGCTCTAAGATGCTTGAATCAATGACAGGATGGGTAAGAGCAATAGGATTTGATTGCAAAGTTAAACCTTATGCTTGGGCTTCATCAACAATAGCAGACATACATACCAAATAACTAAAACCCTCTCCTATTTACTACAGGAGAGGGTTTTCTTGTTTTCTAAAGATACAATTTTTGGTGAGTCAATGGCTAAAAAGTTTGCCATAGGGGACATTGTTTCTTGGCCTGTATTTAAATTTGATGGAGATGTTATTTCAAAAGATAAATCTAAAAAATTAGGTGTTATTACTCAAATTTTAACTGTAACAAGATCAGAAAGACCAGTTGTTATAGCAAAAGTTCTAGATATGAGTGCAGGAAAAGAAAAGGACATTTTAATTGTTTCTTTAACTCTTGTATCTAAAGTTAATAAAGAAATCCAAAATTAAGGACTAATTAGTAGTATGAAAAAATTAATAAAAGAATACAGAGATGAAATAAACAATCTTCTTATTCCAACAATGCAACAAAAATTAAAATTTGATACACTACCATCTATTAATTTTATTGAAGATGAAGAAAATGCAAAAGATATGTTTGGAAAAACCGCATACTATAATCCAAACACATCAGAGATAACCGTTTTCATTACTGGAAGGCATCCTAAAGACATTATGCGTTCTGTAGCTCATGAAGTTATTCATCATTCCCAGAACTTGCGTGGAGAGTTTGACAATGCGTTTAACATAGGAGAAGAGGGTTATGCTCAATCAAATAATCATCTAAGAAATATGGAAGGAGAAGCATATTTGTTTGGAAACGTTCTATTTAGAGATTGGGAAGATGAACTAAAAAAACAAAGGAAATCTAATACTATGACAAACGAAAAAATTTTAAGAGCAAAAATCAGAGCACTTATTTCTGAAATGACGGACCAAGGTGCTTTTGAAGTTGATAACAAAGCAATGCATAAATATGACGAAAGTTGTGATTGTGAACAATGTAGTCAGTCTACAAGAGATGCACTTAAAATGAAGGGTATTCGTCCACAAGGATACATGGCAGAATCTACTAAAAAAGTTCTTGATGCAGAAAAACAAGTAATGCCTTTAAACGAATGGCGTAGAACGGAATTAAATTCTCTGCTTATGTCAAGATTTGGTATAGTAGCTCCTCATGCCATATTGGGCGAAAAGAAATCAGAAGGTGGCGAGCCAAAAACTGAAAAAGAAAAAAAACTAGCTGCTGAAACAGAACCAGAAGGTAAAATAACAAGAGGTGATGTTATTGCTGCTGCTCAAAAAGGTGATAAAAAGAAAAACCCTAAATCTTCTAAAAAAGGTAAAATGCCAGCAGGTTTAAAAGCATATATGGATAAAAAAGGTAAAAAAGATGAAAGCAAGTAAATTTTTAAAACTTAAAGCAAGATTAGCACAAGCCTCAGAAGTTATTGTTGAAGCAGCAAAAGAATTATCTGTTGTTGTAGAGAAAGCAGTAAAAGAAGTTGTTGAAGCTGAACAAGCTGTAGAAAAAGTAGTTGAAGAAGTCAAAGAAACTGTTGAAGAAGTAAAACCAATAGTAGAAGCTGCTTCCGAAGAAGTCAAGTCAACCAAAAAGAAAGTTGTAAAAGATGTCTAATAATCTATTAGATAAATTAACTTGGAATTTTATTCACGAAAGACAAACAGTAGATGGTATTGAATACTTAAAATCTGTAAGTATTAAAATTAATAAAGTAATAACTGGTAGTTTAAGCAAAGAAAATAGATCACATTTAAATACTGCTTTACGGGACTTGAGAGAAGTTAATCTTAGTGTTATTAGATTAAAAGCAAGAGTAGAAGAATTGGAATCTGAAAATCAACAATTAAAAACAGAATTACAAAATTTAGAAAAACCAAAAGCAAAGAGTAAATCAACAAAGGAAGAATAACATGGGGCTTGAACATCTACCACATCTTTATGATGATCGAGAACTCACGTTCAATGAAATACAAGAAATACTTACAAAAGCAGCTAAAGGTGAAGTAAAAGGTACAGAGAAAGTAGATGGTCTGAACCTTTACCTTGGTTATAAAGATGGACAGCCAAAAGCAGCAAGAAATAACTACGACATTAAGAATGGTGGTTTATCTGCTGACGAATTAGCACAAAGAGAATTTAATGGAGAGCAAGTGTCACAAATCTTTGACCTTGCTTTTCAATCTTTTGCCAATCTAGTATCAAAATTAGATAAAAAACTATTAAGTATTATCTTTGGACCTACTGGAAATGTATTTTTAAATTCAGAAATACTAAATGGTAAAACTAATGTTATTAATTATGGTACTAAAACTATTCTTATTCATAGAAATGGTCATAAAAGATTTAATGAACAAACAGGCGAAGTAGAAAACATAAGAGAAGATACATCAAAAGCAATTTCTCATATTATCAACAAAATGAATGATACTATGAATAAACAAATGGAAGGAGTTGAGTTTAGAGTACAACAAGATCCAATAACTCAATTACCAGTATTAGAAGACCAATCAGTCCTTGCAGACACTATTCAGAGATTGAAAACAGCAGGATTTGAAGGTGATATGACTATTCACCAGTACCTATTTAATAAAATCAAAGCAATAGTGACTGAAAAGTTACCATCACTAAATGAAAAAAATAATAATGATGTTGTAAATAAAATAATTGGAGTTAAAGGTACTCCATCTATTACTGTATTAAAAAGATACGTAGATGAAAATCCTAATTTTACAGAAGAATTAAAATCTTTAGTAGCGAACAAGAAACAAATCATAAATGATGTTATGTTTCCTATAGAAGATGCTATACATGATTTCTCTGTAGAAATACTTAAAAAATTAAATTCATCTTTTATTGATAATACTGAAGAAGAAGCAACAAGAATTAAACAAGAATTAAAAGACGAAGTATTAAAATTAAAGAATTATGATGGTCCTTATAAAGATTATGTTATAGATAATTTGAAGAGACAGTTGAAGAAAATAAAGCATATAGACAACGTACAAACTTCATTAGAAGGGTTTGTATTTAATTATGGAAACAAATACTATAAGTTTACTGGTAATTTTGCTCCAATCAATCAAATAATGGGTTTGTACAAATACAAATTAAACGAGAATGTAGAACAAAGACAAAAAGTAGGGTTATTTCCTGGTTCCTTCAGACCTCCTCATAAGGGTCATTTAGATCTAATAAAACAAGCTTTAAATGATTTTGGTAAAATAACAATTATTATCTCTCAACCAGAAAAACATGCTAGATCCACAATGCCAGCAGAAGAATCTAAAAGATTGTTTGACATTTATACAAAGGGGATGCCAGTTGAAACAGTAATAGGAAATGAATCCTCACCTTATGTAGAGGCTGCTAACTACATTAATCAAGGTCGTGGTGATTGTGTTTTAACTTCTAACAAAGAACAAACAAAATTTGATTATTTTGATTTTCCAAAAAAAGTTTATGAAGCAACAACGCCTGTAAGTGCTAGAGAAATGAGAGCAATAATTGATTCTCCAAAAACAAGAGAAGAAAAGAAAGCAGAGTTGTTAGGATACTTACCACAAATTTCAGAAACTGATACAGAAGAGGTATTAAGTATTTTGTTACATGGCGATAGTACACAATTATTAAATGGAAACACTAGCCCAATTAATTTAAATGAGATACTTAGTATTATTGAAGAAGTATCATTAAAAGAACAAAAAATAAACAAAAATAACTTTACATTAAAAGAAATTTTTGGTATTATTGAAGAAATTGATATTGGTTCAGC
>Ga0209401_1001636_pt1 | contig 14785 bp, 7 predicted proteins | sample M_140807_MF_Meta_FD_187318 | JGI IMG/M metagenome (GOLD analysis project Ga0209401, IMG submission 187318) | Freshwater microbial communities from Lake Montjoie, Canada to study carbon cycling - M_140807_MF_MetaG (SPAdes) (version 2) | ecosystem: Environmental > Aquatic > Freshwater > Lake...
GACGTCCTCTTTCCAGGTGGTTACGGAGAATTAGACCCACCGATTGAAGGCATTGATGGTGGACAAGCAGACGACCAAAACTATCTAGACCCAAAAGAAGTGCAAGCTCGAGAGGGATTTGATGATTATAGCGCCACGGACGGCGCCATGAAAATGGCCAAGCTCATCGGCGGTGCGCTGCCATTTGCGAACGGAAAAATAGTATTTCAACCTCCAGGAACGTTTAAAGAATTAACCCAGGTAGGCAAGCTCCAAAGTGACAACGCAACAACGTGGTTGTGGGTAGATATATCGAAGTTCAAGATTTCCGGTCAGTCGACTGCAATAAGGAACACAAAAAGAAACAGAGGAGCAAAAAAAGATACATATTTTCATATGGGATCAGAAGAAATTGTTACTGCAACAGGACAAGTATTTAAAGACGGAAACTTGAGACCTATCGTCGCAATTTTTAAAGGAGAAAACATGTTAGATCCTGATGAAAATGGAGAAATTGTTGAAGGAACTTCACCAGAAAGAGCAGCATACATAACAAAAGAAGCGTATGTAGCATCGAATATAATGGACTTGACGCAGGGTCTTGCAAGCATTTCTTCACAACTTAATCAGGACTCTTTAGAAAACCGTGTGTTTCCAACGTTGAGCGCTGTTGAAGGTGGTAGGAAGCAAATTGAAGCGTTGAAAAAGATGACTGCTGATAAAGCAGAAAAAAAGTAATCATTAAATAAAACCTGTCTTTTGGTCATCATGTCGAGCATTGACGATATTTAACGTTGTCATCAATGGGTACATATAACTTTAAAAGTTCTGGTAAGTCGGTCGAACAGCTTAATGTAGAACTACCTACAAGAACGTCATTACCCATAGGGATTCGTACACCGTTGCGTCTTGATGACAAAAACTTATTTGCAATGACGTATCTTGTCTCTGAACAAGTCCACGACAATCTTAGGAATTTGTTGTTAACTAATTGGGGTGAGCGATTAGGCTTTTATAATTTTGGAGCAAATTTACGAGAACTAACGTCTGAATTGTCTAACATAGATGCGTTTGACGAAGAAGCTATATCTAGAATAAGAAGTGCAGTAACAAAATGGATGCCTTTCGTCATTTTGAAAGACTTCGTTTCTGAAATTGATAATGAAAGAAATATAAATACTGGAATTGTAAAGATTTCAATAACATACAGTGTACCCCAACTAGGCGTAGAAAATAAAGCGTTACAGATAAGTTTATACGTAATATGATAGTTAGTGGTGATAAAAATGGCGACAGAACTGAAACAGATTAGAACGAGAGGATATCTAGCAAAAGACTTTGATGCTTTTAGATCTCAATTATTGCAGTATGCTCGCCTGTATTATCCAGATAGGATACAAGATTTTTCTGAAACTTCGTTAGGAGGAGTATTTCTTGATTTAGCGTCTTACACGGGCGACATCATGTCGTTTTATCTTGATCACCAGTATGGTGAATTAGATCCTAATACCGCCGTAGAAACAGAAAATGTAGAAAGGTTGATAAGATCATCTGGCGTTACAATTGTTGGAGCGTCTCCTGCGTTAGTAGACGTAACTATTTACATAGAAGTTCCTGCTGTGGACATCAATAATGCTATAGTCCCGCTACCAGAAGGATTACCCATTGTTAAAGAAAATAGCGTTTTTAATTCGACAAGCGGAATAAATTTCAATCTTTTAGCAAATGTAGATTTTTCAAAAAAAAGGTCTGATGGAACTTACGCTGCAAATATTCAAGTTGGAAAAATTAATGATTTAGGGACGCCGACAACTTTTATCATGTCATTAGATGGAACTTGTATATCAGGAGAACAAATTTCAGAAACAATTACATTCGGCGCGTACACTCCCTTTCCGTCTTTTACATTATCTCGACCAAATATAACTGACATCTTGACCGTCACAGATGATCGAGGAAATTCCTATTATCAGGTAAGCTCTTTAACGGATGATGTAGTTTATCGCAATGTTTTAAACATGGCGAGAGACTCTAACGAAATATCTGAAGCATTAAAAGTAGTTCCTGCTCCTTATCGTTATATTAATATCGTAGATTTAGCAACGAGATCCACACGTCTGATATTCGGGGCAGGCGACGATACAAGCCTTGAAAACGATGCAGTTCCTGATCCTTCAGATTTTGCTATTTCATTGCCATATTCAAAGACGTTTTCTAGAACATCAATAAATCCATTACAAATGTTAAAAACAAAAACATTAGGGATTTATTCTGCAAATTCTCAAGCAGTTGTAACATATCGTTACGGAGGCGGTTTAAACCACAATGTTTCTCCGGAGTCGATTAACATAATAAATCAATTATTGATTGATTTTCCATTAAACCCAACCGTAGATATTACTTCTTTCGTTAGAGGAAAATTATCTGTAATCAACAAAAAGCAAGCATCAGGCGGAGAAGATGCACCTTCTATAGATCAATTAAAGTCTCTTGTTCCTTCTGCAAAAAATGCTCAAGAGAGAATTGTAACGAAAGAAGATTTATTATCAAGAGTTTATTCAATACCTTCAAACTTTGGACGCGTCTATAGAGCAGCTGTAAGATCTAATCCAAATAATCCCTTGTCGACGCAATTGTTTATTGTATCCAGAACTCCTGAATCAAAATTGATAACTTCGGCTGATACATTAAAAGAAAATTTAAAAAAGTATCTTGCACCTTATAGGCTTGTTAATGATGCGATTGACATACTAGACGCTTACATCATCAATTTATCTTTATTGTTTGAAGTTGTTATAGACCCATCGTTGAATAGGCAGCTTGTTCTTCAAGCAGTATTACGATCTTTAACTGAAAAATTGAATATAAACAATTTTTCGATTGATCAGCCTATTGTTATTTCTGATATTCAAAATTTAATTTATGTGACTCCAGGCGTTTTATCTGTTACAAATTTAGAGTTTAGAAATTATGTTGACACTGTCAATAACAGATCCTACAGCGATGTAACTTTTGACGTCAAAAACAATATAAGAAAAGGAATCCTTTATCCACCTCCTGGCGGAATATTCGAGTTTAGATACCCAGATTATGACATCATTGGAAGGACGTCGACGTAAAAATGTTTAAAGTTTTAAAAGCCGATAAAGACGCCTACATCACGAATAGGTTTATTAAGACAGCTAGCTCTGGATCCTTTCGAACAGGATCTAACGTCGGAGGCGCAGGAACGCTAGATCTTTTTAAACTTTATGGTGTTACGACTTCATACGAAAATTCTCCGAATCTAGAACTTTCAAGATTGTTGATTCACTTTGATCTTACGTTTTTAAAAGACTTAGTGTCACAAGGAAAAATAAACATAAATAAAAGTAGCTTCAATTGCACTTTAAAATTATTTGATGTTTATGGCGGCCAAACAACACCAAACAATTTTGATATTTCTTTATTTCCATTGTCTAGATCATTTGATGAAGGATCTGGAAGGGACGTCGTATATTACTCCGATTATGATGTAACAAATTTCATGAGTGCATCAATCGCCGGAGGTTCCTGGATAGTTTCAGGATGCGGATTTGGCGGAGGAGCAGAACAATCTTGCGATTACATTACTGCATCGGCTATGTTAAGTAATTCAATTCTTGAAGTTTCTCAGCATTTCAATTCTGGTGAAGAAGATCTTTCTCTTAATATAACGACAATCGTTTCAGCAACGTTGGCAGGTATTTTACCTGATAGAGGATTTAGGTTGTCTTTAAAATCATCTCAAGAAAATGACAAATATTCTTACTTCGTAAAAAGATTCTCTTCAAGAACAGCATATGATTCGACGAAACATCCAAGAGTTATAGTCAAATATGATGACTCGATTCAAGATGATTCCCAAATTTTAAGATTCGATTCAAGATCCAGCATATTTTTAAGAAATTATGAATTTGGCGAACCTTCTAACATATTAAGCGGTTCTTCTTTCATTCCTGTCACCGGATCTAATAGTTTATTATTAAAACTAAGTACTCAACTGTCTAATGGGTCAGGCTCTTACAATTTATACTTTACAGGAAGTCAATACTCTGATGGCTTAAATTTTGTCCCTGGGCTGTATTCTGCATCATTTACTATACCACAATCAAACGCAACTCTTAAACAAGAACTTATAAAATCAGGTTCTGTTGTTTTCACTCCTATTTGGCAATCGTTAGATAATACTGTAAGCTATCATACGGGAAGTGAAGTAACAGTATATCCTCCTGAAAGATCAACAAGCGCAATTGACTTTAAAAAGTACATCATCACTACATCTGGATTGCAATCCATTCATAGAACAAATGAAAATGTGTTTATAAGAATAAACATTTTTGACCATGCTTCTCCATACATCAAATTAACAAAACGACCAATAGAATTAGCAGGTATTGTCATTAAAAAGGTATACTACCAAATTAGAGATATTTTAACAAATGAAATCGTTGTTCCTTTTGATGAAACATATAATTCTACACGTTTAAATAGCGATTTTAATGGAATGTATTTTACTCTGGACACATCAAATCTTACAGCTGAAAGAAGTTATACCATTGACGTCATGGTAAATGTCGGTGGAACAAAGAAGATTTTTAATTCTGTTTCTAACATTTTTAATGTAAGCGATACCCAGGTTATTTAAGGAACCATGTCAAATTATAAAGCGTCGCAGTATATTCCGTCATTCATTAAGTCTTCTATAGAAGGCAATAAGTCATTCGTAATGTCTTATTCTGACGTTAAGGAAACGAATTTAAATAACATTGACTCATTTGCTTATGATCCTGCAGGGACTGGTCTAAAATCTACGCAACAGTTAAACGTAGATTGGACAAAATTTGAAAACCATACTTTCTTTATGTCAGCAGAGGCGAAGGTAAACCTTGCATTCGAGCAGATCATAAATGGGTATCCTTTCGACGGAAGCAAGCAAGAAATAGAAAACTTTTTTACTAATCTTTCTGGATTTGACAAGTGGGTTTTTGATACTTTTCCGAAGTATCACGGGCAGCTTCATTTTTCAGGAACACAAACGTCTGAAACTACACCTGATTTAGGATCATATATCCTAGTCAAAGATATACCCGGCGCATTGTTTCCCGCGCTTAGCCCAGACGCTTCAGCAAAAGCTTCAATATTGAATCCAAAAAATGGAAAATCTTTAAGCATAGAAATGCAATTAAAAATTCCAGAAATTGTAACCAATGGAACACAGGTTATTCTTCAGAAAATTAATCCTGATAACAACCATGGCTTTTCTATACGGCTTAATCCTACTGTTTCAACTTCCACAGTTCAAGCACAATTTGACGTATTTTCAGGATCATCCTACATGACAACTTTTAAAGAAATAAACAAAGGTGAATTTAATCATCTTTGTTTTATTTTAGATAGGGATGACCCGCTTAACAGATTAAAAATCTACAATAATGAAGATTTAAAAAGCACTTCAAACGATAGCACGAATTTTGGTAATTTAAATATTGATTTTTCAGATCTTGTTATTGGAAGCGGTTCAGCATATTATGTTGGAGGCTCATCAATAGTTCCACAGCAAACTTTATCTGGAACTATTGACGAATTAAGAATATTTCATTCCGTTAGAACTCAGCAGCAACAATTATCTTATGCTAAAAAATCAATTTATGCAACAGAAGATTTAAAGTTATACTATCGTTTCAACGAGCCTGAACCTCCTTTATCGCCCATCGTTGATGACATAACAAATGCTATAGTTCTTGATAGCTCTGGAAATTCTTTACATTCTTATATTATAAATTTTTCAGATGGATTAAGAGAAAACGCAAACAATGACACGACTAGCAATTTAATCTATGAAAGAGATGATACTTGTCCAATACTCTTTCCATCCCACCCAGATGTTATTAATTTAAACTCTAACTTATTATTAAGTGCATCCAGTTATGATGTAGAAAATCCTAATCTTATTACTAGATTAGTTCCAAGACATTATCTTTTAGAAGGAGCGCAAACAGAAGGATTTACGTTAGCTGAACAAAATAATGGTTCTTCTTACGGAGGAACTGGAATACCAGGTCAAGGAAAATTAAGCAACGTGCAGTTAATGTTGTCTATGCTGTATATTTGGGCAAAGTTTTTTGATGAAATTAAACTATTTTTGGATGCGTTTAGCAGCTTAAGGACAGTTGATTATGATCTTAATAAGAGTATACCAAATAATTTCTTATTTGACATAGTAAAACAATACGGATTTTACCTTCCTCCTCTTTTTAACAACTCGACAATAGAGCAATACGTTGACGGAGAAAACATTGATTCATTAGCAAAAAGCAATGAAAGCATGAGCCTTCAACGCGTACAACACGAATTACTAAGAAGAATTTTAATAAACTTACCAGCAGTAGTTCGGTCAAAGGGAACGCAACATAGTATTAAATCTTTTATACGAGCAATTGGTGTCGATCCTGATAGCAGCATGCGATTCAGAGAATATGGCGGCCCAACATACAAACAGTTAACAAGCACTAGAGAATCAAAGTCAGATGTGACCGCAATGATAAATTTTAAAACATCATCGTTGGTCATCTCTCCATATCTTTCTTCATCAAGAACTGAAGTTGGATATCCCTGGCCAACTGGAAACTTTGTTAATAAACTAGATTATCATCCACATGGAATTTCAAATTCAAGAAATGACGGATTGTTTACTTCTGGTTCTTGGACATTTGAATCAAGTTTCAAATACAATTTGATATCAATACCGCTAAGCTCTGCAACACAAAGCTTAGGAAGGTTGTGCGTCACTGGTTCAGGAATACAAAATCCAGGATTGGTTGCAAACTTAATTGGGTATTCAGATGTTGAACCAAGAATAGAATTATTTTTAAGACCAGGCAACAATTCTTCTTCTAGTTATTTAAAACTTTCACTAAATCTGCCAGAAGATTCGTTGTTTAATGGAGACATATGGAATGTTTCTTTTGGTTGTCAAAGAAATGACTCAATTAATTCTAAAGTATCTTCATCTTACTTCTTAAGAGCAGGTACACAAACAGATGGTGAAATTAGATATCTCGCAACAACATCATCTTATTTTTATGAATTAACAGGATCAGGTTCACCATTAGACTCAAACGTTCTTAGAAGCTTAGATGTAGTAAATAACACTAACGCATCAGGAACATTTATAACATTGGGAAAAAATCAAACAATCCCATTCGGTACGACATCAACATATAGGTTTTTAAATAACTCGTTATATGTTTCAGATGATTCAGCAAGAGTAACTAATTTTGATGGTAGAGCAATGAAAATGAGATTCTGGTCTAAAGCTCTTACAGAAAAAGAGTGGACAGAACACGTAAAAAACTACCAGTCACTTGGCGTTGATGATCCAAGAACTAACTACAATTATGCTACAACACAATCTGGATCTTTCGAAAAATTAAGATTAGACGCTTTGACAAAACAGCAGCTTACGACAACAGACGCAAACGGAAATATTACATTCTTAGATTTTAGCGAAAATAATATGCATCTATCAGGAAGAGGATTCGGCTCTACAACGAATTGCATTTTCCCAGAAATTGTTAGATACACATATCTTTCTCCTTATTTTGACGAAGCGTTGTCAGATGATAAAATTAGAGTTAGAGGATACAAACAGGACGAATTAATTGACAGATATGCATGGGCGTCTAGATCTCCGGTTTATGAAATTGTTAGATCAGAAGCGCCCCAAGATGATGTCAGATTTTCTATCGACTTTTCTTTGACAGATACGTTGAATAAAGATATCATTAACATGTTTTCAACTTTTGAATCACTAGAAAACTTTATAGGAAGTCCAGAACTAGTTTATTCACCTGACTATCCAGATTTAGAAAAATTAAGAAACGTTTATTTCAATAGGCTAAAAACAAAATTAAACTTTAGAGCATTTTTAGATTTCTACAGCTGGTTTGATTCTACTATAAGCAATTTTATTGAACAATTACTACCAAGAAAAACAGTATATAAAGGAACAAACTTTTTAATTGAATCGCACGTTTTAGAAAGACATAAACACGAATACTATTCTAGCGAAATTTATATTGGAGAAGCAGATCGAAACAGAATTAAAGATGTATTACTGCTGCAACAAATTGTCGGCACTTTTAGGAAATACTAATGAGCAACGAACTTAGTAGAACATTACAGCTATTGACCCCTAAAAAAAATACTTTATTTTTTTATGGTTTCTTACCACAAAATAATAAAAATTATTTTGATGATGGTTCAGGTGCAGATATTGATGAAAAAATAAAGTCAAGCACAGTACAAAATTACGTATTAACAGGATCAATGGATACTTCTGCTATTGATCCATATCGACAAGGCGTAGAATTAACAAGAATAAAACACTTTGATGCAGGTTCAGCAGTAAAAATTCATGCCGGTGAACCAGGACACATTCTAAAAAAGAATCTTTACGGCGTAGATAAGAACTTCTTAAAACAAAACTATTATTCTGATCTAGACTACTTTGATCCTGTAGAATATATTTTGTCTCAAGAGTCTGTCACTTATCCAATTATTACTCATGATACCGATGAAACTGAAAATTATAACTTCAACGGTGTAATTGAGCCGCTTACAATCCGCGCCATCGCCGCATTGTTTAGCATCGATGTTCCATTTGAAGCTCATTCAGTCAAAGGAATGATGATGGACGGCAATCACGAAACAGCAATGGCAACTAGCAGAATACAAACTGTTTTTACAAAAAAAGAAAATCATAGACTACCTGCGTGGTTAGATCTTGTCGATATGATGGGTACAGCGAAGAAAATACCCACAATAGCGTTCTTTAATGATGAAAAAACTTTTTTAAATCCATTTAATGATGCCTCGACCAAAGTACAATTATCGATAAATTTATCTGAAGCTATGAATAGCGCTGTTTTAAAAATGAATCCGCAAACAGAAAACTACGTTGCTGAAAATGAAATTTCAGCAACTTGCGGATGGACTTATGATGATGTATGGTCCAAGGGAACTGATTCAATAGCCTTCGGAGGCTTAGGATACTAAAATGCCCACTCCAAAATCTTTGCGAGCTGCTCCGAGCAGAACATTTGAAGATTATATTCTTACGTTGACCACCGACACTAGCACAGGATTGCTCAAAGTTCCACAAGAAAAATTTTCTCACGTTCCTGGCCCACCTGGAGATAGTGGAAATGATGATAACACTAGCGACCCACTAGATATAGGATTTGCTTTTAAGTTTGACGGAATCACATATCATCAATACATGGTTTCAACAAACGGGTGGGTGATATTAGTTGATCCCACAACACCTGGAGGTACCCCTAACGGCACTATTATTAGTGATGTAATGGTAAACACATATACCAATTCACGAATTAACTCATTGTTTACAAGAAATCACGTATTGTTTGCTGTTTGGTTTGATGATTTAAGAAATACCTACTCGTCGCCACAAAGTTTGGGATTAACGTCAGCACAAATAGACTTATATGAAAAAGGATTATCTCAACCTGACAAAAAAATTAATCCAAGAAAGTATGGGGTTCAATATTTTCTTGAAAAAAACTCTAACGAAGGAAGAAGATTAATCATTCGATGGAATTGTGTATCTGATTTTTCAATCCCAAACAGCATATTAAATTTTGACTTTGTCCTATATGAAAATGGAAAGATAGAATATAGATACGCTTCGAGAGACTCAATAAGTGCCTCGACTGCAAATGAAGATGCAACAATAGGCGTGTTCATGCCTGGATCTTCTAATAGGTTTAGAGATTTTTCGTACGAACTTGATTATGGCGTGCAAAGACAACGATACAAGTTTGGCGGCGCAATTTATGACGCTACATATTCAGATACTGCAGACACTTTTACTGTTCCATATGGCGTTGGATTAAAACCAGGTGATTATTGGCCGGGACAAAAAAACGTTGGGTCTGTTTTTACATTCCAACCTCCGTTAAACAGAAGAAAAGTTCTTCCACGACAAACGCTTAGAGAAAGAGATTCGAGGTTAACGCTACCTACTACTATAAGAACTGGAGATTCTAGATCAGGAAATCATAACATAATATTTGATGATAGAAAATCTATAGTCTATAAATCTTCAGGTATTGTCGTAAACTACCCAACGACGTTACCCAGATTCTATTTGGGAGAATCTATTGGCTCTGTAGAAAATCAAGATCTATTTTCAGGAGAATTTGTTGTAACTGGTGGCATATCAAAATCTAACGTACAGGACTATCTAGAAGATAATCAAAAAAGTTACATTTCTCCATTCAACGAAAATAAGCTATTCGAAAATGACCCAGGGTCTGACACAGATCAATTTTTTACAGTTGGATCTAGCGTTCAAGATGTAGGTGAAGGGTTTAAGCAATCTCTTAAATCAAAAACGCAGATTAGGTTATCTTTCAGAGTTGATCATAAAACAACGATGTTTGGAGCTTCTTCAAGCATGTATTATTTTAATTCAGCAACATCAAGATGGCAATACCCAACCGCATCATTTGCATCCGGACAATTTGACGTAGCTAATCCTTTTGGTGATGCTGTTGCTGAAAGACTTATTGAAGTTGATAGAGGATTTAATGCTTTTGGATTCAATCTAGCATCGGGGTCAAGCAATCGATCGTTAGGTACAAAGTCAACAGATGCAAACATCGGCAAGAACTGGACAAAAAATAATGAAATTCAATCTTTAATCAAAAAGTACGATAAAAGTGTTCAAATAGATCAAAGATATTCTGCAAATAATGATGAATCTTTTTCAGTACCAATTCAACAACCATTCTTGTTAGAAAAGGCAGTCATTGAACTGCCTTTAGAGGCAGGGCCAGGATGGTTTAATGATAAAACAAAATGTTTTATCCCCTTGACATACACATCCCCAGGTTCTCCAGATGAAGTTGACATACCAACGTTTGATGTTGGAGGACCAGGATTAACTGTCGCTTTATACAATCAAATTTCAATTGGACCTAATAAGAAAAAAAGAGATCTTGTATTGTCTGGAACAATTACTCATGAATTTGATGATGTCGCGGAAATATCGTTCAAAAACTCTCCAGATGTACCCGCGGGGGACGGTTCCGGATTTAATGACATAATCAGTGGAGAAATTTGGCAAGTGTTCCCGCAAGGATTCCGAGCATATTCAACCCCAACCGCTGTGATAAAAGGTATTTCGAGTGGTTCTGGGTATTATTTTACTGGAAGTACAACACTAAAATGTACAGCAGAAATTTCAAATGGAGTCTTGATAAGAGATTCTTTTTACCTAGGTCAAGCGTACAATGGGCCAGGGTCAGGCTGGTACATGGATGCCGCGCTAAATAATTTGTTTAGCTCGTCTGTGTGGACAACACCAGGATATAATGGATATGAAAGTTTTTTTAACGATGGAACTTATGGGTTTCGTAATAGAACAATTTGCTCTATAAACAATTTTGGTCGTGGATGTAGCGGATTTGAACCATCAGGAAGGTCAATTCTTGGAAAAGAATACGTTACAGCACAAGGTAAAACAGATTCATACGATAACCCTTTTTATCTTTATCAAGATGTCAATACACTAGCTAGCATAAAATCTAAAATCAATTCACCTTCCTATGATGCTGACAATATCGTTTACGCATCATCATTAGTGAGTAAACAGCAATCTGTTACATCTCCATATCTTCTATTACCCGGTGATAGGTTGGTCTTATCAGTATCAAAGACTAGGCCAACGTTCTTTTCTACTCTTACTACTTCGCCTTATACGTCTGGATCAATTCAACATGATATTAAGTTAACAACAGGAAGTATTAACATCACGCTGTATGGAAGTTTAATAGCTAATGGACAAGAGTTCCATGATACATTAAATCAACCTTTAGCGTCTGACGCAGTTCATGAAGTTGTTATTGGAGAAACGAAGACATGGTAGCCGTTCTTGATCAATATGAAGTAGAATATAAGGAAACCTATATTTCTGGAACTTATGACCAAGTTGTCATGGGAAAAATGTTTTACCCCGTAACCATCCTAGGCATTAAAAAATACGTTTACGGTAACCGTGGCGTCGTTTACGGGGCAATCAATAGTGATCAGGCACCTTTACCTGGAACTGGATTGTTTGATTTTTCTAATTCGCTTTCTTATAGACTACAACCATATAAAGAAAAAGCAGGAAACTGTAAGGCTGCAAAACATACATGTTATGAAGAAAGAATTTATGACACATTAGTGCCAAATCCAATTCCTTGTTTTAAAATAAACGGAGCTAGTGTATCCATGTCAAGTACTTCATTTTCAGAAGGAATTGGAGGCGGCGGCTTTGGAGCAATAGACGTTGAAAATGGGCTAATAATGTTTGATAATCATGTACCAGATCAAAATGGAAACACTAAAAACCTAAATGTTGCAGTTGATAAACATTGGACAAAATCATATCCTTTTGAACCAAGATATAGTGCAGTAAAAAGACAAAAAACAATTAATTTTAATTGTGAAGCATCATATGTTTTAAATTTTGCTTCTTCAACAGCAACATCTTTACCGATAAAACGAAAATTAAAAAACCTAATTGTAGGAACTGTTGGAAGAAATAATATTAATAGATTTAATAAATCCACGAAAGATTTTGATTATTCTTTACCTGAAAGTGGAGGATGGAAACATTATTGGTTAGCAGATACAGTTGCTATAACGCCAGCCGTCGGAACTGCCTTAACTGGATCTACAACACAAAATGATTTAATAAAAACATTATTTGGATTTGGAGATTCAACATCAACATTTTTTGATTCGCAAATAAAGGATTCTAGTAGTTTAACAGGATACGCATTAAAAGGAACATCAAATTGGCCAGAATTTAGAGCTAGAAACAATACAATAACGTCAGTTGGATATGAAGCAATAACTGGAAGTTATTGGAATTTTGGTCCTGTTATTAGAGGATGGAAATACGGTTTATATAACGGTTTGCCTGATTTTTCTTCAGCATACTTTAGGCAAGGAAAATATGGGCAGTTTCGAGATATGTTAGAGCAAAGGTTATTCACCGTTTTTAATAGTGATAATTCTTCTAATTTTTCTTCAACATCACAAGTAAACACCATGTTGACAACAAAGAATGTTTTAGAATCTAATGTCCCTGTAACTGTAAAGTTTCTTGATTCAAACGAAAATTTAACTAACCCGATAAATACGCATTCACAAAATCTAAGTATGCATGCAACATCATCACTTCCATATTTCGATCTTCAAGAAAGAAACAGACCTGCTACATCTCCGTTATCAAATCTTACATTAATAAATTTTGGGTTTGATTTGGCCGGTAACGTAACACTTTAGTTTATTATGAGCCTTAAGAAAAGATATGGCCTTATGCCGTGATTATTTGACATGTCAATAACGAAAAAAAAAGTAGATGAATCTGGTTTTATCTTTGCAAGAGATAAAACTACTAATAATATTCAGGCAGCTGTTGTACCTTCTAATTTCCAAATTGGATTAAATGATTCCCCAGCTGATTTAACGTTAACAGGAAAATTTTCAGCTTCAAAAAAAGATTATTTTGCTAGTCAATCAAATCAGTGGAATATTACTATTGATAACCATATAACGGTTGCATCAATATCTACGACATACTCTTCTTCATCTCGACCGTCTGCAGGATATGTTGTAATAAATCTTCCAAAAAATCCTAGAGTAGGCCAACTTGTAATTATTAAAGAGTTTTCTGGTACTGCTAGCGTAATACCATTGAGGATATATGACTCTTCTTCTAAGACGATAGACGGTACAAGTTATAAGACGATATCTTCAGATTATGGAGCATTACAATTTTTCTGGCAAGGAACTAACTGGATTTCTATCTCTAACGCTACGGTAGCATCTGGTGCAGCGCCAGATTCTGCTTCCTATGTTGTCATCGGTTCTAACGCTACGTTGACGAACGAAAGGATACTCACCGCTGGGTCAGGTATTTCTATAGTAGACGGTGGAGCAGGAGCTGCTGTTACAATATCAGCTACGGGAGGAGGTTCAGGCGACGTAGTTGGACCAGCATCATCTACCGATAACGCTATTGTTAGATTTGATCTAACAACTGGCAAGCTAATACAAAACTCAGGCGTAACAATAAGCGATTCAAACGATATTATAACCCCAGGGGACGTAGCTATTAACGGTGGGGATTTAACGTCCACCGCTACCACGTTTAATTTATTAAATTCTACTGTAACAACCCTTAATGTTGGGGGTGCAGCGACTACGGTCACCGTGGGGGCATCTACGGCAGATGTCGTAGTTGGTCGTGCTGAAATCGGTGCTTGGCCAGCAGGAACAAGTTATGCCTTTTTTGGAAATAGCGATTACAATCATTCTGTTGCGGGAAATTACGCGTTAATTCAAGCTTCATCTGCCGGCACAAAAAACACGTGGTTAAATGCCCCAACCGGCGGAAAAGTTTACATAGCTAATAATGATGCTGCGCTAGGTTATCTAGACGATAACGAAATTTCCTTAACAGGAAAAGCCAGCACAACCCAGACAGTAACCCTGGGATCAACGTATGGGTCGTCTTCGTTAACATTATACGCTGGTACCGGTGGAATACTTTTGTCTGGATCCACCACGATTATTTCATCATCACTTGATGTTGCATATCATTCTTTCTCTCGTGCAGATGCAAGATTAGGAAATGCAGAAGTTGGTTCTTGGCCTTGGGGTAATTTCAATGACTATGCATCTCATTTTGCGATGTTTGGTAATGAAG
>Ga0209401_1001637_pt1 | contig 14785 bp, 25 predicted proteins | sample M_140807_MF_Meta_FD_187318 | JGI IMG/M metagenome (GOLD analysis project Ga0209401, IMG submission 187318) | Freshwater microbial communities from Lake Montjoie, Canada to study carbon cycling - M_140807_MF_MetaG (SPAdes) (version 2) | ecosystem: Environmental > Aquatic > Freshwater > Lake...
GCGATGACAACATCCAGATTGTGATCCACGAGACCAGCGCCGACTTGCCAATACCGCGCCCCGACGATATTGCGCTTTGCAGCACTGCGTAATCCAACTGGCCTTTGTTCTCTTCAATGTGGTCGGCCAAGTCTTGCAGCACGTCGCGCTGCCACTTGCGCGGTCCTTTGAAGTTTTCTAGCGGCGTGCCCTTGACGCCCCACGGAAACGTGAGCATCACAAAGTTCAGCGGGTTGTCCTTGATGCGCGGCGTCCACAGACGCGCCATCAGGGCCTGTTCGTCTTCAGCGCTGTATTTGGTGGACTGCATCTACAACCTCTATGACGCGCATCTCTGCTTCTTGCAGCGCCTGCGTGATGGATATGCGTTGGTCGATGTCCACCGTGATGGACTGCTTGGCGACCCAGCCGTGCTGGTGCTTCAATATTTCAAGCGCCGCCTTAGCGTCACCCTCGCGGGCTGCCTTGTGCAGCACGTCGGCCATCTCGCGCTCGCCGTCAGCCTTGCCTTTGCGTGCGGCCATCTCGGCCAGTGCGTCAAATTGGCACAGGTGCTGGTACTCCTCTGGCCGCATCCCTGACGCCAGGGCCAACGTGTCGCCTTTGAGCCCCAGCTTGGCAGCGTCGTATATCGCCTGCAAGCGCGATTCGGTCGCTTGGACGTGTCGGACAGTGAGCGGCAGTGACTTGAACAAATGGTTCTCCTGCGCCTGGGTGGGCGTGTGCTTTGGATTTTATATTAAAAAAATTTTGTTTGTGGTCCCTCCGTTTCCGCTGGCCCAACCGCTCGGCCCTACCCCTCCCCCTCTTGGCCAAAATCCTACGCAAAATGGCAAGCATATAGTTAGCAAAATGGCAAGGGTAATGCTAGTCAGAATGGCAAGCATATATTAGTCAGAATGGCAAGCATATAGTAGTCAGAATGGCAAGCATTACCTGGTGGGTCATGTGGGTCATGTGGGTCATGCCAATGCGATCGCATGGCCTGCGATACCGGCCATTGGCCACCGGCCACCATGTGGGTCATGTAGGCATAGCCTACGCGGTTAGGATGCTTCCGTTAACCATGTGGCCATGCGCGGTCGGCAAAATGCGGCGCGTTGGCGGTGTGGGTCATGTAGGCACTTTAAAACGCCAATTTAAGTCGCTCTACCCCATATTGTAAGTATTGTAAGATTTCACATTATGAAATGTAAGGTTTAGATAAATTAAGATCTAATTAATGACAATATGACCTACAGTTGATCGGCCCCATTGGAGAACCGCATGAAAACGCCAGTACCTACAAAATGCCGCGATAGGTGCCCACAATTTTTATCAACTAAGGGTAAACACCTAGAAAATAGTTGTTGACAGTGCAATAAATTCCCTTACAATACTAAGCATGGCAACATCGCCATGCAATACAGTAAAGGCAAAATATCATGACAAAATCCGAAAAACGTGAAATTGCAATCACCCTCAAAATGCAACACTTTGGCGCAAACTATGTTGCGCGCGCACTGTCCGCACTGTATCGCGCAGCGCGCAGTAAGAAATCGCAAAATGAAATTTTAGCTATTGCCCTGGCGTATGGCGTAGTTTCAAACGACGAATTTATTGTTTAATTCACCCTCCAAGGGCTCCGGCCCTTGTTCATTCACTACAATAAAAGGCAACATCATGCAAGTACATTTAACCCTCAAATCGGCCAATGTAAAAACCGGCCCTATTCCCGTAAGCACTACTGAAAAGGATAGTTGTCCTACCAATTGCGCCATGCGCGCCGAATGCTACGCCGATAGCGGGCCGCTCGCGCTGCACTGGCGCGCTGTCAGTGCGGGCACTAGGGGCACCACATGGGGCCAATTCACACAATCAATTGCAGCGCTGCCGGAGGGCCAATTGTGGAGACACAATCAAGCCGGTGACTTACCCCAAGCCGGTAACACTGTTGATGCTGTAAAGCTTGGCCAATTAGTCGCGGCCAATGCGGGCCGTCGCGGGTTTACTTACAGCCACCATCGCGACAGCGCGAGCCTGCAATGGATCAAGCACGCTAATGCATGGGGCTTTACTGTCAACCTATCGGCCAATGATTTAAGCGACGCTGACGCGCTGGCCGATACTGAATGCGGGCCGGTGGTGGTGGTGGTGCCTAGCACAATGACAGAAAACACTAAAACACCCAAGGGCCGGTCGGTCGTTATTTGCCCTGCGACGCAGCGCGACGATGTATCGTGCGCGACGTGCCAATTGTGCCAGCGACAGCGCGCGGCCATCGTGGCCTTTCCCGCTCACGGCTCGCGCCATCGGGTGATTAATTTGCGCTTAGCAGCATAGGGTTATCTCTAAGCGGCCATTGCGGCCGCTTAGGGGCTAATCTTGGCCGCTACAGTAAACGAAAGTAAGTTATGAAAATCGGACAATATATTCACATAAGCCTATACGGCCGCATGGAGCGGGTCTTAGTGCTGGCCATACGGCGCGCCGGGACCATCGACGTGCAGCGCAGCGATGGCGCGTGCTACCGGGTGAGCGGCCTATCTATGGCCGTAGGGGCCGGACTATGATCCACCCACTATTTGAGGCCATCCTACGGCCGTATACGCCACCGACGCCGACGCCGACGCCGGAGGCCATCGACGCGGCCATGCTGGCCGATAAGCTGGCCGACGGCCACAATCAGCGAAAAATCGACAATGCTATTAAATTGGAAATGCAAAATGCGCGAACACTATAAACCCACACCTACCCCTCACCCACTGGCCGATGTGCTGCTGGCCGTCTCAATTGGCCTGATCTTGGCCGCTATTTTGTTGGAGTACCTATGACTTACGAAGTACAAACCCGCATGGTCAATGTATGGGAAAACTGTTGGACCGACAATAACGGCCCGTTGGCATTCGCTACAAAAAGCGAAGCACAAGCCGAAATCGACGAATTAATGCGTGAGATGGCGGATTATTTGCCAAGCGATTACCGCATAGTTGAAAGGGGCGCGCCATGATTCTAGAACGTCACGCATACATCAACGGCGACACTATAACGGCCGATTTACTGGCGCGCATTGACGATTTACAGCGCGCGCTAGGCGACGAATTAGCGCGTAGTACGCATCTGGCCGATGTGTTGGCCGCGCTGCTAGATGATGATAACGAAGCAACACGCGACGATGCCCGGCGCGCGCTATGCTCATAATTGCAGCGGCCTTGGTGGCCGCGATCCTTGCGATCCTTTTTGATCTTGACTAAGCCCCTTCGGGGGCTTTTTCTATGGCCCGGCGTAAATCCGATTTATTGCTTTTCGCCAGTTCAGGCGCGCAAAAGATGTGTTTCTTGGTCTGATACTCACGCGACGCCAGTCTGCCCATATCTACCCATCCGGCCTCTTTGAGGGCGTGCATGAGGGCAGGCGGGACAATCTTGATCCCTGCTGGCGCGTATAACTGCAATTCGTCGCAAATAGCGAAGAAGGGCGCGCCTACCACGCCGCTAGAAAATGCGCGCTGCCGGGCCTTGATTAGGTTGACTAGGAACGACTCAGCGCCGCTCATGCCATGCTCGACCATGATGGCCTTCGCTTCGGTCATCGGGGGCGCTGCGTTAGGGTTCCACGCGCTCACGTCACGCAAATGCAGGTAAGCCGCCACTGCTGCAAAGCCGCCCCGGTTTTCGTACCAATTCCACAAGGCCACGGCATCGGCCTCTGGCAGCTTGCCTGCTTCGGACCATAAGACGAACCAACGGCGATCCTCTGAGGGCAGCGATATCGCCACGCGCTCATTTGAAAACGCGACTACGAACACGCGGTTTAGGGCGTAGTAGGGGTGCAAGCCCTTGCGGTTGACCATCAACAACTCAGGCGGCGCGGCAATAATGGGCTTTAGGGTGTTCTCCAGCGCGCGCCGGTCTTTGGCCTCTGCTTGGCGCAGTTCTGCAATCTCCATCACTTCGCACTCGAGGGCGTAGCCCCACTGACTGCTTAGGTCCTCGTTCTTGACCAGCGAGCAATTGTGCTTGGCCTTGCCGCCTATGGCCCAAAAGAATGGGGCGAACAGGGTATCTTTGCCGCTGCCATGATTGCCGCCTAATAGGATGGCATGGTTAATCTTATGGCTGGGGAATTGCACTTTATGGGCTAAGGCGTTCAAAAGATGTTCGCGCTCATACTCAATCGGGACCATGCGCTCGACATGGCGCAGCCACGCGGACACGTCACCGGCCATCGGCTCGGGCCGGGCATCGCGCCAGCGGTTGCCGTAAACCAAGCCTTCACGGGCGACCAGGACGGACTCGCCTGCCGCGTAGGTGATGCCGACCAGAGCGCGAGCGCCTTTGTCTTGGCGGTACTCGTCGAACGAATTAGACGCCTCAATTTTGGGGTGCTTACCGTGGCGTGACTTGCAATTGATATGCCTGAACATAGCGTTGAAAGTCTTACGCATCAACTCGCGCCGGTCTTGCATATCAAAGTACGCGTCGTCGTCCTGTATGTACGCAAAGCGCTCAAACCAGCCGCTCATCTCCACGCGGCCCATCTCGCGGTTTTCTACCTCTGCAATCACTGCTGCGGCCTCGTCGGGGTATGCGGGCGTCGGGGTCAGCTTGGCAAGGGTGTCTTCCATCACTGCGGCCAGCAACTCTTCGCGCAGGCCATGCGAGCGCTTAGGCCCACCCTGCTCCTCGACCCACGCAAGATAGGCGGCGCTATCCCACTCTGAGCAATGCTCATGCAGGCAGCAATAGGCGCGGTTTACGGGGTGATACCGGCCCATCGGATTGCCGTCGCTATGCTCGCCACTGTTGGGGCAAACGACGCCCCACCAGCCGCTATTGTTGCCCTTCTCTAGCAGATCGCCACGCGCTGCGGTCCACGCCAGCACATCGTCGCCGCCGTCGTCTGCAAGCCGGATCGGGCGTATCGTGGCCGTGTCTGCTGGGTTGGGCACTACGTTAAGCGCCTCACATATCTGGGCCAGCGAAAACTCACGCTCGGGGTGAAACTCTACCAAACGGGACGCAAAGCGATCGCGGCCAGGCTTGAGATTGATCGAGCCGGGCAGTCTGAAGTTACGCACGGGGTTGATCGCGCCGCCGTCGGTATAGCCTGCTTCGGCGATCGCTACGATCGCGGCGCTGAATTCACCCTTCATGGGCTGGTCGTCCAGCGCAAAGGTGTAGCCGTACTGGTAGTTGTTGGGGCTAGTCTCCATGATCCACGTCGGGGCGATAGGTGGCACCTTGGCCTTGGTGCCCACGTCATCCAGCACTAGGAAGGCCACACGCTCGCAGGCGTCGGCCTTGGCTGCTGGCCTGCCCTCGTCGAATCGGTCGATGATGAAGCAGCCGGTGTTGCAGTACCACGCCTGATCGGGCTTCCACTTCTTAGGTAGGAACGCAGGCCACGCGCACTTGACTGCGCCGTCTGCATGGTGTTGCACTTCGCCGTCCTTGAGGATGGGCTTCTGCCGCACGAACAAAATAACCTCGCCCTCAGGAGCGATCTCTTCCAAGTAATTTAAAAAATTCACAGACATATTAGCCCTTTCCATAACGAGTCATAACTTCAACTTCAGCGTCTAGGGGTAAACCCTTAGCCCAGTCAGGCGGGGTACACATGATCAAGCGCAGCGCCTCGGGGTCGGGCGTTGCGGTTTCGATCACAATTTCATCGTGGACGTGCAGCACCACGTCGTCAAGCTGGCGCAGCGAATGGCGCAGCAAGTCATTAGCCACGGCCTGAGTGATGTTCTCGCAGGCCAAGCCCTTCCACAGACGGGCGCGGGGCCACTCCTTGGCATCAGCGGCGGGTTTCCATGCAGCTTTGGCGTAAGTCACACCTTCTGATTCCAATCGGGCGTAGGGGTAACACAGGATGCGTCCAGAGGGCAGCACATACCACAGGTGCAGGCCGTCGAACATATAGGTCACCCGTCCAGCGCTGAACTCTTTGCCTTTGTTTCGCATGGCGCGGGTGTACGCTGATTCTAGGTCTTGCCAGTACGGAACGGACCAAGGGTTTGCCCTACGCCAAGCATCTACCATGCGCCGCGCGTCGGACTCCGGCAGCATGATGCCGTAGGCGCGGCCCATCGCGGCGAAGGCACCGACGCCACCGGCAAAGCCGCAAGCTAACTCCTGCACCTTGCCGATTTGGCGCTGGTCTTTATTGACCTGGCCCACGCTGACACGGAACGTGGCTGCGGCGTTGACTTTGTACACGTCCTCGCCGGACGCAAACAAGGCCAGCTTCTCGTCGCCCCTGGCTGATAACCAAGGGTTTACCCTAGCCTCAATGGCCGACCAATCGGCAACGACTAGGTATTTACCCTTACTAGGTACAAGGGCGGGTCGGAGCATCCCTCTGAGGACGTCGGTGACTCGCTTGCCGTACTTGGGGACGATGGCGTGGCCCCTGACCATAGCTGTGCGTACGGCTTCGGGTTCCTGAGCGCACTTGCGGGTAAAGTTGTGGACTTGTGCTCCATAAGACGAAGCGCGTCCAGTAGCGCTGCCGCCTGCAAACACAAACGCGCCTCGTACTCGGCCGTCTTCTTCATCTGATAGCTGTGCAAGGCGGCTGAACTTCGCAACCGAGGACGCCCAAAGGTCGTCGGCGCATTGGATGACTTCTTGAACATCGGGCGGCACTCCATCACAGTTAAGTAAGTTGAATCGAACGGTCTTGTCAATGCTGACCTTGCCGTCTTTTTGCATCAGCTTGCGAGCCTCATCATTTACGCGGGCGTACACCCATGCGCGCATCTTGGGTGAGCGCACGCTGGTGATCTCGCCGCCGGTCACCTCGGCGACGATCTCTTGAATCTCGGCCAATTCGGCGCTGGCGTACTTGACCGCAGCCTGGCACAAGGGCACATCGACTAGAACGCCACGATCGTTGATGCGCTCGTTGACATGGTAGTCTTGTAGTTCTTGTGCAGACAATGGCCGCATGGCCTTGCTGATAGCCCGCATGGCCCGCACATCCATTTCGCAGTAGGCCACCATCTCGGCGGTCAACTCGGGCGACTCCTCGTAGGGCGGCACGCTCATCTTGCGGATTAGCTGCGCGCCTCGGTGGTCTTTCTTCATAGACGCGCCAGCGAAGCGCCCCACGTCCTCAAGGGAGCCAGGCGCGCAATTGGCGCGGGCCTGCGCTGCGGTGCAAACGAATTGCTCCAGTGGAATGTCTAGCTGCAAGACATACCAAAAAATTAAACGCTCGAACGCGGCGTTGTGGGCGTAGACGCGGTGGCCAGTCAGGTCGGGGAACGGCTGGCCGGGCAACCAAGTCTGTACGTCTTCGTCATCAAAAGCGTAAGACATACACAGCACTTCAGTAGTGCCGTGCTGGGCGTAGTTGTAAACGCCCGCGACTTTTAGGTCGCAGGCGCTACGGGTCTCAAAATCAAGCCAAATCATCGCTAGTCTCATCTACGCATGAAATGCAAGGCACAACAGTCGGCTCTTCTAGCGTTGTTGCGTAATCACGCCATGAAAACCGACGACCTAAACCCTTAACCGAAGTCAAGTTGGCGTTGTCTTCCATAGCAATTGCCCGTTGGAACATTAACGGGTAAGTTTCTTTTAGATACGCGATCTCCGGCTTTGTAGACGCGGGGCAAAAAAAGCAAGATGACTTACCAGGCAGTGGCAAACCCGCGCGCTCTATCGCGGCGATACATTCGGGGCGTGACCATTCCCACTCTACAAGCGGGTAGATGTACACATACTTCTCATCTTCAATCGGCGCTTTCATCCAGCGGCGGCGCTCAGAAAACTCGTAGCCGATAAATTTATTGACTTTGCGGCCTGATTTCCAAAAGGCTTTCATGCCTTCAATATTGTTGACAAACTTGTCTTGCGGCGCGACTTTAAATTTTTGAGAGCAACCCTTAAAGCCATACGCCAAACTAGGCAGCATATTTGCAGACAAACAATTCTGCTCTAAAGTTTGCACAGTCTGATCGCGCTTCACTTTGCGGACTATGGTGATAGGCGGCATATCATTGTCGACTAAGAATTTCTGCATTCTTTCAATGTGCTCGTAAGTGTGCGGGCGTTCGCCGCCAGTGTCCGCAAACAAAATGTAATCAAAGGGCGGTAACTTTTTTTCAATCCAACCGCAAATGATTGCTGTTGAATCTGTACCGCCGCCAAACGCTAAGATGTTCATATCGTCGTCTCCTTTTCCAATGCCCACTGTTACCAATGGGCATCAGAAAAGGCCGTTAAGCCGCTACGCGACGACGACGGGTAGGTGCCTCGGCTTTAGCCGGTTCAGCCTCACCCTCCAAAGTCAACCACTCTACCACCTCGAAAACCGGCGTAAAAATCCGGCCATACGACTTGTGCTGGTAGTGCTCCTTTTTGAGGCGCACCACTGGCACAGGTTTGGTCTGGTCTTTCTCGACCTGATCTGCCAAGGCAATGGCAATGGTCTGAACCGCTTTCTTACCGCCCACCGAGGTGGTCGTGAAGCGCGCTTCCATACCCTTGTCTTCGCCAGTCAGGCATTTCAAACTCATGCCCACCTGAGTTTCCCAGCCCTTTTTGGCTGCTGGGGGCGCTCCGTCCAACTCCGGCAGGGGCTGGGACACGGGCACCATTTTCTCGCCCAACACCTCACCATCGCCCCAAGCAATAAAGCCGTGGACAAAGGAGAAAGGGTTGACCGCCCAGGTGCTGTCCTCTTCGATTTCGGTTTGGTCTGCACCAAACACCCAATGGCCGGTCTTGTCCATTTTCAGGATGACCGTACCGGCTGGGCCGACGTCGGATTGGATAGCCCGCAGAGAGGATGCGAGGGTGGAAACTGCGGGCAAGCCCGCTTGGGAAAACGCTACTAGATTGGACATTTCTGTTCCTTTATTGAAGTTTAGAAAGGGCAGCGGTTAATTGCTTACCCAGGAGCATCACCTCGGGGCGCGGGTCATCCGCGCTTGCCAAGGTGTTACCTGAAGAGATGGCGACCACCAGATCGTCCGGCAAAGCCTGCTTGCGCTTTTTGAGCGCTTTCTCAGCTTTGGCCGGAGAGATCACGGAAGTCTCCAACACCTCAGATTCGGTCAGACCAAACGCAAACAAGGCGACCTTGGCCTTGTCCTCGTCGGTCCATGAACGGATCGCACGCTTAGCGACCAGTTTGTAATCAGGCAGCTTGGCACCAGACTCCAACAACTGAAGGGCCAAGGCCCGCAGGTCGGTGATCCACTGCTCCAGCATATCAGCGTTTTTTAGATACGTGGCAATGGTAGGCGGGTCTAGGTTGTCAATGGTCGTCTGCAAGGCGCGCTCTACTGCGCCGGTCATCTGTGGGCATACCGGCTTGGCGGCGCACCAACGGCAGTGATCGCCAGAGCGCAGCGGCGCGGTCTTCTTCTCGCTCATCTTCACGGCCTGCACCAACTGCAATTCAAACTCCGCGATGTGCGCTGGCGTAGTGACCCAACGCTTGACTGCGGGCGGCTGCACAATGACCATTTCAATCTCGGTCACGCCCTCAAAGGCCCATTGCGCTTGCGGCGTACGCATGGCCGCAGCGGCGTAGAACATCAGCTGCATATTCTCTTCTACCTCCACAGCCACCCCGTCACCAAACTTCCAATCCAATACGATAGCGCGCTGTTTAATACGACCGATAAGATCAGTGCTACCAAAAACCCCAGGCAATAAATTACCAAAATTAACGCTTGTTTCTGCTTCAATTTCCATCTCCTGGTTGGGGTCGATCTCGTCCAGCGCGGCCAGCGCGGGCTTCAACTTATTGTCGATCAGTTCTTGCGTGAGTGTCTGGCCTTCGTACACGGTGCCAAGGTAATGCTCTGGCGGCTGGCCCGACATCACGATCTCTGCAATGACGTTGTGTAGGAGCGTGCCTTCGTCAGCGTATTTGCTTGAAGGTTTAGGCGGCATCTTGGCGACTAGGGCCACAGAGCCAGGGCAGTTGATTACCCTCTTAGCGGTGCTACCGCCGACGATACTGGAGTGCTGCATTTCAGAGTCCTTTAGTTGATGAGGCGTTCAGTGTATCACAACTTTTTGTGCTAAACTTCTTGACATGAAAGAAAAAGAAGTTGAAAATCATTTTGTCTGGGCGGTGCAGCGTATGGGCGGGGTGTCATACAAGTTCACTTCACCTGGGCGCAAAGGCGTAGCGGACAGGATAGCGTGCTTGCCTGACGGCAGCACTTGGTTTGTGGAACTCAAGACCAAGGGCGGTAGGTTATCAGAATTGCAAAAGCTGTTTGCCGCAGACATGGCGCGGCTCAATCAGAGGTATATGTGTATATGGACCAAGGAACAAGTTGATGAATTTGCGGCCTTATCAAAACGAGGCGGCTGACTTCCTGTACGAGCGCGACAGGGCGATGATCCTCGCCCCTGTGGGCGCGGGCAAGACGGCCATCACGTTGACTGCTATGCAAGCCATGCTCAAGGACGGCCACGCCAAGCGCTTCCTCGTGCTGGCCCCTAAACGGGTGGCCGCCAGCGTCTGGCCCATTGAGCAGCCCAAGTGGGCACCGGGCGTGACGCTGGCCGTGGCCGTGGGGTCAGCCAAGCAGCGGGCTGCGGCCTTTGCATCTAGCGCCCAAGTGGTGGTGACCAACTATGAGAACCTGCCCACGGGCAAGTTTGACGCGGTGGTGTTTGACGAACTAACGCGGCTCAAGAACCCCAGCGGCAAGCGCTTCAAAGACCTACTCAAATTCCTTACGCCTATTGAGATTCGCTGGGGTCTGACCGGCTCGTTTACCAGCAACGGGTTAGAAGACGTGTTCGGTCAATGCAAGATCGTGGACCAGAGTTTGCTGGGCCGCAGCAAGGGCGCGTTTCAGCAGCAATACTTCGTGCTGATCAACCCCGACTTTGGTGAATGGTCGCCGCGCAAGGGCAGTCTTGAGAAGGTTATGGCCGTGATTAAGCCCGCTACTTTTGTCTTGGACGCGGGTGAGTATAGCGACAAGCTGCCCCCGCTTCATACAGTGGAAGTGCGCTGCGACTTGAACGACCGTAAGCCGTATGACACCATGAAAAAAGACTTCAAGTTGCAAGACATTACGGCCATCAACGCGGCTGTGGTGACCGGCAAGTTGCAGCAGCTTGCCAGCGGGTTTGTGTACCACACCGTACAGACGCCATCAGAGATACCAGGCAAGTGGGTGACGGTGCAAACGCCCGTGTGGTTTGACACGGCCAAGTTTGATCGGCTGCATGAATTACTGGAGGAGAACCAACGTGCGAACACACTCATCGTATACAACTACCAAGAAGAACTCGCGGAACTCAAACGCCGGTATAGACAGATTAATACGCTGGATGATGAGCGAGCAATTGAACGGTGGAACCAAGGAGAAATTGAACTTCTCGCCGTGCACCCAAAATCAGCAGGCCACGGGCTTAACTTGCAGCATGGCGGGTGCCGGATTATTTTCCTATCCCTGCCCTGGTCGCTCGAACTGTATGAACAGACCATAGGGCGCTTGCACCGTAGCGGCCAGCGGCATGACGTATGGTGCTACGTGATGCTGACCAATAAAACGGTGGATGAACGCATCTGGGCGGCGCTGCACGACAAGCGCGCTATTTCTGATATTGCAATGGAGGAATTATGTTAGACAAACTTAAAGCACAACTCAAAGCGGCCAAGGCCGAACTCAAGGCCCGCGCGCGCCAGTTGAACGCCACCTACCGGGCGTATGACCGCTGCGTCAACTTGATTACCAAACTGGAGACACGAATTGAAAAACACTTGGCGAAGTCTAAATGACCGTCTGCCCACGCTGTCCGAAGAGGAAGTGCTGGGTATGCTGAACAACGAGCGCCAGTTGCTCAAAAGAGTATCCGTACTGGAGCGCCTGCACCAGCGGTACAACACCCTGCGCGTTGCGCGGGAGAGACTTGAACTACTAAAGGAAGCTAAATTACCATGAAGATACTTAAATTTCTTAAAGACTATTACCGCGAACTGACGCCAGCCGAGGTTATCCAACGTGAATTGGCGCAGGCCCATTTAGATCGTCTGGAGGCTGAATCGGCGTGTGAGTACGCAAAGGCGTGCCACGATTTAAGCCTAGCCCGTATAGAGCGTTTAAATACCCGTTTAGGAGAGTACAAATGAAAGAGCAAGACAAGGCGTATATGAACAAAGAAATGCCCGAACTGCATGACCCGAACCCAGCAGACGAAGTGTTTGCCAGCGTCAAAGCGCTGATTGCTGTGCTAGTGGTAGCTGGCGTGGTGGGGCTAATTTTTGCAACATGGTGGCACAAATGAACGTCATGGAACTAGCAATCGAATCGGGCCTCATCTATTACAGTATGGGTAAAGAACGCGCTAGGTTTATTCATTATTTGGAAGCCTTTGCCAACTTGGTAGCAGCACATGAGCGTGAGGAGTGCGCTAAGTTGTGTGAAGCTGCAAGGGAAACAATTTGGGAGTATCACGAAGAACATTTGAAAGCCGCTGCTTGCAATGTCTGTACCAATCTTGCCATATCAATCCGCGCAAGGGGAACAACATGACAGGCTACGAATCAAAACGCGCTATGGCGCAGGACAAGCTAAAGCAGGAGCCTCTGGCAACTTTGTTTGGCAGCTTGCCCGTGTATGACGTTCCAGTAGTTGACGAATTGCCAGCGCAGGAGCTGGTGGCGCATATGGAGGCAATTGACCAACTTAAATCCGTCCTTTGCGACCCAGAAGGTAAGTGCTGCATTGCTGGCTCGGATGAAGATCGCGCAATCGTTGATCGGGCATTAGCGGCATTGGCACAGCCAGCGCAGGAGCCTGTGCGTGAAGCATTGAAGCTGGCGCTTGATGCATTTGAAAACGCAAGTTTTGCAAAAGAAAACAAAGCAATTGCCGCAATCAAAGCAGCATTGGCACAGCCAGCGCAGCGCCCGTTGGTAGACCTGACGGATGCTGATTGGAAAGAAATTGAAGATATGCCTGACACCTTTGACCAAGGTGTTGCATGGTGCTTGGCTAGACTAAAAGAACGCAATGCGTAAGTCAACTCACGCGGACATCCGCGAGGCGCTTAGAAAGATGCCTGAAGGGACCACCGTTGTTGTCATCAGCGCCTTAACCGGCTTGCATGGCGACACCGTGCGCCAAGCCTTGCCCAATATGCCCGACGTGTACATAGACCGCTGGGAGAAAACGGCTAGAAGCAAACGCTACGAAGCTAAAACCTGGCGGGCTATATACGTTGCCGTACCCGTCCCGCCTAACCAACCCAAACCATGAACGACATACCTAACTTTGCAGCTTGGACCAACGAAAACCTATCTAAATTCGCCTTGGACGCTTACTTGCGCCTACAGGCCCAGCAAGACGCTATGGAGCAATTGCGGGGCGATCTGAAGGACGCTATGCAGCTAATAAGGCAGATTCAGCGGTCCGACGTTTAACTAGCCCCGGCAGCACCCGCCCGCCGCCCTTGGTCCACAGCATTAGCTGTTCTTGGGCGGCGTCCCAATCAGACACGTTGATCTTGCGTTTTAACGTGCTAGTTTGCAACCGGCCCAGCCCTAGGTTGTACACGAAGTCCACGATGGCGTTGCACTTGCGCTCATCGGTCAGCAAGATGGGGCACTGGCGCAGGACGCCAGGCAAGTAAGTATGGTGCAACTCTTGAAGCAGCAGCGCCGCAGCGTCCAGCTCAGACATGGGCGCATCTGTCAACGTTACCTTACGTCCGTCAGCGTAATAAGTGCTGCCGTAACCAATGGTGGGAACACCCGCAGGGCAGAGGTAGGGTTTACCCCTATACCCTTCAAACTGTTTACACAGTGCTGCGGCAATGTCCAGTTTCATAGACCACGCTTTGCCAAAGTTCTATCGAGAAACCAGTAATTTAGCGTGCCCGACACTAGCGCCGCAAAATCGGCTGACATGATTAGCTTAAACACTGCCTCTGGGGGTGCGCCAGCCGCCCATGCGGTCCACGCAAACCAGATGTGTGCAAAACTCCACAGCAGCAAAATCCAGTAGGTTGCCACAGGACGCACCGAAGCGGATAAGCTAGCGGCCCAACCGCCAGCAGCTTTGACCATTTCGGTCTGCTGCTCTACGGCGCTGTTAAACGCTTCCATCACGCCAGCATCTACCGTAGCCTCGCGCTGCGCCCCAATCTCAGCTAGCTTTTGCTGGCCGCGTAGCTGCTCCAACTGGCACTGCTGGCTAAACATGAGCAATTCATGGTCGCGCTCGTTCTTTTTGTCCATCCACTTGAGAACTTCTGGTGCTAGGCGAAACACGCCGCCAAGCAGGGAGCCAAAGATACCGCCACTTAGTAAATCAAACATATCAATCCTTTCCAGTTACAGTTTTGATTTTTGCGTTTACAGGAACTTTTTCTTCCAAGATGGCAATGTGCATCCTATTCTCTGCAATCTGGTCACGGTTGCGTTGAATCTCTTTTTCAAGGTCTTGGCGTAATTTTTCACGGGCCAGTTCAGCTCCAGTGTTTGACGCCTGCTTGTTGTCTGATGTGACAACAAGCGAAATTTTGCTGTTGAGGACGGTGACTTCGTGGGATAAGTTTGACAAGGCGCTCATCAAGTAAACCACACAGGAGAATAGCAGCGGCAGCAAAGCAAACGTAATCTTCTCAATCAGTTGACCTTTAGCCTCCATGTTTTGCATTTTTTCCTCACTCATACTAACCCCTCTTAATCAAGAATTCCCAAGCCAAACTACCTATCGGCACAATCATTGCAATAGCCGCCACAAAAAGCAGGAAGTTCATCAAAGCATTACCAGCCGCTTCCCTGTCCTTTTGCTTTTGCTCTACCATTG
>Ga0209401_1001638_pt1 | contig 14783 bp, 5 predicted proteins | sample M_140807_MF_Meta_FD_187318 | JGI IMG/M metagenome (GOLD analysis project Ga0209401, IMG submission 187318) | Freshwater microbial communities from Lake Montjoie, Canada to study carbon cycling - M_140807_MF_MetaG (SPAdes) (version 2) | ecosystem: Environmental > Aquatic > Freshwater > Lake...
TGTGCAGGGAGTTTGCGTACAGTTTGCTGCCAAACAGTTCCACGGATCGCGCAGTGGTGGAGATATACGAGCCGTTGTGGCGATAGTCCACACCGTTATTGCGGTTGAGTCCCGAAGAATTGCTCAAATCAATGGTGGAGTTCTTGGACACAATGCCGTGCTTGCACTGCGTGGTGCAGAGAACAGGAGAATTGTCCAGTGTGTTCTGCGTGGCGTAGGTGACCAGACCACTCTGCGATGCAATAGCAGCAGATCCCGTGTAGCCTGTGTTGTCGTAGTACGCATACACCTTGGAACCGTGTGCAGACAGTGCCGTGCCCACACCGTAGAATCCAAGGTGGCGGATTCCAATGGTTGCGTTTTCCACCGAAAGGGCAGTTCCGTTTCCGCCGTGACGCAGGTTCTGATCGCACATGGCAGTGAGTGCCTGCGAGTAGTTCAGAGTAGCACCTGTGACACCGCTGACAAGAGTGTACGGCGCACCAGAGTTTGCAAAGAAGATGTTGCGGATGGCACGCAGTGTGCCGTTCTTCAGCAGCAGCGTTCCCTTGTTGGAACCGTAGTCGCCGCGCAGCACCACAGGATAGGTGGACAGCAGATACGGATCAGTGGTAATGTACGATCCCGCAGACGATGAGGTGGAAGCCTTTGTGGGGAACGAAATGCTTTGGGTATCATGCGCCCAACTACTGAAGCCGTAGTACCCAACAGGCTGCGAGTACTGATTCTCTGGATAGTTGCTTGCCAAATTAGCCCATGCGGTGGTGTTGGCAAGACCTCCGCTTGTGAGATTGTAAACAGGGCAACGGGTGTCAATGTTGGTGTTTTGGAACTGAACCGTCATTACTGCTGTGTCTGCGGTTGCAGCAAGCACACGACCAATTCCAAGAATGCCTTCACCTTCTTCATACGAGTATCCGTGATTAAAGAAGCGGTCGCCGTAGAACAGATACGAATACGATCCGTCACCGCTGATCACGCTGTTCACGCCCGACTTGGAAGCATTTCCCGTGACATATGCATCACGCGAACCAATGGCTGCATTCGTGATGGTGAAATACATTCCTTGATCCTGACCAGTGAAACCGTGCATGGTTGCACCAAGTGCATTCGTTGTCGCACCGTCAAACAGGCGAATGGTTCCCGTGTGTCCGCCGCCAGCAAAATTCTGTAGGTTCCAATTGTAGGACTCTACCTGAAACAGTGTGCGCTGCTGAAACACAGCGGGATCGCCTTCAATAATAATGTTGCTGCCCTGCGGGTGGTACAGATCAACCGTTCCCGTAAGTGTGTACTCGCCACGCAGAAAGCGGATATACAGAACAGCACTTCCCACAATGGTGTATGTGCGGGCAATATCCATTGCCTTGGAAAGCGTCTTGTACGGATTGGTCTGACTGCCGTCTCCAGTACTGTCATTTCCGCTCGGTGAAAGATAGATCACCGAATCAGTGGCAAGCACCTTGAGTTGTTCAAGGGACGGGTTGCTTGGATACGGAAGGTGTGAATAAGCCATTTAGTGTGTTCTCCGAACCTATTTATGGTTTCTTTCGTGTGTCACTCAAATTGCAGGAGCCGCTTTGGTGGTTATGATCCCGTTAGGCAATTCTCCATCCAACTATATCAACATTATCACCATTAGCAAAGTCAACAGGAGCGGCAACGCAAGCACTTCTTACTGTCATGTTTCCTGTTACCAAATAAATTCCAGTTGTACTTGTTCCACTACTTGTTTTAATGATAACAAGCCATGTTTGACTAGTTCTACCCACAACAGGAGGGGTTGCTGCATTCAAAGGCAGGGTAGTCCGTAGGCTAACCAACCCACCAACTGCGGGATTGGGTTGGGTTGCTTCGGATGTGGAATCATAGATTCTCGTGGCATTAGTGGAGGGTTTAACGCAAACATTTCCGCCAGAGAAACTACCAAGATTAAGCGCACCCGCAATACCCACACCGCCCGCCACTATGAGCGCACCCGTTCCCGTAGAATTGGATGATGCTGTGTCGGTTATATTAACAAAAGTGCTTGTATTAAATCCACCACTGGTCAATTTGATACCACCACTCACATCTAGTCTAGCCGCAGTAATTCCCCCACCCACATTCAGCGCACCAGCAATTCCTGCTCCACCCCTAACTACGAGAGAACCAGAATTACTAGATGTGGATGATGCTGTGCTAGTAATGGTTGCCGAACCACCGACTGTTAGTGCGCCACCCATACTAATACCGCCAGCAGCAGTTATGCCTGATCCCAAATAGAGCGCACCAGCAACACCCAAACCGCCACCCAAAGTCAATCCGCCTGTGTTTACGGATGTGGATGCTGTAGTGGAAGCAATATTTACTTGACCGTTAGCGTCTATTCGCATCCGCTCGGTGGTATCTGTCCTCAAAATAAGTGGATGTACGGTTCTGGTTCCAAGTACTCCAGCATTGAGTGTTCCCTCATCCACACCCATTTCCAAAGTTACTGCATTGCTGCGGGTGACCACCACGCCACCACCGTTACCGCTGGTCTTTGCAACTTCCAGTAGTCTGTAATTGGTGTTGTATGTTGATATGTGGGTGGTTGTTCCAATCAGCACGCTTCCAGGAGCAGCATTGGTTGGTGTATTGGTCAACCGCATCCGCTCTACACCACTGCTTCCATCATTGGTCTTGAACAGCAGGTCTTCGCCGCTGCCGCCTGGACGCAGTGAGCCGTCCCGCAGATCACCCACAAGCAAACTGGTGTACGGAATGTCAATGCCGTCAATGATTGCAGCGCGTGTGTACGGCGTAGCCTTGATGATGTACCGCACCACGGTGTAGGGCGGCATATTTGACAAAAGACCAGTATTAGAACTGCTTGTAGTTGTGTACTTGGAGTTTGTTGTTCCTGTGAGAACACCAGCGGTGTCAACAACCGTAGATTCCTGACCACCCTCCGAACCAAGAGAATAGATACCAGAGATAGCCGAGTTGTTTGATGTGTCAATTTCAAGATCACCGCTTGAGGGCAGTGCCGATGTGTTCACACCAATCGCAAATCGTCCACGCAGATCAGGGGTGTTGAAGTGGGTGATAGCCGCAGAGGTAATGGTTAGCGTTACTGCTTTGAATGCGCTTGAAGTACTATAGGCACGATAGTTTCCTGTGCCAGTTTCACTGCCAACAAATCCACCACCTGCAAACACGGTATTGTTTATTGTGAAGTTTTTGGTCGTGCTTGAGTATGTGGGAATGACTTGAACCACAGCAGAGGTTGATGTCACACTCAATACAATCGCAAGCAAAGATGCGTTTGTGGCTGCTCCCGCAAAAGGACTGCCTGTTCCAGTAAATGCATCAGCAGTAGCCTTGTATTGGATGTAGTCTCCCGCTGCAAGAGCGGTGCTGACATTCGTTCCAAACAGAGTTGCGACATATCCGTATGCAGGCACACGATCACCGCTGCTGTTTTGCAGTTTGGCGTACAGTTGCGGATATGTGCCAATCGCATACGAGTTTCCATTGCACTCCAACCACGAATCAGGAATAGTCGAACCCGCAAACGGCATGATTGTGCCCACGGGCTGAATCTCGTCAATGGCTACAGTGGACGATCCACCAATCTGTGTGCCAAGGTAGTTGGACACAATATACCCTGATCCATTTGAGGTCTTTGTGAGAACAGGCTTCACAACACTTCCGATTGCACTGGGAGGAGAAGCAGTCAATCCACCAGCAGCACTGGAATCCAAGAACAGCACAGGAGAAGTAATTGCCGCAAGACTTATAAGATCAATGAATCCCGAATAGGTTACATCAAACGAAGTGGTGCTGTTTACTGCACTAACCACACCCGCAACTTCAGAGTTTTCCGCACTGTTTGCCTGCGCTTTTGTCCACGCAGAAGTAGCCACATCGTAGCGCACCACATCACCAACAGCAAAAGAGTGAGCCACCGAAATGGTTTCCACAATGCTCTTTGGAGTGCTTGTTCCGCCCTTTAGTAGTAGTGATGATCCCATTTTGTGTTGCCTTTAAGAAATTCTCTGACAGAGATGATAAGCAGTTACTCCAGTACCAGAACTGTCGATAGCCCGTCCGCGTGTTTTCCATGTGCCATTCATAGTTGCTCCTGATATTGCAGGAGTAACACCAAGATACATTCCATACTCTCCGCTCACCCCCGCAGGAGTTCGGTGATAGAAGAGAGTCACACCCACATTAGGAGCGAGAGTCGAACCAGTAAATCCAATCACAATGCTTCCTACAGGAAGATCAATATAATCAGCAGAAGCACCTGCATATCCCGTAAACGAAGACTGTCCTGCATTGTTTACATCACCGCGATAGGTGATAATATGCCCACCCACTGTGGTTGTGCTGAACACCAGCGGCTTTCGAACTTGTCCAACCAGTGTTGGTGGAGTATCGGTGAGTGATGGCGCGGTATTGTCGTCTAGTGCCTGCGTGATTCCCGCGCAGTTTGCATTCAAGAAATACTCAACACCCGCCACGCCGCTTCCAGCGACACCACCATTACTTGCACTGAATCCAGTTCCAGTAAAATATCCGTTTGTGGTGAGTGTGAACTTGGAATTGACACCCGTAGTCAAAATTTGAGTGACATCGGTAACAACTCCCACCACTTCTGCTTCGCTTTGACTGTTTGCCTGTGCCTTGACATAGATTCCGTCAGCGTAGGTTGCAGATGTGTATCCACCACCACTATACGCATAGGAGAGTCCCGCAGAGCCAGCAACCCATCGCAGTGCGTCACCAACTCTAAACTTGTTTAGTTGGACAACGCTTCTGCCCACGGTGCTTGCTGTGGTGATAACTACATCTTCGGCAAGCAAACCACCAGTGAACGGAATCACCAGTGCGCTAGTGGTGCTTGTGGCAACAAACACCGCTTTGTGAACCGTTCCTGCTGCCTTGGACGGTGTAAGATTGAGTTTTCCTGCACTCGTAGACAGGTAATACACCGCACCCGTTGACAGATTGGAAGATCCTGACAGCAGTGCATTGCTGAAATTTCCAAATATCTCGCCAATAAAGGTGACTTCAAAGTTATTTGCGTCCACAAGATTGGAAATCACACCAACAACTTCAGCCGTGGATTCAGAGTTGCAGTCTGCTGCAATATAGTTTCCGCTGCCGTTCACATACACAGGCGTTCCAAAAGACAGCCCGTGACCAGTCTGTGCTACACGCTTGCGGTTTGCGCCATTGCGAATATTCACAAACGGCTGTGCGCCGTATGTTGTGCCGTTCAGCACTTCCATGAATACTGTTGCACCCGTAGGCGAGTAGCGGCTAAACTGAATTGCGCGGTTGCTGGTTGCGCCGTTTAGACCACCCGTGTTTGTCAGGCTGACAGCAAATCCGTGGTCTGTGGTTGCACCGCCGTCAAGACGAAGGGCAAGACCGTGAACAGGAAGGGTTCCACCACCAGCAGGATACAGACCGCTAGTGGCTCCGCTGAATCCAATGTGAGTGTTGGCACGCCACACACCTGTAACGCCGTGGACTCCCGTATTCTGCCACAGCCACTCCGCAGTTGCGCCGCTACCACGATTTAGAAGTAGACCACCACCGCCTGCTGCACTAATACCCGCATCCGATGCGGAAGAAATATCGCCAAGCACAATATTGTAGTCATCAATGGTTACTGTCTGTGCGTTCATGGTCACAGTGGAGCCATTGAAAGTAACCACATCACTGAAATTTACTTTTCCTGCAAAAGTGTGACCCGTTGTTATGGTTTCGGCAAGAACAATAGTAGCAGTACCACCAGAACTCGTAGTAATATCAATACTTCCACTAGTATCAAGATTGTAAATCTTCATCTTGTCTAGTTTATAGACAGCAGTATTGGTGATGTCACGCCATGTGTTAAAAGTATCCCCAAGTTTGACTTCGGGGATCTGATAGGTGTTTACATCTGGTCCTGTATATGATGCCATGTGTTATTCGCTCTGCTGTGGGTGTTTCAAGAGGGACTGGAGTTCTTCTACCTTCTGCTTCAAGGTATTTATCTCCGCTTTCATAGCCTCTAGGTCTTCAGCCACCGTCTTTTTTTGTCTAAAGGCTTCAAGTGCAGAAGCATCAGCCAACAGCACTGCTCCCGTACCCCGATCTCGGATATACTTTACTCCACTCATTTACTGTATGAAACTCACGGTGCGGATGTTACGCACAGCGGGTGTCTTGAAATATGTGGAGTTTGCAGCGGTGGAAGCCAAATCTACCCGTACCTGATACGACTTGAAAGGTATACCCGTCACCGTGGCACGGAAAGCGGCTTCGCGGAAGTCAATTTCCGATGTGCTGGTGAATGCCGCGTTGGTGCGCGTCATTGCAATCCACGGCTTGGTAAAGATGTCTGCTTCGCCGTTCAGGCTGTACCGATAGTACGCGGTAACGGTTGTGCCTGTTGGAATATTTGAGTCGGCAAACAGCGCAACGCCGTTTGACGCTGCTTCTTCAGGCAGATCCACCACCCGCGACACATACTTGGAAACGGGAGAGGTGGGAGAAGCGTACATGGTGACGCTTGCACCGTACAGGGCAGCCGTGTCAACCACAGGCGAAACCGTTGTGCTTGCACCACGGGTCAGTGTATATTTCACGGTTGGCGCACTGCCAAACAGGCTTGTGAGATACACGGACTGGTTGTTCGTGAAGGGTGTGGTTCCCACGGTACGAGCAAGTCGGCAACTATTAGGAACGATTTCTGGCGCATAGAACTTCAGGATTTGAGCGTTTGTGCAGTTGGTTGCACCCGTGTAGGTGACTGTTCCCGAACTCACAAATTCACACCGATTCAGTTTGAACATGAGGTCGGTGTTGTTGTTTTCCACTGCTGCACCAAAGCCCTGTGGGCTGAACAGTGTTCCCACCAACTGGTTGTTGCCTGCGCGACCCGCCGAAGCACCGCTGTTAGCCACGCCGTTGATTGCGCTCTGTGCTGCAAACAGTTTGTACTTGTCGCTGTTGGTCAACACACAGATGGAGTACTCGCCTGGCTCCAGATACACAGGGCTGCTGAATGTGAAGCCAGTAGCCGTGGGAGCCGCTGAATTGGCACTCACTCCCGTGGGTAGTTTGGTGACCGTGCTGAACGGCAGCACCACAGACGGAGACGGATATCCCGAAACCGTGGGGCGAACCTGCACAGTGACAGGCAGAGCCGAATCCTTGCTAGAGAAATACAAGTTCAGGCTGCTCAAGAAGATGCCGTCTGGATTGGCTTTCTTGTCCACAAAGAAGGTCTGCGAAAGCGGATCGCTCCAGTGGGTGTTATCCACCGAATCAATATCGCGGTTGAACGGATCTTTGCTGATGGTTTCACTGGCAGCAGTCTGACGGCGCAGTTCGGGTGGACGAGTGGAATACGATCCCGAAGACCGCTGCTCCATCAGCCCTGTGCAGTAGTACACCGCTTCGGCTGCAATGGTGGAGTTGGCAGTTTCAGCCGAATCCGAAATACGCACCGTTCGCTGTCCCGCCAAGAACGATCCCGCAGAAATTCCAAAAGACACAGTGCAAGCACCGTATGCGTTTGTGGTGATGCCGCTCTTGACCACTTCGCCGTCAAAATACAGAGACAGATTCGTGGCATTAGGCTTAAGTCCATTTACCGCTGCGGTAATGCTATTCTGCAAACCCATATACGGCACAACGCTGCGATCCACCACACGCGAACCAATTGTGTGACGGATGCGATTCTTGAGCCGACGAGCCGAGATGAAATTGCTGTTCTTCTGATCAATGCTCTCCACTTTGCGGGACACACCAATCCGAACACTGCCTGAGTTGAAAGACGGGATAGCCGAATCCGAAGTCACATGGGGTACTTCCACAATGCGCTTCTGAATGTCGTCCTGCTCTTCTTCAACCTGCTCAATGCCTGTCCACAGGCTTTCCCACTCGTTCCACTGCGTACCAAAGCCTCGGTCGTTGTTGGCATTGCAGGAAATCCAGTTGTCGTTTTCCAACAGGGCATTGGTTTTCACCACAGGGCGATATCCTGTATCGTAGTACGGGTCAACCGATGTGGACAGTTTCATAAATCCAAGCCAGTTCACCGTATTGGACGGATTCACACTCACCGTGGTAGTGTACTGATTGTTGGTGATGTACGGGGACGAACTGTAATTCAGGGTCATCAGTCCATCGCTAGAGATGGTTGCACCTGAAACAGCACGAGTGGGAAGCCCAATTTCATTAGTGGTAAAGAACGGACGCAGTTCACCGCGCTCGTAGTCAACGGAGCAAGAAGTTGTGGAATCTGTTACATCCGAAATGGAGTGTCCGTAGAACTCATCGGAGAAGATGGAGGTCTTCAGGGGTTCCGCAGCAGCAGAAGTTCCACGCAGCGAACGGGCTTCAATTTCTGATTCAGACAGGGACAATTTTGCAAACACCTCAACTTCGTCCACGCGCTTCTGCATCTTGCCAATGTCTGCCATCGTGAAACGCTTGGTGTCCACAGGTGTAACCACAACATCTTCGGCGTTGTGTGTGTACGCAGGAACGGTTACAGTGGCAATCACAAGAGCATCGGCTGGATCAGGCGGTGCAGACGGAGACAGATCAGGTGTGCCTTCCACAAAGAAGAACAGTGCAGAACCGTCTTCAGGATCAGCCTTGACGCATAGTTTGTCAATACGGGGCAGGTAGTGACTGTACCACACTGTGGGGTCACCCTGAACTCCACCGAATTCAGAACGACCATACGGCTTCAACATTGGAGTATCGCTCGTCAATCCGCTGTGGCGGAAATCCAAGCAGTTTGCAAGAGAAACGGTTTTGCCTGTGCGGGGACTGGTGTACAGAGGAATCTGCTCGTAAGTGAAAGACGAGTTTCCACTGTGTAGATACGAATGCTTTCCGATGAACGGGGCAGCAGCCAGACCACCGTGGACAAAGTACGAATAAGTTACCTTTAGAGTAACAGCACTGGCTAAAGTGGTGTATCGGTCAGTTGTTGTAGCCGATTCCTTCAGATACAGTCGGGCATTATCGTAATAGGTATCCCGCTGACCGTCATCCAACTCAAAGTCTTCAGTGTAGTCTATTGTTGTCGTGGTGTTGTTTACCACCGACGCGATAGAGTACACATCAATATTGGGCATCCTATAGTACTTGCGACCCGTCTCGTCTGTTTGCAAATTTGCAACTGAACTGAATGTCGTGGTCGTGCTTGTGGCTGTCTTGATTCGGAATGTGCTTGTGGATGTTAGATCAGGAATGTACACCACAGGAACCATTGCACGAAGAGCGGAAGCCGTAAAGCCTGCTGGCACACCAGTCATTGACAGCACAACCTGCGAACGGTCGGTGTTGGTAGAGAGTAGTGCAGTAGAAGGAATAAAAGCAGTGGAAGTGCTGTTTACAAACGACATCTGAAGCACATCGTTGGTATTTGTGGTTGGTGTGGTTAGATAATTAAAGAACTTGAACACCGAATCGTTTGTATTAGCAATAGTACTAGTGAAATGCGACTTCGTAATTGTATAGGTGGTTGTGTTGGTGGCGTTGTCGTAGGAGGGTGTGATTGCGTTTACACCAGCATCTCCCATCAGTTTACCCACAATGCTCAAACCAGAAACCGACTCCACAGCGTACCCAGGCTGTAGAGGATACACAAGAGTTGAATTGTCTGTTCCTGTGAGTCCAACAAATCCCGCAGAGGTCTGTGCAGTAAACTGACCAATGGTAAAACCAGTAGTGTTACTGTAAATAAATCCTGTTCTGCCACTAGCGATAGACCCACTCACACCATACAGATACAGGCGATAATAGTTGCCTGTCTTGCCGTTAGCACCGCCTGTTTTCTCGGGAGTGGGAACAGCACCGTGAACATAACCAGTAGCCACGGTAGCAGTATTGGCTGCGTTTCGGAACTGCACCAACGCAGAACCTGCGCTGATGGTTGTGAGGTTGGTCGCAAAAGTTTCACCAAATCCTGATGCAGTGTTGCCCATGCAAACACCCACATATGTGCCCACACTGAACGGGAAAGTCAGCGCAGATTCGAATTGTGTGGTTCTCGCCTTGGCAAACGAAACACCCACGGGGTGCTGATTTTCCACTTCGTATCCAAGCACATACGCCTTGCCTTCACCCACAGACATGGAGTAGTTGGTGTTGTCATACGCTTTTACAGTAAGGTCAAACGGACGAACCGTGTACGAACCTGATTCATCGTATGTACGAAGAGCAAGTGCCTTCTGAATTTCTCCGTAAGTGATACGGTCAATCTTCTTCGTGATCTTGCCGCCTTCAAAGCGCAGCAATTCAACAAAGTCATCGGGCGTTTCGTCCACTCCAACCTGATCAAGCACAAGCACAATCTTGTAGCGATCTGCACCAGGCGCATTGTAGTTGTACGATCCAATTGCAGGATCGCGCAGGGTGGAGTCTTCCTGCTCGGTTACATTGTCACGGGTGACAGCAAAACCAATTTTCTTAGACAGCGTGGAAAACGCACTAAAGTTTAGATCGCGGTATCCGCTTTCAACGCTGTACGGGGTAAAGTTCTGTGCTTCGGTGCGGACAAAAAATCCGTCCACATAGAAGATGCCGTTGGCAACATTCACCACCTTGCAGTTGCCTGAAGTAGAAAAACCATCAGCGGCAACGGAAAGATTAGCAATGGTGAACGAATCTGTTGTCAAGGTGAAAGTGCTGCTGAACGCCTGACCCGAAACAAAATCCACAACAAGAATCAGATAGCCGTCTGTGTTTACATCAGGATCAATGTAGTGAACCACTTTGGCTTCGGTTGTGCCGTCTGCACTGGTCAGCACACCACCAACCAGAGTAGAGTAGTCCGTGACTCCTGCAAGTGCAGTGCCAGGTCCAACCGCAACCATCAAGAAGGATGCGTTGCGGACGGTGATACCGCCGCCCACGATACGAGAACCGTCTTTGAACAGGTAGTCCCCAACCTTGGACACCTGATCCTGAAGAATTGTCTGTAGTTGTGTTAGTTCACGGGCTTGCAGGGCATAGCCAGGCTTGAACAGCACACGAAGAAACCCCTTGTCGGCAGCATAATCATCGTAATACGGGTTAATATTGAAGATGCTAGGATCGTATGCCATATGTTCCTCTTAGAAGCCCAATCGGAGCCTGAATTCTTCTTGCTGTCCCACATTTCTTGATATGGGTCGTACATTGTCTATGTATAAGATTTCGCCTGAAGTTCTGTCTATCTCGGGTTCCTCCACCGAAGCCACGATGTACGCTCCAAGCGTGGAACCCGTCATGCCGTCCGATGCCACGCTCTTGAACGCACCCACCACATTGGTGAGGTACAGTTTACCGTAGGCACTATTCACATACTCCCAGTGATACACCTGACCAGTGGCGTAATGACCGTATGTGCCTGTAACGCCCTGATACACCGAATCACCGCTAGAGAACGAGTTCTGTGTGAGCGGAGCAGAGGTATTGTCCATTGCTCCCGTCTGTAAACTCAAACTGGTGGAAAGTTCAAGCACATGAACTCCCCGATACGCAGGGGTATTGTCTAGATCAAAATACGCCTGCCCTGCTTCCACAACCTTGTACAATTTTTGATTTGATGCGGTATCGCTCAAGAAGGTAGCGGAGTTGGATACTGTATTGGTGACCCACACATATTCACCGTATCGCGGAGCAACAGCGGACACATAGCCCGTAGCACCCGAAACCAATCCCGTCAGAGTGATGCCTGGTTGGTTCACGAAATTGCCGTTGCTTGTGAGACGAACTTCTAGTGCCGAACCGTTTGCACTGATAATTTTACCGCTTGTGGTTAGGTCAAATCCGTATGAAATACCAGTACTCGTTGGGGTTAATCCAAGAACAGTTCCTGCGGGAATGGTCTGCTGTACGGTTTCACCAATCTGATAATCCGTAGACGGATCAGTAGTGAGTGTCAGCGAGTAATCGTTTACTCTGTCTTGCTTGGTGATGAACCGCCCTGTAGAGTTCAGAGTCTTTAGAGTGATTGGCGATACATTGGCACTAGACTTGATCGCAACCACTTTTGCTGCTGCATACGATTCCGTTCCCACAATCAGATTGGCTTCTCCAAAACTAAAATCTCCAGACGGAGAACTTCCGTCCACGCGAATCAGAGTAATGTCTCGGTAGTACAGGTCTTCCGTTCCTGCAACCATACCACTTCCATCATTGAGAACAGGATTTTTGATTAACCCAAACTGACGATACGATCCACCACCAATAATTTTGGCGGCATCATCCTCGGTGATCTTGACAATCACAAGAATATCCTTGGTGTTTAGTTCTTTGAGAATGTTGCTGCCGTGTCCACCCTTGGGAGACAACACCGCCGTCAGAGTTGGGTGATTGGTTACTGCTGATTTGGGACTTGCTACTTCAACCAGCGCAGCAGAATAGTCGCGTCCGCCGTCCACAACCGTAACCGCAGAAATCTGTTTGGTAGCGGCATCCATCGTGGGGAACGCATACGCTCCACTGCCGTTTCCCACAATCTTGATGTATGGAACAACCTCAACGGACGCTACTTTTCCGTTGTTGGTTGGTGTTACGGTGAAATCCACCACATCGTTTTGAACAGTAAATCTAAAATCAGTTGATGAAATAGCAGATGCGCTAGTAATAATTGCGTAGTTGTTCACTTCCGTAGGATTTACTTGGCTGTAATTTACACGCAAAGCGTATCCCACATAGTTGCCCACATTCACACCAGTAAAATTAAGTCTACCTACAGACAGTGAATCGGTGATTCCAACTGTGTTTGTCACAGGATCAAAACTGGCAACATCAAGAGTGTAAACAGTGTTATAGCCACTATCCTTCACAATTGTATTGGTGTACACACCCGCAGATGCACCCGAAGAATTCACTGTGCTAATTCGTGTGATTGAGGCATTCACCGCACTGATCTGCGTGTTGTACTGATTCTGTGTTTCGGTGTCCGTGCTGATGGTGGCAAAATCCACAGGAATGTAGTCCGTCAACTCGTAAGGAAGATCGCCTTCCTTCACGGTAGAAATGTACTGCCACACATAATCATCATCAGTGCTGAATGGAGTGGTGAGAACCTGAGCGGGTTTTTCAGTGGATGCTGCACCGCTGTTGTTGCTCAAGCACTTGTAGATGTTGTTTTCGTCCGTGACCACATAGAAAATCTTGGGGTCGGTGTCGTCAAATAGTGCGTCAGTGTCATTGTACTGATCGTACACCGTACCCGAAGTCCACTCGTATCGTGGCAGAGCAAAGATAATGTTCTGTGGGTTGAGTTTCTTGTACCCCACAATGTCGTTCATTGCCTGATACTCTGATCTCACACTGTCAACATAGGTATTGGGAGTTGGCTCGGCAGTCCATTGTGTTCCCTTGCCAATGAAAAAGAAGTACTGATTTTCATTGCGTTCCAAATCCGCCAAGAAACTTTCGGCGTATGAGCGTTGAATGGATGCTTTCAAGTAACTAGCCATTGATTTTCCCCTTATAGACCGACATTACTGTATGTATCGCCTGTCAAAACAGTTCCATCCGACAGCACGGTTCCCTCAGACTTGTACAGACTGTCAGGGAACGAGAAGAAGTTCTGAAGAACAATGTTTCCAAACGACACACCCGCCTGAAGTCCTGTGATGCCCTTGGTATTTGGGTGGTGTTCAATATTCCAATAAGTAAGCCCCATCATATACGCGCTCGGGTGCGAGGCTTGGTACGCATCAGGAAGTTTGGTGTCCATCTTATACTTGCGCGACAGGTAGCCGTACACCTGTTGGCGTTCGGTTTCTTCCAGTTTGCGATTGAACACGATTACTTCGTTCAGCACACCCCAGAATCCAAACGAACCTTCCGCAGTAACACCTGCAATCCAAGCAGTGCTTCCTGGAAAGGCGTTGGCTACATTTGTAAAATGTCTGATGTATCCTCCGAACTGCCCAATCTCCATTGTAGCACCAGAGATGGGAGTGGGCGACTCAAGCCCCGATCCGCTCCAATTACGAATTCTCATTCCGGTTGAAGGAGAACTATTCGTGGCTCGGTCGCCGTTGTACCACGCATACAGATTGCCTTCAGAATCACGGGCTGCTTCTCCAATAACCACACCAACATCGTAGTTGCTTACATGGGGATCGTAACTGATGAATCCACGATTGGACACAGGAATTTCAGCAGAAGGACTTACTGCCCACGGACGGAATCCAAAAGCGCACACACTTTCGTAGTAGTTCTTTTTTCCGCCGCTGAACCAGTATGCGCCTGTACTGCTCTGTGAAGCAGTATTTTGATCAACGGAGTTCCACGAACGAGCCATGATGCAGTTGTCTTCGTAGTAGTTGAAAAACGAATCGTATGCACGGCGAGCGGAACTCACCAGTGAGAAATTGTATGAACTACCTGTAGTTTTGCTGCGGAACACTATGAACATATCCATGTCCGCAGAAAGAGTAAGTCCATTCTTCAAATAGAAGTGCGGTGCGGTCAACATCTTATCGCCGCTGCTGCCAGGAGCAAAGGTGATTCCCAATCCTCCCAAAGTGATTCCAGGAGAATATCCGTAATCAGCAGCCTTGTTCCAATATGTCCAAGGACTGACAAGAGTGGATGTGCTTCCGCTTCGCGTGAATTCAATTCCTGTGGCACCCACGATACCGTTGTCGTTGATGACAAGTGTGGGACGCAGTTTATCAATCGTGACCCCTGCATACCCAGGCACGGTTGTCCACCGATCCCATGTGGGTGGAACTGCATCATTTCCACTTGGAGAAGCATCGCGCCAAACATCCATACTTGCGCCGTTGACA
>Ga0209401_1001644_pt1 | contig 14750 bp, 29 predicted proteins | sample M_140807_MF_Meta_FD_187318 | JGI IMG/M metagenome (GOLD analysis project Ga0209401, IMG submission 187318) | Freshwater microbial communities from Lake Montjoie, Canada to study carbon cycling - M_140807_MF_MetaG (SPAdes) (version 2) | ecosystem: Environmental > Aquatic > Freshwater > Lake...
AAGCAACCAATCTTCGAAATGCTGGTCTATCAAAAGCAGGTTCGACTAGTTAATGTTGTATTTGAAAACTCTCGGCTAATCTTTAAGGAAATCAAAATGACCCAAGCTAATCAAACCGTCGATGCTGCAATGGAATACAAGTACACTCCTTGGGAAGAAATGTCTCGCCATGATCAATTGTCATGCACCTTCTGGGATGCATACAAAGACGCACATGGTTTCCGTCCTCGGCACGTGGATACCTCAAAGATGACAGAGGCGCAGCTTGAAGCTGAGTTGGAGTACCTCGCTATGGTCATCAAGCGTGAGGAAGATGATAGAATCGAAGATGAAATTCGAGCAGGTCAGCGGCTAGAGGAAACCATCTATAAGATGATGGATTGCGGTTGTCGGAATCGTGAGATGGCGATTCGTTGGCTGCATGAGGCTTACGAAACCAACGGCGACACCGAGTATCTGGAATATAATCTCGGCGTCAATTATGGTTACTTTTCGGGTAAACGACATGACTAATTTTTATGTTCATTGTGCTGAATGTCAAAATAAACATTCAGTCGAAGATGTAGAATTCCTTGATGTTGAAGAGGATTATATTGGTCGGGACATTATGCATTTTGTATGTCCCGAAACTCAGAACAAATCCAAATCATTGGTGTATAAAGAATGAACGAACGAATTCGAGAACTTGCCGAACAAGTATATGGTTCAGCACACTATGATGATTTCAAGTTTGCCGAGTCGATTATTAAAGAATGCACAGATGTATTAAATAAACGATTCGTTGGTGATTTGAATCGTGAAGACATGGAAGTGCGTCGATGCATTGCTGATATTAAAAGGCATTTCGGTGTTGAAGAATGAAAATCAAATACAGCACTAATTGGATGGGTCCAGTTAGTATGAATTGGTATGAACAACGTGGCCTTGTTGAAACTAAAATGATCACACTGGAGGAGGACTCTACTTTTAGTGGACTTAAGGCTGGTGATCAATATGAGTCTAAAGAAATTACCACACATTATAGTTGTGGTAGAATTGATGTAAGAGGAACTGACGATCCGCATGGTGAGGAAATAGGTGTACCTCCTATGCAGAGTGAGGATTGGGCTAGATTTGGTAATTGGCTTGAAACATTTGAAACTGATGATGTTTGGACATTGGATCAACTAGTCGAACTATACGAACGTGTTAATCCTAAGATCAAGTGGGATTTGGCGCAACCAAAAAAAGAACCAGTAGCCTGGATGACCACCGATGATGATTATGATGTTGTGATCGATGCATTACAAAAGTATCGTGATACGTTATGGAAAATGACAGAGCGAAATATGAATTCAGAATATATCCATATGAACATTATGGATGATATACGATTGCGACAGATTGAAGAATTGGATGAAGCAATCAAAGAACGAAAGTCGAGGAAAAATCATGAATGAACGGATCAAACAATTTGCTGAACAGGCGGAATTTTTCGAAAAAGACTTGCACATTCAAGGTGATAATTTTCAAAGGTTCGCCGAACTGGTAATACAAGATTGTCTCTCACAAATTGCAATGATTGGTATTTCAAATTTTGAAAATGATGATCATGGTGATATTTCATGGACTGTTTCTAAGTGTATTGAAATGATCAAGTGTAGATTTGAAATTAAAGAATAAAAAATAAGGAAAAAATAATGCATTATTATCCCGACAAATGGGTGATGATTAAAGTGACGAGGAATGTGTTTCCAGAAGGAGACAAGATCCTTTACAAAATCTTCGGATCATGGTATGATATCAATATGCGCTGGAGATTGAATTCCGGAGTGACTAAAATTGCCGAAGATGCAGATTCATATTATTTTCATGGCTACTCTGGTTCAGTTTACATGTGCAATAAACTTGCGTACGGCACCACTGAATACGGAGAAAATGTATTGAAAGAATTTCTTGTATCTGGATTAGAAGAAGTGCATGATTGTGTTGTTGAAATTCTTCCTGCGGAAACAAATTTTATGGAGTTAAATTATGAAATCAATTAAATTACCAGATCAAGAATGGCTTGGATATGATCCTGAGATATGTGATTTGCATGGATATTCTTTTGATCAGATGCGTGAATTCGCAAAAGAAATAATCGAACAATGCATTAAAATCTGCGAATCGGGTAATGCAACACAAATGACAAGTGCTGGCGCAGCTAATGCAATTAAACAATTTTATGGAGTATAAAAAATGACATTTGAAACTATTATGAATGTTCTTTCTCTTGCTGGTTTTGCTGTATGTATGTTTTCTCTTGGGCGAGCATACGAAATTAATTGTCAAATTAAGGAAATGAAAAATGAAACTGTGGGTTGATCCGCCTTCTGGATGGAAATATGGATTTCCTAAAGTTTGGGATTCCGAGAAACATAAAAATTTTGAAGAATGGATTGTTTGGGCTGGATATCCAGAAAATGTTATGAAATCATTTGGTGTGCATTTTTATGTTCGTCAATGGGAATACAAAGAGGATGAAAATGAGTGATCGTATCGTATTAGGATTTATTGTTGCTGGTTGGTTAGCTGTTATTGCATTAGTTTTGACTGGAGCTGCATAAAATGTTTTTAGCGAAGCCTTACTTTAAGAATGGTTTGAAATCAAAAACTTTTGATTCAATGCAAGAGTGCCGACAATACCTAAATGAGTTTGCTGAAATGAAACTTTCAATTGAAGATTGGATTGCATCAGGTAAACTTTTGGAGATTGATGAATACGGCGATACGTTCTATCCAGAACAGTTTCCAGTGATTGTGAAGGGTCAGACTATCATGCGGAAGTTCGATTTTGATGCTCTTTTGTCGTAAAAAAACAACAGAAAAGAAAGCCCTTGACTTCGCAGATCCACAGTGCTATAATGATTGTATTGGATGAAAAAGGAGATTGAAATGGCGCGTATGAAAGAACTTTACGAAGACATTAGGGAATTGTTTGAACAAGGCTTGAGCGAACTAGAGATTGCAACGGTAACTGGCATGCCACTAACCATGATCAGTGACTGCGTTGAACAGTTCATTGACGAACAGGATGAAGAAGAAGGTTTTGACTTTGATGAAGTTGCTGCGGCGGACTTTGCCTACGACGAAATTGAATATTAATCCAATAAGGAATCTGAAATGACTCTTGACCAGTTGATCGTTCAGTTAGTTAATTACGAAGCGCTGCACGTTGCTCTACTTCAAGCCCAAGAAGATGTAGAGGTTCCTCATCAGAACCCGCAGATTGAAGCCGAGCATTTTTATGATCTTGACGCCGTACATTACGGCTTGATGTAATTTATATATTTTTGAGAAAAGGAATTTAATCATGGCTAAAGTTAAAGCACCCCGTACTTGCGAACGTCTAATCATCCTTATGGCTAAATGTGGTGACGGTTGGGTTTGTAGTCCAAATCAGATTGAAACAGATTTGCAATATGATTGCATGTATCGGATTTCGACAGAACTCTGGCGAGCAAAGAAGCGTGGTGCGATAATCAAAACACACCGCGATGGTCGTAATGTCGTTGGTTACGAACTAATGAATGTGCAAGAAATGCGTGAATGGATTGCTGCTCGAGGTTTTGATGCAGAAACATTTACGAAAGTAGAATCTAATCCGAAGTCAGTTCAGCCCAAAGCGCCTAAAGCTGCTACTCCCAAAGCACCGAAGGTTGCGAAAGCACCCAAAGTTGCTAAAGTGAAACCAGCTAAGGTTGTAGAGATTCCTCAGTTTGAAGAGGATTCGCTCGAAACAGCAATGTCGAACATGGTTAGCGTAAGCGGACCAATTGACATTTTGGATGAAATTGACACGGACGTAACTGACTATGAAGATCGTCAGTACGCTGAAGAATATGTTGCTACGACGTAAAGAAGACACAGTACCACTAGTTGAAAGCCTGATACTAACTGCTTGGGATCTCGGTTTAACTGGCAATGAAGTTATTGAGTACATCATTGCTGCTACAGGATTAGCTGAAGGTGTTATTCGCCCAATAGTCGCGAAATTTATTGATGACAACTATTGATGAGACACAGTGGCGATTCATTCGCCACTTTTCATTTGTAAGAGGAAAACAAAATTAATATCTTTTACTTGGATAAAGACACAGTGAATTGCGCTAGAATGCATCTAGACAAGCATGTAGTCAAGATGATTCTTGAATATGGACAATTGTTATCAACAGCGCATCGTACATTAGATGGCATTGACAATGTGCTTGCTGATCCTCTACACGATTCAATCATGTATAAAGCAACCCACAAGAATCATCCATCTGCTATATGGGCAAGAAAGTCTAAAGAGAATTACATTTGGTTAAGTAATCTTCTAATTGATCTATGCGAAGAGTATACTTATCGATATGAAAAGGTGCATAAAGTAGAACGTACAGGTTTATGCTTTGTCCTATACAAGAATGTGCCTAAGAATATTGGTACAGAAGGTTGGTCTGAACCAACTCCTGCAATGCCAGATATATACAAGGTGAACGGAGACGCAATTATATCCTACAAAAAATACTATATACATGAAAAGGCGCGCATTGCAAGATGGACTAAACGTCCTCCGCCAAATTGGTTTACGCAAGGAATTAATAATGCCAACTTATAATTTTAGAAATAAAGAATCTGGAGAGATAATCGAAAGAATCTTTAAAATGAGTGAGAAAGATGATTTTCTAAAAGAGAATCCTCAATTCGAATCTGTTATGTTAAGCCCTCCAGCATTAGGTGATCCAATCCGATTGGGAGTTCGTAAACCAGACAACGGATTTAGAGAAGTTCTAGCTAAGGCTAAAGCTGCACATCCTAAGGGGAATGTAAATACATTCTAATGTTGGAGCCCTTCATTACAATACTAGAAAGAGGTCTTCAATGGCTAGAAAACCTGCTGTACCAAAAATCCCACAATCTGATGAATTGGAAATTTCTGGTCCACAAACGTCAACAAAAACTCCAAGACAAGTTAATAACACATTGAAGTTGAAACTTGATGATGCAAAGAAGTTTGAGCCACTAACAGAGAATCAAAAACTATTCTTTGATGCATATGATAGAGGTGATTATTTCGTAGCATTGCATGGTGTTGCTGGAACAGGAAAGACATTTATTGCAATGTATAAATCATTAATGGAAGTTCTCGACAAGAACAATCCATTTGATAAAATCATTGTTGTTCGTTCCGCTGTTCAATCAAGAGAGATTGGTCATTTGCCTGGTGATGTTACTGAAAAGATGGAAATCTATCAGCAACCATATCAACAGATTTGCCAAACAATCTTTGGACGTAAAGACGCATGGGCTAGACTTTCAGAGCAAGGTTATGTAGAATTCATTTCTACTTCATTCATTCGCGGTATGTCATTTGATGATGCTATCATTATCGTTGACGAAATGCAGAATATGAATTTCGAAGAGATTGATACCGTAATGACTCGCGTTGGATATCGCTCTAAAATTATTTGGTGCGGCGACTACAGACAAACCGATCTAAGAAAATCAAACGACAAGACAGGTATTCTAAAATTCTTTGACGTTGCTATGCACATGAAAGCATTCACCAGAATCGAATTTACTGCTGATGACATTGTTCGATCCTCTTTGGTTAAAGACTACATATTAGCAAAACTACAATACGAAGACACAATACAAAATTAATGGATTATGCAAAGTGAAATTTAATCATGTGCCATGTGCAATTGACTATGACTTAGAAACTGAAACCGTAAATGGTAAAAGATTCTATAAAACTCCCGACGGGCAACTATATCCGTCGGTGACAACTATTACGTCACAACACACCAAAGCAGATATTATTGCTTGGCGTAAAAGAGTTGGTGAAGAGGAAGCAAATCGAATATCTACTAAAGCATCGAGTCGTGGAACAAGAGTGCATAAAATCTGTGAAGACTATCTGAATAACTCAGAAAAGTATGCAGAGAAAGCAATTCCAGATTCGTTTGTAATGTTCAAATCATTGCAGCCGCTCATGGATGAGCATATCAATAACATCCATGCGATTGAGATTCCGCTCTATTCGCATCATTTGAAAGTTGCTGGTCGTGTGGATTGCATTGCAGAGTATGACAATAAACTTTCAATCATTGATTTTAAAACATCTTCTAAACAAAAGAAAGAAGCTAATATTAAAAACTATTTCATGCAATGCTCTGCTTATGCTGTAATGTATGAAGAGCGCACTGGAATCCCAGTTACTCAATTAGTTATTATGATTGCAGTTGATTCAGATCATCCGCAAGTGTTTATTAAAAAGCGAGATGACTATATTAAAGATTTTATTTCTTACCGTGAAGCATATGATGGAGTTTTATATGAATAGAATGTATGATGACGTTCGAATTTTTATTGATGCATGTGATCAAGAAAAGGGATGGAGATCACCAAACCTTGCGCCATTTGTAAAATAATGATATACTAAATATTCTTAATGGTAGTAAACTGATTTTTAGAAAGGTGTTTCGGACGTGGGTGCGAATCCCACCACCTCCACCAAAAGCATACTATAGTGACGCTGGGGAAGAGTAATAGTCAGCGGTTAATAAATCTTCCAAGTATGCTTTTGATGGGGGTGACTAGATTCGACGGGATAATAAGTACAATTATCGGCTACTCGACATATCAGTCGTTAAAAATAAATCAAGTAAACGCAAATGATAGCGAATACGCATTAGCAGCCTGATAACTGCTTAGGGTTTCGGTAGGTTTCCTCGTAACAGAATAACCTACCATTTTGTTCTTTTTAAACACACACTCATCACACACAAGGAGAAATATATGAGTAAAACGCCTTTTGAACTTCGTATGGAACTTTTATCTATGGCAAAAGATTTGCTGGTTGATGAATATCATTCGAAAAATAGTTTTGCACAAGATCAATGGCATCGCCAATTGGAAATTGATAGAAGTGTACCGGCACCAACTGGTATAAAATATCCAAGTGAGGACGATGTTATTGCAAAAGCAAAAAAACTTAACGCTTTTATTTCTAACGAAATTTAAGCATTAAAAGGGTTTCGGTAGGTTTCCTCGTAACAGAATAACCTACCACTTTCAAAACTCGATAGGGAAGTAGATGATACTAAAGACTATAAAAGTCTTACTAGGATCTTTTTTATTTTTTGGTTTGATATTATCGGTAGATAGTGGAATTATAGAGAGCAAATATCAGTTGATAACTCCTAGTATAGAACAGCAAATCAATTGTTTAGCACAAAACATATATTACGAAGCAGCAACAGAATCTTTTGAGGGTAAACTTGCAGTAGCGCAAGTGACTCTTAATAGAGTTAAATCTGGTAAGTTTGGTAATACTGTTTGCAAAACAGTCTATCAAAAAGTTAACAAAACATGTCAATTCTCTTGGGTATGTGAAAAGAAGAGTCGGCTTATGAGATATGATTCACAAGAATTTATCGCATCTAAAGAAGCTGCGTATAGAATTCTTGTTGGTGGGCATAGAATAAAGAAGCTAGACAATGCTCTTTATTATCATGCAAGCTATGTAAATCCTAGATGGAATAAGAAAGTGATTGCCAAAATAGGCAAACACATTTTCTATGCTTGATGATTTTTATTGTTGATTTGTTTATCGGCTTCTATTCTTTCAATTTCAATTGTCTTACCACGAAGCTGAAGAACTGTATCAACTTTTTCGTTGAGTCGAATTAAATCATTATCTAAAGTTCTAATTCTATCAATAAGATTGATTAGAGATTTGTTTGCACTAGTAACTACTGGTTTGACTTCTAGCGTCACCCAAATCCATGTATAGTGAACAAAGTATCCAAGACCAAATGCAGCAATAATTGGAAAGCCGTATTTGTTAATTAGTTCAACGATGTGCATTATTCTTTAGTCGGTTGAATTCTTTTTGTCATAGAAAGTTTTTCTTCTAGAATTGCGATATGCATTCTATTCTCTGCAATCATATCTCTATTGCGTTGAATTTCTTTTTCTAAGTCTTGTCTTAATTTCTCTCGGGCTAATTCAGCACCAGAGTTGTTTGCTTGTTTATTATCCGATGTAACAACGAGAGATATTTTTCCATTAAGAATAGTAACATCATGCGACAAGTTTTGAAGTGCAGACATTAAGTAAACGACGCATGAAAATAGTAGTGGTAATAAAGCAAAAGTTAATTTCTCGATTAACTGTCCCTTTGCGTGTGCTTCTTCTAATTTTTCTACAGACATTTGAGATTCCTCTTTTAAATTAGTCTTTTCTAAGGTCATTATTATGGGCCCTCGCAATTCTACCAAAGTTGGGTTGTAATCCTAAAGCATGAGATATCTTAATGTCAATTCTTTCTACTTCGGAATTCATTATGTCGATTCGTTTATCCAAACTTTTTGTAATCTCCTCTAATGACTTGATAGAAGAGGTGACTCCAGCTAGAATGAATTTGAGACAGAGTAATACGAAATATCCAGCCGCAATTGCTGCTGCGATTGGAAATCCAACGTCTGCTACTATAGTTGTAATGTCGGTAAATTCCATATTTTCTCCGTTTTTATTATTTATTGTTTGAGAAAATTTGCTAGATATATAGTTGTATGTTAGAATAATGTTTTTCTTTAGAGGTGAAAAATTATGAGTAAAGTTGCATTGATTACTGGTATTACTGGTCAAGACGGAAGCTATCTCGCAGAACTTCTACTTGATAAGGGATACGAGGTTCATGGAATTGTTAGACGTTCAAGTACAGGAATCAATGCCGGCAACATTGAATTCATTCAACATAGACTTAAACTTCATTATGGCGATTTGACTGATTCTGCAAATCTAGAGTCTATTGTTTTTAAAGTGAAGCCAGATGAGGTTTATAATCTCGGCGCACAAAGCCACGTTAGCGTAAGCTATGATTGCCCAACATACACCGGTGACGCAAACGCAATCGGTGTTTTAAAATTGCTTGAAGCAGTTAAGACTCTCTCAAAAGAGAAACAAGTAAAATTTTATCAAGCATCAACAAGTGAATTGTATGGCAAAGTAAAAGAGACTCCACAAACTGAATCCACACCATTCTATCCACGCTCGCCATATGCTGTTGCTAAACTCTACGGCTACTGGATTGTTGTAAACTATCGCGAAAGTTTTAATCTCTTCGCATGTAATGGCATTCTATTCAATCATGAAAGTCCGCGACGTGGACCAGAGTTCGTTACTCGAAAGATCGTTCAAGGAATGATTCGTACCCATCTAGGCTTGCAACCAATTCTTCAATTAGGTAATCTAAATGCTCGCCGTGATTGGGGTCACGCTAAAGATTATGTCCGCGCGATGTGGGCAATGCTACAACAAGATAATCCAGATGATTATGTTATCTCCAGCGATGAAGAGCATTCAGTTCGCGATTTTTGCGAAGATGTTGCAGAGTACCTCGGATTCAAAATTGAATGGCGTGGTGAAGGTTTGAATGAGATCGGTATCAATGTTTCTACTGGTCAGAAAATTATTGAAGTCAATAAAGAGTTCTATCGTCCAGCAGAAGTGCCAACGATTTTCGGCGATTGCAGTAAAGCTAAGAAAGTGTTAGGCTGGAAGCCAGAGTACACGTTCAAAGACTTGGTATTCGAAATGTGTGAAAGTGAAATGGAGAAACAAAAAAATGCATATCTACGAAAGTCCTGATAAAGGTAAAACAGTTTACAAAAGAAATTTTGGTTCGTTGGAAAAAACTCTAATCAAATCTCCACCTGCTGGAGCTGTTTATATTCCTGGAAGCATTGGTGATTTGTTTGATCGAATTACGATTCTTCAAATCAAAATGATTGAAATCAAAGATGAAGCGAAACTAATCAATATTGACAAAGAGCATCGTCTTTTAATTTCCCTAGATACATACAAGCAAACGAAAGATACTGTTAATAAACTTTTCAATGAACTGTTTGTTGTCAATTACAAAATCTGGAATCTTGAAGATGATATTCGTGATCTGATTGCTGCACAATCTTATGGCGAACACTTTATCAATGTCGCTAGATTGATTCCAAAAACTAATGATGAACGTGCAAGAATTAAGAAAGAAATTAATCTACTTTGCAATTCTGAATTGATTGAAGAAAAGTCTTACCATGGAGAAACTAATGAAAAAATTACTTGAACTTGGAAATCATTATGTAAGTGATTTCATCAAAGATGATAGCGAAATGGAAGGTCGCCAAAAGTATAGTCTAGATTTGTATCTTGACGAAGAGTTGGGCGCACCACGCTTGAATCCGGCAGACATTGCACCACCATCTACTATGTGGGGTAGGTATTGGTATCGTAGCGCAATCAATACAAGCATGACGCTTGAATTGCAAGGTATTGTAAAAGAAATCACATCCCGCGTTAAGTTGAAAGACAATGACGTTTGGCTTGACATTGCATGTAATGACGGAACTCTATTGAAAGCTGTTCCAGATAATCTAAAAAAAGTTGGTATCGATCCTTGCGACGATTCATTCTATGCAGAGAGCAGCAAAGTCGCAACAGTTGTGCAAGATTACTTTAGCAAAGATGCGTGGATTGAAGCTGGATTTTCTGGCAAGAAAGCAAAAGTCATTACTTGCATTGCAATGTTTTATGACCTAGATGATCCGCATCCATTTGTTCAAGACATGTATGATGTTCTTGATGATGATGGTGTTGCAGTTCTTCAAATGAGTTATACTCCTTTGATGATTAATCAACTAGCATTTGATAACATTTGCCATGAGCATGTTTATTACTATGATCTGAAGAGTATTAACAAGTTGTTCTCTCAGCATGGCTTTAAAGTTGTTGACTGTAGTTTGAATGACACCAACGGCGGAAGTTTTAGAATTTATTTCCAAAAAGAAAGTGCGCCAGTCAGTAGTTTCGGCAGCTCTCCTTTGCGTGATGTTTGCGACTATCGTGTCGAAACAATTCTAAACTATGAGAACAATGTGGTAGATATTTCAAGTCCGGTCATTTGGAATTCATTCAAGCACCGACTTGATGATTTGAAAATTGATGTTCTTGAATTCATTGAGAAAGCAAAGCATAGCGGTAAGAGCGTATATGGCTATGGCGCAAGCACCAAAGGTAATACACTTCTTCAATACTTTGGCATTGACAATACGCATGTTAAAGCAATTGCAGAACGTAGCCCATACAAGTTTGGTTACAAAACAATCGGATCAAACATTCCCATCATTAGCGAAGAAGAAATGCGAAAAGCAAAACCAGACTATGCATTGGTATTGCCTTGGCACTTCATTAGCGAATTTCAAGTAAGAGAGAAAGCATTTTTAGATGGAGGTGGAGCGTTTATTGTTCCTTGTCCAATCTTCGAAATCATCTCTAAATGAACATCACCAACATAACATTCTTCAATCGTTGGAGAAATGGTGACTGTTTCATTAATAAGGAATACGTTAGGGATATCATTAGTAGATATCCCAACGGAATCACTTTCAAATATGCTCATGATAATCATCCGAACATTGTTTCGGATTTGAATTGTGAGCATGTTTCTTTAAGTTCAATTCATCCGATTGGTACGTTTACTCCACTCGCACAAGTAGAGAATACTCTTTACATTAATACTTGGGTTGGATGCTGGATCGGTAAACATCTAAAAGAAAAGGATCATGCAAACTTTTATTGTTTGCATGACATGTGGAAAGAGTTCTATCAAGCATTAAATTTAGAAATGAAGGGTGATTATTCATACTATCATCCTTCTATAGATTTTAGAAAGTTTGATCTTACAGAAGCAAATAACTATTTGTCTAGAGTTGATCCTAAAGAAATTATTCTTGTATGTAACGGCGTTCAACAAAGCGAACAAAGTAGCATGGGTGATATGCGAAACATTATTATTGGACTTGCTACAAAGTTTCCAAAAAAAGAGTTTCTCATTACACATAAAGTTGATGTTGACTCACCAAACGTAACATGTACTGATTATTTGTTTTCTGCTCCTACTGGAAATCTAAATCAAATTGCATTTCTAAGCATATTCGCTAAGTTGATTATTGGTAAGAATAGTGGTCCATTCACTTATGCACATATCAAAGAAAACATGAATAACTATCAAAAGACGTTCATGTGCTTTTCGCATAAGATGAGAGATTGTTTGATGGGTGAAGGCGAATACTTAGCGAATTCATTTTTTAGTGATACTGTTGATGATACGAAAGCAATTGAAATCTGTGAAAATTTGATACAATACCCATCATATGCAAATTATAAAAAGCCCACTGTGGAGTTATTTGAATGAAAAATGTATTATTAGTTACTGGCGAATCTAAAGAGTGTGGCATCTATCAATATGCTGATTCTGTCTTTGAAATTCTAAAGACTTCAAAGAAATACGAATTTACTTTTCTTGCGACAAACAACAAAGATGATTTGTTCAATCACATAGAAAACGAAGAAAATAATACAGTAGCAATCATCTACAATCATCATCCACACACAATGAATTGGTTGAATAGTGGAATCACTCGTCCAATTAAAAATTCTGGACTTGTAAAGCAGATTGTAATCTTCGGACATGAGCATCTAAACACATTCACTGGTGTTGATCATTACATACATACAGATCCAAATGCTGGTCATAATGATTTTCTTGCATCGGGCGAGTTTGCTGGAATTCCTCCAATTACATACTATGATGACATTCAATATAGTAAGCCTGAAGGAACGATTCGCATTGGCACTAGTGGAATTGGTAATCGGACTAAAGACTTGCCAACATTGATTCGATTAATCAATGAACAATTCACAGAAGATGTAATTCTAAATCTGCATGTTTCTGATGGAGTGTTTGTTGATCCAAGCGGAAAACTCTCTGGCGCATTAGTGGATCAATGTTTGGAACTTGCAAATAGCAATGTGAAAATTAATTTCACTAGAGATTTTCTCTCAAAAAGAAATCTAATCTCATGGCTAAATCAAAATGATATCAATCTTTATTGGTATCAGACGCCAGATGTTCCTGGTGTCTCTGGATCTGTTGATCGTGCATTAGCATCAAGAAAACCTTTTGGTGTAAATCATTCCAGTTTCCTTTCACATGTGAGAAGAGATTTTAATGATTTGACAAAAGTATCAATTAAAGATATAATTGCTGCTGGTGTTGAGCCACTTCAGGAATTCTACGACGCATGGAATCCAACTAATCTTTTAAATCTTTATGAGGATATAATCGAAAAATGAAAAGTGCATTAGTATTAGGTGGTGGAGGATTCATCGGCGGGCATATGGTTAGTCGATTGAAGAGTGAAGGTTATTACGTTCGTGCTGCAGATAAGAAAACGCACGAATATAAAAATCTAAATGCAAATGAATTTTTTCTTGCGGATCTAACAGAACAAAGTGAAGTTCGGCGTGTCATCGATAGACATTTCGATGAAGTGTATCAGCTGGCTGCAGACATGGGTGGCGCTGGATACATCAATACGAATCTTTATGACGCAGACGTTATGCATAATAGCGCAAGCATTAATTTAAACGTACTCCATCGATGCAAAGAGATGGGAATCAAAAAAGTATTCTTTAGTAGTAGTGCTTGTGTCTATAACGAAGAGTTGCAGTCTACGAATGAGAACCCAGACTGTAGAGAAGCAAGTGCTTATCCGGCACATCCAGACTCAGAGTATGGTTGGGAGAAATTATTCTCAGAGAGATTATTTCATGCATACAATCGTCAGCATGGAATGCAAAACAAAGTAGCACGGTTTCACAATATCTTTGGTCCGTACGGCACATGGGATGGCGGTAAAGAAAAGTTTCCTGCCGCTGTTTGTAGAAAGATTGCAAAAGCAAAAGACGGTGATGAAATTGAAATTTGGGGTGACGGAGAACAAACAAGAAGTTTTCTATACATTGGAGAATGCGTTGAAGCTGTTCGCCGTTTGATGCGGAGTGAAACATTTCATGGTCCAGTAAACATTGGTGCAGATCAAATGATTAGCATTAATAATACAGTTGATCTTGTTGCAAAAATTGCTGGCAAGACAATTCGCAAGAAACACATTGATGGTCCGACTGGTGTTCGTGGTCGCAATAGCAACAATGAATTGATTGCAGAAAAATTGAATTGGTCTCCAGAACAAAATCTTCGCGAAGGTCTAGAGACTACATACGGCTGGATTTATGAGCAAGTGGGAAAACAAAAATGAAAACTAGAGTTCTATTTGTTACACAAACACTTGGAGCAAAAGCTGCTTGTGGAATTGGCTTGATGGGCGACGTTACTGGTAAAGTGCTATTGCAACATCCGGAATTGCATTTCGATATGATCTATACAGATAGTATGCATGAAACGCAAGAAAGAATTTTGTCGTTTGATCCGCAAGTTGTCATTTACAATTATGCTCCGGGAACTACTCCGTGGATGGATCATCCTCAAATGCGAGCGCCATTTTCACATATCAAACATGCAAGAATCATGCATGATATGAGCCAGCCAATTGCTGATTCATTTAGACCAGAAGCAAATCATGGTTGGCAATTTATCATCGCAGATGATCCTAGCGTGAAAGAAACAAAGCATGTATTTACAACGAATCGTTTATTGCCCGGAGCACCAACAGTATCTTATGTTGAACCAGAAAAACCAATCATTGGATTTCAAGGTTTCGGACCTCCACACAAAGGTATCGCTAGACTCGCACATAAGGTGCAAGAAGAGTTTGATGAAGCAACACTAAGATTGCATATTCCTTTTGGATTCTACGAAGATTTGATTCACGGTTACAAAGGCA
>Ga0209401_1001646_pt1 | contig 14735 bp, 14 predicted proteins | sample M_140807_MF_Meta_FD_187318 | JGI IMG/M metagenome (GOLD analysis project Ga0209401, IMG submission 187318) | Freshwater microbial communities from Lake Montjoie, Canada to study carbon cycling - M_140807_MF_MetaG (SPAdes) (version 2) | ecosystem: Environmental > Aquatic > Freshwater > Lake...
ACGACGCGGCCCTGGCCCGTCAGGGCACCGGAACTGAGGTCATTCGCCGTGATGTTGGTTCCACTAAACAACCAATACAGCGTTGTGCCATCGGCCACACCCGTTGTTTGCACCAGGGTTTGCAGCGTTTGCCCCTCGGAGAGGGTCAGCAGCGAAGGGAGGAGCGTGTAGGTGGAGGCCATGGGAGGAAATTGCGCAGCTCAGCAAGAAAAACTTGAAGGTATCAATTGATACAATTTTTTTGTCTCAGGACATTGGCTTAAGCCAGAGCCAGGCAGGCGCAGGGGTCCAACAGGGAGAGCCAATCGCGGCGCCAAAAGGCTTGCAGCTGCGGACCATGCATAGAATGCATTTACAATACCACTACATCCGCCCTACATGCAACACCCTCCCCTGTGAGTTTCCACATTCCCGCGTTGATGTTCGGCCTAGAGCCACTCACGCTCCAGAAGGGCTCCTTAGGCCATGGGCTCAGCCAAGCTGCCCTTCATCGATAAACATCTGCCACCTGTAGGTGGCTAAGATGAACGTCAATCGTTAGTCTTTTGCAATGACCACCCAACAGCGTCTCCCCACGTCTGCAGCAAGTAGCAGCCTTGCTCCCTTTATCACGCGGGCGATACCCTGCCTGACCCTGGTCATCGGCCTGATCACCTTCAGCCCGGCAGCCATGGCCTGTGGTGGTGGTGGATCCGGCAGCTACCGCAAACCGCCGCGCCCGGACCAGTATCACGAGAAGATCATGGCCAATCCCCAGGGCGAGACTCACTCCGACGCCACCAAAAGCTCAGATTCAGCCAAGAATTAGCAACCGGCTTCACGCCTTAGCAGATTGAAGACCGATCGGGCAGTTCAAGTTCTCCACACAACAATCCCCAGGGCGAGGTTCGCCCTGGGGAAAGTCCTACTCCTGCAGGAAAGGAATAATCAGAAGCGGAAACTCGTTTTCACCAAGCCGCCGAACTGACTGAAGTTTTCTCCGGCAGGCGTCTGCAAGCCGAGGGGCCGGCTGAAGTACACCAAAGCCGGGGTGAGGGTGATGTTGTCGGTTAGCTGGAATTTGTACCACCATTCCCACACGTAGCTGCCTTCGTTGACGGTGAAGTCTCCGGTGAGAGTCTTGGCCGTCACCGGCTGGGCAACGGCGAAGCCAAAGTCATTGCCCTTGGCAAACAGATCGGTCCACTGCAGACCCACCATCCAGGATTGGCTGTTGAGCACCTGGCCCACGTTCTGGGTTTTGATGTAAGAGGTCTGGTTGGTGCCCCAGCCCAGGCTCAAGGAAGGCAGCCAGCCGCTCTTGAGGGGCTGCCAGAAGCCACTCAGACCAATAGCATTGGTGCGGGCGGCGAGATTGTGGTCGATCGAGCTGTGGGTGGCGGGGGTGGTGCCGGGCACAAACACCGTTTCCGGCTGCACATAGGTCCAGATCGCCGCCAGGCCCCACTGCGGCTGCTGGTAGCCCAGCTGAACGCTGCCGGTGGCCCCGGAGTTGATGTTGCCAATGCCCCCTCCCCCCTTGCTCACGTCGACGGAGGGATTGCTGGACTCGCCATTGGCGGCAACGTAGTTCGCACTGAGGCTCAGGCCCTTGTTCTGCCACCAGAGGCCGGCACCGGAGCCGAGGTTCTTGTTGTAGGCCGCAGGCGCGCCATTCACCGTCATCACGTTGAGGATGGTGTCGGAGGGATACACACTCGGCCAGAGGGCCAGCATGTCTTCCTGGCCCACGCGGGCGCCCACAGTGGCCTTGAACTGGCCGCCGATCGGAAACTGGTAATAGAGCTTGTCCACACCCACCACGTTGGGCCCCGCATCCTCCTCAAACGCCACTTCCAAGGTGGCGATGGACAGCGCGTGGGGCTCACCGCCGAAGACGCTCCTGCCGAAGTTGCCGGACCTGAGGTTGGTGCGCAGCAGATCGTTGCCGCTGAAGCTGGTATCGAGGGTGAGTTGGAGGTCGTAGTTGAAGCTGGTGCCGTTGGGCAGGGGCACCGGCGCGCGCTTGGCGCCGGTGGCGGTATTGGCCCGGTTCACCGTGTTGGCCTGGAGGTTGATGGCGGAGCCGGAGAAGGTGTTGGCGCCCACCACGAAGGTGGCCAGACCGGAGAGCTTGGTGGTGGTGGAGAACTGGTTGGCTTCCAGCTCACCCACGCGGGCCTCAAGGCCATCGACGCGGCCGCGCAGCACGGCGAGTTCCTTCTGGAACTCCTTCATCAGCCGCTTGAGCTCGTCGGTGGTCTCGGTGACGCGATCGAGGCAGGCGTTCAGTAAGGCAGCCGCCTCATAGCGGGTCATCGACTGACCGCCCTTGAAGGTGCTGTTGGGGTAGCCAGCCACGCAGCCGTAGCGATCCACCAGGTTGGAAAGGGCCTGGTAGGCCCAGTCGGTGGGCTTGACGTCGGAAAACTGGGAGATGCTGGTGACCTGCTCCTGGCTGGCGTAGGCGTTCACGCCGGAAAGGTTGAGATCGGCGGCCTGGGCCCCAGCGGCCGAAGCCGCTGCAGCCAGAGGCACGCAGCAAAGCCGGGAGACCAGGGGGAAACGAAGAGCAGCCATCGAACGTTCCAAAAAACTTTTACCGCGCCCGCGGTTGTCGAAGCCAACATGCCGCCTACCTCCCCCTATTGCGGGTCACGGGAGACAGTTGTCAGGGGGGCTAGATGGCTATCAACCCAGCAGGGGCAGCACAAAGGTCACCACAACCGCCACCCCGTAGCCCAGCAGCGAAACACCAAACAACACCCGGGCTTGCCGTTGCAACCGCAGGCAGGCACGGCGGCGGTCCGGGTCGATCGGGCAGCTGCCGTTGGTGGCCTGGCGCCACAACGCCAATCCGCCCAGCAGCAGCCCCACCCCCGCCAGGCCGAAGATCAAGGGTTTGTTCGCGGAAAGCACAACCAGGCCTGGAACGGCGCTAACCAGGCTGGCCATCACCGACCCCGCGCCGATCAGCACCAGGGTGGCGGGCAACACACAGCACACCAGGGTGCCGGAAGTGAACACCAGACTCAGCAACTGAACCAGGCGCAGCCGACGGCTCTCGGCCATCGCTTGGCGGCCATCGACTCGCGTCGGCATCAATTGGGCTTGGGGGCCCCAGCAGCACCAGCTGCGGCCGGAGCATCGATCCGACGGACGTCGTAACCGGCATCGCGAACCGCCTGCTTAAGCGTGGCCGGATCAAGGGAGGCGCCAGAGCGGGCGGTGACCTCCACCATTCCTTTCGAGAGGTCAATGCGCACCGATTCGATGCCCGCCACCGACTTGAGGCGCTTCTCGATGCCCTGGGCACAGAAGGAACACACCATGCCATTCACCGAGATCCGGTAGGGCGTGGAGCCCGCCAGGGCTGCGCCGTGGGTGAAACCGGCCAACGCAAGGGCGACCAGGGGCATCCAGCGTTGAAATGGGCTCAATTCACTTCTCCTTGCCTTGGGCCTTGGGGGCAGCGTAGGTGGATTGGGAGCTGTTGGTCTTCAGCGGGGTGTTGCTCTGGAGCGAGCTGTTGTTTGGAAGCGAGCTATTGGTTTGCAGCGAGCTATTGCTCTGCTGAGAACTGAGATGCTTTTCGCAGGCCAGCGAAGCGCTGCCCGCCACGGTGGCTGCTGCAAGCAAGGCAATTGGAAGAAGGCGCCTCAATCGAGCAACACATCTACATCAAGCCTACATTATGGCTCGCTCTGTCCAACACCGCTCCAGCGCCACCACTGCACACCGCCGCCCGGGGGACGGTGACTTGCCTGCGGCCGGGCAGCTGGCGGTTGGGGATAGGCTCCAGCCGAAAAGTCGCTGCCTGACGTGACTACCGGTGCTGACTTGCTGTGTTTCCATCCCTGATCACGGCCCTGGTCTTGCTGGCGGGGATGGGGGCATCCTGGTTGGCCCCTGCGGCAGCCGCGCCTCTGGGCCATAAGGGCAGTGTTGTGGTGAGTGGCGAGTACGAACCCACTTGGTCGTTCTTCACCGTGACCCCGGCGATCACCCGCAGCACCGGAGTGGGCCCAGCCCTCCATTGGATGCAGCCCGAGACCGGCAGCGGCGGCAGTGGTGGCGGTGATGGCGGTGATGGCGCCGGCCAGGAGCTTTGGAGTCTGGTGATGGTCACCCAGCGGCTCCACCGCTGGAACGGTGCCCAGTACCAGGCCAACATCTGGGCCGGCGTTGGGGCTGGCCTGCTTACCAGCTTCCCCGGGGATGGCAGCAGCCGTGACAATCAAGCGGCCTGGTCCCCCTGGACCCAGGTGGACTTCGAGACGCGGCGTCTCTACGTGGGCGGCTCGGCCCGCTGGTTTCAGGCCGCCGCTACCACCAGGCTGATCACCACAGCCAGGGCGGGCTTGGCGCTCACCGCCGCCGACTACGACCGTTGGCAGCCCTGGCTCATGGTGGAGGCACGCACCATGGAGGGGCTCAAACAGGGTGTGGAGATCACTCCCCTGCTCCGGGTGCTCCACCGCCGGCTGTTGGCGGAAGCTGGCGTGAGCACCTCGGGATCGGTGCTCCTGAATCTCACGTACACCTACTGAGGAGTCCGTCCCGCTGGAGCGCCGTCACGACAGCCTCCACAGATTCAGCTGTGGACTGCCGATCGGTTGACACCCGCATCTGATAGCGGAGCCCGTGGGAATGACAGAGCTCATCACTGCGGCGGGCGAGGCCGATCGGCCTGCCCTCCAATTCGCCATCGCCCCGCGTCGATTCCCGGCGTTCCAACTCCGGCAAGGCGCAATCCACAGCAACGCAGAACACCCGGGCCCCGGCTCGCCGCAGAACCTCCCACACCTCCTCGCTCCAGTCCGCATCCTGAAGAAAGTGATCGATGATCAAATGGGTGCCGAGTTCGAGATGGGCGCCCCAGCTCCTGTGCACCCCCGAGAGCAAGCGGCGGCCATGCGGGTTGAGCACCAGCCGCAGGCGAGGGCTCCCTCCGTGCTGCCCCTCGGCCTCGCTCTCATCGACGTACTCCCAGGCCGCCCGGCCGTCATGGGGCTCACGCGATGCCAGCCGCGAGAGATCACCGCCCTTCAGTTTCACGAAACTGATCGGGTAGAGCCGCTCGGCCATCAAGAGCACCACATCATCGAAGGCCACCCGGGCGAAGGCCTCTGCCGGGTTGCCATCGGCGCGCTGCGTGAGCCGCTCCTGCAGGGCCCGGCAGAACGTGCTCTTACCGGAGGAACTGGCGCCATTGACCAGGATCGCGATCGCTGGTGAGGGGCGGCCCGTTTCCGCGCCAGCAGAGCCGATCGGCCCCGGCTCCTGCCTCGCTTGCGGTGGCATCAGGGAACTCCAACGATGGACGCAACCGACAGAATGGCCGGACAGCGCTGATGTCGCTGGACATGGCCAACGGCATCACCATGCTCGCCCGCTCCTGGATGCCGGAGCTGATGCGGAGCTCCTACACCAGCCTCAAGCGCCTCGAACAGGAGCTCGCCGACGCCCAGACGCCCGCAGAGCTCTGCCGCCGCCATGCCGCCGCCTACTGACAGCGGGAATCTCGGCGCCTGACGGCGCCCCCGGACGGATTAGACCAGAGGCGCACACGCCGGGCAGGCATCGCCGGTGCTGGCCTCCCTGGAGATCGACCGATGCCCCACAACCACCTGCCGCCGATCGCCGGCCGCGAAGCCGCGATCCTTGCGCTGGTGCAGTCCGACACGCCGGTGTTCCTGCCGCGCACGCGCCTGAAGCTTGAGGCGTTCAACGCGAGCTTCGCCTGCGCGCTCCACATGCACCAGCCCACGATTCCGGCCGCTGCTGATGGCGCGCTGATCTCCCATCTCCAATACATGTTGGAGCACCCCGGCGAGGGCGATAACCACAACGCCGAACCCTTCGCCCACTGCTACCGACGCCTGGCGGAGCTGATTCCCCAGCTGATTGACGAGGGCTGCGATCCGCGCATCATGCTCGATTACTCCGGCAATTTGCTCTGGGGTTTCGAGCAGATGGGCCGCCGCGACATTCTTGATGCCCTGAGATTCCTCGCCACCGATCCCACGGTTCAGCCCCATGTGGAGTGGCTCGGCACCTTCTGGAGCCATGCGGTGGCGCCCTCCACGCCGATCCCCGATTTGAAACTGCAGATCCTGGCCTGGCAGCACCATTTTGCCGCTCTGTTTGGCGACGCGGCCCTGCAGCGGGTGAAGGGGTTCTCGCCACCGGAGATGGCCCTGCCCAACCATCCCGACACCCTGTTCGAGCTGGTGAAGGCCCTGCGGCAGTGCGGCTACCGCTGGCTGCTGGTGCAGGAGCACAGCGTGGAGAACCCCGATGGCTCCGGCCTGCGCCAGGAGCAGAAATACGGGCCGAATCAGCTGGTGGCCCGCAACTCCCGCGGCGAGGAGGTGAGCATCACCGCCCTGATCAAGACCCAGGGCTCCGACACCAAGCTGGTGGGTCAGATGCAACCCTGCTACGAGGCCCTGGGGCTGGGCCGGCAGGCGCTGGGCAGCACCACCGTGCCCGCGATCGTGGCCCAGATCGCTGATGGCGAGAACGGCGGCGTGATGATGAATGAGTTCCCCGCCGCCTTTCTTCAGGCCCATCGGCGCCTCGGAGGCGCCGCCGGCGGCGGAGCCGGGGGCAACAGCGGCGGCGGCACGGTGGCAATCAACGGCACGGAGTATCTGGAGCTGCTGGAGGCCAGCGGTATTTGCGGCGCTGATTTCGCCCCGATTCAGGCGGTGGGGCAGCACAGGGTGTGGCAGCAGGTGGGCAACGCCCCCACCCCGGAGGCGGTGGAGGCGGCGATCGCCGCCATCCAGGCCAGCGATTCCTCCTTCTCGATGGCCGGCGCCTCCTGGACCAACAACCTCAGCTGGGTGGAGGGCTACGCCAACGTGCTCGAGCCGATGAACCAACTCAGCGCCCAGTTCCACCGGGTGTTCGACCCCCAGGTGGCGGCCGATCCCGCGGTGACCGGCAGCGAGCCCTATCAACAGGCCCTGCTCCACCTGCTCCTGCTCGAAACCAGCTGCTTCCGCTACTGGGGCCAGGGCACCTGGACCGACTACGCCAGCGAGATCCAGCGGCGGGGCGTTGAGCTGGTGGGTTTGGCTGCGAAGATCATCGACTACCCGTTGCCATCGGGCCGGTGAACCCCGGCGCGGCCCTCGTCCGCAGATCGACTCAGCAGGGCCTCATGCCGTCATGGCGACGCCCGTTGGGCGGCCGCCACAGGTTTCCCAGCGCTCCAGCATGGTGTGCAGCTCGCTCTGCAGGCTGTGCAGCGCTTCGATCTTCTGGCCGATCTCAGCGGCCTTGGCCCGGATCCGGCTCTGCAGGGCCATGCATGTGCATACCCCTGAGCGCCGCGATTCCAGGATTTGTTGCACGTCCTGCAAGGGAATGTCCATCCCCTTGAGCGTGCGGATCAAGGCCAGCTCGGTGAACACCTCAGCACCGAAGAGGCGGTAGCCCCCCTCGCTGCGGCCGCTGGGCCGGATCAACCCTTGATCGGAGTAAAAGCGGATCGTCTTCACGGAGAGTCCGGAGCGGCGGGCCACTTCACCGATCTTCAGGGGCAGGAGCTCGTCCACTTGACTCTCCACAAGCAGGAGTCTTCACCCTAGAACCGAGTGAAGACCCAGGCGCCCGCACGACGCTCGATCAACCGTGGGTGCAGGAGGGAGGCTTCACTCCTCTTCGGCAGCACCCAGCGGGATGAGCTTGATCTGCTTGCGGCCCAGCTTGATTTCGAACTCATCGCCGGGCTCCAGGCCCAGCTGGGCGGTGTAGGCCTTGCCCACGAGCAGGTTGCCGTTGAATTGCACCTTGGTGGCAAAACTCAGGCTGCGGCCAGGCCGTGCCTTGCCACCACTGCGTCCGCCGTCACCAAGGCTGACGCCCTTGGCTTCCAGCAGCGCCTCATAGAAGGCGGTGAAGTTCAGGCGCTCGGTGCCGTCCTTTTTGGTGCTCACATAACCGGCGGCTCGAACCAGATCGGATTTCGAGACATCACCAAGTTCCTTGAGCTTGGCGAGCAGTTCGGATCCAGTAAGCATGGTGGAACGAAGTTTATTCAATGCGCATGCTATCGAACCGCCTGAGATTGTCCACAACCGGGTGGTAACGCCAGCGCCTACGAACGCCATGCCTGTCCCTCCTGCCATGAGCAAGCCACCAGAATGGCGGTGATCGCAATGGCGCATGGTGGTGCCTGTCACGATGGGATCTGCCCAGCGACCAAGGTCTCCCCGGCCCCCCTGCCATGTTCGATTCCAGAGTGCTTCTCACTGGCTTCGGCCTCGTGGTGCTGTTGGTGGCCCTGCGCCTGATCTGTGAGCGGCTGCGCCTGGCACGAGTGCCCCTTCGCCTCCCCGGGCTTGCCATCCTGGTCTGGCTGATTCACTCCAGTCTTCCCGCCCAGATCGCCACCGAGCAGAACCATCTGTGGCTTGATTCAGTGCTGCTGCTCAGCCGCAGCTATGCCGGTCTGCAGCTGATGTTCTGGCTCTTCCTCGAACTGCCGGGGCCGATCCGATGGTGGCCCCATCCCCCCAAGATTCTGCGGGACCTCAGCGCCCTGGCCATTGGCGCCGCTCTCACCTTGGTGGTGCTGCAGCAGGCCGCGAAAATCAACGTGGTGGGGCTGGTCACCACATCCGCCATCCTCACGGCCGTGATCGGCCTGGCGGCCCAGGAAGCCCTCAAGGACCTGTTTGCTGGTGTGATGCTTCGGGTGGATGGTTCCTTCGTAGAGGGCGATTACCTTGAGCTCGATGATGATGTCAATGGTTGGGTGGATTCCCTCACCCTGCTGAGCACACGCCTGCGCCATGTGCATGGCGCCATGATCACGCTACCGAATAGCATGATGTGGCAGAAAAACATGCGCCGCTTCAGTCCAAGGGGGCCGATCGCCAGGGAGCTGCACATCCACCTCGACCGAGAACTGCCGCCCAACGAGGCCACGGAATTGTTGCTGCAGGTCGCCGCCCAGAGCTCCGTGGTGCTGAAGGAACCCGCACCAGAAGCGATTGTCTACGCCTACCACGATTATGGCATCACCTATGAATTGGAGGTTTGGCAAGAGGATCCTACCGATCAGGGTTACGATCAACTCCGGGGCGAACTGCTGAGCTCCATCTGGTACGCCCTGGAGCGGATTGGCCAGCGGGTGCCCTACCCGGTGCAGGAATTCAAACGCCGCAAGGGGGCTTCAAGCCCCGAAAAGCCGCCCAACGACAACATCGATCAACGGGTGATGATCCTGCGCCAGAATTGCCTGTTCAATCACCTCAGCGAAGCCCAGCTCGCCGAAATCTCGATGCTCACGCGCTGCATCCGCTTTGGCGAAGGGGAACGGATCGTGGTGGAACAGGATCAAGGCGACATCCTCTACCAGATTGTGAGCGGCCGGGTTGCGGTGATTAAATCCATAGCAGGCGGTGAGGAACGCGAAGTCGTGCGATTGAGTGCGCCAGCCTTTTTCGGCGAGATGAGTGTGTTCAATGAAGAGCCCCGCAGTGCCACCGTTCAGGCCGTTGAGCCCTGCGTGCTGCTCGAAGTGCAACGCAACGACCTACGCCCTTTGCTCGAGAGGCACCCGGCCATCGTTGAGCAACTGGCCAGGATCATCAGCGAGCGGCGCGCCGAGCTGCTCAAGCTCACCCCGGAAGGCAAGGTGAAGCAAGGCAACGACCTGCTCGACAAAATGCGCCAGCTCTTCCTCGGCGTAACCGTTCAGGGGTCGGGATACACCGGTGCGCGAATGCAGCCCTGATCACGGCTCGCAGAGCAGCTCAGACTATCTTTGGCGATGGCCATGGCTGTTCTATCGGGGATCTGAACATCTAGTTCATGGCGCTGCTCAACCCCAACATCGACCTGCTGTTGCAGCAGGTGGCCACGGAACTGGCCTTTGTGCAGCTGGATGCGGCCAGCATTCCTGCCCTGGCGGCGGGGCTGGGAGCGATGCTGGAGCAACCGCCCAGCATTGGCGCTGCGGCCAGATCGGAGCTGGAGAGCCTGATCAGCTGGCTGGATCAACAGCCCATCGGCCCCAGCGGCTTCGACGATCAGCAGAGTCAGTCCCTGCAGGAGCGCTATACAAGGCTTGAAAAAGCCCTCTACGAGGGCGAGATCCAAGCATCCACGGCCACGAAGCCCCAGGGAGAGAGCCCGATCGGGCCCGAGACCCAGCCGGATTCGCTCACCATCCAGGCTCCAGATGCTGAAACCAGCGAAACGTCCCTGACGATCTCGGCAGACGATGACCTGGAACTGCTCAACGAATTCTGCAACGAAGGCCGGGATCTCCTGGCCCAGATCGAACAAGGAGTGCTGATCCTGGAGGAGACCCCCGACCATCGGGACACCCTCAATCAGGTATTCCGTGCCTTTCACACCTTCAAAGGGGGCGCTGGCTTTCTGGGTCTCGTCCCGATCAAGGATCTGGCCCATAGCTTGGAATCCTTGCTCGATGCGGCCCGGAGGGGGGAACTGGCGATCGAGCGGAGTGTGATCGAACTGATTCTGGCCGGTGGTGACAGCCTGCGCCAATTTGTCGATGCGATCGAGCAGGAGATCCGCTCCGGGTTCCTCGGCGCTCCGATCGCGGTACCCACCCGCCAGCTGATTGCCAGGGTCGAGGCCGCTCTTGCGGCAGAACCCGATCCTCGGCTCGCGAACCAGCCAGCCAGCCAGACGGATCTCCAGCGGCCACCGAAACCTGTTGTTGAGCCAACTTCGACAGAGCGGTCTTTGCGTGACCCGGCTGTCCATGAGTCCGCTGTTCCCGACTCGCCTGTCCATGAGAAGGCTGTCCAAAGGGAAACGGGCACGGCCGCCAAAAGCCCCCCAGCCCGCAAGAGTGGCGAAACACTTCCCCACTTCGTGAAGATCGACACCCGCAAACTCGATGACCTTGTCGAGCTGGTGGGGGAGTTGGTGATTGCCCAATCGATGGTGGTGGAACATCCCGGCCTTGAGCCTCTCAAGGCCGATCAATTGGCTCGGCCCCTGCGTCAGTTGAGCCGCATCACCTCCGATCTACAGCGCAATGCCATGTCGCTGCGGATGGTGCCGATCCGTTCTACCTTCCAGAAGATGAATCGTCTGGTCCGGGATCTAGCTACCAGTCAGGGTAAGGAGATCTTGCTGCTGCCAACCGGTGAGGAAACCGAGCTGGATCGCAACATCGTCGATGCTCTCTCTGAGCCCCTGATTCACCTGCTGCGCAATGCCGCCGATCACGGCATCGGGTCGCCCGAGCAGCGGCGCACCATGGGCAAGAGCCCCCAGGGCACCATTCACCTGGAGGCGGGATACCAGGGTGGAGGCATCAGCATCAGGATTCAGGATGACGGCCAGGGCATCGATCCCCAGCGGATCCTGAAACGGGCCATCGAAAAAGAACTGGTGCCGGCTGATTTTCATGGCACGAGCCAGGACCTTCTCTCCTTGATCTTCCTGCCAGGTTTTTCCACCGCCGAAGTCCTCACGGACATCTCCGGCCGCGGCGTCGGCCTCGATGCGGTGAGGGGCAGCATTGCCAGGCTGCGGGGCAGGGTCGAGATCGACTCGGTGGTCGGTCAAGGGACCACGTTCACGATCCTGTTGCCCCTCACCCTGGCGATCATCGATGGCATGCTGGTTTCGGTTGGTGGTCAGCGCTTCGTACTGCCCACGTTGGCCATCCATGAGTCGCTGCGACCCGAGCGCCCGATGCTGTCCACGGTGAGAGGGAAGGGTCAGCTGGTCAATGTGCGCGGTCGGCTGATCCCCCTGCTTCAGCTTGCGCGTCGCCTGGGCTTGCGCGAAGAACCCCTGGATCCCAGTGAGGGCATTGTGGTGGTGATTGATTCCGGTGGTCAGCTGCTGGGCCTGCTGGTGGACGGCCTGATCGGCAAGCAGGAAGTGGTGATCAAGGGCATGGGGGAGACCTTTGAGCAGCAACCATTTTTCTCGGGAGCCGCCATTCTGGGGGACGGACAGGTGGCCTTGATTCTTGACCCCGATGCCCTCGGTCGGGCCGAATGGCGCCCTGGGCTACAGGCAGCCAGCCTGGGATCGCTCCCCCTTTGAATGTTCGTGCCATTCCCTCACCCATGCCGATCGTGAACGCCAAGGAAGCCCTGCCGGCGAACGGTAAATATCTCAACTTTCTGCTAGGCGACGAGCACTACAGCCTGCCCCTCACCAAGGTGCGCGAAATCATCCGCATCTGTCCGATCACGCCGGTGCCCCGCATGCCATCCCATTGGCTCGGGGTGATCAATCTCAGGGGGAAGATCGTCCCCGTGATGAATCTGCGTCGGCGCTTGCTGTTGCCGCCGGCTTCGGATCTGGAACGGGCCTGCATCGTTGTGATTCAGGCATCGACGGAGTCCTGGCTGATCGGTTTGTTGGTGGATGTGGTACTGGAGGTGGCCAGCATCGACGTCGAGGCCATTGAACCAGTGCCGGATTTTGGCAGCGACCTCGATGGGCGCTTCATTCTTGGCCTGGCCAAGGTAAAGGATTCGGTGATCACTGTCCTCGACATTGATACCCTTTTATCGGATGATGGGGCTGAGGACATGGTCAGCAGCCTTGAACCGATCGGCGCCGAACCAGGCGGACCATGAGGCTTGTGGCTCATTCCTGCTTCAATCCTTTTTCGACAGAACCATGAAACTCAACATCAAACTGCTGATTCGGGTCAACGCCATCCTGTTCACAGGTGCACTTCTTGGCGAAGCGATCCTGATCCTGGGGCTGACGAGAGGGATATGGATCAATAGCAATCTCTATCAAAAAATCACCGCTGAATACGAACTAAGCAATGATGTGTCTCCGCCACCATTGTTTCTCGTTCAGGCCAGCAGACTGGTCGCCAGAGCCATGGTGGACGTGGCTGCAGCGAAGGATGGAGCCAGCTACCAAAACAGTCCAAAAGTACAGGAAATGCGGCAAATGCTGCCGATCCTGTTTAAGCGCTACAACGAACGGCGCCAGCACTGGCTGGATAGCCCCTTGGTCGACAACGAGACCAAGCAAATTATGGAGAATCAATTGCATGAGCCCGCATCACGCTGGATAGGATTAGTGGACACCACACTGCTGCCGGCAATCAATGCTGGTAATCGCGAAGCGGCTCTCAAGAATTACCAGGAGCTTGGGGCAAACTTTGACCTCCATCAGCGGGAAAACGAGAGATTTGTTGAGATCATTAGCAAGAAAATTATTGCCAATCAGGAGCTTGCCAAGAACAACATTTCCCGAACCATAGCCATGGTCACGATTGCCACGCTGCTGCTGCTGTTGCTTGCTTACGTGTTGCTTTATCTGATGCAGCGTTACTCTATCCGTCCCCTGGGTGTGATCGCCAATCAGCTCGGCGCCGGCGCCGAGCAGTTTGTGGGAGCGTCTGATCAGGTCGCCTCCACCAGTAAACAGCTGGCCCTGGCCTCTGATCAGGTGGCCTCCTCCAGTCAGCAGCTGGCCGAAGGGGCCAGCGAACAGGCGGCTGCCATTGAGGAAACCAGTGCTTCACTGGAGGAGATGTCGAGCATGATTCACTCCACAGCCAGCAATGCCGATCTGGCCAAGTCCTTGGCTGGCGAAGCCCAGGCCTCAGCCCAGATGGGCCTCAGCAGCATGGATCAGATGACCACGGCGATGGCAGCGATCGAGCACTCCAGCAATCAGGTGGTCAAGATCGTTAAGAGTATCGACGAGATTGCTTTTCAAACCAATATTCTTGCTCTCAATGCCGCAGTTGAGGCTGCTCGCGCTGGGGAAGCCGGGGCCGGCTTTGCCGTTGTGGCAGAAGAAGTGCGCTCCTTGGCCCAGCGTAGTGCGGCAGCAGCCAATGAATCAGCAACGAAGATTGAGGCGGCAATCCTCAATAGCAGGCAGGGATCAGAATGCCTTAAGGGCGTAAGCGAAAGCTTTAATCTGATTGAAGAGAAGATCAAGCAAACCGACAACCTCGTGGCCGAAATTGCCTTGGCTGCCAAGGAGCAAGCCCAGGGTATCGAGCACATTACCCTGGCGCTTCAGGAGATGAGCAAAGTTGCTCAAGGCAGCGCCATCTCGATTGAACAAATGAGCAAGGTTGCCCAGGCCAGTGCTGCCAATACCGAGCAGATCGCCACCGCCGCCGAAAAGATGCGAACTCAGGCTGGACGCCAACGCCAAATCATGGTCGACCTGCGCAATGTGGTGGATGGCAGCCGTTTACTCGAAACAACCAAGAACCAACCCAATCCCTATCTATTGAGCGAAGCACAGGAACATGAAATCAGGCTAGCCAAGGTAAAGCCCCAACTTCAACCGCAAAAAATTGATGATCATTTTCATGATTTTTAACCCGGGTCAACGTCATGAAAATCGAGAGCACACCAGCGCTGATAACGACCAAGACTTACCAGCAACTCTGCCAGTTGATCTTTGACCATAGCCGGATCCATTTGGGACCTTCGCGAGAAGGCTTGCTCACCAGTCGCCTGCAAATCCGCCTGCATCAATTAGGCCTGAGTTCCTGGGAGCACTATTGCCAGCTACTGATGAATGGCGATAATGCCGATGAGATCGATGCCATGATCGATCTGATCTCCACCAACCACACCCAGTTTTTCCGGGAGGCCAGCCATTTTCAGCGCCTGGCCGAAGATCTTCTCGATCCATTGCTGCTGGATTGTCCTGATAGCCAAAGGGGTTTGCGCTGCTGGTCGGCAGCAGCATCCTCGGGGGAGGAAGCCTATTCCCTGGCCATGGTGTTGAGTGAATTCGCTCGCCGC
>Ga0209401_1001648_pt1 | contig 14723 bp, 27 predicted proteins | sample M_140807_MF_Meta_FD_187318 | JGI IMG/M metagenome (GOLD analysis project Ga0209401, IMG submission 187318) | Freshwater microbial communities from Lake Montjoie, Canada to study carbon cycling - M_140807_MF_MetaG (SPAdes) (version 2) | ecosystem: Environmental > Aquatic > Freshwater > Lake...
AAGTGGTTGTAGTGTAGTTCCACTAGGCAAGCACACCGCTACATCGTCAACAAAGTCATCTGGCAAGTCAACAGCACCATAGCTATTTACTGGGAGAGAAACTGTGTTTACTATTTTAAGTGTATCAAAGCTAAGTTCTCTTAGACAGGTTGAGCTGTGTACTAGGTATTCAAAATAATAATGTATGGGAAGACCTGCCTCAAGCAGACCTCTCCTCACTATGCTATCTAATGTTGTTAGTATCATTATTTGTTAGCTTTTTGTTGTGACGGATTAATGTTCTTGCTTTCATCCACAGTTGGGTCAACCAATTTATCTGGAACAACTTGAGTTGCGTATATTTTATAAACCTCGTTTATTACTTGCCATTCTTGTTCGGGAAGTATTGGTAAAGGCTCATAGTCCCCATATAAAGATATGTCCATTATCGCCAATCTCATAGCCAACTTTATTTGTGGGAACAAGGTTTTTAAATCCTTTGTAAATATAACGTCCATCCCGAAGTTTTCATACCCAACTTGACCAAGCAAACTGTTTATTAATGGCTGGGAATTAATCAAAGCCCCTTGTCCCATCTGTAACGGAATAAATTCCTTGTCTAGTTCATATCCAATATCATCAGTATAGTACTTAGCATAGATAGCCCATATGCCCATGTTTCTTGGTAGTTTCATTGGTTTGATGGGAAGTGTTGCCTTGCTCTTCCCGTTGTAACTTACCACATCAATCCCCTCATAAAGACCTAGGGTTGTTCCGTTAGGAATCACTTCCCCCATCTTCATATTAATAGTAAGATAGTCTGTCTTTAATAGCTGATTAATTACATTACCGCAGGCAATCTTCACCTCATTAAAGGTAATACTAGAACCAGCAGAGCGAGTTCCCCCCTCAATTAATTTCATAGCCTGTTCAGCCAAACGGTATATTGTAACTACTGACATAATTATAATTTATATAAAACTTTTGATGCGCCTGGAGTAGCCTCTTTTATAGTTTCTTTACCAACTACTTTCCCATTTTTTTCTGTTACTATATTCATCTCTGGGAAATAAGTCTGTGTTAAATTCTGACCAACATAGTTTGGATTTTTGCTATCCTCATTTAATAAAATGTGTCTCATGTAATTTTCTTCATTTGTTCCCTCAGCAAATTTCATTTTTCCTGCTTTATTAAGAGCCAAATTTTCGTTTCTATAATCAATATACATCTTTCTAACCTGAGGTATTACACTTTCACTTAATAAAGTACCTGGTGTATTTTTAATATATTCCCTAAACAATTTATTGCCCATGTCGTTTAAATCTAATTCCTTCTTACCTCTCAATTTCTTTTCTTCAGCATATTTTAAAAATGCATTCCAGTCTCTTTTCAGTTTTTGTGGGTCTACATCATTTGCCGACTCTTCCTCGGTAACTTCTACTTTTTCAACTTTCCCCTTTTCGCCAGTAGGCATATATTTGTATTCTTTTTTTAGGGAATTTTGCTGTGCATCCCATTCTTCTCTTGTCATAAAAATTTATTTTATAAATGATTTACTCCTTGATAATTTTCTTGTGATTTAAGTTCTGCAAATTGAGACACCTCTTGGTCGCTCAAGTTAATGCCTATGCTTGCTAGCCCTTTTAATAATATAAAATTGATGTCCGTGTCTTTCCATTCTAATTGCACAGAATTTATTGGCTCATAAACTATACTTCTTCCCCCAACAACAGAATAACCATATACTGGCTTTTTAGGTCTTCTCATGTATGTAATAAACCCTGTGTATACCCTATTTGACGGGAACAACTGAATTGTTCTTGCTGCTACCATTTGACCTACTGGAGCTGTTTCTAATGGAGGATTTATTTGAGAGTTTAATCTATCGCCTATTTCATCCTCGTTGGTCATCTTTACTGAATAATATACATCTCTACCACTAGCAGTATATTGGATGGTTATGTCTAACAAATCTAAATATAATTTTTCGTCATAGAAACTAATCGCATCGCCTGTACCTATTGTAGTAATCGGAGCTATATCAACCTCAAACGTACTTGCATTTAATATCTTTGTAACCTTAGTGTCTGGCTGAAATTGACCAACACCAGATGTGACAACAACAACATTACCTATTTCTATGCCTGCCGTTGTAGCCATTGTAATAGTAGTGCCACTAGATGGAGCTGTTGTTGCCCTTGTAAACAATAAAAATTGTTCGGGAATTGTTACCAGTTGTGGTATTGATGGAACTGTTGTAAATGTGTAGGTTTCTCTAAATGGCATCAATGTGTCCTTGACTATTTGAGATGCCGCATATTTCATTATAATGTCGTTGTAGTATGCTATTTGACCTCTGTCAATTACAGACACACTTTCCTCTATGGTATAGAATGCACCTCTTTCTTTGCGAATCCAAAAGTTAATAAAATCAACGCACTCTTTTATATTCATTGGGTTGAAAATTTACCAAATTTAATGATTTCCCAATACAAAAAAATTTTATTCCACTATTTCTCTGCCTAATATTTTGTCTTGAGCAAGTATAATAAACTTTTTATCGTTTATATTGTAATGTTGTGCTAGGGAAGAGTTGTAATAAACCGTATCGCTCTGGTTCGCATTTATTTTAGTAGTATTTTGTTTGCTGTTCCCAATATGCATAATGGTTGAAGATGTCGCTTCTTTTTGATTTTTAAGATTAGCAGACAATATAATTCTCTTTGGCTCATACTCCGTAAGCATAACAAAACCGTTGACCATTATGATTTCCCCGTCACGAATAACTCCAAACAAGTTTCTTATGTCGCAGCTAAAGTACTCCTTACCGTTGTAATTGATAAGGTTCTTATAAATAGGCTCTCCATTCTCTTGCTTAATAATCAAGTCATAAATTACTCTATAAGAAAATATGCCTATGTCCCCAACTTGGATGTCTTCTGTAGAAAATCCTTCGTAATCTTTTGTCTGGGAAATTGTCTTTGGTATTGACAGTATTTCCCCTGTTATGTTTACAATGTCTGCTGGGTCAACCGTAGCCCCGTTTTGAATTGCCGACCTCTTCATTAAATCTGTTATGTTCCTTGCGTATTTAGTTTTTGGGTGTACTATTATTTTGTTAGCTGGGGCTTCAATCATATTTAAACTTTTTAAATTTTTTGTGTTGGGGAACTACTCTGTTAATGTAATACCATTGCGTCATTTCGTTTAGTACAAATTTAATGTCTTCTTGAATATGAAGATACCCTGGGATAAGATTTCCCCTTAATGTACCGCAAAAATTAACCCACAAATAATATCCAGTAATTTGTTGAGGTGGTATTATAGAATCTAATTTTTCTTCGGTAATAACCGACATATAGTGAGGATATTCTCTTTGTAAAATATAATACTGTAGCCCATTTTGTAAATCATTATCTCTGAATGTTATGAATGGACTCATTTCTTTATTTCAAATGTTGCATTGTGATGAACTCTTAATTGCGATGTATTGTAATGTCTTATTATCCCCCCGTTGCACAAGACAACGCACCACACATCATTCTCAAACATTCCAGACGACTCTACATAAATTGCATAGCCATCTTGACCATCAGTAGTCACCACGGGTATCGGTGTATTAAATTGATATATCACTTATTTGTTCGTTAAACTCTTCTTCAGCCTCGTCTTCCCTAACAATAAACCATACATCTCCCTCTGGTGCTGCCTTTGCATCTATCCATAAACAACTTTCTCCGTTGTATGGCTGTCCAATTCCAGCGTTTGCACTAATAACAATAACATCGCCAGGGATGTACATATTCTTGTACTCGTTGCTGACCTCTACAACCTTTACTTTAATAAACTCAAGTTGTATTAATTCAATACCCAAAGATGTTTTGTAGTTTTCTTCTTTTAATGGAACTACTAACATTTTTCTGCCAACAGGCTCAAACTTTTGCATATGTGTTGTTTTAGATTTCTCCTTCTGTGTGAGTTTCCCAGTCAAGCTCTTCGCTTGATTCCGAACCTTCGCCTCCCCAATAAAAAAGTTTCATAGCTAATTTTTTATGTAATAGAATCTTTTCCCTTTACACCATAAAATAAACCCATCAAGACTTATTGTGTTCATAATATTAGTCATGACCTCGTCTGAAACAATTTGTGCATCTTTTCTAAATGCATTCTTAACAGTAGCTGTTGACTTTAAGCCAACCTTGATAGCTATCTCAATTTCTTTCAACTCTGACTTTGAAAAATAATAGTCCATCTCCTTTTGAAATGCAGAATAGCTTACAGCTTTATAATTATTAATTTCAATCATGCTGCAATGTATTTAATTTAATTTAAACAACAAAATATTATTTTCTATTTTTTTTATTAATATTGCTTTATGGCTAAAATAAACAAAAAAACCATTGCTAATACTACGCCGTATGTTCCCAAACTTGATACGGAAATATACGTTTATATACTAAAGAATAGACGACTACTAACTCCCATACCTTATAAAAATAAATCTAATTACAACTATATTAAATCACTTATTAATGACAAAGAAAGAATACATACAAACCAAGACAGCTAACCCAATAAAGTTGGTATATAACTACTACAAAGAAAAATTTGACAAAGATAAACACAGCCCATTTTTATCAGAAAACGAATTTTATACTTATTTACAAATATCATCTGATGTAAACAAGACAATCATAAAAGTTTTTAATTACTATGACAATTTATACAATGTTGTAACGCTATTAGATAATAACGGAAATATTATAACTTTTTTTTAAAATTATTTGGTGGTGTAATAAATTTTACTATTTTTGTTTTGCTCAAATATTAGTTCATATGTTTATTACAAAATCTATCATTCAATTTATTAACGGTCTATACCTGCGGTTAAAATCTTTCTATTGCATCCCTGCAATCATGAATTAATTTTTGAGCAGCCGCAGGAATAGACCTATATTTTTTTATGACTACATTAAAAAAACAATTGTTTTTTGGAGAAGATTCAGAAAACAAAGATTATCACACCCACAAAGTTTTTGTAAATGAAGATTCAGTAATTATTAGTTCAGCAGATGAGTATGACGAATTTTCATTTTTTGTTAAAATTTCTTTTGAAGAATGGAATGATATAATTGAATTTGTTAACCAAGAAACTAAATAAAATGTCTAGACCAAAAAAAGAATACTGTGATTATTTTTCACACGATAGAGATATGAGAAACCATAGAAAGATAAAAGCATTAAGATTAAAATATGGAATACAAGGATATGCTATATGGGTTATGTTTTTAGAATTTCTTACTGGTAATGATAATAATATTTTCAAAAATACAGATATAGAATTAGAGCTTTTATCTGGAGATTTTGGAGTCCCAACAAATGAAATAATTGATATTATTAACTATTGTTTAAAATTAAACCTTTTAGTTGAAAAAGAAGGTATAATATATTCCGAAAGTTTAAATGAAAGATTAGAATACGTTTATAACAAAAGAAAGAAAAGTAAAAATACAAGCGACCAACAACCACGTTCTAACGGTAAATATGTATCCAATAACACGGTTGACGCGGCAGTTTCTGTCACAGAAATGCCGCAAAGTAAAGTAAAGGGAATAGAAGTAAATAAAAGTTCTATTGATGCTGTTACGATTTCTAAAAACTCTAAAGAAATTAAAGACTCTAATAGTTGGGAAAGAGAAAAAAAATATTTTTTAAATGAAGAGCAATATTTCTATAAAATATCAACTTGTTATAAAATTACAAAAAACGATGTCACATCTTTTGCAAATATTTTTTTAAATGAATTGGAATTGGCTGAAGATTATAAAGATTTAAAAGAATTAAAAAGGCATTTTTCTTATTGGTTAAAAAAGAGAAAAGAGGAAAAAGAAAGAAAAGCGCAATTCCAACAACCAGACCCAACAAAAGTAAAAATTAAACTATCATCTTCCCCAACACCGAAATATGATTAAAGAAAATTTACCCCCATACAGCAGGGAAATTGAAGAAGCGATTTTAGGAGCGATAATGCTTGATATGTCGTGTTTAAACCTTGCAATGTCCAGATTGACCGAGGATATGTTTTACGGAATTGATTCTAAGGCTATTTTTAGCGCAATAGCGGCACTTTATGACAGGGGGCAAGGCGTTGACCTTATCCTTGTGGTAGAGGAGCTTAAATCGGCTAAAAACATTGAAGTCGCTGGAGGCATTTTTGGTGTCATGAAAATGACAAACAATGTGGTTAGTTCTTCAAACATAGAAAACCACATTTTAGTTTTGTCTGAAATGTATCTGAAAAGGGAAATGATAGGCATCGCTCATGAGGCGTTTTCTAAGTCATTTTTAGACGAAACAGACATTTTTGATTTGATAAGCGAAACAGACCATAAGATACAAAAGTCGCAAGAAAAGGTTATAAAGGGCTTGTCTAAAGACATTGAGTTTTATGGGATGAAGGTATTAGAACAGCACGCACAAGTTAAAGAATCGGGTGTCTTGGGAATTAAAACTGGAATAGACGAGTTAGATAAGGCAACGAATGGGTTAGTTTCCCCAGACTTGATAATTATTGCTGCTAGACCTGGGGCTGGGAAGACGGCATTGTGCTTGTCAATTACCTATAATACCTCTGTGTTGGGGAACACCCCATGTGCAATATTTAGTTTGGAAATGGACGGAGTTCAGTTGGTTAGAAGGTTAGCTTCTATTGACTCTAATATTTCTCATGAAAGGATTAGGAACGGGCATACCACAAGTGAAGAGGATATTATGTTGGGGAACTCAATAGACAAGATTGCTTCATCAAAAATATTTATTGAGGACAAGACAAGCATGAACATTAGGGACATTAGGACAAGGGCTTCAATTTTAAAGAAAAAGTACAACATTGGCTACATAATCGTTGACTATATTCAGCTAATGTCTGGCGTTGACGCTAAGGGTAAAAACCGTGAGCAGATTGTATCAGACATAAGCAGGGGATTAAAGTGTATCGCTAAGGAATTAGAGATACCAGTCATTGCACTTAGTCAACTAAGTAGGGCAGTAGAGGCTAGACAAGATAAGATGCCTCAGTTGAGTGACCTTAGAGAGTCGGGTGCTATTGAACAAGATGCGGATAGTGTTTTGTTTTTAATGAGACCAGAATATTACGGCATGACAGAAGCAATTGAAATAAATGGGACAGAATTTCCCGTACAAAAACTAGCCATCTGCACCATTGCAAAAAACAGACACGGCTCAACCAAAAACATTGCAATGGAATTTACGGGGGCAACAATGCAGTTTAAAAATCACGCATACACAACTCCTAAAATCTTTGAACCTAAAAAACCAGAAAACAATATAGCTACAAAACAAGACCTGCCATTTTAATGAAAAAGTTTAATACAACGATTGTACAGAAGAAGTGCAAATGCTCGCCAGATTGTGAAAAATATCCGACCATTGGGTATAAGGGATATTTCATTTACCACTTCCCTGGCGAAATAAAAAAGCAATTAAAAAGTAATAAATCTATTACCTCAAGACTATCAAGACAGCTACACGAAGTGCAAGGAGAGTTAAAGAAAGCTGTAAAAGAAAAGACAAAGAGCGACTACTTAAAAGTTGCCGATATATTGTTCGGTGCTTTTATAAAGAGAAGGGATGCAGATAGTATGGGAAATGTTGAGTGTGTGTGTTGTGGGGGAACTTATAACATAAAAGATAAAACCAAAGATGGTGATATGGTTGTGCAAGCGTTGCACTTTGTTTCTAGAGCCACATATTCCCTAAGATTCAACGAAATAAATGTACACGCAGGGTGTTGTAGTTGTAATCTAAATATGCACCTAGAACCAGATGGGTTAGCATACAAAAGATACAGAAGATTTTTAGTTGACTCTGTTGGGGAAGAAGAGGTTAAAAAAATGGAAGACCAAAAAAGAGAAATAGGCAAGATAACAGAAGCGGATTTAAAAGAAATTATTGACAAATACAAAACAATAAAAAATGACAGCAGAAAACAGATTGATTAGAAAATTAGAAACATTCTTAGACCAAGAATTTAACAACTTTGTTAAAAATAGGGTGCTTGGTTATATTAAGGAATACAGAGATGAAATACCACCAATTATTGTGAGAAAAGAATACATAAAAAACATATTTGGTACGGAAGAACCTCCCGAACAAAAAAGAAAATCATACAAAGTCTTAGTAAGAAGAGAAGAGTTAATGAGTGACGCTGTAGAACTTTGCAACATACACAATATTGACATCAATGAATTTATTGACAGGTCACACAAAAGAACAACAACAAAAATTACAGAACTAAGAAAGATATTTTGTAAAATGGCTTATGAAAAATATATTTGCAATAACGATGCACTAGCTAAATTCTTTAACATTCACCACAGTACTATTTCTTACTACTTGCATGGGAAAAGATACATTCCAAAAATACAAAAAATTAAATTATAAAAAATGAAAGAAAAAAACCTAAGTGACGCAAACAGTTCCCCCGCAAAATTAAAAAAATACACAGAAGAAGAGTGGAGGGATTTAGAGAATCGTAAGTCTCTATCAGAGAAATATGATGAATATATAGATTGGACAGGAGAGCCACCAGAGTTGTCGGATGAACAGATAAAAGAAATGCCATTCAAAATGGGTATTGCATCTACAATTGCTTGTGCTTATTTTATTGAAGGGGCGCAATGGTATAGGGAACAAATTAGAAATCTTAAAAAAGATAAAAACTAAAACAAACTAAAAACATGGCAACAGCATTATTAAAATTTGATTTAACAGATTCCGATGACAGGATGGAATTTGAAAGGGTAAACAAGTCATTAGACATGGCTTTGATGTTATGGGAAGTTCTATATAACGAGAAGAAAAAAGCGTATCGTATTTTAGAAGAAGATAAAGAATCAACAGACAAAGAATACAAACTTGTTGATAAAATATTTGCATCCATTTATGAACTGGCAGAAGAGCATAATATTAAAATAGACACACTTATATCATGAAAGAACATTTTGAAGACAACACTTACGGCTTATTAAAGGCTATGCATCACACAAAAATAGCCATGGACTATTTTGAAGATGTTTCAAAAAATTATCATAACGGGGCAAAGCACATTATGTTGCAGTACGCACAGAAGTGCAAGTGGATACTAGACAACATAAGACATCGTGTGCCATCGGACTTTGCAGCGTCTATTGATAACGACATGAAGGACTCTTTGTTCTTAGACGCACTAGAAGACAGGCTAATACATTTTAGTCCTCAGCAAAGGGAAATGATTGAGCAGATAATTGAACTAATGTCTAAAGGTGAAACAATAGAAGTGTCTTATCTAGAAAAGTAGCCCTTCGTAATATTCGCCAAATTTCAATTTAAGCATTTTATTTAATTGCTTTTCATCAACAAGCAGTTCCCTGGCAAACTTTGGAACAGCATACCTTTCGTATTCTTGTGGCGTTATTTTTACAAACTTTCTGCCTACCAAGAAACCTACTAATGCCCCAGCTCCATATTGATTAAATGCGTATATAGGGCTTCCGTCTTTGTAACTAAATGTGTCTAGTTTTATGGAGTCCCTTTTAAGCATATGCTTTACTGCATTAACCTGCTTTGGGACTATTATCTTTGGTGCTAATCCTATTGGGGTTATTTTTAAGATTTGGTTTCTCAGTGTGAGTTCTACGGAAGTCAAAAGCATATACGGCTTGACAACTACTGGGATGTACAGGGGAATGTTTACTAGGTCTCCAAAATAAACGCTGCTTGAATCTGTGCATTCGTATTCGTTTATTATGATGGGGGAAATCCTAGTGTCGTAAATTGGTGCAGGTGCGTTTATGTTAACAATCTGATTCTCCATTTCCCTTTCATAAAAACGATACTCGTCAATATATGAATAGTACTCCTTAAATGTGATGTCCTTGTATTCGCTCTTTGGTTTACCAGCAGAAAACTTTTTCTCTTCGGCGTTGAGTTTTGCCATTTCCCTTCTGATAATAAAAAACATTTTCTTTGCCTGTTCAAGTAGGCGGTATACGCTCTGTTTTTCTGATGCAGTAACAAGTTCTGTTGATTTCTTTTTGGTGTAGGATTTATTGTTTTCATAGAAGTCGTATACTTTTAGCGCATTGTTGTATACAACTATGCTGTCTTCTTCTGTTGGGCATTCCACCTTTCCACCAAAAATATCTCTGCACTGGGACTTCCCAGACAAAGTTATAGACAATAGTATAATTGTCAGCGCAAAGCTGACAAAACGGATATAGGGTGTACCTTTCATAGTACCATAAAGGTACAAAACCTCCCCTATTTTTTAATCATAATCACCGTCCTTTAGTGTAACTAAATTGTAAAGAACAATAACCGCAGACAACAAAAATATAAAGCAAAATGTATAAAAGCATGAGCTACATAGCTTTGATGTAACAGACAAAGACATTTTAGCAGAGAATATCATTAGAAATGAAAAAACAACTACATTGAAAATCCTTCTTGCCATTATTATCAGTTTTAGTTATAAATCATCTTGACACCAGATAGGTGTCTGTTCCCCTACATAAGAACCTCTCATATTAAATTCAAAGTACTCAACTGCTTCCTCGTCTGTCATGCCATCTTCCTTAATCATCTTGTCTATTATCTGCTTTACTGAGTAAATTAATCTAATTGTCCCATCCCAACTATAATCATACCCTAGCACACAATCATCATAACCATCAGCCTTTAATATATCTACATCTTGGTCAATTGTTGCCCAATATTCTACGATTTCATCTAGTTTTGTTCTTTCCATTTTAGTTTAGTTTTATTTGTAAATATATATTGTTCCATCAATTTCTTCTACCCTAGATGCAAACCCCTGTATAACCAATTGGGGCTGTTCTTTGTTCCACTTTGTATTTGTATCTGCATAACACACTACATTCTGGCATTGCATACACTTTTTCTGGAAATGAACGCTCATGCATTTCTTCTGCTTAAAATAGTGGTAAAAGAATCTATAGGTCTTCATTGGATTCATCGTCTTGTTTAGATTCAGTTGATATGCCATACGCCCATATCACACTAATAAGAACAGATATTGTAAATGATATTAAAATTCCAGCCATAAGCAAATATAAATAAATTTTACAAATAAAATAAACATCCTTAGCATTTCCCATACTAAGATACTTAGCAAGTACCCTATACTAATACACTTAGCACATCGCTAAACTTCTTAGCACAACTTCCCGAACTTACTAAACAACTTAGTTACTAAATACATTAGCATTTCCCTAAATTACTTAGCACAACTTCCCGTACTAAATAGCTTAGCAAAATACTAAATACCTTAGCACACTTCCGTTTCACGTGAAACACTATGCACGAATCCTAATTTGAATCTAGAAACCAAAACGCTAACCCCCGTAGCCAATTTTTTGTTAAATTTCTTTTCGCCACAGCCACCCACCAATGTTGCGTACAATGTAAGAGACACTAAGATTCTATAAAAAACCCTATATTTGCGTGTTTCATGTAGATTTAGTTTAGTGTAAGCCTGGCATTTCTATGCTGGGCTTTTTTATCCTTATAATGCACAATAAATCGTGCATTAGGTCGTTATATAACCCATTACGTCTAGTTTATCATACATAAAACTTGACAGCTGTAAAAAAAAATTATTAAATTTTCATTTGCCTATTGCTTTTGTCACCAATTCTTCCTATTTTTGCGACAACTAAATTAAAAAACATGAACACTAAACTATTAGAGTTTGGAGAACCTATCTTCCAAAAAATCAAACAAGCAGAATCAGAAGGAAAACTTGTATTAGCACGAAACATTATTGAGTCTACACCACCACCTGCTGAATGGGTAGTAGAACTTCCCTCAAAGTCAAACAAGTCAGAGACCTACAAGACAATTCCACTAGATATTATGGAGGGTGCTATGAAGATTATTTTTGAAGAGGCTTACATTTCATCTATTTCTTCCCCAACAATAACACAGGACAAGTCTGGTAAGTATGCAGTAACGGTTGTAGTAGAATATTATTACAAAACATTTGAGGATTTTGTTTATAGAAGTTTAACTGGTATTGCTACCGTAGTATGCCCAGACATATCAATGCTTGAATTAGCTACCCCTAAGGCTTCCTCAATGGCAGTTAAGAATGCCATCAAGCAGATGGGAGACCTATTTGGCAAGAGTTTAAATAAGTCTGAGGACGAACTAGAAATTCCCGAACAAAAGCAAGAAGAAGAAGCAACCCCAGAACAACTAGCTGCCCAACTAGCTGCCTGTACAACAATAGAAGACCTAAAGTCATACAGACTAGTTGTCTACTCCAAGTCTTCCCCAACAGAACTACAAGAACTCTACGAAACAAGATTACGCTCACTAAAAACTAAAAAATAATGAACTGGAACGAAACATTAATCAGATGCTCCTGCATTGGAAAGATAATGGCAGAGGGCAAAGGCTCTGTGCTTACAGATAAACAAGCAGAGCTATTAAACGAATTGCAAAACAAAGAGTCACGAACTCCCAAGCAAGAAGAAAACCTTTTAGCCCTATTAATAAAAAGAGATGCACCTCCCTCACTTGGAGACACTGCAATATCCTACCTAAAAGAAGTATACATATGGTACAAGTACGGCAAAGAACCTGTAGGTGGAGCAGAAAGAAGCAAGTACACTATGAAAGGAAAGCTAGTAGAGGACGACAGTATCACAATGCTGTCTAGAATAGACCAGGCATCTTACAAAAAGAACGATGTTCGTTTTACAAATAATTACCTAACTGGAGAGCCAGACATAATTGTACAAACAGACGGTGTAGCAAGCAAGATTATAGACATCAAATCTAGCTACGATTTTGCCACCCTATTATCAAACATAGGCTCACCTATTAACCCGCTGTATAAATACCAACTACAGGGCTATATGGCTCTTACAGGGGCATTAGAAGCAGAGATATGTTATTGCCTAGTTAATATGCCTCAAGAGATGATTAATTCCGAAAAGAAGAGATTGTTTTATGCACTAAATGCCGCTACCGAAGAGTCACCAGAATATGTTAGACAAGTATCAAAACTTGAAAATAATATGACCTTTGATGAAATTCCTATTAAAGAACGACTGGTAAGATTTCCCATACAAAGAGACGAAGAACTAATAGCTAAGATATACAAGAGGGTAGAACAGTGTAGAGAATGGCTAAAAGAATTTGATGAATACCATAGCAGCATTAATCAATAGTTCTTATATTTGGTAAAAATTCCCCAACATGGAAGGCATGATAAGCAAAAGCAAAGAGTTAATAAAGCGTAAGGACGGCTCATACTCCAAAAGAGGATTATGGGACAACATTAGAGCTAATGCAGGCTCTGGTAAAAAGCCGACTAAGGAAATGATTAAGCAAGAGAAAAAAATAAAATCCAAAGAAAAATGAGTTCAGCTTGGCAACGCAAAGAAGGAAAGAATCCAGAAGGCGGATTAAATGCTAAAGGCAGGGCATCATACCATGCAGAAACTGGTGGTCATTTAAAAGCCCCTGTTAAGTCTGGTACTAATCCTAGGAGGGTATCTTTTGCTGCAAGATTTGCTGGCATGAAAGGAGATATGAAGAAACCTAATGGCGAACCTACAAGAAAGGCGTTAGCATTAAAAGCATGGGGCTTTGGCTCTGTAGAAGCAGCAAGAAAGTTTGCAGAACTTCATAAAAAGAAATAGTATGGATAAAAGAACTAAAGTAAAGTCTGGTGACGAGAAACATATTGTTTACAAGAACAGAGAAACTGGTCATATAATGGTCACGCATCCTGGCGTAGATAAGGGCAAATACGATACTATAGATTTATCTGACAAGTCTGGTGCTGAGACTGTAAAAGAAGGCGTTAAATCAGTTAGGAAGTGGCATAAAGAAAATCCTTACACAAAAGGGATAGCGTCTCCCGAAACAATAAAACAGATGTTTAATAAATAATTCCTATGCTACCTTGGGATACCCTCACGAAAGTGGGGGTTTTTTATTATGTCAACATTCAAAAATAATACATATGTAAAATATAAATAAAATGGTGTAACTTGGTGCAAGCTGGTGCAATAACGCACCAACATACACCAAACCGCATTAAATATGTCAAAAAGATTTAGCATTTCAATCCATGAGGATGTTTACTCGGATATCCTTAAAATGGCAGCAAAGGAAGAGCGTACAGTAAATTACATTATTAATTCACTTTTATTAAAAGCATTAAAAGAAAAAAAACGAACAAGAAATGGCAAAAAAGAAATTCATATTGAACATAACACCACAAACTAATGTAAGAGCAACTCAAGGTGATAGGGTTTTCTTTAGGATACCAAGAGAGAAACTATATCCATCTGGGTTGAAAAGATTACTTAGATTAGAGAAATACAACAATTATAAAGTAGACCTGCTCGCTGAAGCTAAAAGGGTTGGATTGTCTCTTCCCGAACAAGGTGCTTTTATTAAGTTCTTTATCCCAATGCCTAAGTCTTGGAGAAAGTTCAAGAGAGATGCCATGCACTTTAAGTTGCATAAGTCAAAGCCAGATATAGATAACTGTATAAAGGGTTTCTTTGATGGGTTGTTTACCGAGGACAAAAACATATCGCACTTTGAAGCTGCTAAGTTCTGGGTTGATTTCCCAATAGGCTGGATAGAGGTAGTAATATCAGACCCTGTGTTTGAATCCCAAGAGATACCTAAATGCGTGAAAG
>Ga0209401_1001651_pt1 | contig 14722 bp, 12 predicted proteins | sample M_140807_MF_Meta_FD_187318 | JGI IMG/M metagenome (GOLD analysis project Ga0209401, IMG submission 187318) | Freshwater microbial communities from Lake Montjoie, Canada to study carbon cycling - M_140807_MF_MetaG (SPAdes) (version 2) | ecosystem: Environmental > Aquatic > Freshwater > Lake...
GCCGCCGCCTGCCGGGGAAAGGATGTGTCAACTTGTTCAACGCGGTGTGTCCGTGTTCAGCGGCAGCTGCAGGCTGTACCGCCAGAACGAGACCGTCTGGCAGTACTACGTGGTCCAGATGGAGAAGGGCCGTCTGTATCGCTTCCAGCGCCGCGCCAACCTGCTGGTGCTCAGCGACGCCACAGGAACCTGGCCCGTGTTCCTCAGCGACCGGGGCAACGCCGTTCAGTTCCGCTGGGCGAACTTGCTGCTCGAGGTGAGCCGCCCGATGCAGCCCCGCGGTGGAGCTCCGGAGGGCGCCGTTCCCCCCACCCCGACGCCCCGATCCACCGGAGAAGCCAGCCAGAATCTGCTCGACAACCTCTTCCCCTAAACCCAACTCCAGCGCGCCTTCCCAGCCAGCCCATGGAATCGCCCCAGACCATCGCCACGGTCGAGGACCATCAGGCCCTCGATCGTGCGGCCGTGTCCTTGCGATGCCTGCCCTTCCGGCGGACCTTCTTCGAAGAACTGAAGACCGGCGCGATCAGCAGCCAGGAGCTTTGTGGCAGGCAGGACTGGCAGACCCTGGTGTTTGCCCCCTTTGGCGTGGAGCGGGCTGAGGCCCATTTCAACTGGCTGATCCGGTTGGGAGTTCTGCGCCGTGAGGTGGACGGCCAGGGGCTCACCGAACGGGTGCGACTGACGCCGCTCGGCCGCCAGGTGCTGGAACGCTGGCCTGGAGAGATTCCCCGGGCCGGTCTGCGCGAGAGGATCCAGGAGAATTTCCGGCGCCACCGGCCCCGGTTCTGAGCCACGCCCTTGACCCGACCAGCCCCCGGCGCGCCAACGCCCCTGATGGTTCTGGGCACCAGCAGCGGGGCCGGGAAGTCGCTGATGAGCGCAGCCCTCTGCCGGGTGCTGCGCCGCCAGGGCGAGAGCCCCCTGCCCTTCAAGGGACAGAACATGAGCCTCAACGCCTGGGTGGATGCCGATGGCGGGGAGCTGGCCTACTCCCAGGCTCTGCAGGCCTGGGCAGCGGAGCTCGAGCCGGTGGCGGCCATGAATCCTGTGCTCCTCAAACCACAGGGCGACAGCACCAGCGAGGTGATTCACTTGGGCCGCTCGGTGGGGATCGCCAGGGCCGAGCTCTACTACCGCGATTGGTTTCGTCCGGGCTGGGCCGCGATCCGCACTGGGCTGGGCCAACTGCAGGCGGCCCATCCGGGCGGTCGTCTGGTGCTGGAGGGAGCCGGCAGTCCCGTGGAAGTGAACCTGCAGCCCCGCGATCTCACCAATCTGCGGCTCGCCCAATACCTGCGGGCCCGCTGCCTGCTGGTGGCCGACATTGAACGGGGCGGGGTCTTCGCCCAGATCGTGGGCACCCTGGCGCTGCTGCGGCCGGTGGAGCGGCCCCTGATCCGGGGCATTTTGATCAACCGCTTCCGCGGGCGAGCGGAACTGTTCGAAGCGGGCCGCCGCTGGCTGGAGCGGGAAACAGGCATTCCCGTGCTGGGCGTGATGCCCTGGCTGGAGGAGCTGTTTCCCCCGGAGGACTCCCTGGATCTGCTCGAACGGCGGGGCGGCCGGGAGAACCGCGAGATCACCATCGCCGTGCCTCGCCTGCCCTCCCTGAGCAACTTCTCCGACCTCGATCCGCTGGAGGCCGAACCCAGCGTGCGGCTGCGCTGGCTCCGACCCGGCGAAGCCCTGGGGGATCCTGACGCGGTGGTGCTGGCGGGCAGCAAGCAGACGCTGCGCGACCTGGCCTGGCTCCGCGAAACAGGCCTGGATCAGCAGCTGCACACCTACCTGGCCCGGGGCGGCACGGTATTCGGAATCTGCGGCGGTTTGCAGATGCTGGGCCGGGAGCTCGTGGATCCTGAGGGTCTGGAAGGGGGTGAGCCAGGCGGGCAGCCCCGCAGCGAAGCGATGCCAGGGTTGAACCTCCTGCCCCTGCACACCCGCTTCGGCAGCAGCAAGCAACTGGCCCAGCGCCAGGTGCGGATGGCCTGGCCGCCTGGCCAGCCCGTGCCGCTGGAGGGCTTCGAGCTGCACCACGGCCGCAGCCGCTGGCTGGACGACGACGAAGCCGGGGCGATGATCAGCGATACCAGGGATCTGGGTTGGTGGCGTGCCACACCCCAAGGGGGCGTGGTGGCGGGAACCTACCTGCATGGCATTTTCGAAAGCGGCGGTTGGCGGCGGCGCTGGCTGAACCAGCTGCGACACCGCCGGGGCCTGCAGGCTCTACCGGAACTGAAGGAGAACCACGCGACCCAGCGGCACCGGCTGATCGAGCGGCTGGCCGATGGCTTCGAGCGCCATGTTGACCTCACACCTCTGCTGCGCCCGCATGGCTGATGGCGAGATCCCCATTGAGTGGCCGGACGGTTGCCGCGCTTTGGCCAGGGCCGGTGAGCCCTGGCTGGAGGCCGCACGGCGCTGCCGGCAGATGATTCCCACGGCCTGCTGCAGCGGCAGTTGCGGCGCCTGTGAGATCGAGGTGAATGGAGTGGTGGTGCGCGCCTGCATCAGCACCGTGCCGGCTGTGGGGGGAAGGGGGCTCCAGGTGCGACGGGTGGAGGATCCCTACTGGTGATCCGATGGGCTGATCCAGCCCTCATGAGCGACTTTCGGGCCCTGAGCGCTGGCGGGGATGGACCCCGCACCGGCGGGCCAACCGGGCCAGTCCCCGGCGGATGCGCTGGAGGGGAGGCCCCACGACGGCCTGGAGCCGCAGGCGCAGCCGGTTCCAACGGAACTCCAGATCCCAAAGCACCAGCAGAGCCCGTTCGGAGCGCAGGTTGGCGGGGGTGAGGGAAAGGCCGGAGTCGAAACCCAGGTCCGCGGCCAGGGAGCGGCTATGGGCTTCCCAGAAGGCTGATGCCTCAGCAGCCAGCGCACGGCAGGCCTGGGCGGAAGGCACCAGGGTTGCGGCGTCGCCATCGAAGACCTCCCGCTCGAGTACCCCCGGGCAGCCGAGGAGATCGGTGCCCTTCTCGCTGAGCACGAAGCAACCGTTGAGGGGGGCCTGCCACATGCGACCGGAGAGGGTGCGGCCCCGCTGGTAGGGCCACATCAGGCCGAAGCACGAAGCGGATTCCGCCAGCAGGCGATTGGCCTGGCGATAGCTGAGGGGGTGGGCCCGCACACCGGCGAGCTGCCAGTTGGCGCCGAAAGCACGGACGCTCCCGGCGCGGATCAGGGCGAGCAGATCGCGCTGATAGGCGTCCTCGCCCATCCGCTTGTAATTGGAGATGTGAACCGGCTGCGGCCGCTTGGTATGCCAGGAGCGCATCCAGAGGGCCGGAATCACGGGCAGATAGCCATCCACCCGGCAGAGCCGCGTTGAACCGGTGTCGGCCTGGGAGGCAGCGGGTGGCTGGCAGGCCGAGGCGGCCAGAGCCACCACGGTGATGTGGGAGGCGGCTGGATAACGGCGTTCCCAATCGACGGCATACTCCTTGACGTAGTCGTAAATATGCACCGGACCGCTGAAATCGCTCAGATCCGATCCGAGATCACCACGCAAGACAACAAGCAGATCAACCGGACGATCAACAGGGGCTGGGTCGCGGGAGGTTGGAGGGATGATCTGAAAACCCGCCGCCCTGTAAAAAGCCCTGATATTGAGATACACATCCCGATCCAGATAATCACTGGAAACGATGCGGCAGATCGGCCTTCCCATCCCTGATCCTGCTGCCTTGCTCGGAGCAGCATAGGGAAGCGCAATCAGGCTCCCCTGCCCGGCCAAAGCCATTGGGGACGCGTGGAAGCTGGGGGATCATCCGGCTGGAGCGACCTGAACAACCCTGCCGACTCGCCCGGATCCCCTGGCTTAGGGGCGCGCCCAGACCCCCTCCGCGGATGCGGCAAGGGATCCAGCCGCATCCTGAGCGATCTTCGTGTTACCTTGCCGGCAGGTGATTGGCAAGCCTCCGTGGATGACCCGTGCAATCCCGGTGAGACGGCCACCAGCGAGCGTTCCTACGACTATTTGATCGTTGGCTGCGGGCTGTATGGGGCCACCTTTGCACGGTTGGCCACGGATGCCGGACTCCGCTGTGTGGTGATCGATAAACGCCCCCATCTGGGGGGAAACTGCCACACGGAAAACCGACACGGCATCAACGTTCACACCTACGGCGCCCATATCTTCCACACCAGCAACAGGGCCGTGTGGGATTTTGTTCATCGTTTTGCAGAGTTTAATTCCTACATCAACTCGCCCAAAGCCCTCTCGAGCGGCCGCCTCTATTCACTGCCGTTCAACATGAACACCTTTCATGAACTCTGGCAGGTTCGCACCCCGGAACAAGCCAGAGCTCGTATTGAGGAGCAACGCTTCCGCGGCGAACCTTCCAACCTGGAGGAACAGGCCCTATCCCTGGTTGGTTCGGACATCTACAACACCCTGATTCGCGATTACACCAAGAAGCAATGGGGTCGCCACCCCAGGGAGTTGCCTGCCTTCATCATCAAACGCCTGCCGCTGCGCTTCACGTTCAATAACAACTATTTCAACGATCGCTATCAAGGCATCCCGATCGGCGGCTACACCGCAATGTTTGAGCGCATTCTGGAGGGCATCGAAGTACGTCTGCATACCGACTACTTTGAGAATCGTGGGCTTTTTGACAGCCTGGCCCGCAGAGTGGTCTACACGGGCTGCATCGATGAATTCTTTGGCCATTGCCACGGCCAACTGGAATATCGCTCCCTGGAGTTTGAACACGACGTTCACGACCACGAGAATCACCAAGGCAACGCTGTGGTCAACTACTGCGATGACAGCGTTTCCTACACGCGCACGATTGAACATAAACACTTTGAAAACAGCCAGTCTGATGTAACTGTTGTAACCCGAGAATACCCCAAAGATTGCACTTCAGGCCGAATACCCTACTACCCAGTCAACAACGAACGGAATCAAAAAACCTACAATCATTACAAAGAAAGAGCCGCATCCATGCCCTCGCACATTTTTGGCGGTCGGTTGTCCGAATACAAATACATGGACATGCACGTGGTGATCGAAGCGGCCATGAATCGCTTTCGCACCGAATGCAAACAACCGGCCCTGGTGACTGCAGCGTCATGACTAGGACCCCTCATTGAGGCCAGATCGCTGAGGCGCCAGAGGCGTGTGCTCCGGTCAACCGTCGATCAAGCCCTCAACCCCCGATCAAGCCACCGCCCAGCACCACATCACCGGCATAAAAGACGGCGGCCTGCCCAGGGGTGATCGAAAACTGGGGAGTGGCGAACTGCAGCTCAACCCTCCGGGCCACGGTGCCCGCCGGATCACCGGAGCTCCCCGGCAGAGGGACCAGCCAGGCCCGCTCGGGCCCGCTGCGATAGCGCACCTGCACCTGCACCTCCAGGGGCTGCTCCGGTGGCGCCATCGACACCCAGTTGACCGCATGGACCTGACAATCGCTGCGGGCCGCCTCCTGCCGGGGAGCCACCACCACCCGATTGAAGGCCGGATCAAGGCGCACCACGTGCAGGGGTTCCCGCCAGGCCACCCCCAGCCCCCGCCGCTGGCCGATCGTGAAGTGCTCGATGCCATCGTGCTGGCCGACCACCGTGCCGTCCTGCAGGACGATCTCGCCCTGGCGGGGCGGCAGATAGGCATCCAGGAAGGCCTTCATCGATCCATGGTGATCGGCCAGGCAGAGATCCTGGCTCTCGGGCTTGGCGGCGGTGCGCAGTCCGAAACGCTCTGCCTCCAGGCGCGTTTCGCTCTTGCACATCTCCCCGAGGGGAAACACCAGCTCGCCCAGCACCTCCTGAGGCAGGTCGTAGAGGAAATAGCTCTGGTCCTTGCCGCCGTCCCGCCCCCGCAGCAACTGGTGCCGGCCGCGACCATCGCCGGGCACCGGCAATGAAGCCCCTCCTTCCGCATGACGCACCCTGGCGTAGTGGCCGGTGGCGAGCCGGCCGATCTGACGCTCGGAGCGGGACCAGGCCAGCATCGGGCCGAACTTGACCTCCCGGTTGCAGCGGGAACAGGGCAAAGGGGTGACCCCACGGCCATAGCCCTCCACCAGGAAATCCACGATCTGCCGTTGGAAGTGCTCACGAAAATCCACCACATGGTGAGGAATGGCCAACTGCTCACAAATGGCGGCGGCATCCACCAGGCCTTCGGCGCAGCACGCCCCCTTGCCGCTCATCAGCCACAGGGTGAGGCCCTCCACCTGCCAGCCGGCCTCCACCAGCAGGGCCGCCGTCAACGAACTGTCGACCCCGCCCGAGAGGCCCACCACCACCCGGTGCTCCCCGGGCCAATGGCACAGCTGCTCAAGGCTGGCCGCCCCGGCGGCGGTGGCGGCCCCGCCAGGAGTCGGCGGGCCGAAGTGCGAGCGGGACTGGGGATCGGAAACGGCGAAGCTCACCGGCGGCAGAGGGAACGACCAGAACAGCGGCTGGTGGCCAGGCCATTCCCTCCCCATCATGGAAGCCTGTTGCTCCGGGCTGCCGTGGATCCCAGGCCCGATCGCGCCTGCTGCTGGCCCCCCCGCGACGCGGACCATCTTCTGGTGAGCGGCCAGCAGATGGCTGATCTGGAAGCCGAGCTTTTCGCCAGCGGGCTGCCGGTGGAGGCCCTGATGGAAAAGGCCGCCCTGGCCCTGAGCCGAAGGCTGCTGGCGGCCCGGCAGCCAGGCGCCCCCGGCAGGATTCCCGCCGAGGGGGTGGTGGTGCTGGTGGGGCCGGGCCACAACGGCGGTGATGGGCTTGTGGTGGCGCGCGAGCTGCACCAGGCGGGGATTCCGGTGCGGCTGTGGAGCCCCTTCGAGCGGCGCAAGCCCCTCACCGAGCGGCATTGGCAGCATGCCCGCTGGCTGGGCATTCCGCTCCTGGCGGATCCCCCCGCGGTGGTGGGAGGCGAACTCTGGATCGATGCCCTGTTCGGCAACGGCCAGAAGCGGGCACCGGAGGCGGAGATCGAAGCCCTGCTGGAGGCGCGCAATCGCACCGCCGGGGGCCTGGTGGCGATTGACGTGCCCACCGGCCTCTGTGGCGACACCGGCGCCCTGCTGGGAGGGAGCGCCGCCCGGGCCGACCTCACCCTCTGCCTGGGCCTCTGGAAGCGTGGACTGGTGCAGGACCGGGCGTTGCGCTGGGTCGGACGCCTGGAACGGGTGGATCTGGCCCTGCCCGGGAGATTGCTCGAGCGCCTTGCGGCGGACCAACCCCTGGGCCTGGGGGGACCAACCGCTGATCGGCCGGGACAGGCCCACAGGGATGAACGCGATGCCCCCCGGCCCGCTCCGGAACCAGCGGCGTCCAAATATGAGCGTGGCCGCCTGCTGGTGATCGCCGGCAGCGCCCGCTACCGGGGGGCGGGCCACCTGGCCCTGGCGGGAGCCAGCGCCTCGGGCTGCGGCAGTCTGCGGGCGGCACTGCCGCCGGCCATGGGCGAGACCCTGTGGATGGTGCTCCCCCATGTGGTGCTGGAGGAGGCGCCCCTGGGCCCCACCAGTTTCGAGCGCCTCGACGCGGTGCTGGTGGGGCCCGGACTGGGCCCCGGGGCGGATCCTGGACAACCGGGCAGCGATCCCCCGGCCGCCGAGCCCTGGTGGCAGCCCCTGCAGCGCTTCCCCGGCCTGCTGGTGCTGGACGCGGACGGACTGAACCGGATCACCCCCGCCTGGCTGAGCCAGCGCATGGGACCCACCTGGATCACGCCCCACGGCGGCGAATTTGGCCGCCTCTTTCCGGATCTGGCCGGATCGCCCCCCCTGGAGGCGGCCGCGGAAGCCGCTCGCCGCACCGGGGCGACCGTGCTGCTCAAGGGAGCCCGCAGCGTGATCGCCGCCGCCGATGGCCGTCGCTGGCAGGTGCTCCGGGCCTGCCCAGGGGCGGCCCGCGCCGGACTTGGGGATGTGCTGGCCGGCTACGCGGCCGGCCTGGGGGCCCTGGCCGCGGCCTGTGGTGGCCTTGATGACGCACTGCTGGCCGTGGCCGGACTGGACCATGCCCTGGCCGGCTGCCGCTGCGGCGGGCTTCTGGGGCCAGGCGGGGTCACGCCCCAGGCGGTGGCCACGGCCCTGGCGCGGGCTGGCGCGAGAAACGATCCGGGCCGGGTGCTGCCCCGGCAACCGGGCTACACCTCAGACTTCCCGGCTGATTCTTGGCAATAGACAATCGAAGCGAACAGAAAAACAGAATCTTGCGATAAGATCTGATTAAAGTGTTGAATCGCAAACCAATGCTGAAGAGATGCTTAATAAGCGCCTGTTAGCTTTGGTTGAGCCTGATAGTCATTTGACTACCACGTAATCCATGATCGCCTCTACCGTCAGCGGCAACGAAGGCTATGGCCGAAGGGGCACCGACTCGATGACCTGGTACCTGACCTCCATTGGTCGGGAACCCCTTTTGACACCTGCCGAGGAAATCGAACTCGGCAATCAGGTTCAGGCCATGATGCGACTGGTGGAAGAGCAGCGAGACGACTATTCCATCCGCGAACGCAAAATCATCAAAATTGGTCGGCGCTCCAAGGAGCGGATGATGCGCGCCAACCTCAGGCTGGTGGTGAGTGTGGCTAAGAAATACCAGGGGAAAGGACTTGAACTGCTTGACCTGATCCAGGAAGGCTCCCTCGGCCTGGAAAGGGCCGTGGAGAAGTTTGATCCCACCCGGGGCTACAAGTTTTCCACCTATGCCTTCTGGTGGATCCGCCAGAGCATGACCAGGGCGATCGCCTGCCAGTCCCGCACGATCCGCCTGCCCGTGCACCTGAGCGAGCGGCTCACCACCATTCGCAAAGTGAGTCTGGAACTGGCCCACAAGCTCGGGGCCATGCCCAGCCGCCAGGAAATCGCCGAAGCGATCGCCATGCCCCTCGAAGAACTGGATTCGCTGCTGCGCCAGTCCCTCACCACCTCCAGCCTGGATGCACCGATCAACGCTGACGATGGCCGCAGCTACCTCGGAGATCTGATCGCCGACGGCAGCGGCGAAGAACCTCTCGACCAGGTGGAGCGCGGCATCCACCACGAGCAGCTCGGCCGCTGGTTGGGCCATCTCAACGAACAGGAGCGCGAGGTGCTGGCCCTGCGGTTCGGCCTCGATGGCCTGGAGCGCCACACGCTGGCCGAGATCGGCCGCCAGCTTGAGGTTTCCCGGGAGCGGGTGCGTCAGGTTGAACTCAAGGCCCTGCGCAAGCTGCGCAACCTCACCCGCCGCCTGCCATCAGGGCTCTGAGAGCCAAAAGATCAGTCTTCAGCCCAGATGTAGCGGGTGAGTTCCGAGCCATCGGGCTCGGGGGCGGCCAGGGCGTACTCCACGCAGTCGTTGATCTCGGCCTCCACCTCCTTTTCGATCGCCTTGAGCTCGCCTTCGCTGGCCAGACCGGTGCTGATCAGATCCACGGCCAGGCGCTTGATCGGATCGCGCTGGGCCCAGAACTCCTTCTCGGCGGCGGCCCGCAGCTCATCGGGATCGGCCAGGGAATGGCCCCGGAAGCGATAGGTGAGGCATTCCAGAAGGGTGGGGCCCTCACCGGCCCGGGCCCGCTCGATCGCCCTTTGGGCGGCGGCTCGTACCGCGAGCACATCCATGCCATCCACCTCCTCGCCGGCCATGCCGAAGGCTGCCGCCTTGCGCCAGATCTCCGGATCGCTGGTGGCGCGGTTGTGATCCATGCCGATGGCCCAGCGATTGTTCTCGACCACGAACAGGATCGGCAGCTTCCACAGGGAAGCCATGTTGAGGCATTCGTAGAACTGGCCGATGTTGCAGGTGCCATCGCCGAAGAAGGCGGCGGTCACGGCATCGCTGCTGGCGTCGCCGAGGGCATCGCGCTTGTAGCGGCTGGTGAAGGCGGCCCCGAGGGCCACGGGGATGCCCTCACCGATGAAGGCATAGCCCCCAAGAAGATGGTGCTCGCGGGAAAACAGGTGCATGGAGCCGCCCCGTCCCTTGCTGCAGCCGGTCTCTTTCCCGAACAGCTCGCTCATCACCTCCCGGGCCGGCACGCCGCAGCTGAGGGCATGCACGTGATCGCGGTAGGTGCTGCAGAACCAGTCGTGCTGAAGGCGCATCGCCTTGATCACACCAGTGCTCACGGCCTCCTGGCCGTTGTAGAGATGCACAAAGCCAAACATCTTGCCCCGGTAATACATCTCGGCGCACTTGTCTTCAAAGCGCCGTCCGAGGGTCATGTCCCGGTAGAGCAGCAGCCCCTCCTGGGCGTTCACCACAGCCCGCTCGGCCCGATAGAGCGCCTGGTGCCGTTCGGCATGGCTACCGGCTTCGGCGGCAACAGCCATGGCGTTGCCCGGGGTCGAGGCGTCGGCCTGGGCGGCCAGGGCAGCCGTGAGTTCCTGGGTCATGGCCGTCGGCGGTACGGGTCGTGAAGCCGACTGTACGGGGTCCATCACCGCAGGACGGTCAAAACCGCTGCCTCTGACTACAGTCCTGAGCCCAGTGACACGTTGGGGTTGGATCTGCCTCTCGACCACTTCAGGCTGCTGGGTGTGAGCCCGGCCACCGATGCCCAGACCGTGCTCCGCACCCTCCAGCTTCGCCTCGACCGGGCCCCGGACCAGGGCTACACCGACGAGACCTTGCGGGCGCGGGCTGATCTGCTGCGGGCCAGTGCCGATCTCCTGAGCGACACGGAGCGACGGGCGGGCTACGAGGCTGATCTCACCGCCCTGGCGGACGCCCCGGAGGCCCTGATGCCCGCCCTGGAGATTCCCTCCAGCCGGGAGGTGGCCGGCCTGCTGCTCCTGCTGGAGGCAGGCCAGCCCGCGGACGCCCTGGCCCTCGCCAACCGCTGCCTCCAGCCACCCCAGGCCCCGGCCCTCGGCAGCGGCCGCGAGGCCGACCTCACGCTCCTGGCAGGCGAGGCTGCTCTGGCCGCCGCCCAGGACTACCGCCGGGAACGCCATTACGAGGTGGCCGCCCGGACACTCCAGCAGGGTCTGCAACTCCTGCAGCGCATGGGACAGCAACCGGAGGTGCGGGACCGGATCCAGACCGAGCTGGAAACCCTGGCCCCCTTCCGGGTGCTCGATCTGCTCAGCCGTGATCCCTCGGCAGGCCCGGAACGCCAGGAGGGACTCACCCTGCTTGAGCAGCTGGTGCAGCGCCGCGGGGGCCTGGAGGGAAGCGCCGATGACGGCTTTGCTCCCGAGGACTTCCAGACCTTCTTCAAGCAGATCCGCACCTTTCTCACCGTCCAGGAGCAGGTGGATCTGTTCGACCGCTGGGCGAAGCAGGGATCCGGCGCCGCCGATTTCCTGGCCACGATCGCCCTCACAGCTTCTGGATTCGCCCAACGCAAGCCTGAACGGATTGCGACCGCCCGGGAGCGCCTCGTCGCCAGCGGGCGGCCGGGCGTCGAGCCGCTGCTGGCCAATCTCGACCTGCTGCTGGGCGATGTGGATGGGGCGCTGAACCGCTTCGAGCGCGGCGCCGATGGAGAACTCGCCGCCTGGGCGGCCCGTCAGAGTGACGACCCCCTGGGACGGCTCTGCGCCTGGTGCCGGGACTGGCTGGGCCGGGACGTGCTGCCGGGCTACCGCGACCTGGATGCCGATCCGGATCTCGAGGCTTACTTCGCCGACCGGGACGTGGTGGCCTGGGTCGAGCGGGAAGACCGGCGCCGCGGCCGCAGCCAGGGTCCCAGCCCCGTTCAGGACGCGCCTACCAGCCTGCTGCGCGGCGAGGGTGGGGCGGCGGAAGAATGGCTGATGCCGCGGCCGGCCGCCACGGGCGACGACCCGTTCGGCCTCCCCCTGGATGCCGGGCCGGACGAATCCAGCGAAGGATGGGTGCGGCCCGTGCGGGTTTCTGGGGAACGCAGCGCTGAACGGAGCCGGCGGCGGCCCCGGCCCCGGCAGGGCGATGGTGATGGCGATGGTGAGGTGCCCCTGGGTTGGGGCCTGGAAGGCCTGCGCCAGAACCTGGCGACCGGGCCTCTCGCCCGCCTGAGCCCGATTCCGACGATCGCCGCCCTGGGCATGGCGCTGATGGCCGGGAGCTGGCTGTTGCACGGGCGAACAACCCAACCCCCATCGAAGGCCACCCTGCCCGCTCCGATCGCCGCCCCACCAGCGGCGCCGGCAGCGCGGCCATCGCCGCCCCAGGCACCGGCGCCAGCGGCCACACCGTCGGCGATCGTTCCCCCTTCAGCCACCGCTCCCACGGCGCCAGCTCCAACGCCAGCGGCACCGGCGACCCCGACCACGGCCACCAAGCCCGCCCCAGCGGTGGCCGCTGGAGCGCCCCTCACCGCCGCCGAACCGGACGAGACCCAGATGCGGGCGCTTCTCCAGAGCTGGCTGCAGGCCAAGACCGCGGTGATGGCCGGTGGGAATCCTCCGGCCGACCTCGATCAGATCGCCCGGGAGGGCCCAAGGCGGCGCCTGGAGGCGGAACGCCTCAAGGACCGTGATCTCGGCCAGGTGCAGACCATCGAGGCCCGTATCCGCAACCTGAGCATCCAGGAGCGCAGCCCCCATCGCATCGCCGTGGTGGCGGATCTCGACTACAGCGACAGCACCCGTCGCGGCGCTCAGGAGGTGGACCGCACCAAAGCGACCACCCTGCGCAATGTTTATGTATTCGGGCGGGACGGCCAGACCTGGCGCCTGGTGGCCTCCGGTCCGGCCCGCTGAACGCCGATCCCCCCCTCTTCCTCTCTCCAGCCCATGTTCGACGAGCTATCCCAACGGTTTGAGGACGCGGTCAAGGGGCTGAGGGGCCAGGCCACCATCTCCGAATCCAATGTGGAGGGGGCCCTCAAGGAGGTGCGCCGCGCCCTGCTGGAGGCCGATGTGAGCCTGCCGGTGGTGAAGGACTTCGTGGAGGAGGTCCGACGCAAGGCGATCGGAGCCGAGGTGGTGCGAGGCGTCAGCCCGGACCAGAAATTCATCCAACTGGTGCATGAACAGCTGGTGGAAACGATGGGCGGCGCCAATGCGCCGCTGGCGACAGCTGGCAAGCCCGGTGAGCCCAGCGTGATCCTCATGGCCGGCCTGCAGGGCGCCGGCAAGACCACCGCCACCGCCAAGCTCGGGCTCCACCTCAAGGAACAGGGCCGCAGGGCGCTGCTGGTGGGAGCTGATGTCTACCGACCGGCTGCGATCGAGCAACTGCGCACCCTGGGGGGCCAGATCGGGGTGGAGGTGTTCAGCCTCGGCACCGAGGCCACCCCCGAAGCGATTGCCGCCGCCGGCATCGAAAAGGCGAAGGCCGAGGGGTTCGACACTGTGCTGGTGGACACCGCCGGCCGCCTGCAGATCGATCCGGCGATGATGGATGAGATGGTGCGGATCCGCCAGGCCTGCAACCCCGATGAGGTGCTGCTGGTGGTGGATTCGATGATCGGCCAGGAGGCGGCCGACCTCACCCGGGCCTTCCATGAGCAGGTGGGCATCACCGGGGCCGTGCTCACCAAGCTGGACGGAGATTCCCGGGGGGGCGCGGCCCTCTCGATCCGCAAGGTGAGCGGGGCACCGATCAAGTTCATCGGCACCGGCGAAAAGGTGGAGGCCCTGCAGCCCTTCCATCCCGAGCGGATGGCCAGCCGCATCCTCGGCATGGGCGACGTGCTCACCCTGGTGGAGAAGGCCACCAAGGAGGTGGAGCTCGCCGATGTGGCCAAGATGCAGCAGAAGCTGCAGGAGGCCAGCTTCGATTTCTCGGATTTCCTTCAGCAGATGCGCCTGATCAAGCGAATGGGCTCGCTTGGTGGGCTGATGAAGATGATCCCAGGCATGAACAAGATCGACGACGGCATGCTCAAGCAGGGCGAGCAGCAACTCAAGAAGATCGAGGCCATGATCGGCTCGATGACGGAAGCCGAACGGCGCCAGCCGGAACTTCTGGCCTCCCAGCCCTCGCGACGGCGCCGCATCGCCGCCGGCAGCGGCCACAGCCCGGCCGATGTGGACAAGGTGCTCGCGGACTTCCAGAAAATGCGGGGCTTCATGCAGCAGATGACCCGTGGTGGCATGCCGGGGATGCCCGGCATGGGGGGTGGTTTTCCCGGCATGGGCGGGGGATTCCCTGGCATGGGCGGCGTTCCCGGGATGGCAGCTCCGGGCGGGGCTGGCGGAGCCAGGGGTGGTGCCGGGCCGCGCAAAGCCCCGAAACCCGCCAAGAAACGGAAGGGCTTCGGACAACTCTGAGGCACCCCAGGGGGTAAGCTCTTCGTTTGGACACCACGCGACAAGGCCACGATGATCAAGCTCCGCCTGAAGCGGTTCGGTAAGAAGCGGGAAGCGAGTTTCCGCCTCGTGGCCACCAACAGCACCTCGCGCCGGGATGGGCGCCCCCTTGAGGAGCTGGGCTTTTACAACCCCCGCACCAAGGAAACCCGGCTCGACGCCGAGGCGATCCGCACCCGGCTCGATCAAGGTGCCCAACCCACCGATAGCGTGCGCTCCCTTCTTGAGAAGGGCGGGCTGCTCACCAAGACAGTCCGTCCCGGCGAAGTGGTGGGCAAGCTGAAGCAAGCCGCCGCCCGCGAAGCTGCCGCGGCAGCAGTGAAACAGGCTGAAGCGGAAGCCAAGGCGAAGGCCGAGGCTGAAGCGGCCGCCGCCGCCGCTGCTGCAGTTGAAGCTGCTGCTGCTGCTGAAGTTGAGGCCGCTGCGGCCGCCCCCACGGCCGCAGAAGACGAGGCCTGAAGCCAGCCGCCGCCACTCTCCCTCTCCCCTCCATTGAGGCGGCCCTCTCCCTAGCAGGGTCTGGGGAGGATAATCTTCGCCGC
>Ga0209401_1001653_pt1 | contig 14716 bp, 15 predicted proteins | sample M_140807_MF_Meta_FD_187318 | JGI IMG/M metagenome (GOLD analysis project Ga0209401, IMG submission 187318) | Freshwater microbial communities from Lake Montjoie, Canada to study carbon cycling - M_140807_MF_MetaG (SPAdes) (version 2) | ecosystem: Environmental > Aquatic > Freshwater > Lake...
CGTAACATCGACCGATGCCTTGAACATTGCCCGTTACTCGGCCCAACTTTTGAGTGCTTTCCCGGCCGGACCCTGGACCCAGGACAGCACTTGGGTCTTGGCCGACACCGCGTCTTCGGCTCGCGTTCACCGAATCCTTAGCACCGGCGATGTTAACGCATCGTACGGGGTTCCGCCGCCCTTGCCCCGTCCATCGACGAACTCATCCATTCCAAGCCCCCCTCTGCAAAGAACCATGAACCACAGGAACAAGGGCCTCAAGAAAACGTTCCTTCGCGGTCGTAATCTAAACGACTAAGCTTTTAATTTTTCGTAGATGTTGGCCAAATAAAGCATGGCGACCCCAAAGCCGACGCCGGTCAAAATAAAAAGCTGAACCATCCCCCCTTCGGCCGAAAACGAAAGTTTGAGCAAGATGGTGGATATCACAAAACTGCTGTTACGAATAATGGTAGGAAATTCTTCGGTGTACAGCAATGAAAACAAGAGTATAAATACATCGCTCAAAATCAGTACCGTAAAGAAATGATCAAAAAATATTGCATTGGGGTCTATCGTATTTCCTGAGCTGACCTGTTGAATCATGTCCTTGGAAGATTCCGCTAGCCACTGCACCAAACTCTGGATGGAAAGAAAAGCAAAAACGAGTAATAACAAAAGGGATAAGATCTTTTTGGCTCGTATAAATCGTCGAAGATTGGGACCAATCGTATCCTCATCCATCGCCTTAATCCCCTTGAGGCCCTGTTGAATACCGCTAATTTTGTAAAAAACAAAAATCATCCCAAAAACAAGCATCACCGCCCCAAGATCCCTCGCCAGTTCAAGGTTGTTCGCTGTTTGAAAAGACCCCGCTTGCAAATCCAGATGAGTCATGTCCTTGAAAATGCCTCGGATAAGGACCAAAGCGATAATTTCGTATTGTTTGCCTATATAAAAAGTCGTGGATTGCCTTAGGTAGTAAATCAACAAATAGGACTCAAAAAACAAGAGGATCGAGAAGGGGGTATAAATCGCATTAATAGGATGCGCCAAGAAATTGGAACTAATCCAATCAGGGAACAGGGTTTTGAGGCCAATGAGACCCAAATGCACCATAAACCCCGAAATCGCAGCATACAAGGTATAACGACCTATTCTGGCCCTGAATCCGGGCTCAAAGGGTACGTTCCAATTCCATTTCATCCAAAAATCATTCAATCTACCTATAGGTAACATTCAACCTCATGAAAGGTTTCTTTCATCAGGTTTGAATGGGTACCAAAATGACCGCGGGGGAGGGGAAGGCGCCTGGGCCGTATTCAGAGAAACATCTTAACGGCCTTGGATTCGCAGCGCTTCCAATACGCCGAAAACGAAGGAAAATAGGCATCGACCTCCGGAAAAAGCCATTCCCTCGGGTGAACATGACCGCGGTAATGGAACGTTGTCGGATGCTCCCGAAAATGCAAGCGATGAAAATCCTCCGCCCCAAAAACATCATCAAACGACGAGGATACCCACAAAACTCCGGGGATTTGATCCGAAAGTGCCTTTACCCAATTCATAACACCCTCCGAAACAGGGTATTGACGCATAAATGAAGGCTCCCATAACAAAACACGCAATGGATCCTTATCAGCAAGACCGGACAACCATTCAGGATCGAGGTTGTAAAAATGATACAAAAGCACGGGCCTGTCCGGATTTTCTGTCAGCAAACTTCGTAAGGTTTGGTTTTCGGTAAGCCAATCTCCGGGTAAGGAGGTCTTTAATTCTGGCTTGATCGTCTCCTTTAAGGCGGTCGGAACCTCCATTCCTACCAAATCCTCGTAATCCGTATCCAAAAACGTACCCCTCTGCTTTGTGTAACAATATTTATTGATATTTTCCTGATTCGCGTAGTATTTGCGGGTGCTAAAGGCACCTGCCACCCACTGCCAGCTCAACGCATTGCTGGCCCAATCCCCATCCAACAAATGATAATACATCCAGCGGGCGGGTTCCAACCAATGAGAACCCCCAATATTGCAGGCCAATGCAGCCGTGTACATTCGAACATGGTTGTGCATATAGCCCGTGCGATAGAGCTCACCAATCGCCGTGTCTACCGCCTCGATCCCCGTCGCTCCTCCAATCAACGAAGCAGGTACCTGATGATGCCTCACGCCCTCCTGCGGTTGCCGCAGGTCGTTGTTAATCGCGTTCCCTTGGTGCTGCCAAACTCTTTGAAAATAATCACGCCAGGCCAACTCTTTGAAAAGAGATTCGCAGACTTGCCATGAAAATCCTCGCGCCACCAAAGATTCAGCCACCAATCGGGTGCTGATAACTCCCCGGGAAAGGTAGGGCGACAACTGTGTTACAGCCCCGTCCATATAATTCCGAGTACGGGAATACGCCGATGGCTGTATTCGCGATACCCTATCCAGGATCTCTCCTAAAACAGGGGACCAACGGGGCTCCTCGCCAAATTCAAACCGAGTTTGCCCTTGCAAAATCAACTTCGCTTGGAAATTTTATTGCCAGAAATACTTCGCTGACGGCTGCAACGAAAGCGATCGATATCGTCGGATCTTTTGTGAAGGTGTTTGTGGCTGACCTTTTGATGAACCCGTTCCCGCCAAAGTTTGAAACTAGAGGCCTTGAGCTCTCGCCGCATCAACGCCACCACATCGGCTTCTGCCAACCCAAATTGGGCAAGGATGGCCTCGAAAGGAGTCCTATCCTCCCAAGCCATTTCAATGACCCGATCGATCTGGGCAGGATTCAAGGCCGCGGAGGTCTTTGGTAAGTTCGCGAACGGCGGATTCATTCCTTAGGAACAAAACCAAGTCCTCTTGGTTTGGTCCCCCGCTCAAAGGAGCTTGCGGACCTCCAGTCCTCGGATGCAAACCTTGCCGGGATCCAACAGTGAAACTTCCATTCGAAGGTGCTGGCCCTCATCAACCGATACATTCCAAGCCTGCCGCACCCAGGCCTCCCCCGAAACCGAGTTTTGAGGATAATCCTCCAGCGTACCTTGGGTTGCCGAAACCGAACCCAAGCGAACCAACCATTGGGGACTGCTGTTCCTGGAATAAAAAACAACTTGGTAAACCGCAGGGCCCTTGTAGGTTCCTTTCTGCAAAAATTCACTGGAAAAACCCGGCACCCGGTTCCCCTTTCCTTCCCAAACCAAGGTCGATTCTACACAGACCGGAGAAGCCACGGAATCAACCCTCCGTCCCCCACCAAAGAGGGCCGTGGAATCCAAGTAAACCCGGGTAGACCCCTCCTGTATAGAACCCTGGGCAGTGGGCACCTGAAAATCCCAATCCACTGCGCTTTTGGGGGGACTTTGACAAGCCACCAAAAGGCATAACAAAAAACAACCAAATTTCATGAATCACCTACTGTCCTGATGGACCGGAAACCGATAGGTTTTCACTGATATCCAATCGCTCGGGCACCACCAAAACCGGGTAGCGTCCCATGAAGACCATTTCATCGGTGGTATGCTTTCGCAACAAATCTCTCAGCCATCCCTTATCGCGGGCGATCATCATAAGCCCATCCGCTTTGCTTTGGAGCATCAAATCATTGATTCCAGTTCCGGGATTTTCCGAAACCACCATCAGCGGATCTTGATTCGGAAAATGCACCGAGGCCCATTGCAAAAAATACTCCACTTCCACCGAACGTTCGGTATCGTCAACCACATACCCCGGGGAAATCTGAGAATTCAAGTGACCGGCCAAGCGCTGCAACCAAGCGATGGCTAACTCGTAGGAAGTATCACTCGGGTCAACGGCCAACATCCATTTCATGGGCTCCTTGCTTCGTCCGTTCCATAAACAAGTTTCTGGAATCACCAATACGGGAACATCGACCGAATGCAAAACCGAAACCGCATTGCTTCCCAAAAGATACCTTGTCCAGCCATGGGCCCCTTTGGTACTCATAACAACCAAAGAATGAGGCACCTCTTGACAACGGGCTCTCAACTCCTGGGTTAGGTCCATCGGTGTACTCCATGTTTTTACTTCGATTTCCTGCGGCACCTCCAGTCGTTCCAAAAAGCTCTTCATGGAATCCTCGCTGATTCGCAACATCTCGGGGTACATCGCCGCAGCTGTTTCAGCATCCTGTAACAATAGACCATAACTATGCACCAAAAGCAGGGGACAATGGGCAAGCGCGGCCCATTCCATCCCCCAACGGGCCGCATTCAAGGAGGATTCGCTAAAATCCACGGGGCAAAGCACTTGTTGGTATGTTTTCATAGAAAAGCGGCTTCGATTTCTTTATAATCAATTCCGATAACAAATAAACAACATATCCACTCTATTTTGGGTAATATATCATTAAATGTAATTTTGTAAGGTTTGTCGAACCTTATCGTTTTCTTATTTTTGAACAAAAAATGCGGATTTCTGGTTTGATTTGGGATTTGGGAGGGCTGTTCATCCAGGTACATCCGGAACGCCTACCGAAGGAGATTTGGGCCGAAGGGTCCGATTTTGAAAAAACCCACCATCTTTTTGAATGCGGCCTGTGTTCGGAATTAGAGTTTGAGCAAGCCTTCCAACGAACCTTGACCCATGTGGGATCGGCCAACCCCATTTGGAATAGTCTATTAGGCGCTTGGAACCTTGAAGATCTTGAAAAACTCCAAGGGTATCGCGATCAATTCACGATGGTCTTGCTTAGCAACACCAATGCATGGCACGAAACAGCCTTCAAACAATCCCTCCAAGCAGCCGGTGGACAGCCCCTTGAAACCTATTTTGACCGGGTCGTTTTTTCCCATCAGCACCAAATGCGCAAGCCCCACCCTGAAATGTATCAAAAAGCCATCCAGGGCTTGGATTCACCCAAGGGCGAAGCGATTCCCATTGAATCTTGGTTGTTTATGGATGACAGCCCCGACAATCTACAAGGCGCCGCCTCCTTGGGCATCCAAACTTCTTTGCATCCACGAAACACCTCTCCGCTCAGCACCCTGAGGGGGTACCTTGGGCCTCCAAGCCCTTAGTCTATGACCGTAAGCTTGATAAAATTGGCGCGGTGCACACTGTGCAGGGGCATCACCCCTGTATTCACAACGGTGTCGCCGGACTTTAGCCAACCATTGGCTTTGAGAATGCGGGTTACATCCTCGATGGTTTCGTCGGTTGATGTTAGCTTGTCATAATACAAGGCTTGAACCCCCCAAACCAAGGAAATCCGAGTCAACAGATTTTGGTTGGGCGTAAAGATGATAATCCCTGACTTGGGTCGGTAGGACGATACCTGAAAGGCCGTGTAACCTGACTTTGTAAAGCCGACAATCGCCTGAGCATCCACCCGGTAGGCCGCCCTGGATGCCAAGTAACACAGCTGATCCGATATAAAGGTGGAAGAATCCTGAGAAATACGATGTTCCCTGTAATAGATCTCGGACTGCGCTTCGACGGCCCCAATGATTCGCACCATGTATTCCACCACCTGGGCAGGGTGCGAGCCCATGGAGGTTTCTCCCGAAAGCATCAGGGCATCCGCCCCGTCCAAGACGGCATTGGCCACATCGTTGGCTTCGGCCCGGGTAGGCATAAAATTGGTAATCATGGACTCCATCATCTGGGTTGCCACCACCACCGGTTTGCAGAGGTCCATGCAAAGCCTCACAATGCGCTTTTGGATCAACGGCAATTGTTCAATTGGAAACTCAACGCCCAAGTCCCCTCTTGCAATCATCACGGCATCGGATGCGGCGATAATGTTTTCCAAGTCAGCGACGGCAGACGGTTTTTCGATTTTGGACATCACCGGAATATCCTGTCCCTTGGCCTGTATTTCTTTACGCAATGCTTCGACATCCAAGGCTTTGCGCACAAAGGACAAGGCCACCCAATCCAGACGATGTTCCAAGATGAATTCCAAGTCCTTACGATCTTTATCGGTGAGGCTGGGCAGGGCCACTTCGGTATCGGGAAGATTCACGCCTTTGCGCGATGTAAGCAAACCTCCGGAGATGACCTCTAATTCGATCCGATCCCGGGCATTGCTAGACAAAGCCTTGAACTTGAGTTTGCCATCGTCCAATAACAACAAATCACCCGGACGGATATCCATGGGGAGCTGGCTGTAATTGATGAAGATTTCTTCTTTGGAACCGGTCACAGGGGTGGTCACCATGGTCAGACGATCCCCGGGTTCAAAAAGCACACCCCCCTGGGGCATTTCGCCAATGCGAATCTTGGGACCCTGAAGGTCCCCCAGGATTCCGACCGATGTTCCCAGCTCCTTGTTCAAATCCCGGATATCTTGAATGGCCTGGGTCAACAAGGAATAATCGGCATGCGAAAAATTAAGGCGCATGACATTGGCCCCGGCAAGAATCAATTCGCGCAATGTCTTTTTGTCAAAACTTGCAGGACCCAGGGTGGTAATGATTTTGGTTTTCTTGGAAGCCGGACTTACAAGATGGGATGGGTTAGGGATTGGGGGGGTAGCCATTCGAAGGTAGATTGCCTAGGTGAAAGTAGACTTTAAAATTTGGTGCGCAAGGTACGAAAAGGAGGGATGCTCTGGGGTTCAATGGAGGTCAGAATCCAAATGGTGCCGACCCAAGGGGTCAAATCGCAGGGGCTCCAAGGCTTTGGAGCTCAAAACAGATCGGAGGTCGGCGACCAAGTCCACCCCGGCGATCGAAGCCAAACGAAGCCGGGGATCATCGGTCCCCCACAACTCCAAAGCCTCCGCCGGCCAGGTAAGGATATAGTCCATCCCACCAACCCGGGGCAAAAGGAGCCCCAGCGAACCGCGATTGCTGACCATACATAGGGGCAAACCGTGGAGTTCGAGGTCCTGAAAAAAGAGCTGAAAGACCGAAACTTCGCCTTGGGGTTCCAAGGCCCATTCGGCATCTTGACGGCTTCGGGCTAATTTCCAGTTCAAATTTTCGTTCAGCCTGGCCGCCAAAACATAGGAAGGGAGGTTGGATGCAAGGCCCCAAACGGCCAATTCAGCCCCATCGGACAGCTTATGTACCTTTTTGGCCACCCCCAAAATTACGCTTGGTTTTCTGACGCCATGGAGCAACGATGCATCACCTCAAATTTCTTGTAATATTGCGGTTCAAATTAACCCAGAACAACATGTCTGATATTGCCAGTAAAGTCCGTTCCATCATCGTAGACAAATTGGGAGTGGACGAAAACGAAGTAACGCCGGAAGCGAGCTTTACCAACGACCTTGGAGCCGATTCTCTGGACACCGTTGAGCTCATTATGGAATTCGAAAAAGAATTCAACCTCTCCATTCCAGACGACCAAGCCGAGAACATTCAGACCGTCGGCCAGGCCATCACCTACCTGGAGGCCAACGCCAAGTAATTGACCCTGGGGCGATTAGCCCTAATTCCACTTATGCGCAGAGTTGTCGTCACCGGCCTAGGGGCCCTTACGCCTTTGGGCAATACGGTCCAACAGTACTGGGAAGGCCTTGTAGCAGGTCGCAGCGGAGCTGCGCCGATTACCAAGTTTGACGCAACCCACTTTCGGACCCGTTTTGCTGCGGAGGTCAAGGGTTTCGACCCCGAAAATTTTATGGACCGTAAAGAGGCCCGTAAAATGGACCCTTATACGCATTACGCCATGGTCACGGCAGAAGAGGCGTTCAGGGATGCCGGATTGGAGGTCGTAACGCTTAACGGAGAACGAGCAGGGGTCATTTGGGGCTCCGGAATTGGGGGCATGTACACGGTTTATCACGAATTCAAGGCTTTCTTTGAAGGGGACGGTACGCCTAAGTTCAATCCCTTTTTTGTCCCCAAGATGATTTCGGACATCGCCGCTGGCTATTTGTCCATTCGATACGGTTTTCACGGTCCCAATTACACCACGGTTTCGGCCTGTGCCTCCTCGAACAACGCCATCATTGATGCCTTTAACTATATCCGTTGGGGGGTTGCCGACCTTTTCATAACCGGAGGTTCCGAGGCGGCCATCAACGAGCCGGGGGTTGCTGGATTCAACGCCATGAAGGCCCTTTCGGAACGAAACGACGACCCTAGCACAGCCAGCCGGCCCTTTGATTTGGATCGAGACGGCTTTGTTCTGGGAGAAGGAGGGGGCGCTTTGATTTTGGAGTCACTGGATCACGCCTTGGCAAGGGGTGCACGTATTTATGCCGAAATAGCGGGTGCCGGCCTCTCAGCCGATGCCCACCATATCACAGCCCCGCACCCCGAAGGCTTGGGTGCGACCTTGGTTATGAAAAATGCACTGCGAGACAGCGGTCTGGGGCCCGCCGATATTGACTACATCAATGTTCACGGCACCTCCACCCCCCTCGGGGATCTTTCCGAAATCAAGGCCATCCAAAATGTCTTTGGCCAGGATGCCTACCGACTGAATGTTTCCTCAACCAAGTCCATGACCGGTCACCTCCTGGGAGCAGCCGGCGCCGTCGAGGCCATTGCCTCCATCAAAGCCATCTGCGAAGGAATTATTCCGCCTACCATCAACCATTTTACCGACGACCCCGCCTTTGATCCAGGCATCAACTTGACCTTCAACCAAGCCCAGAACCGAACAGTCCGGGCCGCTCTCAGCAACACCTTTGGTTTTGGTGGTCACAACACCTCGGTCGTCTTCAAAGCTTACCGGGCTTAATGCCTTTGCTTTCCCGACTTTTTGCATCCGGCAATCCTCGCAAGGAACTCCAAAAGCGTCTTCGCACCCTCACCGGCCTGCGCATTCGCAATGCCGGTCTCTACGAATTGGCTTTTACCCATCCTTTGGTACACGGCCAGAAGACCCTGAGTTTCCACAGCACCAACCAACGTCTTGAATTTTTGGGCGATGCGGTACTAGACCTGGTAGTCGCGGATTATTTATTTCGAAAATTCCCCTTCAAACAAGAAGGTTTTTTGACCGAAATGCGTTCCAAAGTCGTCAACGGGGAGTTTCTGGACCGCTTGGGTCGGCAATTGGGCCTGGATGCCATCCTCAAAGAGACCTCCATTCGGCTATCAGAAGATCCAGAGCATGCCCAAAAAAGCAAGCACCTGGACCGGCAATTGAACAGCAAAGGCTCGGTAGCAGACGCCTTTGAGGCCTTTGTTGGCGCCTTGTACTTGGATATTGGATTGATTGCCACAAGGCGCTGGATCGAAAACGCCATCCTGGACCACAGCATTGATTGGGAGGAGCTCGAACAAAGCGGGATCAACCCCAAAAGCCGACTGCTGGAGTGGGCCCAAAAACACCGAGCCAAGTACCGCATGGCCTGCGATGAAACCGAAACCTCCAACAACGGAGGCAAAGCCACCCTCTACACCATTACCCTATGGGTCAACGGCCAAGCGGTCACCACCGCCCAAAATTTCAACAAACGCAAAGCCGAACAAGAAGCAGCCTCCTTGTTTTTTGAACAAAGAGGCCAAAACGAAGGCCCTTAGGAAATAGCTTTAGGTTTTCTAACCGTGCGCCCTTTGACCCCTGTTGCCGTTCCTGCCAAAGCCTGGATTTTTCCGGAACGAGAATCTTCCGATACCATCAACGCCTTGGCAGAATCCCTTGGCATCGACCGACACCTGGCTCAATTATTGGTTCAACGAGGCATTCGGACCTTTGATGAAAGCAAGGCTTTTTTTCGACCTCATTGGAACGATTTAGGAGATCCCGCCTTGATGAAAGGCATGGATAAGGCCGTAGAAACTTTGGCCGAATGCATTGATAACGGCGAAAGAATTTTGCTTTACGGTGATTACGATGTGGATGGCACCACTTCGGTCGCTTTGTCTTATCGGTTTTTGCGCAAGTATTGTGCCGATCTCGGTTACTATATTCCTGATCGGCGCATCGAAGGCTACGGCCTCTCCCAAAAAGGAATCGATTGGGCCGTTCAAAACGGATTCCGCTGTATTGTCACTTTGGACTGCGGAACCACCGCCTTTGAGCAGGTCGACTACGCAAACACCCTTGGCCTCAAGGTCATCATCACGGACCATCACAAACCCTCCGATCGATTACCCAAGGCCTGTGCCATCCTCAACCCCCTTCAACCGGGCTGTCCCTATGCCTTCAAGGACCTGAGCGGATGCGGTGTAGCCTTCAAATTTCTGGTGGCCCTCTGCCATCGTTTTGAGTGGCCGATGTCGGAACTCTTGGAACAATTGGAATTGGTGGCGATTAGCATCGCAGCCGATATGGTTCCTTTGACAGGCGAGAACCGGGTTCTGACCCATTACGGTCTCCAAAAATTAAATAACAACCCATCCATCGGCATACGGACCATGTTGCAACATTACAAAAACCGTAAGCCAACCCTCGACCTTGGCGATGTGATCTTTGGACTTGCGCCTCGAATTAACGCAGCCGGCCGCATGGGCGATGCGCGCCTGGCTGTTCAACTACTGGTCAGCGAAGACCCTGAAGAATGCGCCCGTTTAGCGGCTGAAATCGAAAACAGCAACTTGGATCGCAGAGATACAGACACCGAAATAACACGGATTGCGATTGATCAGGCTTTGACAATGCACCAAGCCGAGAACAAGATGACCACCGTGGTCTGTGGCAGCGAATGGCACAAAGGAGTGATTGGGATTGTGGCATCGCGTTTGGTGGAGCGCTTTTACAAACCGACCGTGGTTTTTTGCTTGGAGGGTGATAAAATGACCGGTTCCGCACGTTCCGTTCAGGGTTTTGACTTGTACAATGCCCTGCAACAGTGCGCTGATACGATTGAACAATTCGGGGGTCATAAATTCGCGGCAGGCCTGACCCTGAAGGCATCGGCTTACGAGGATTTCTGCCAACGGTTTGAAGAAGCCGTCGCCGCAACGCTGGAACCTTGGCAACAAAGACCTTCGCTGCCCATTGATCTCGAAATGCCTTTGGAAGTGATTACCCCCAAGTTCTTTCGAATTCTAAAACAATTCGCCCCCTTTGGACAAGGCAACCGACAACCTGTCTTTTGTTCCCGGGGTGTCTATGCTTCCCCCGGTTCGCCCCGCATTGTTGGTCAAAATCACCTGAGCCTGAGCCTGCAGCAAAAGGACGGACGGACAACCCTCCCGGCCATTGCTTTTGGGCAGGCAGCCCTGCTACCCCTCTTGGCCAAGGGCTTACCCTTTGACATCGCCTACAACCTGGACGAAAACTATTACAGGGGCCAATCCGACATGCAATTGCGAATTCTCGATCTTCGTCCTTGTGGTGAATAAAATGGAACTCAAGGCCGAATTAATCTCCAAAACCTACGGACGCCGTGCCGTGGTGCAATCCGTCAGCCTCCAAGTTCAACAAGGGGAGATTGTTGGTCTGCTCGGACCCAACGGTGCAGGCAAAACCACCTGCTTCTACATGCTGGTCGGCCTTGTCAAACCGGATAGCGGAAGGGTTTTGCTGGATCAAAAAGATTTGACACAACTCCCCATGTTCGAAAGGGCTCGTTTGGGCATCGGATACCTGCCTCAGGAAGCCTCCATCTTTCGAAAACTGAGCGTGGAAGATAATATCCGCGCTATCCTGGAATTAACCGACCTGGACCGCGTGGCCCAAGCCCAAAAGACCGAAAGCCTGATTGCCGAATTCAACCTGGAACGCGTTCGCCGTACCCGCGGCGACTTGCTGAGCGGCGGCGAACGACGTCGCACCGAGATGGCCAGGGCTTTGGCCACCGATCCGGCCTTTATGTTATTGGACGAACCCTTTGCAGGCGTGGACCCCATTGCGGTGGAGGACATTCAACAAATTATATTCGCCCTCAAACGCCGTAACATTGGAGTTCTCATCACCGACCACAACGTTCAGGAAACCTTGTCCATCACCGACCAGGCTACCTTGCTGTTTGAAGGCAAAATCCTCCGCCAAGGAACTACCGAATCCATGGCCGATGACCCCGAAGTACGCCGATTGTACCTGGGTCGGAATTTTGAATTCAAACGGAAATCCTTTGACTAGGCCGTCGAAGGAAACCTTCATCTCCTAAGCCGTGTCCGTTTTTAATCAGCTGGTTTCGTGGTGGTTCAAAAAAAGAATGCACCAGATGGAGCTCTTTATGCGCTACCCCCACGATGTCCAAAACGAGGTTTTGCAACGCCTGTTAACCAAAGCCAAAACCACCGCATGGGGGGAACAATACGGTTACGCCAACCTTCAGGGGCCCCAAGACTTTGCAGAAAAGGTGCCTTTGAACACCTACGAAAATTTGTTTCCCTGGATTCAACGAAGCATGGAGGGCGAAAGTTCGGTGTTATGGCCCGGTGAAATACGGTGGTTCGCCAAATCCAGCGGTACCACCAACGACCGTAGCAAGTTCATTCCCGTCAGCGAGTCTGCCTTGCAGGATTGTCATTTCAAAGGCGCCAAAGATTTGTTATCAGTCTATTGCAATCTCCGACCTGATAACGCTCTCTTTGAAGGAAAATGCCTAACCATCGGAGGCAGTCAAGCAATTAACCCCCTTAATTCCAACAGCTACACGGGTGATTTGTCTGCCTTGTTGATGCACAACCAACCTTTTTGGGCCGACTTTATCCGAACCCCCGATTTGTCGGTCGCCCTGATGGGCGATTGGGAACAAAAGATGGATCGAATCATCGAAGAAACCATCAAAGAAAATGTTACCAATATGGCCGGGGTCCCTACGTGGATCCTCTTGATATGTCGGCAAATTTTGGAAAGAACCGGCAAACAAAACATGCTGGAAATTTGGCCGAATATGGAGGTTTATTTCCACGGCGGGGTTGGATTTCATCCATATCGAGCCCAATTTCAACGGCTCTTTCCATCGGAACATACCTGGTACCTGGAAACCTACAACGCATCCGAAGGCTTTTTTGGATTGGCCCTTGAACCGCATCGGGATGAAATGCTGCTCATGCTGGATTATGGAATTTATTACGAGTTCATCCCTCTCGAAGAAATCGATGACCCTCAGCCAACCGTTTTGCGCTTGGACCAGGTCCAAACCCAGCGAGCCTATGCCCTGGTTATCTCTACGAACAGCGGCCTTTGGCGCTACCAAGTAGGCGATACCGTCACTTTTACCTCGACCCAACCCTATACCATCCGCGTTTTGGGTCGAACCCGCTCCTTTATCAATGCCTTTGGGGAGGAATTAATGGCCGAAAATGCCGAGACCGCTATTGGGGCTGCCTCCAAAGCCTGCGGGGCCCAGGTTAGGGATTATTCGGCGGCACCCCTCTTTTTGGAACAAGGCCATGCCGGCCTGCACCAGTGGCTCATCGAATTTGAAACAGCCCCCGATAATCTGCAGCGATTTGTTCAAATTTTGGACGAAAACCTACGGCTATGCAATTCCGATTACGATGCCAAAAGACACAAAAACCTGGCTCTGTTGGAACCCGAAGTGGTCGTACTTCCAGAGGGGAGCTTCTATCGATGGCTGGCCTCTCGAAACAAACTCGGGGGCCAACACAAGGTTCCCCGTTTGGCCAATCATCGAGAAATCGTTGAAGCGATTCTCACTCAAATCAAGCAGGACAACCCCTCTTGAGGATCCTTTTCAAGGGCCTGGTCAATGATCCCGCTCAGCGGCAAAGACCAGCAAGGCCCCCAGGCTGTCCCGAGCCGAGCCGGCCGGAAAGCTCTCCAATTGACGCTGACCTTTTTCCACCAAACCCTGCATAACCCGACGGGCATAGGCCAAGCCTCCGCTGGACTCAATGAACTCCACAATCCGAGTCACATTGCGAGGGTCCGCGGGCTGCCCTTTGATTAGGCCAATCCAACGCCGCCGTTCCAACCAGGAAACCTGACCCAACGCATGAATCAGGGGCAGCGTCAACTTCTTTTCTTTGATATCCGCCAAAGGCGCCTTGCCGGTCCGATGGCCGTCAAAGTCCAACAAATCATCCCTCATCTGGAAAACCAGGCCCAGGGTTTCTCCGAACTGCCGGGCCTCTTCCACACGCTTGACTCCCTCCTCCGATTCACCTAAAACGGACGCCACGCCCACCGCACAACACGTAGCCATTAGGCTGGCCGTTTTGGCCGAGATAATTTCAAAATAAACCTCTTCGGTGATGTCCAGTTTGCGGGCCTTTTCGATTTGTAACAATTCTCCTTCGCTCATACGGCGAACGGCGTTGGATGTCAAATGCAGGACTTGGTAATCCTTGTGATCCAGCGCCAACAACAAGCCCCTGCTCAACAAGTAATCCCCAATAAGGACTGCTATTTTGTTCTTCCACAAGGCGTTGATACTCCAAAAACCTCTACGCTTGGGGGCTCCGTCGACCACATCATCGTGAACCAGGGTGGCGGTATGCAACAATTCCACCAAGGCCGCAGCCCGGCGTGATTTTTCACCGCATTCCGCGTAACAACGGGCGGCCAAATAAACCAGCATAGGCCGAATTTGCTTCCCTTTGCGACGAACGATGTATCGAGTAACCCAGTCGAGCAAAGGAACTTTGCTCCGCATCAAATCCCGAAAGGCGGATTCAAATCCGTCCAATTCGGTCGCCACCGGGGCTTTGATCCGATCCAGCGGAGAACTTGCCACCGAATCAGTAAACCTCTGTCCTTAAGCTGGAAGAGTAATTGAGCTTGAGGGCGTTGGCCTTGCGCAATTCTTGCTTGACGTCGGTCACAATTCCCATTTTGACCTCCCGGTCTGCCTTGATGGAGGTGGTCAAAAGAGGAACTTCTTGTTCAGAACGAGCAGCCCTCTCTTTGTCAATAAATTCAGCAATCATCGAAGGGGTTGCAAAGGCATCGTTCAACTGGATCCGCGGGGC
>Ga0209401_1001661_pt1 | contig 14679 bp, 11 predicted proteins | sample M_140807_MF_Meta_FD_187318 | JGI IMG/M metagenome (GOLD analysis project Ga0209401, IMG submission 187318) | Freshwater microbial communities from Lake Montjoie, Canada to study carbon cycling - M_140807_MF_MetaG (SPAdes) (version 2) | ecosystem: Environmental > Aquatic > Freshwater > Lake...
GTTCCCCCGGACCTCCTCGCCTGGCTTGCCATCGCATCGTGACCCGCGGCGCACTACCCTGAATGCAGACTTGGTCTTCACACAACAACCGGTCCGCAGCGAGGGTCCGCCGACACCATGAAGATCACCCGCATCGAGACCCTGCCCATCCCCATGGGCTACCGAGACTTCATTGCCTGCCGGGTCTTCACCGACGAAGGCCTGACCGGCATCGGTGAACCCTATCCCGTCGGCCCGAATGACGCCGTCGCCGCCGTGATCGCCGACTTCGCAACCTGGCTTGTCGGGCGTGACCCGCGCGACATCACCGGCATCTGGCAGCACCTGTATGCGCACACCCGGTTTCCCGGCGGATCGGTCGTCAACGCCGCCATCAGTGGCATCGAACACGCCCTCTGGGACATCTCCGGCAAGGCCGCCGGTGTTCCCGTCTACCGCCTTCTCGGTGGAAAATGCCGCGACCGGATCCGCGTCTATCAAGGTATCGGCGGCGCCACTCCCGAGGCCTGTGCCGAAGACGCCCTGCGCGCAATCGCCCGGCACGGCTACACCGCCATCAAGATGTCACCCCTGCCCCCGGCATCCGAGGGCCTGCCGTGGAACGCCGTGATCCGCGGTGCCGTCGCCCGCATGGCCGCCGTGCGCGACGCCGTCGGACCGGATGTCGAGATCGGCCTCGACCCCCATGCCCGCATCTTCGAACCCGTCCGGGCGCACCAGTTGGCCGAGGCCCTGGCGCCACTCAACCCCTTCTTCCTGGAAGAACCACTCCGGCCCGAAAACATCGATGCCCTTGCCGAATTCCGCGCCCATTCCCCGGTACCGGTCGCCACCGGGGAGATGTTGTATACCGCCTTCGGCTTCCGCGAACTCCTCGAGAAGCGCGGAGCCGACATCATCCAACCAGACGTCTGCATCTGCGGTGGCCTTCTGGAGATGAAGAAGATCGCTGCCCTTGCCGAGGCCCACTACGTCACCGTCGCCCCCCACAACCCGACCGGCCCGATCGCCACGGCCGTCAACGCACACTTCGCCATGACCACGCACAACTTCCTGATACTGGAATACGTGCCCGACGACGATGGCCCCCGCGCCAATGTCCTCACCCGCCCGGTGGAGATCCGTGACGGCTACCTGCACCTGACCGACGCACCCGGCCTCGGTATCGAACTCAACGAGGATGCCCTTCCCCACCGACCCGTCCGCAACTGGCGACGCACCCCCGCCTGGCGCCCCGACGGCGCAGCCGACTTCATCTGACCCCGGGCGGGTAGCCGGGTTCCCGATCCGAACATTCCCTGCCCCATCACTCAGCCCCCACGCGCACTCTCCACTCTCTCCGTGTGAGTTTGGGCACTGACCAAAAACCGTCCGCATCACCGCAGACAGGCGATGGCCTCGCGGCACAATGGTCCGCGGGCATCCCTGCCCGCACGTACCCATCTGTTTCCAGCTCGGGTGTCAGTCGAGACGGCCCCACACAGGTTTTACCCAAGTCCACCCACCGCTAAGACAACCTCCGCATCGGCAATGTGCCTCGGGTCTAAAAAGGAAGATGCGGGCACGGATGCCCGCGGACCAAGGCGTAACCCACTCATCAGAATCCCCGTCGTGTGAACACCTGCTCCCCCACTGCGCGCACTCTCGCCCCATCTCCCCAATGACAGCGGTTGGGTCATAGCCACCACCACGCGCCACCATAGGCATCCCCTCACGCGCCAGACCGTGCCGCAGTATCCTGCCCGGCATGCCAGAACCCGTTGCACCGCTGGACCGCCAGGATCCCGTAGGTCCGCCCCTCACCTTCGACCGCACCGAAGGGCGCATCCAGCATCGGTTCCTGCGCGCCCACGGCACGGCTGCTCACGTCGCCCTCACCTCAGGCGTCGCACCACGGATCATCATTGCCTTCCCCGCCGGCAACCGCGGGGTTCTCCTGCAAGGCCGTATCCACAACGCCGATGTCGCCCTGGACTTCGACGGTCCCCTCACCCCCCTCGATGAGGAGACCCACGGCATCCAGGGCGTCGCCGTCACGATCATCACCGACGCGCCCGAACTCCGGTTCGCACCAGCCGTCCTCGGCAATATCCGCACCATCCGCGATGTCGGCTACGGTGCCCGCCTGATCCCGCGCCTGCGTCGCTACTCCATCGCCGTCACCGGCACGGCCTCCGACCGTGCCCTCTCCATCGAACGACCCGGCTTGGATGGTCGCCATGCCTACGCCATCCAGGTCGAACCGCGCGACGGCACCACCGTGACGGTGGATCCCGATGGTGGCTTTACATTGCACCCGCCTCCCACTGGGCAGGTCTGTGCCGATATCGTCGCAACCTGTGATGATCCGCACCTGACGCCCATTCCCGTCGACCGCCTCTTGCGACCCAGCGCGCGGGCCCGCCTGACCGGCACCGATGCCCATCGCGACCTGAATGCACTCGCCTTCCTTGCCTACCGCGAGAAACTCCTCGCCGGATCCTGGCAATACCTCACCTACTTCGGGCGAGACACCCTCCTCGCCTTGCGACTCCTCGCACCGGCCATCGGCGCCGATCTCTTCGAGGCCGGCCTGGGTGCCGTTATCGACCGGATGGCACCGACTGGCGATGTCGCCCACGAGGAATCCCTCGGCGAATACGCCCTCATGGAACGCGACCGCGCCCGCAAACATGCCCGCCAAACCGGGACGGCGATCCCCCAGCATGTCTCCGCACGAGGCCGTGGCAGGTCGCGCACCTCCCCGCTTCTCGACTACAAGATGGTCGATGACGACTTCCTGCTTGCTCCGGTCCTGGCGCACTACCTGCTAGACACTCCGCATGACGAAGCGACCGTAGGCGTGCATGGGTCACGCATTGACGGTGCGTCGCGTGCCCGCGCATTCCTTGGGCATCGCACTCCCACCGGACTGACCTACGCGGATGCGATCCGCCAGAATCTCGAGGCCGTCATCGAACGCGCGCGCCCGTACGCCACATCACAGTCACCTCGGGACCTGATCCACCTGCGCCAAAGCGCAGCGCATTTCAATCAGGGGCGATGGGGTGGGCGCATGCCGGTCGGCAACTGGCGGGACAGTTCCGACGGCCTCGGCGGCGGATCGGTGCCGTTCGATGTGAATGTTGCTCTCGTGCCGGCCGCCCTCCGTGACGCTGCCCGTCTCCTGGATACCGGATGGTTCAGCGGCGCGACTGATGAACGGCACGAACCAGGCTTGACGTTGGCCGACGATGCGCGTGCCCTTGCGAGTGCGTGGACAGGTACCGACCACCACTTCACCGTCACCATCACCGCGGATCAGGCCCGCGCCAACCTCGCCTCAATTGGCAACGACCGGGGTCTGCCAAACCGGTTCATCACCGATGCCCTTGGCACCATCTCCGACGAGCCAGTCACCTTCCCGGGCATCGCCCTGGATGCCGAAGGGACGCCCGTGCCAGTCATGCATGGGGACGACAGCCTGGTTCTCCTGTTCGGTGACCCATCACCAGACACGTTGCACCAGATTGCCGACCGGTTGACCGCGCCATTCCCCGCCGGACTGCGTCTCCCTGGGGCGGGCACTCTCGTGGCAAACCCTGTCCACGCCGGTGAAGACCTGCGCGCACGCTTCACCGCCGGGCACTATCACGGAACGGTGATCTGGTCGTGGCCCCAGGCCGCCTACGCCGCCGGCATCGCCCGGCAGATTGACCGGCCAGACCTCCCGGCCACCACACGCGCCCGCCTGATCGCGGCCGAGGCAATCCTCTGGCAGGGCATCGAGGCTTCCGACGCCCTCCGTACCTCAGAGTTCTGGACCTACACGATCGATGACGAGGGTGCCTGCATCCCCGTTCCCGCACAAGGCGCAGGCATTGTCAACGAAAGCAATCCGGTGCAACTCTGGAGTACGGTCTATCTTGCGATCCACCCTCCGGCCAGGTGACCGGACCGCATCATCGGAAAATCCCCGCAACACGGTCACGAACCCGCCAGGTCTTTGGGCGCCCTAAAGCCCCAGGATCTCGGGCAGGATGTCGGCAACGCCAAGCGTGAATGCCGTCCCCACCACCAGACTGAAGACCGCGGCCACAATCCCCGTGCCAACCATCAGCCACCGGGCCGCCGACGTGGCGATGAACCCGGCCGCCGACAGGGCTGCAATCGCAGTGTTTGAGATCAGCAGGCCCGCGACAAACGCCATCATCATCGCGCCGCCCAGACCCGTTGCATCCGCCCCACCGATCGAGGCGATCAGCAGCACCTGCGTGCCGGTCTCGGCACCGATGCCATGGATCACTCCCACGCCAAAGGCCGATCGTGGTCCATAGGACACGATCCGGTGCACGTGTGCCGGTCCGCCGTGGTCGTGACCGTGTCCCCAACGGGCAACCGCATTCCAGACGCGCCTCAGGACTGCGCCGACCACCATCCACCGGCTACGAAAGATGATCGCGCCACCACCGCGGTCATTCCGCACCAGCGACCACAGGATCCACCCACCAAGCAGCAGGAGCGTCACCCCCACCACGCGTTCCATGATCGGGTCGACCCAGTCCGGTACCAGTTGCCCGATGGTCAGCGCGGCCGTCCCGAGGACCACGACCGACACCGCATGCCCCAGGGCGTACATCGAGGCCAAGCCGATGGCGCGTCGCGTCACGCGCCCCGGCTCTGGGGCCACGCCGGTTTCGCCGGGTCGGGACCGCCGGGCATCGTTCGTGACGGTGCCGGTGATATCCGTGATCGCCGCGATGTGGTCCCAGTCAATCCCGTGCCGCATACCAAGGGTAAGTGCCGTGCCAAGCAGGCCCAGACTGCCCCCGGAAAGCACAAGCGCATCACCGGCCATCCCGCGCCGACCCTCTCCCGCCATGCACAACCGGCATTACCCCGGGGGGCTGGCGTGGCCGACTCTTGGCCGGAGTGATAGTAACGGCCCGCGCCTGCCGTCCTCCGTTGTGCAAGCCCGGTGCAAAGCCACGTTGATGCGGGGCCACGAGATTGCGTTGCGGCACGTCCCAGCCCACGTGCGTGGCGGATCGAGGGTGTCACACCCCAAGGGGGAGAACGGCCGTCCACGCGAACCGCACGCGTGCGTCATCGGAGACGCCAGTCCGCCGGATGATCGCCTCCACCTGCCAGTCCCCGGCCATCGTCACCGGGAATGACGCCCCGGGAATGCCAGTCACGGCATCAGCCTTGCACGTCACCTGGACGGTCCCAATGCCGGACACCGGGGGCACGAACGAAAGGATCACCCGTGCCACGGTGTCCGCAGTCGCGCCAGACGTCGTCACCGACCATTGGGTTGCCCCACCCACATCGGTTGCAGGGGAGAGTTGGACCGAAAGATCCGCAGGCATTGACGAGGTGACTGGTCCGCTGTCGGACGAAAGCGGGAATGCGCCGCCGACAACCAGTCCGTAGAAGCCAAGCAACTCGTGACCATCCTCGGCCGACACGGCCACCCACGCAACGGTGTAGAGACCCGGCGCGACGGGCGGAACGGTCAGCACGATGCGCGTGCGGTCGGCCGCATCAAACCCACCAGACACGCCATCGACCGGAAACCCGCGCACGTCAAGCAGGCGCGCGCCGGACCCACGGTCAAGCGCACCGGAGAACGCCAGCACCAACTGTTCCGGCAACGTCTCGACCGCACCGGCAGGTGGATCGGCCTTTTCGAGGTTCGCGTGCGCCAACGCCACCCCGGCCGACGCCAGAAATGCACTGGTCGACAGGCCCGCCACTCCGGCCAATGTCAGGATGCGACCAGTTGAGCGTCGTGTCCACCTCTTTCGGTCCATCATTCCACAGCCCTCGCACAATCCGGTGACACCAACGTCGTGAGTGGCCCTCGCTACTTCAAGGATGCCACCCGGGAACAGCCCAGACGGTTCCAGATTCGGATGCGGTGACTTCCGCCACGCCAAAAGCCCCGGATGCACGAACCACAATGTCCGTGTACCCGGGGCCCAGGAAGCCTCAGACCCTAGTGGCTATGCGATGCGTCCGCACCATGGTCGCCGCCCATCTCGCCAAGCCAGGCATAGACCTTCTTGGAAAGATCGTGGGCGCCATCATGCACCGCCTTCGCCGGGTCAGCCGCCCCCGATGCATTGCCCGCCGCAATCGCGGTCCTCAGTGTGATCAAGTTTCCTGCTAACGCGTGGGCGTCTTCTCGCAATGCCGACGGCCACTTCACCGCACCGGTGATCGCGGCGGCCTGGTTCACCTTTCCGATGCTTCCAGACGGGATTTCACCACCGGCGATGGCCGTGTCCAGTGCATGGAAACCGGCACCATCGAGGAATGCGATGGCCGCCACGACCTGCCCAATCGCGGCCGCGTCAGTCAGTTCGGCAGCCGGCATCGGCACATCTGTCAGGGTCACGACTGGTGCGGGGTTCGCATCGGCCGGGGCGTTTGCCCACTCCACCACGCTGCCGTCCGAATACGTCTGGTAGGCCTTGAACGTCAGGGCCCCACCCTTGCCGTTCCTCCCCTGGAACATGAAGACGCCCAGTTCGTCGGAGGCAATCGACCCACCCGACCACGTCACCGAGGTGATACGGCCAGTCGCATCCTTCTCCACTTCGCGCTTCCAACCCGGGGCCGGTGCGAACCTTGAGACGTCGACCCCTTCCGGGAACGCGAGTTTCACCTTGATGGTCGGGATTGCCTTCTCGGTGGGAACGCGCACGGTGTACAGCTCATAGGCGTTCGCCGGGCTCTGGTTCGGCACCACGGTGACATGCGCACTCGAGATCTGCACCCCGATCAGCATCCCCACGGTTGCTGCCACTGTCGTGATCGCCAGCTTTGCGCGATCGATTGTCCCCAGTCGTGTTCTCATCCTGAACTCTCCGGTGCCTGCATCCCCACGTCCATGACGCGGATGACTCTCTTGCACCATCAAGCATCGTCGTTTCCCGATGGTCTGCCAAGGCCCAAACAAGGACTACGTGCCGACCCGCCGGGTCACGAATGGACTATCGAACGGGCAACGCGCTCCCCATCCCGTCGCCACAGCCACGCAGGGGGTAAACCGACTCCCCTCCCCCGTCGCAACCGGGGAGGGGTCGGGGTGGGGGGATTCCTGCAACACGAATCAGGTAAGTCCGGCTAGTGCACCCTACCCGGTGAAACCGAACAGGTGCGCCGGGGTCTCCCACAGGATGGCATGGCGTTGCGCCGCCGTCAGGGGAAGGTCCTTTTCCACATAGGCCAGCGCATCAGCCAACGGCACAAGTCGGCCACTGCCCGGGAAGCCAGTTCCCCACATCATCCGGTCCGCACCAAACGCCCCCACAAGCTTCGTGACGAATGCATGGGTGTCCGGCCACGGGTATCCCTGCTTCGAGGCAATCTGGTAGTCGCCAATCTTGGCGTGCACCCCCGGGGAGTCGGCAAGGCGCAGGATTGGGTCGAACGATGCGTGGGGCGACGCCTCGGTGACATCCGGCTTGCCGATGTGGTCGATGATGACGCGCACACCCGGATGCCGCGCGATCATGCGGGCAAGGGCCTCACCGTGGCGAGGCCACATGTGGAACTGCAGGATTGCCCCGGTTTCGCGGGCAACCTCCCAGAGGGCATCGTTCTCCGGCGCATCGACCCACCACGCGCCACGCTCGTCACGATCGTAGAACAGGGGATGGAACCGCACCCCGGCAAGCCCTCGCACCATCCAGTGACGCAGGTCAGCAGCGTTCGTCGGCGACTCCGGATCCACCAGACCGATCCCGGCGAACCGCCCGGGGTGCGCCTCCAGGCATTCGACGACGTACGTATTGTCCCACCCGAACGCACTGCTTTGCACCAGCACCGAGTGCGCAATGCCGTACCCATCCATGTCACCGATCAGCCACTCCACCGGTGCCGGACCCTTGGGCCATGCAATCTTTGCACCAGCGGCGGGTTGGTGCCCCGGCTTGTCATCAAGTGCCCAGACGTGCACGTGGGTGTCAATGACCCTGGTGCCATCGGGACGGACAGTCGCCCGGTGGTTGCCAGTCAGGGGCGCGGTCAAGTCGGTCATCGTTCTTCTCCTTGCCCCCGATGGGCGGTGAACCACTGGCGCCAGTACGACGGGGGTGCACGCCTGACCCGATGATGGAGTGGGCCAAGCGAAGCACCAATCTACCCGATGCCGCCTCAGACCGATCCGGTATCCATCGCACCCATGAAGTGGCGCCGGCACAGTGAGACGTAGCGGTCATTCCCGCCAATCTCCACCTGTGCCCCGGCGCGTTCGACGGTGCCGTCCGGACCCACACGCACCACCATCGTCGCCTTGCGCCCGCAGTGGCAGACGGTCTTGATCTCGCCAAGCGTGTCCGCCCACGCCAGGAGTTGCGCACTTCCCTCGAAAAGCCTCCCGAGGAAGTCGGTGCGCAAGCCGTAGCACAGGACCGGGATGTTCAGTTGGTCGACAACCCGTGCCAACTGGCGCACGTGGTCGGGCGTGAGGAACTGGGCCTCGTCAATGAAGACACACGCGACCGGTGATGACGCGTGATCATCGCCGATCTCCGTGAAGAGATCGCCACCCGGCACGAAATGGCGGGCCTCGGCACTGATCCCGATCCGCGAAGCTACCAATCCGTCAGCACGGTCGTCCAGTCGCGACGTGTACACAAGGGTCCGCATCCCCCGCTCACCATAGTTATATGAAGCCTGCAGCAATGCGGTGGATTTCCCCGCATTCATCGTCGAATAGTAGAAATACAGTTTGGCCATCGTGCCGTTCCAGTCTCCCCACCCCCGGGAGTCACGCACAGGGGGTAGGGGTGATGTCCTCCCGCAAATGGAGCGAAGCGTATGGATGAACGGTCGTGGGGTGCGTCGAAGCGAGGACGCCGTCCTGATCTAGCCCGCCGTGCGGTCCAGGACCTCCTGTCCGGCCCGCCGGGCATTCTCCAGGGCGTCCTTGACTGGCATCTCGCCCTTCCACAACGGGCCGAGTTCCTTGTTGATTGCCCCGTTGTAGTCCACGATCAGGCCATTGTCGGGCAGGAAGAACGGCGACGCCTCGGTGAACGCCTTCGCAAAGACCTTGAAGGCATCGTCAGCCGCCACCTTGGGATCGGTCCACGTGTCCATCCGCGCACCGGGCGCAAAGCCATAATCGAACCACCCAAGACTGACTTCCTTGGAGACGATGTACTGCACCACCTCAAAGGCATTGTCGGGCGCCTTGCTTGCCGCGTTCTGCGAGGCACTGTCCACGCCGGTGAAGAACCCACGACCCTGCGTGCCTTTCGGCCCCATCACGACCTTCCACCGCACACCCTGCGCCTGCTTGCGGAGACCGTTGATCACGCCGAAGTTCGTCCACATCGCAGCCACCTGCCCGCTGATGAAGTTCGCCTGGTCCGCACCCTGCAAGACGCCCGGAGCCGGCGAGACCCGGTCGCGCGTGATCAGGTTGGCCAGGATCTCGACACCTGCAAGGGCTTCGGGCGCAGCAATGATCGCCTTCTTGCCATCCTTGTCGATGATGTTCCCGCCAAAGGCGCGGGCCGCCACCGTCAGGTGCTGAATGAGGGTGGCCGGGAACAGGGCCCACTGGCCTTCACCGCGCCGCGCCTGCACCTTGCGGAGCGTCTCCTGCATCTGGCCGAAGGTCCAGTTGGCCTCATCCGGTTCCTCGACACCTGCCTGCGCCCAGATGTCCTGATTGATGAAGAGGCCGCAGAAGCCCGGGTGCGCGATGTGCGGAAGACCGAATTGCTTGCCCCGGAACCGCAGGGTTTCGGTGGCCGCAGGGTAGAAGACCGAGAGGTCTGCCTTGTCGCGGGCGACTGCCGGGCCGAGGTCAGCAAGGAACCCGCGTGCCGCCATCTGGGAGAAGTTGCTGGTCGCCACCAGGCGCATCACGTCGCCGAGTGAGCCAGCCGCGCCGAGCGTGACCGCCGCCGGGACATTGTTCTGGTCCGGAGGCCACGCCTCGAAGGTGACCTTGGTCTTCCCGCCCCGGGCGTTGAACTTCTCCACGATCTTGGGCCAGTACTCGCCCTCGGCCCCGGCCGTCGACCCGTGCAACCGGATCTCCGCCACGGTCGCCGCCTTGGTGGGCACGGGTGTCGCCGCGGGTGCGGTCGTGGGAGCCACCGCGGGTGCAGTCGTCGGGGCGGCCTTCGCTGCTGCCGTCGGCGCCACCGGGGCGGCCGGAGGTGCATCCCCCCCGCAGGCGGCCAGCAGGGCGGAACCCGCTACGCCGATGCCACCCAAGGCCAGTCTTCCGAACCACGCGCGCCTGGTCGTGCCCGGCCTCGCCCCTTGATCGAATGGCTTCGCTACCCGTCCGTCCATCGTCGCACCCTCCCGTTGTCGCCGGTACGGTACGTCTGTACGGCGAGTACGTCAACCCCGAACCCCTCTCCCGCGCAGCAGGCTTGGCCCGGCAAGTGTCACGATGCACCGTCAGCCCCCCTGGGAGCGCCGGCGCCCTCGCCGGCAGGGCTTCTCACGACGTGCCCGCGTGAGATTTCCCGAACATCAGCCTCATTCGGCCCGCAGTTGCCGGCAAGTGGCACGATGCACCGTCAGGCCAGACGAGGGCTGCGGGGTGACGTAGGTGGACGGGAGAGTGGTGATTCCCACTGGGTGAATGGTGAGGATGGCGGGTATGGAGAGATTGGCCGGCGGGGACGCCGGCGCTCCGAGGATGAGATCAGCGGACTCCCGCCTGCGGTCCCGGCATGGAATCCGTCAATCCACGCTTACGATGCCGGGGTGGGGCCTGACTTCTCGGTAGGGTGGGCACAACTCCCCATGGGAGTGCTTACGCCCACCCCGGATTCACGGCCCGACGAACCTACCTGGCCGCACCGGCCTTCGTGGCTTCCGGAACCTCGACCAACTTGCCGGTCGCCACGTCGTAGATGAACCCGTAGATCGGGATGTAGCCAGGGACCAGCGCGTGGTTCCGGATGCGCGTCACGTCCTCGGCCACACTGTGGGCATTGTCCGAGAACGTCAGCCACTCAATGCTCGCGCCCTCATTTGAACCCGGGTATGTGCCGTGGTCGTGCCATCCACTGGCATCAATGCTGGCGGTGTCCAGACTGCTCTTTAGCAGTCCGGAGATGATGTCGTTGGTGAACAACTCCATGCCGCAGTTGGTGTGATGGATGACGAAGAACTCCTGGGTCCCGAGCAACTTGTGCGAGATCACCAGTGAACGGATGGCGTCGTCGCTCGCACGGCCACCGGCATTCCGGATGACGTGCGCATCTCCCTCGGACAAGCCGGCGTACTTGGCCGGGTCCAGACGCGCGTCCATGCAGGTCAGGATGGCGAAGTGGCGTGCCGGAGGCAGGGGCAGATGGCCCTTGTCGAAGCTGGATACGTAGGCGTCATTCGCATGAATGACTTCGGACAGGATCGCGCTCATTCAGTTGGCTCCTCGGGCACGGTCATCGTCGCTGCCCTAGGCGTATTTGTAAAGTATCTCAAGTAGATTTGTCAAGTATTTTTTACGGGACACAGCGGCGTAGTCAATACCGACCAGGAAACCAACGCTGCCTTGGCACCTGCCTTGGGCATGGTCGCGGACACCACAATCGATGATGGACGCCGCTGCTCATCGGAGACGGGCACTCCGGGGACGCCTCCGCACCTCAATCAATCCGGATCAGGCCTGCCCGACATCGCCCTCGACGTCAAGCCAGTGCATCGCGGTCGTAATCAGCCACCGGTGCTGTTCCGGCGGATTGGCCACGCGTGCCCACTGGCGCAGAAGTGCCTCGCCTGACCGTCGTCCCGCAATTTCCTCGGTGATGGCATCGGGGTCCCAGCCATCCCGCACTCGCGCTTGGAGGTCGGCAAGGATCCTCCGGCACGCCGGATCAGCCGCCCGGTCGTGCAGTTCAGCAGGGTCGTCATGGATATTGAACAGCTGGGGGCGGTGGTGGTGGTGGACGATCAGCTTCCACGGCCCGGAACGGATCATGCGCTGGTACCAGCCCTCCTCCACACAGAACTCCGAGAATGCCACGTCCTCCCATGCATCAGCCTCGGGACGGGGCATTGATGGAGCGGGGACAGAGGCACTATCGGCACCGACGATGCCAAGCAGACTCCGCCCCGGCGATACGGGAAGCGCGGGTGCACCGGCCGCATCAATGATGGTTGCCGTGACATCCAGTGCGCTGACGACCCGTGGGCATCGACCCCCTCCTGGGATCACACCCGGCCAACTCATGATCAGTGGCACTCGTACCGACGCTTCATGGAAGGTCTGCTTCCACCACAGACCGTGTTCACCCGCCTGTTCGCCATGATCTGTTGTGTAGACCACAAGCGTGTTCTCAGCCAGGCCACTCTCCTCAAGGGCCCGCATCACCTGCCCGATCATCGCGTCCATGCGGTCGACCAGTGCCCAGTACGCGGTCCGCGCACGGTCAACCTCCGCAGGCGTGACCGCCTCGATTCCTGTTCGGGCACGCCACCACGCAAGATACGGATGGTCGGTCTCGGGAACGGCGGGAGTGGATGGCCCGGGAACACGTCCGCGATAGCGCTCATACTCTTCCCGGCGCGCCACAAAGGGCTGGTGAGGCAGCATGTAGCCAACCGTCAGCAGGAAAGGTGACGCTTTGCTACCCGGCGGGCAGGCACGCCTGGCAATCCCCGCTCGGGCCAGCCAATCGACGGCTGCTGCCGTGACCTCCTCATCGTGCACCTGGTATCCGCCCTGTCCCGGTCCGGAGTTGGAAAGGCTGACCCGGGACGGACCGGCCGTGCCAACAAGCAACCCTCGCGTAGGAGATGGGGCACCCTCGAAGTTCGGCGAGTGATCACCGACATGCCGTTCCTGGTATCCACGCAATTGGTCCGGCCCAAGCGAATGCATCCTCCCCACGATGCAGGTTCGGTAACCGGCCGCTCCGAGGGAATGCGCAAAGGTCGGGATGCCCGAGTCCAGGATGTGCGAGTTGTTCCAGCACCGGTTCTGTACCGGATACCGGCCGGTGAGCATAGATGCCCGGGACGGCACGCATATTGGCGATGGACAGTACGCTGCATCGAAGACCACACCGGATAACGCCAGACGGTCGAGGTGAGGCGTAGCCACAACCTGATCGCCGTAGCATCCGGCGACCAGTGGCGAATGCTGATCCGAAAGGATGTGGAGGATGTTCGGCCTCCCTCGCTGCGTTTCGTCCGCAAACATGGATGCCTTCATTGAACCCACACTCCCTACCACGCCGATTCCGGACGCCACGGTGTGATCCACGACGGATCAATCTCATACCCAAACCCCGGTGCATCACTCGGTATCACGTACCCATCCTTGGGAACCGGCACGCCGGGAATGCGTGGAGTCTCGTCAAGGGGAACACCGACTGGCGATGAACAGTGGTATTCAGCCATTGGCACTTCTGGAAACGCGTATGAGAAATGCTGTCCCTCAGCCACGTTCGCGCCGGTGTGCAGGATGGTCTTGATACCGGCCGCCTCGGCCAGGTGGTAGATCCGCACCGCCTCGGTCAAGCCACCGCACCAGTGCAGATCTGGTTGGACCACCGAGACGCATCGACGTTCAATCAACGGCCGGAACGCCCATCTCGTGTGGTGATCCTCCCCCGTCGCGATCGGGATCCACGTCACCGCCCGTGCAATCTGCGCATACCCTTCAAGATCGTCCGGAGGAAGCGGTTCCTCAAGCCATCGCAGTTCGTACGGACGCAACCGTTCCGCCAGGCGGATGGTGAACTCCACGTCGAACGGCATGACCGGGTTGTACATGAGTTCCACACCCCGCCCAACGGTCTCCCGCGCCCGGGCAATCTTCTCCTCGACGATGTTGATGCCCTCAATGCCCTGTTCGTAGTGCACCGGATTACTGATCTTGAAGGCGCGGAATCCGAGTTCCTGGAACCAGTCCAGATCGTCACCCGTCACGTAGCACGGAATACGGTCGCGCGACGGGCCTCCAAGCAACCGCCAGACGGGTTGCCCGAGGAGTTTCCCCTTGAGATCCCACAGGGCAAGATCGATCCCGCTCATGGCCACCGCATTCAGACCCTGGGCGCCATGACGTAGCGACGACCGCCACATGAGATCGTTGAGGAATTCCGTGGCGAAACAGTCGCGACCCTCAAGCAGGGGCGCGAAGTGGTGCCGCACGAGTGACGCCACCGGCAACCCGACGCCAACGCGTCCGATCCCCCATGTGCCATCCTCGGCAATTGCCTGTACCCAAACCGTGCCACCTCCGACGGACGTACCGACACCCGGTGACCGTGCCGGCGTGTTCACGAACTCCGGATACTTGCTCATTGGCAAGCCCCGTACCGTCGTGTCATTCCAACTCGGCCGACGGGCCGGGGTACGGGATGCCACCCGGGGCAGCGCCACATCGACCACCCGGACTTCCTTGAGCTTCATGGGTCTCCCATCGGGGTAACCGTCACCTACAGTCCCATCGGCGCAAAACGGTCGATCATGGCCTGCGTGTGATCTCTCCACGCGTCGATGATTTGGTCGTAGTACGGTTCGGCATCGCTGTCGGTGATCCCGCCAGTCGCCTCCAGATGGGACACGATCCGCCCGAACCCGCGTGCCACCGGAACCGTGTAGCGGTACCCGAGATCCTCACGCGCCGCCGACACGTCAAAGATGTTCGGGTACTGGAAGTTCACCTCGCAGACGCCTGACCGACCCGGCGCAAGGCGCGCA
>Ga0209401_1001669_pt1 | contig 14642 bp, 13 predicted proteins | sample M_140807_MF_Meta_FD_187318 | JGI IMG/M metagenome (GOLD analysis project Ga0209401, IMG submission 187318) | Freshwater microbial communities from Lake Montjoie, Canada to study carbon cycling - M_140807_MF_MetaG (SPAdes) (version 2) | ecosystem: Environmental > Aquatic > Freshwater > Lake...
TAGGAAGGGCAGGAGTTCGGCATAGACGATCGCCAAATCAAAACGATCGGCCTGGCGCAGGGTCTGGAGACGGCGTCCATAGGCGGCGAGCAGGCCCCTCAGGGAGGGGCGGCGACCGCTGAAGCTTCGTTGCAGGTAGGAGTTATCGAGCAGCGACTGAATCTGCAGATCGATGCCAGCGGCGGCCAGACCTGGCTGGAACTGCGACAGCCGCACGCGATGGCTGGCGGCCTGGGGGCCGTAAAGGGAGAGACCGAGGACACGGATAACTATGCAACCGTCAACCTTTTTCAAGATAGAAGAGAAAGCAAAAGGGTCTATATTTTTTGTAGATAAACTGTAAGCTGCATGCCGGTTCCAGTGACTCCCATAAAACGGCTGATTAATGGCTTCATGAAAGCGGGAAAATAGTAAACAGTACAAGGGTCGACTCGTGACTCCATGAGACGAAAACCCATTGATTCCTTGTTCACCACGAAAGATTTACGTGAAAATGAATACAAATGGAAAGGCGAATGCATCGGGGATAGATATGCAGATAATTGTGAGCCTGTTAACTTAAGGTAACCTTGGTAAATGGTTTCTATTAGCCAGCGTGAACTCGGAACCTCTATATGGACTATGCCTCCGGGCTTGCACCAGGCAAGAGCTTTCTCAAGGCAAACTCGAGGGTGATACAGATGCTCAAAGACTGCTCCGAATGATACAAAGTCGAACTCGGATTCTGGCAAAACAGCGCCTTCAATCGATGAGTTGATGATTCTTGACTCATCCAATCCAGTGAACTCACGCGCTCTTGCGCAGAAAGAGGAAGAAGGCTCAATGCCCCAAGCCTCGATGTTCGCTAGAACGAGTGATCGAAGAGCTTTCCCTATACCGCAGCCAATATCCAAGGCTTTTGCTGGTCTCGCATGAGAAACATCTTTCTTGGCAAGTCTAAAATAATCTTTTATTTGCCTTTCAAAATAACTTGAGTCCCAGGAAAAGTAATCTTGTGACCAGTAGTCCTCAGGGGGGACGTGATAATGGTCGGAGATCGACGAAGGAATGGGAAGCGGATCTGCGTAGATTAACCCGCAGCTAATGCACCTTTTAATTGTTACCGAAATACCCGTAAGCCCTATCCTCGAGAAGCCTTGGCGACAATTCAGCCTTTGACCGAGAACAGAATTCTTAGAGTCGGGAAAACCACACATTTCGCAGTGTGTAACAGCTTCAAATGAATATCTCTTTAGAGGGGCTTGCATTTACTTTGACCTTTTGAGATTAATACGTGGAGAGCGAAAGATTCGTGTGCGTGGGTTGCCGATAAGATCAGGACAATTGTGAATACCTTGCCGAGAAGAGTGCGGATCAGTTTTTACCAATAAATGAGCCTGAATTTCTGAATCTAATGAAGGATTGAAGCATAGAGCTGGCGATAGGCGGCGGTGCCGGATTCGAGAGAAAACAACTCTTCTGCGGTGCGCCGGCAACGGCTGGCGAGCTCAGGATCTGGCAACAGGGCCAAAAGCTCAACCACACAGGCGTCCATCTCTGAAGTAGTGGAGCCGCTCGCCAACACACCCACGCGGTGCCTGCGGATCACCTGCTCCACATCGCCGACGCCGGGGTTGGCAACGATGGGGCGCCCGCAGCCGAGCACTTCAGCCATGCGGGTGGGACTGCTGCCCAACTTGCTGAGCCCTCCGGTGAAAAACATCACCGATGCGGTGTGTCGTTCCACGATGGAAGGCATCCCAGCAGGAATGGCCGATTGGATTCGCAGACGATGGGCCCAGGCGGGGGCTGGCTGCAACGCGGCCAGGATCGCCTCTGGAGCATCCCGGCTGATCAGTTCAAATTGAGCGGTGGGATCGGCACGGTCGACTGCATCGAAAAACGCCCGCAGCCAATCGATCAGGAACCAGCCGCTCAGCACAGTGCCGATGCAGCCGATCACCAGGGGGGCGGCAGGAGCCGGGTCAGCAGGCTGAAAGCGCCGCAGATCCGCGCAGGTGGGAATCACGGAAATCCGCTGACCGGAAAGCTCGCGGGGATAGCGTTCGTGTAGGTAGCTCACTGCCGCTTGCGTGAGCGACACCACTGCACTGGCCTCCTGCAGGCAACGCCGCTCCAACCCGAGCAAAGCGCGATGCAGCAGGGATCCACGCTGCAGATGGCCGGCGGTGATCAACTCCTCGGGCCAGAGGGCCCGCATGTCGAAGATGAAGGGAACGCCGGTGAGGCGATGTAACAGAAGGGCGATTGCGGCCGGGACGTAGGAGCGGGCATGCACCAGCTGGGGCCTAGGCCGGCGACGCCATTGACAGAGGGCCACAAGCGCCAGCTGGGGGATCGCTAAGGCGGGTGCCAAAGGACGTGGCTTCATGCGGAAGCGGAGCGGGATCCAACGCAGGGCCAGCTCCGTGCACTGCACGCGAGCCCGGTGCAGAAAAGAGGAATCAGCAACGTCTGAAGGCTTTTCAAAGCTGATCAGAGTGATCTCGTAATTACGGCTCAATCCGCAAAGATAAGGAAAGATCTGGCTTTGGCCTAGGGGCTCAAGCATGCCATTGCGGGTGAGATAGAGAACCTGCTTCATCCCCACTCCACCAACCAGGCCTGCCACATCAGCACGGTCCACAACCGACTTGTGTGATCAAAGCGCCCACTGAGGTGCTGGCGCCAAAGAGTTTGGATTGGTTCGGGACGCAAATAACCCTGCCGCTGCATAAGGCCAGGTTCCAGCAGATCTTCTGCCCATTCCCGGAGTGGTCCTCGCAGCCACTGGCCGATAGGAATAGCAAAGCCAGCCTTAGGTCGCTCGATCAGCGACAGCGGGACGTACTTGTAAAGGATCTGGCGCAGAGCCCACTTGCTAATGCAGCCACCACGGCTCGGATGAATCTTCATGGCCATAGGCAGCCGCCAAGCAACTTCAGCCACGCGGTGGTCAAGAAAGGGGGCGCGAGTCTCAAGGCTCACGGCCATGGCAGCTCGATCCACTTTAGTTAAGATGTCGTTAGGAAGGTAGTTGAGCGTGTCGGTCGCCATCATCCGAGCAACAGGATCATCGCTTAGGCCGCCAGGGAGGGGCCAATCAAGCGGGGAGCTTGGCTCCTGGATTGACGATCCATCAGAAGAAGGCTGAAGCAAGGCTGCCGGGTCAGACCACTCGCTCACCAGAGAGCGATACAGATCATCGGGACAGCGTACGTGCCTTAGACGGGCGGCCATTTTGTGGGCCTTTTGGCCTAGCTGATGAACAGGGAGGGCACTGCCTAAGGTATCCCAGCCGGCAGGCGGCAGGCTGCGAATTGCAAGACTCAAGCTGATCCGCAGAGGCCAGGGCAGCCAAGCCAGTCGGTTCCAAATACGAGGCCCCCAGAAGTAGCGGTTGTACCCCCCAAAGAGCTCGTCGCCGCCGTCGCCAGATAGGGCCACCGTGAGACCGCTACGGCGTGCTTCTCGGCACACAAGGTGGGTAGGCAACTGAGAGGAATCTGCGAAAGGTTCCGAATACATCTGTGGCAGCTGGGGGATCAGTGCGAGAGCTTCGGCAGTTGTAAGAACAGCTTCAGTATGTTCGGTGCCCAAATGTGCTGCAACGGCTCGGGCATAGGGAGCCTCATTGAAGCAAGATTGTTCAAAGCCAATGGTAAAGGTACGTACGGGCCTGTTCCTCTTGGCCTGTAATAGTGCAGTTATCAAGGAAGAATCTATCCCACCTGACAGGAAAGAGCCCAAAGGAACATCAGAAAGGCTCTGTTGCTGCACCGCAATTATCAGCGCAGCTTCTAGCGTCTTCAGTGCCTCCACTGGATCGCCAAAAGGCTCGGTTAAACCTTGAGCAACCATTGACCTGAAACACCACCAAGGCTGGCTCTGGTGCTGGGAAAGTATACTTGAAGATTTAAATGTGAGTAAATGGCCTGGCAACAGCTGATAGATTCCAGAATAAATGCAAGTTGGAGCAGGAATAGCACCAAATCTCAAAAGTTGAACTAGCGCCGGTCGATTAATTTCATTGTTAAAACCTGGCCATGCGCATACTGCAGCCAACTCCGATGCGAAGACCAAAGCTCTATTGCTTTTGGATCCGGTATGGCCCCAATAGAGTGGCTTTTCGCCGAAGCGATCACGAGCCAGTTGCAACGTATGGTTCCGATCATCCCAAAGTGCTAACGCAAACATACCCACACAGCGAGTTAGTGTATCCTCAAGACCCCAGGCTTCAATAGCTGCCAAAAGAGTTTCTGTATCAGAATGGCCCCGCCAAGGCGCACGCAATAATCCCTCGCGCTCTAAATCCCGACGTATGCAAAGATAATTGTAAATTTCTCCATTAAAGCATATGGTGTATCTTTTACTAAAGCTTTGCATCGGCTGGTGGCCAGCGGGGCTTAGATCTAGAATGGAAAGACGACGATGCCCGAAAGCAATGTTAGGCCCATGGCCCTGCCAAAACCCGAAATCATCAGGTCCACGCCTCTCAAGCTGGAGGGCCATATGCTTTAGGTTGGCCAAAACCTCATTCGAGGGCATTTGGGGCGCAACAATTCCAACGATCCCACACATTCCAGATATCCCCTCAACGAGTGCGACGAAGGAACAGGCTTAGACGATTAAAAAAGCCCGTAGATAATTTAGTTCCAATAAACAAACTCATTAGCATCCGCAACCACTCCTTGGCGAAAAGTTTCGGTGAGAAAAACAAAAACAGCTGTATGCTTAGAAATTGACCCATCGAAGCAAGCGTTGAACCTTGATAAAGGAGAAGCAAATACAAGCACAGTTTACTCTTGCTACGAGCAATCCACTGCAAACGTAAATCTAGAGCACGATCCTTTGAGATCCATTCAATTGCCTCAGTAGTGTTAAGTGCTTTTTCAAGATTAGAAATCAGTTTAGGAACACTTGATCCTCCACCACTGTAGTTAGCACCATGTATTCTATAGCTCATCAGAGTTTTATCAACATAAGCACAATGAGCATCTTGCAAAGAAGAAATCCAATATGCCAAAGGCCAATCTTGATATGTTTTGCGTGCACAGGGAAGTGATTCAGCCCAATCACAGAAATCGAGTATTCTTCCATTTACCTTATGTACGCCAAAGGCACTGCCAAGCCAAACGTAATCTTCTTGCGCTAGAATTCCATATTGCACACGTTTGTTGGGATCAGGATCTATGGAAAGAACTTCCGCTGAACGAGACTTATTGGAAATTAGATCCCCAGAAGAGCTGATGAAGTTTACGTCATGTGTAACAAGACATAAGTTCTTGTCACTCTCAAACTTCTCCATGCAGAAATTGATTTTAGATGAATGCCAAAGATCATCTCCATCTAAGAAAAAAATAACATCCCCCGTACAACGCCTAAGTCCTAAAATGGTGGCCAGCAAAACTCCTGAATTGGATTCCGTATGGACTATAGTTACTTCCTCAAAATCGCTCAAAATTTTGACGCAATCGTCGGTTGACGAATCGTCAACAACAATAACCTCAAGAGAATAAGAGCATTGCTGGCCAAGGACAGATTTAACTGCACTAGCAATATATTTTTCAAGATTGTAACATGTAATAAGAACACTTACGCTCAGCATAAGATTATGCTTTCCTTGAGAGGTTGGAAGCAAATAATAATAATTTGCTCGCATGTTGCTTGGGATCAAACAAATGAGTTATTTCAGGTAATCGTGATTTTACCGAGAGGATATGATCCTGAAGCGAATCGCGTGACAGGGCACGCACGATTGACGAACAACTTCCATCTCCAAGTGAAATATAATTATAATTTGGCTTAAGATATAAAGGGATATCTGTTGAATCAGAAATGGCGATAGGGGTTCCAAGAGCTATTGCTTGAACCAAACGGGTAGGAAAAGAAAATCTGTTATTGATGTACATGATGGGCCTTGGAATAACAACTAAGTCACATGCCGTGATAACATCTAGATAATCATCGCCAGACAACCAGCCTTTATGGTCGATCTGATCAATTGTAAAGTTATTATAACTATTTCCGTAAAGAGCCAATAAATTATCTTTCGAAAAGGAACCAGAAGTTGTCAACTTAAATCTTCCAGGGTTATCTAGTTCAAGAAGATGCATTGCATGAAGAATGGCCTCAATCCCATCCTCTTTTTTAAGTGTGCCCGAATAAAAGAGGCGCAAAAAGCTTTTTCCGCTACGTTTTGGATATTCACGAGTATCACTTAAACCAACAGGATTAGCAGGAAGCAAGGCCGGAATCAAACAATATGGAACTTTAAGAATATCACACTTTGAAGCGATAGCGGAAGAAATTGCAGCAACACCAGAATAGTTTCGTATCAAAAATCTTTGATTAATCCATTCAATTAAAAGAGACTTTAGATTCCAACTCTTTAGAAGATCATCAAGAGAATGCCACTCGCCTACGTCAAGAATAACTGGACTTGATCGACAAAGACGAAGAAGTGCCGAGAAGAAATGCTGCAACGGATTGGAAGAAGAAACATATAACATTATAGAAGAATTAAGCCTTTCAAATGTAAAGCAAAAAGCTCTCAATGCATAAGCAATAGACGATTTTCTGCCGATTCTAATTATACTTAATGATCCATCGGATAATCCATAAGGAAACTCAGATTGAAGCACGTTTTTCTCATAGTTTTGATGTTTAGGAATGATAAGCAGCACATGACAGTTGTTAGATGTAAGACCAGCAATTAACGAATTGATCCGTGAAGCTTGAGCAGTTTCACAACAAACTTCGTGGTCACAAAGAATAATTACATGTCTTGCTAAAGCGAAGCTCTCTCTTAATGATATCCATCTATCCAAATAAGACATGATGATAATGTTATTTTAGGCTAGTTAATTGCATATTGCTGTCGCAGTTCTTGTATATGGCATTATAGTAAGTTCCAACCCTTGGAGAAAAGGATACGCGCTGAAGGTAATCAAGTTTAAAGTTATTTTGATTCATAAAAGCTGACATCTGAGATAAAACTGGACAGTTCTTATAAGCCTGAAAATCAGAGACCTCAACTTGAATATAAATCATTTTTTTCATTGTGTTAGATGCACCTTGGAGAACACGAAGTTCAGCACCTTGAACATCTAAAATAAGAGAATTATATTGAGAAAGAATGATTCTTTCATGATCTATAATATCATCAAGGGTACGGCTCTCAAGATAATTAGAAGCAACATAGACGACATCTGGATACATAACTTTATGATCATGCAACTGCAGAAGCGAGGATGATTCACCAGAATTGCTTGCTATGTTAAACAAAACATTGGAATTGTTGGCAAAGTCTACAAGGTAGTTAAGTGCCCTTTGTCTAGGTAGATGTATAAGGTTTTTTGAAAGCTCCGAAAAAACAATTGGGTCTGCCTCAATCCACAAGACATTCAGATCACACTGAGAATAATGGGTTCGCTCTTGGCCTGTACTAGCACCAATGTGTATGACACCATTTACATTACGAAGAAATGCATCAGGCTTACCATGAAAAATTCTGTATAGACGGAAGTTGATCTTATAAGCCAAGATCCTTATCTTTTCGCTCCAATATCTTGCCATTCTCAAAGAAATCTTCATTACCATGGTTGCTGGGAAAAAAGAAAGCATTAATAACCTAAAAAAAGAAGCAGAGATATCTTGGAATGATTAAAATTTAGATCTCAATGCATGAACTTGCACATAATTTTAAACCACCTTAAGGCTAAGAAGTCTACGCTTCGCAGAGCCCAAAGCACGAACCCAAAATGGTGAAACCATGAAAGCACTTATCATTTCGCATTCATGCTCGTATATCGGTTGAAATGTGATTGGTGATTCAATAGGAAGCTGCATAGGTCTCATTTGGGATAGGATAGAATTTTTGTCTTTAGTATGTGATGCAAAGTTGTCATACCCCTTATTAATTGAAAGTGAATGCTTTGGAGTGCATACTAATTGGCCTTGTAACCAGTGAGTTGCCATCCACCTGTAATCCCAACATTCACTTGGATCCAGCAAAAGCCGAGATATCTCACCATGCCATCGCTTGCTAAATTGAGGAGTATTACACAAATTAAGAAGCAATTTATTACTGTCTATGTTATGCCAAGCCGCCTCAAATGTATTAAAATTACTCCATGCACGTTTCCATGTAGCCCAGCCCCAATAAACATAGGGGAATCTGCTAAAGAAATAGCTTGATGAATGAGGAATTTGCGTGTGAAGCAAGTTAGATGCCGTGATAGAACCAATTCTATCATCTGTCTTGAACTTGTCAAGAAGAAAAGATGCAAGTTGATAAAATGAAGGATCAACAACTACATCATCCTCTAAAATTATGCCAAAGTCTTCAGTTTCAAAAAACCAATTAATGCCTTTTGGAACTGCTACTCCTGTACCACAATTTGTACTTAGATATTGCTCGTAAATGGTACATTTCCAATCAATCTCTTTCTTGACAACTCGAGCAACAGCTTCAATCTCCTGAAGGTCGGATGGGTATGATAATCTAGGCCCATCGAAGCTTAAATATACTTTTTTTGGTTGTATTATTCTAAGCGAACTTATAATTTCATGCATTACTGATATTCGACGCCAGGCAAGAATTAGAATTGGAACGTCGTTTGCCTGCATGATTAAAAGAATTTTTTGAATAGAAACATTGGAGCTGATGACATACAATCAGAGAAGTGTGACAATACGGGCTTTACCATTAAGAACTTATTTGTTCGTGCATCGGAATCTGCCATTGCCAGCGATGTTCAAAATCATTCCTTGATGGATTATTTGGTCTATCATGAATGTTTGGTATATTAGCCGGTGTTGCACATTGAGTCTTACGGCGATCCTTTCGATGCCAAGTTAATTCAATGACTGGAGGAATCATAATACCATGGCATTCTACAAGTGAAACTTGATTATTAGCATGAAAATGCACAAGGTCAAAATACGATGATAACCTATCTATTAGAGGCATAAAAAACATACCCATGAAAACTGAGCTTGGTAAAAGCTCAAGATAATGTAATTCCATAACAATAATTCTGAATCTCAAGATAGTGCTCAAATCACATGCCAATAATGTAGCGTACTCATCACCTTCAATATCAATTTGAAGCAAAAGGTCTTGATCTTGATGGAGAATTGAGCTATTTACCCAATTCTCTAGAGTAAGAGATTTTCTTGATCTAAAGGGAGCCAACTTTTTTTGGATGAATGAGATATAGTTGGGTAGAAGTTTTGACGAAGGAGGTTTTACTGGATCGCAAACAAAGCTTTGTATATTGAATAGATCAAATAAAGCATCCTCAAAGGAATGCGTATGCGCAAGACCAGGAGAAAAGCAAGCAGCTATTCCATTAAGATCATCTGGAATAAGGTATCCTCCATCATTATCACCTCCCATCCGCATAAGTTGCGTACCATAGAAATATGGGATCAATCTGGAAAGTGCCGACTCAAATGTTTCCTTTTGAACAATATAATCAGATTGAAGTTTGGAATAAATTATTGGAGCATCAAAAACTTTAAGTTTATTCCTAAAAGATGAATACACTTGCTTTCTTAATAAATATAGAAACTCTCGCAGATTTTTTAACATTTTATTGAAATCAAAAAAGACATAACTAGAAAAGCTTAGGGCATCTAACTTGTTAGTACACAAAACTACTTCCTTTACTAAAGAATCTTTGTTAATAAAATGATACAATGTTGTAGTGTAGAAATATAAACAAAAACTATAAAATACGTTTTACCACAGCCTTAAGGCGCTGGAAGCGCGGAGAAGCAAGCGAACTCCGATCAAATGGGTGACCAAAAACCTTACCGTATTCACGAATCCAGTGCTCTGCAAATGGGGAGGAATTAAAAGTATTCCAAGGCTTACTGCTGCCGTTAAAGTGAATTAAAATAGCAGAATTACTAATCTCTTCAAAAGAAACAACATGCAATACAGGAACAGTAATGTTGAACCATATTGGAAGCCTTTCCCAACGATCCCGTAATGTTATGTTTAGCACATCTTGATCCCACCACTTTATATTTGATTGCTGAGTGGCCATCACCTCAACAAATTCATCGGAAAGTCGACGATTCCTCCACTCATGCACAGGAATTACCAGGACACCGGCTTGGAAATAAGAACCACCTAAGCTTCCCCATAAACGAAGAGCGTTGCCAGGTGTGCAATGGTCGACAGCCCCCAAAATACCTTGGACAGGCGCATCAAACAGCTGAGCAATGCTGCGGAGAGCTAGCATATCCGAATCGAGATAAACAGCCTGATCGATTTCTGGAGGTAAAATCTCGGCAATAAAAAGCCTGAAAAAAGTTGCTGATGAGACGTGATCTCCAGCACGAATAGGCAAATTTTGGGGAATCAAGTGGCTTGCATCAAGAAAAGTGGCATCCCGACCGAATTTGTATAGAAATACTTGGAGCACCTTTATTGAACTTGAACTGAGCGTTTCAGTGTGCAGAACAAAAACTTTAGTGTCCGCAGGAATGCTGGATGTGCTTTCTAGTGAATGGAAGAATACTTGAAAAGGTTTAACATATAGATCGTCAATGCAAAATACAATGGCGCACTTCATTGCGAAGACCTCTTTCTTAAGACTACAATATTTGAAAGGTAGATCGCATCGCCATCGGATGTGAGATGATCATAATAATGATGGAGAAAACGATATATTATTGATTGAATTCCGACAAGTGCTTTACCTAGAATCTTATCAATGAAACTTTTTCTTTCTACAAATCTTATCCTTGTAGCCCCAAGTGCTGTTCCAATTACATCGACACAACTTCCAATTTTTTTTATTGAAATAACTTCAAACCCGGCTTCTGTAGACACTTTTTTAAACTGGTGAATGGTTGGCCTACAGTAATCGTGAGGCTCTTCATGGAGAGGATAGAAGAAAGGCGCAGTAAGGAGAACATATCCACCAGGAGCTGTACAAGAATAAATATTATGAAAAGCAACATACCAATCACTCACATGCTCAAGAACCTCTGTAGCCAGAACAAGCGAATACTTCTTTGTTACTATAGAGTTAAACATGCTTGCAATGGAATCGAGTTTGCAAATATAGTTAATATTTTTAAATGAGTTTTGTGAAACGTCGAGTGCTTCATAATTAAAGCCATTGCTTACAATGGCATCACGAAATGGTTGGTTTCCGCAACCGCAATCTAACGCTTGAAAGTCACCTTGTCTCATACCACTGTTAAGCAGGGATGCAGAAATGTCTCTTAACAAATATCCAATCTCATGTGCCAACAATGGAACTATGAAGCTTTCTTGAGGTCCTAGAGATATATAGCTAGTTTTCCGCATAGTTGAAAATTTTTCTCTACGGTTTTTGAATAATTCGGCAAGTATAGTCAACGCGATGAAGAAAAGGAGCGCCGGTTTGAAGTGCGAAATATTCGTCTGTGGCCTTTCTTGCTCCCTGCCAATGCCCGTAGTCGTCGATAATTACGAAACCTCCCGGTTCAACGCGGGGGTAAAGATGATGGAGCTCGTGAATAGTACTTGAATACCAGTCTGTATCTAATCGAAGTACACTGATTGAACTAGGGAGTCCTTGACTGGGAATTGTGTCTTCAACTTTTCCCTTGATCAGACGTAGATTATCTTTAGCAAATCCTGTACTTAGCAAATTAAGCTTAACTTCTTCTTCTCCTCCAATTGCCCAAACAAGCGATTTGGCTTTGGTTTTGATGTCATTTTCTAGGATCTCACTTGCAAGATATTTGAAATGAGATATATCTACTCTATCATCAGGGGCAGGCATACCTTGAAAGGTGTCATATAACCAGATTTTTTTATCGCTATTGTATTTTAAAATCTTATTGGCCGCAATCATTGAGCTTCCACCTTTCCAGACACCGCACTCAACAAAGTCGCCGTTAATTCCGTTCTGGAGAATATAGTCAAGTATTCTGCAAAGTGAGACTTGCCTTTCAATAGATGTCATGGTAAAGTTCTTGACACTCTTTAGAATGTACGCCTCCTCCTCTGTGACATCCAAAGGAAAGCCGGCGGTATTTATATCCGATGATCTCTTGGATGCATGAATGAACTCTTTTGCACGATTAATGAGATTGCTAAGCATGATAATCAATTTGATTGTTGAAATTTACCGTAAGTCGGAGGAGTATCAATATGTTTTATCCTCCAATGTGGATTATTTAAAACTATTTCTCCTGGCAGTCTCCTGTTAAAGCCTTGATGAAGGGCGAATGGAATATTTTGATCTACATGAAATGACATAGCATCATCCCAGCTAGCATGTATTTCTGTCGGACAAAAAGAAGACACATACATGCTGATATAGTATTTTCCGGAATTTAGAAGCAATGGGGGAATAATGAGGCTGACTTCAAGATCGCCTCCAATGTGCCCAGCATTAAATGGTTGATTTGAGATGGAGCAGAACACAGTTGATCCGGTTGAATTCTTGATGTGAAAATTGACCAAAGAACCAACCGGTAAGTTTGATTGATAAAAGGAGGCAAACAACGTTACTGGCTCCTGTGAGCTGAAAGTACGCTTCAAGTTCAAGCTTTTATCACGAAAACCAACAAATACATTTAAAGCAATTTGTCTTGCCCTGTCAACATCTAGTTTTGCTGGATTTTGTTCATCTTGACCTTTTTCTGAAGATGAGACATATGCTTGAAGGCAATCTTCGACTGGACTGATTTTGGCCAATGCTCCATTTCGTAGCCAGATGCATTCACCGCAGAGCAACTTAATAGCATCGAGATTATGACTTACAAATAATACCGTTCGTCCATCATGATATGCAGCTTCCTCCATTTTGCCGAGACACTTCTTTTGAAAGTTTGCATCTCCAACGGCAAGCACCTCATCCACAACCAAGATTTCTGGCTCTAGGTTTGCTGCTACAGCGAATGCCAGTCTAACATACATACCACTTGAATAACGCTTTACAGGCGTATCGAGAAACCTTTCTACCTCAGCAAAGCTCACAATCTCATCATACTTAGCGCTGATCTCCCTCCTCGTCATTCCCATGATGGCGCCATTGAGATAAATGTTTTCCCGACCCGTAAGCTCCGGGTGAAATCCCGTGCCCACCTCCAGCAGGCTCGCCACCCGGCCGCGGATCTCCACCCGGCCCGTGGTGGGTTCGGTGATGCGGCTGAGGATCTTCAGCAGGGTGCTCTTTCCCGCCCCGTTGCGGCCGATGATCCCCACCCGCTGACCACGGCGGATCTCGAAGCTAACATCCTTCAGCGCCCAGAACTCCTCTTCACTTTCTGCTTGCTCCAGCGCCGCCTGGCGTTGGGCCTTGCGAAGTTGCCCCGCCAGCGTAAAAGGATTCAGTAGCCTGCCAGTTGCCTTGGCTTGACGGGCCACCACATCGCGCAGGGCCGTGTAGCGCTCGCCTTGCTCGTGATGGATCGTGTACTTCTTGCCGAGCCCCTCTACCCGGATCACTACGTTTGAATCGCTCATCTCAGATCACATCCGCAAACCGCTTTTCCATTCGGCGGAACTGGCGCACACCAGTGATGAGCAGCAGGGCCGTGATCCCCATCGAAAGCCAAAAACCCATAGGGTTAATCAGTGCACCCCTACCAATGATTGCCCAGCGAAAGCCCTCAATCACCCCAACCATCGGATTGAGGGCGTATAAGAGCTGCCATTTCTCGGGAACGATCGAGCTGGAAAACCCCACCGGGCTCACATAGAGGCCAAACTGAACAAGAAAGGGAACCACATAGCGAAAGTCGCGATATTGCACGTTTAGGCTAGCCAGCCATAGGCCAGCACCCATGCTCGCCGCAAATGCCACAGCCATCCAGAACGGCAATGTAAGCAGCCGCCAGGTAGGCCACCACTGAAACCAGAGCATCAACCCCGCCAGGATCACAAAGGAGATCAGAAAATCCACAAAGCTGGTGATTACCGCCGCCGCTGGCACGATCAGCCGCGGGAAATACACCTTCGTGAGCAGGTTCGCATTGGTGATCAAGCTCTCCGAACAGCTGCTCAGGGCCGTGGAGAAAAACTGCCAAGGCAACATCCCAGCAAACACCAAGATCGGATAGGGAGCATCTCCTTGACTAGGCAACTTGGCCAGCTTGCCAAAGATCACGGTGAACACCAGCATCGTGAGCAAGGGTCGAATCAGCGCCCAGGCCACCCCGATGAAGGTTTGCTTGTAGCGCACGGCGATATCCCGCCAGGCCAGTATCCCAAAGAGTTCCCGATAACGCCACAGATCCTTCCAATACTGCTTCTCAATTCGGTTCGGCTCCAGCACTAGCCACTGTTCTGCCGGATCACGGGAGCTTGCGGCACGCAAACTGGTGGCACTGAAGCGAGTAGGGGGCATTAGGGGACGAAACGCGCAAAAAAATGTTGAGAAAAGTGCTCACAATCGAATCGCCCACAAATCCCGGGGTCACCATCCCATTCAGATCCAACACGCCAGGCTGATCTGTGGCTACAGAGGGCTGAGCGGTGGTCACGAGGCTTCAAGCGTTGGTGCCTCAGGTATGAGCTACCAGCCAGGCGGCCAGGTCAGCCGGACCCGTGAAGTCGAGCAGGGCATCGGCAAGGGCTTCCAACTGATCCACTGGTAAGGCCTGGATCTGGGCGGTGGTGGCGCCCGTGAGAGGGCCGCAGCGGC
>Ga0209401_1001674_pt1 | contig 14631 bp, 11 predicted proteins | sample M_140807_MF_Meta_FD_187318 | JGI IMG/M metagenome (GOLD analysis project Ga0209401, IMG submission 187318) | Freshwater microbial communities from Lake Montjoie, Canada to study carbon cycling - M_140807_MF_MetaG (SPAdes) (version 2) | ecosystem: Environmental > Aquatic > Freshwater > Lake...
ATGCGGCGGAGCAATCCGCTCGTGATCCCACGCAACCACCGCGTGGAGGAGGCGCTCGCAGCGGCGCAGGCGGGCGACCTCGTGCCGTTCGAGCGGCTCGTCGCCGCGGTGCGAAGCCCGTTCGCGGCCACGCCCGCCAACGAGCCCTATCGCGGCGGGCCGCCGGCCGGCTGCGGCCCCTACCGCACGTTCTGCGGCACCTGACCGCGCCGGCCCGCACGTCGTCGTCACAGCGCCGCCCGTCGGCGACGTTTTGACTCCGATGGGCCGGGCGGCTACCGTGACGGCCCATCAGGCCGCATTACGCGTTCGCGTTGCGCGCCGCCGAGAATCGCTGCGGTGGTGTTCGTCATCGCAGGCAGTCACAGGGAAGGGAACTTTCGTGAAATCGTTTCTGAAGAGCTGGCGTCGCCTGCGTTCGGTGGTGATCGCCTGTGCGGCGTCCGTCCTCTGCGTCTGCATGCCCGAGGCACGGTCGGAGATGTTCTCGCTGACCGTCAACTCCACGTCGAACATCTTCCTCTCCGGCCTCGATCCCTCCGACCCGATTCCGCCCGAGTCGCACGCCAATGGCTATGGCACCTTCCCACCGTCGGTGAGGCTGCCTGGCGGCGTCGGTCGGGTGGTGCAGTTCAGGAGCGTCACCGGCTCGGTGTCGTACAACGACGTCGACGCCCCCCCCGACGTATATCGGTCAGTACAACGGTCCTGACGGCGGCGCCGTCTGGTTCGCCGACGCCAATTTCCCGAGCACCTTCCTGACCACCGCGACTCCTCCCGGACTGATCGATCCGGCGGAGTTGGGGCCGAGCGCGGACCGGCCCGGACAGTTTCCTGTCGGATCGACCACGTTCTACGTCGACATGGACCCCTTCGGCGGCAAGTCGGGCATGAAGCTCTTCGAGAGCGTTCCGTCTGATCGCCGGGTGATGTTCCTGGCGGGCGTTTTCCTGACCGATGCCGATCCCGTAAGCCTCACGGCCCCGGCCAGCCTCGACTTCAGCAGTACGGCGCTGGGGAGGTCGTTCTCCTTCCTCGCTCCCGAGCTCCAGCAGACCTTCTACATCGGCGACGGCCTGACCGGCGAAGGCTCCGGCGCCACGCAGTCGTTCCTCGTGCCAGACGGCGCGACGCGGCTCTTCCTGGGGATCGTCGACGGGGCCTATTTCGTCGGCGGTCCGGACTATTACGACAACAACGTCGGCTCGTTCTCGGCGACGTTCGAGATCATTCCCGAGATCGATCCCGATGCCTTCGCCGGCGTGGCCTCGCTGCTGGTCGCGGCACTCGCGCTCGTCGAGCGGCGGAGCCGCCGGCCCGTCGCGAGTGAGGCCTGACGCGTTCGCTGCGCCCGGCATCCGCTTCCGGCCGCGGCGGCCGTTGCCCCTCCCGCCCCGGGCGCCGTCGCCGACGGACGTTGACCGCCGCGCCGTGCCGCCCGTAGCATCGGCCTCATCCGGTGGCGTCCGCCCCGGAAGAGCTGCATCGCACAGGGAGGCGCCGCATGCATCGACCGAACGAACGGGCCGTGGCGATCCTGGTGTCGCTGGCCGCCGTGGCGGTGCTGGTGCCAGCCTGCGGCCGCAAGGCCGAGGATCTGCCCACGAGGGCCCTCGTGGAGTCGTCCGCCGCGACGGCGGTGCCGGCGCCGGCCGGCCCGGCCACGCCGCCGCAGGACACGCCGCCGGAGCCGTTCGATCCGCCCGCCCTCGCCGACCTCGACCGCGACGCGAAGTGGATCGACCGCCCCGTCCGCGACGGCATGACGCTGCTCCGCGAGGAGCAGGCGAAGGAGCCGGTCGCGGCCAGCGTCGCCGAGGCGCTCACGCTGCGCAACACGTCGGCCGACATGAACGCCAGGATTCTCTCGGCGCTCGGGAGGCTGCCGGAGGCGGGACAGGCCGACCTCTCCGCCCGGATCGACCGGCACGTGCCCGGTGACCTCGGCAGCACCAACCCGATCATGATCAGTTCGGTGTCGGAGTTCGAGATCCTCGGCCTGACGGGCTTCGGCCTCTTCTCGTTCGACCGGCGGCTGGAGCCGTTCGCCGCCGCCGACGCCGTGACGAGCTGGCAGACGAGCGCCGACGGCCTGGTCGACAAGGTCGTGATGCGGGATGACCTTCTCTGGAGCGACGGAAAGCCGATCACCGCCCACGATCTGGCGTTCTCATACCGGCTGATCATGGACCCGCGCGTGCCCGTGCCCGCGGTCCGCAGCGGCACCGACCAGCTGCGCTGGGTGCACGCCTACGACGACCGCACCGTCGTCTTCTTCCACAAGGAGCCGCTGGCCACGAACGTCTGGAACATCAACTTCCCGGTGCTGCCGAAGCACGTCTACGAGGACACCTGGGAGCAGGATCCCACGCTCAAGGACAGCTCGGCGCACGTGAAGCTCGAGCAGGCACCGGTCTGTGGAGGTCCCTACGAGATCGTCGATCGCAAGCGCGGCCAGGAGATCGTGCTCCGCCGGCGCGAGAATTGGAGCACCGTCCGCGGCAAGAAGGTCCGCGAGGAGCCCTTCTTCAAGGAGGTCCGCTTTCGCATCATCGAGGATCCCAACACGGCCATGCTGGCCCTCAAGGCCGGTGAACTCGACGAGATGACGCTCACGCCCGAGCAATGGACGACGCAGGCGACGAAGGACGACTTCTACGAACGGTGCACGAAGGCGACGGCGCCGGAGTGGGTCAGCTACCACTTCGGCTGGAACATCGACACGCCCTTCTTCGCCGACCGCCGCGTCCGCCGGGCGATGAGCTACGCCTTCGACCACGACCAGATGCTCGAGAAGCTCTGCTACAGCCTCTACAAGCCGTGCATCGGGAATTTCGCCGAGGGTTCGTGGATGGCTTCGAAAAAGAAGCTCGCGCCGTACAAGCAGGACCTCGACAGGGCGGAGGCGCTGCTCGAAGAGGCGGGCTGGACCGACCACGATGGCGACGGCATCCGCGACAAGCAGATCGACGGCCGGCTGGTGCCGTTCGAGTTTTCCATGCTGGTGGCCAACCAGCCGCTCCGCGTGAAGATCGCCACGCTGCTCAAGGAGAATCTCGACCAGATCGGCATCCGCCTCAACGTGCGTCCGCTGGAGGTGACCGTGCTCCAGCAGCTCACGCAGGACAGGAAGTTCCAGGCCTACTTCGGCGGCTGGGGCTCCGGCACCGACCCCGACACGTCGGAGAACATCTGGGCCACGAAGGCGGGCCGCAATTACGTCGGCTACTCCAATCCCGAGGTCGACCGGCTCTTTGCCGAGGGCCGCCGCGAGCTCGACCGTTCCAAGCGGGCCGAGAAGTACGGGCGGATCCAGGAGATTCTCTACGACGACCAGCCCTACACCTGGCTCTACATGCGGAACAGCTTCTACGGCTTCTCCAAGAGCCTGCGGGGCTACGTCTTCAGTCCGCGCGGGCCCTACAACTACTCTCCCGGCTTCTCCAGCATCTGGAAGCCGCTCGAGCAGTGAGCGGCCCCGCATGACGACGTATCTGCTCCGCCGCCTGCTGCTGGGGATCCTGACGCTGCTGGTGATCACCTGCCTCGTCTACGCGCTGGCCCGCAACATGCCGGGCGATCCGCTGACGGCGCAGATGGGGGAGGATCCGAGCCGCAAGCTCAATCCCGAGGACGTCGCCCGGATGCGCCGCAGCTACGGCCTCGACAAGCCCTGGCACACCGGCTACGTGCAGTGGCTGGGCAACGTCGTCCGCGGCGATCTCGGCCGGTCGATCACCCGCAAGCAGCCGGTGACGACGCTCATCCGCGAACGTCTCGGCCCGACGCTGCTGCTCTCGGGCTCGGCGTTCCTCGTGATCTGGTGTCTGGCGGTGCCGCTGGGACTCTACGCCTCGGCCCGCAGCGGCGCCGCGGACGAGCGGGCCACGAGCCTGCTGCTCTACGCGCTCTACTCGTTCCCCACGTTCGTGGCGGCGCTGTTCCTGCAGATCATCTTCGCGGTCTGGCTGCGGGGCACGCGCTGGGAGCTGCCGCTCTTCGGCATGAGCGACCTGCCGCCGGACGCCGGCTGGGTGGCGCGGTGGCTCGACATCGCGCGGCACGCCATCCTGCCGGTCGCCTGCCAGACCTACGTCAGCCTCGCGTACGACAGCCGCTTCATCAAGGCGAACATGGAGGAGGTGCTGCGGCAGGACTACATCCGCACCGCGCGGGCGAAGGGGGCGGACGGCTGGCGGGTGCTCTTCCGGCACGCCTTCCGCAACACGCTCATCCCGCTGGTGACGCTCCTGGGGCTGTCGCTCCCCTCGCTGATCGGCGGCTCGATCATCATCGAGCAGATCTTCACCTGGCCCGGCATGGGAAGGCTGTTCTTCGAGAGCATCCGGGAGCGCGACTATCCGACCATCATGGGCCTGACCCTCATGTTCAGCGTGCTGACGCTCCTTGGGCAATTGCTCGCCGACGTGCTCTACGGTCTGGTCGATCCCAGGGTCAGCGTGGAGTAGCCGCGATGTCGTCCTCCAGCAGCAGCGGCCCTCCGTCCGGCGCGAGCGAGGCGGCGGCGCGGTCGTCGTCGCGAGGGTTCTGGGCCGAGGCATGGCACCGGTACCGCCGCCGGCCCCTGGCGATGCTCGCCCTGGCGTTCGTCCTGTTCCTCTTGCTGGTGGCGGCGTTCGCGCCCGCGATCGCCGGCACCAAGCCGGTGCTCTGCCGCTACAAGGGCCACCTCTACGCGCCCTGCCTGGGCTACTTCGACCGGCGGCTGGAGCCGGCGATCTTCACCAAGGATCGGTTTCGCGGCACGTACCCCGCGAACCTCGAGGCGAAGGATCCCGAGAGCTGGGCGATCTGGCCGCTCTTCTTCCAGGATCCCTACCGCGCGGTGCGGGCCGACGAGTGGCCCGGCCTGCCGGCGAATCCCGCCAGGGACGAGGGCCGTCCCAGCTGGCGGAATCCGTTCGGCACCGACCAGTCGGGCGTCGACGTGCTCGCGAAGATGGTGCACGGCACCACGATCGCGCTCCTCGTGGGCTTTGTCTCGATGGGCATCGCCGGCACGATCGGGATCGTGGTGGGGGCGATCGGCGGCTACTTCGGCGGCTGGGTCGACACGGTCACCAGCCGGATCACGGAGATCGTGATGTGCGTGCCGACGCTCGTGCTGATCCTGGCGATCATTGCGATCCTCGAAAAGCCGACGATCTGGCACACCATGGCGATCCTCGGTGCGACGGGCTGGACCGGCATCGCCCGGCTGACGCGGGGCGAATTCCTCAGGCTCAAGGGGAGCGAGTTCGTGATGGCGGCACGGGCCGCGGGCGCCGGGCCGGTACGGATCATGCTCCGCCACATCCTCCCCAATGCCCTGGCCCCGGTGCTCGTGCCGATCACGTTCGGCATCGCCGCGGCGATCCTCACCGAGAGCGGCCTCTCATTCCTCGGGTTCGGCCCGCCGCCCCCCACGGCCAGCTGGGGCTCGCTGCTCAACGACGCCCGCAGCAACCTCTCCATGTGGTGGCTGGTGCTCTTCCCGGGCGTGGCGATCTTCCTCACGGTGCTCGCCTACAACCTCATCGGGGAGGGGCTGCAGGAGGCCACCGATCCCCGGCTTCGCGAGGCGCGGAAGTAGCACCATGCCGCTCCTCGAGATCAGGAACCTCGTGACCGCCTTCCACACGCCTGCCGGCCGCGTGCCCGCCGTCGACGGCGTGTCGCTCTCCATCGACCGGGGCAGGACGCTCGGTCTCGTCGGCGAGAGCGGCTGCGGCAAGAGCGTCACCGCCATGTCGGTGCTGCGGCTGGTCGCCGCCCCCGGCGTGATCGAGGGGGGCGAGATCCTCCTGGAAGAGCGGCGCGGCGGCGGCGCGGTCGATCTGACGCGGCTGCCGGAGCCGGAGCTGCGGACGGTCCGCGGCGGCCGGATCGGCATGATCTTCCAGGAGCCGATGACGAGCCTGAACCCCGTGTTCACGATCGGCGACCAGGTGGCAGAGGCCGTGCTCTTGCACCGCGACGTGTCGCGGGCCGCGGCGCGGGGCCGAGCGCTTGAGATGCTCAGGCTCGTGCGGCTGGCCGACCCGGAGCAGCGGCTCGACGAGTATCCGCACCAGCTCTCGGGCGGCATGCGGCAGCGTGTGATGATCGCGATGGCGCTGGCCTGCGAGCCCGACCTCATCATCGCCGACGAGCCGACGACGGCGCTCGACGTGACGATCCAGGCGCAGATCCTCGACCTGCTCGCCGACCTGCGCCGCCGGCTGGGCACGGCGATCCTCCTGATCACGCACGACCTCGGCGTGGTGGCGGAGACCTGCGACGACGTGGCTGTGATGTACGCCGGCCGGATCGTCGAGCGGGCGGCCGCCGCCGAGCTCTTCGCGAGGCCGCTGCACCCCTATACGATCGGCCTGCTCGCGGCGCGGCCGGGGGGCGGCGGCCGGGCCGCCGGCCCGCTCCGCACGATCCCCGGCATGGTGCCGGCGCCGCAGGATTTTCCGGCGGGCTGCAGGTTTCATCCGCGGTGCGCGTACGCCAGGCTCGGCGGTGGCAGCGGCGACTGTGCCGCGGCCACGCCGGAGCTGTGGGAGATCGAGCCGGGGCACTTTGTCCGCTGCCATCATGCCGGAGAACTTGGTGAGCCGCGGCTAGCCGCGGTGGGTGAGCCGCGGCAAGCCGCGGTGGGTGAGCCGCAGCAGGCCGCGGTGGGTGAGCCGCAGCGCGTTCAAGCAGTCGAGCCGGCGCGGCCGCGGGAGGGACGCGGATGAACGGCACGCCGCCATTGGTCGTCATCGACCGCCTGCAGACGCTCTTTCCCATCCGCAAGGGGCTCCTGCGGCGCACGGTGGGCGCGGTTCGTGCCGTCGACGGCGTGAGCTTCGCGATCGGCCGTGGCCGCACGCTCGGGCTCGTGGGCGAGAGCGGCTGCGGGAAGACGACGGTCGGCCGCAGCCTGCTGCGGCTGGTCGAGCCGACCGCGGGCCGCGTGACGTTCGCCGGGCACGACGTGCTGGCCGCGGGCGGTGCAGCACTCCGCGGCCTGCGGCGGCGGATGCAGATCGTCTTCCAGGATCCTTACGGGTCGCTCAACCCGCGGATGAAGGTGCGGTCGATCCTCGAAGAGGGGCTCGTCATCCACGGCCTCGGCACGCCGGGCGAACGGCTCGAGCGGATGACGCGGGCCCTGGCCCGCACGGGGATGACCGCCGCGGCGCTCGACCGCTATCCGCACGAGTTCTCCGGCGGCCAGCGGCAGCGGATCGCCATCGCCCGCGCCATCGTCATCGAGCCCGAGTTTCTCGTGCTCGATGAGCCGATCTCCGCCCTCGACGTCTCGATCCAGGCTCAGGTCGTGAACCTGCTGGTGGAGCTGCGCGAGCAGCTGGGGCTGACGTACCTCTTCATCTCGCACGATCTCTCGGTTGTCGAGTACGTGTCCGACGACGTCGCAGTGATGTACCTGGGCCGGATCGTGGAGGCGGCGGCGTCCGCCCGGCTCTACGCGGAGCCACTCCATCCCTACACGCTCGCGCTCTTCTCGGCTGTGCCCAGCGTCGACCCGCGCCGGCGTCGCCAGAGGATCGTGCTCGCCGGCGACGTGCCGAGTCCGGCGCGACCGCCGGCCGGCTGCCGGTTTCATCCCCGCTGCCCGCTGGCTGAGGCCGTCTGCCGCCAGGCCGATCCCCCCGCGACGCAGCTCGACGGCCATCTGGTGCACTGCCACGTCGCGGCGCGTGAACTGGAGCGGTCGGCGGGTGACCCGGCGGCCGCCTCGGCCGCCATAGCGCGGCTGATGACGGTGGCCCCGGTGAGCGGAGCCTGAGCGAGCGGGTGATCCGCCGCGGAAAAAGGCGATCTGCGGATGACCGGCGCGGCACCGCTGCCGTACAATGCCTGCGTGGTCCCCTCGCTGCCACTGGGTGGCCGGCGATGCTTCACATGGGTGGGCGGCCATTCCGGAGTCTCGACCATGATGCACAGCCTCGGACACGGCGCGACGATGCGGAAACCTCCCGTGCGGCTGGCGACGGTCGCGCTGGCATGGGCCGCGTGCGCGGCATGGGGCTCGTCGCTCCCGGCGCAGTCATCGCCGATGCGCAGCGAGGAAATCATGCGGCAGTGGGACCTCAACCGCGACGGAAAAATCGATGCCGGCGAGGCGGAGTTGGCCCGGGCGAAGATGCGGCGGGCCCGCAACGAGGCCCCGAGGAAAGAGGAGATCGATCCGGTCACGGGCCGACCGCGTGCTGCCGCTGGTGCGGCGGCTGGACGTGGGCTGCCACAGGCCGCGACCGGCGCTGCCCCGGCGGTCGGGCCAGCCGTCGTTTCGTCCGCGGACGACGGTGGACTGATCCTCGTGCCGGGAACTGGCGAGCCGCCGTCGTCGGCGGGCCCGATGCTCGCGGAACCGGCCGCCCCGCCGCCCCGCCGCGAACGGGACCCGCTGCCGGGCACCCGCGCCCCGGCCGTGACGACGACGATTCCTGCGGTACCGACGCCGAACGGTCTGCCAGGAGACTCGCGAACCCGCGCCGGGCTGACTCCGCCGGCCACTGGCCGCGACCCGCGCAGCGGCGAAATGAGCAGCCGCGCGAGAATCCTTCCCGATGGCTCGACCGTGCCGACTCCGCCGCCGTTCGCGGCGAGGCGGTCCGCAAGCACCACCACTCCCACCGCTCCGCCGCGGCCGGGCGTCATCGCCGGCGGATCGAGGCCGCCGGCGGGCGCGTCGTCGCAGGGCCTCAATGCCGGCCGGCTTCCGGGCGGGCTTCCGCAGACACGCGGCGTCGCTCCCGGCGGCACCGCGCCCTATGCCCGCGGGCCTGCCAACGCGGGTGCGAACCCGGCGCCTGCCCAGCCGTACGGCGGGGCTGCGGGCTCCCGCGGCACCTCATCGCGGGTTCCGGCGCCGCTCGGCGGCATGCCATCCAACTCCGGCGGTGTCCGGGGCCCGATGACACCGCAGCAGCCGTCCACCGCGGCCGCCCGCTCAGGCCTGCGGCCGCAGCTGACGCAGCCGTCACTGCCGCGGGCGCAGCCGACATCACCGGCGGTGCCCAGGCCTCCCCGCGTGGGGCCCGAGGACTACTTCGGCCGCTAGTGATCCTTGGGGAAAAGGCATCCGTGCCCATGGATGGCGTGTGTGCCAGCCGGGGGCATGTCGGGAAGAAGAGGCATCGATGCTGAGCGTGTTCTGTTCGCCGCTGCGATACGTGCAGGGGCCGGGAGCAATGGCCCGCCTGGGCGAGGAGATGCGGGCCGTCGGCCTCGAGGGGCCGTGCCTGGTCGTCGCGGGATCGACCGCCGTGGGGCGGCTGGCGCCGACGTGGGCTGCGGCGCTCGACGCGGCCGGGATCGTCTCGCGGGTGCGGCTTTTCGGCGGCGAATCGAGCCGCCGTGAGATCGCGGCGATCGTCGCCGAGGCCCGCGACCTCGGGGCCCGCACGATCGTCGCGGCGGGTGGCGGCAAGGTGATCGACGCCGCCCGCTCTGCCGCCGCGGAACTCGGGCTGCCGTTCGTGTCGTGCCCCACGGTCTGCTCCACCGACGCCCCGACCAGCGCCCTCTCCGTGATCTACTTCGACTCGGGGCCCGAGCACGGCGCGGTGGAGGCCTACCAGATCCATCGCCGCTCGCCGGACCTCGTGCTCGTCGACACGCAGATCATCGCCGAAAGCCCTCCGCGGCTTCTCGCCGCCGGCATCGGCGACGCGATGAGCACCTGGTACGAGGGTCGGGCGGCCGCGGCGGCCGACAAGCCGAACATGCGCGGCGGGCGGGCCACGCTGACCGCCGTGGCCCTGGGGAAGCTCTGCCGCGACACGGTGCTCGCCGACGGCGAGGCGGCGCTGGCGGCGTGTCGGGAGGGTCGCTCCACGCCCGCGCTCGAGCGGATCGTCGAGGCGGCCACCCTGCTCTCCGGACTGGGGTTCGAGTCGGCCGGGCTGGCCGCGGCGCACGCCGTGCACAACGGGCTGACCGCCGTGCCCGAGACGCACGACATGTGGCATGGCGAGAAGGTGGCGTTCGGCACGCTCGTGCATCTCATGCTGGAGGCGGACGCGGCCGCATCGGCCACCGATCGTGCGGAGACGCTCGCCGAGGCGCAGCGTGTGGCGGAGTTCTTCGTACGGGTGGGCCTGCCGGTGACGCTGGCGCAGCTCGGCGTGCCCGACGCTGGCGCAGGGCCGGCGGTGGCGGCCGTGCGCAGGATCGCCGAACGGGCGACCGTCGCGGGCGAGACGATCCACAACATGCCGTTTTCCGTCGACGCCTCCCTGGTCGCGGCGGCGATCACCGCCGCCGACACGCTCGGTCGCGGCCTCCTGGGGCCGCAGCGATCGGGCGCCTGACGCGCGGCACGCGTTCCACGGCGGCTACGCCAGCCGGGGAAGCATCCGGTCTGCCTCCTCGAGCACGACGACGCTCTCGGCGCGGTGCGCGAGCCGCTCCACCACCTCGGGCGCGGCGGCATGGCCGAACTCGAGATCCTCGACGGCGGCCTCGTCGGCCGCGGAGAGCAGCACGAGCCGCCGATCCCCGAGCGCCCGGGCGAAGAATCTGGTCAGGAACGCGTCGGCGACGAGCGTTTCGTCGCCCGTTCCCACCGCCTCCCGCACCAGCTCGGCGAGCGGCGCGCCCTCCCGCCAGCGCGAGAAGATCAGCCCCGGAAGCTCGGCCAGCCCGCTGGCGACGCAGATGGTTCCTGACGGGTGCGTCACGCGTGCCGCGGCGGCCACGGCCCGCAGCAGCATGGCGGGCGTGCCCCGGGAGGCGGAGAGTGTCGTGATCGACAGGGCCGCGGTGCGGGCGACCTGCGGGCTCCAGCCGACGGCCAGGCCGCGGGCCTGATCGGCGGCGACGTCGGGCATGCCGAACGCCGCCGCCAGAAGCGAGTCACCCCTGCCGCCCACGACCCGCAGGCTCGCGCACAGGCCCAGCTGCCAGGTGGCCTCGTGGCAGCTGGCCTTCCATCCGGGCAGGCCGCGCCGGCCGCGGACCGCGAGCGTGCGCAGCAGATCCTGCCTGCAGGAGCGTCGCGAAAACGCCGGCCACAACTCGCCGCCGATCCCGCGGCCGCCCAAGGCCGCATCCCAGCCCCAGCCGCCGACGGCGATGACGACATCGGCGTCGACGAGCGGCCGGGCCACGTGGATCGGCCGCCCCGATGCGTCCGCCGCGATGTAGGACGTCTGCGGCTCAGCCGCGGGATCGAACTCCGCCACGCCGCCGATGCCCGCCACCGCCCCGGTCGCCTCCACCGCACCGGCGCCGGCCGTGACCACGTCCAGAGGTGGGGACCGCAGCAGCGACACGTCTGCCGGCTGCACTCCCGCCGCTGTGACTGCCTGCACGACGGCCGCGACGACTGGGTCCGCCTGCGGCACGCTCGCGTCGACTGCGAGCACGACGCGGTCGCCGGGGACCACGTGCCTCTCCAAGGGTGGCCCTTCCGTCGGCGCGGCGAGCACCGCCGCGACCACCCGCTCGGCAGCGGCGGCCCCGACGCCCTCGGGCCCGCGGCAATGGGCGACGAGCGCGCCCTCCCGAGGCTCCACGAGGAGCGGGTCATCGTCGCCGTATTTCAGGGTGATGCATGCCACGCGTTCGCCACCTGTCGCCGATGCTTCCGCCTTCTCGCCGCACGCGGGCCTCTCCGAGCCGGTGCGCTCCAAGGCCTTCATGGTACCCGCTGCTCCGCACGCCGTCGGCCCGCGCGCAGAACCGCCGCTCTGGCCGGTTCGACTCGGTTTCGGCAATGATGGCGGCATGAGAACGTCCACAGTCCACAGGTTGTCGCGGACCGCGCTGCTCGCCGCGGTCTGGATCGTCACTGCCGGCGGCTGTGGCGCCGACCCCCGCGGCATCCTCGACGGCATGAGCCGCACCTACCGCACCGCGACAGGCTACTCGGACGCCGGCGTCGTGCGGATCCGTTACGTCCGCGATGGCACCGAGGTCGAGCAGACGGTGCCGTTCCAGGTGGTCTTCCAGCGGCCAGACCGGCTGCGGATCGACGCCTACGACGCCCGGATCGCCGTCGACGGCACCACGCTCCGCGGCGCGGTCGGCAACGTGCCCGGACAGGTGCTGGAAGAGCCGGTGCTGAGCCCGCTGTCACTCGAACAGGTCTTCGCCGACGAACAGATCCGCCTGGCCCTCGCGGAGGGCGACGCCGGCTGCCCGACGCAGCTGCCGCTGCTGCTGGCGGACGACACCATCGACCTGATCCTCGCCGACGCCATCGAGAAGCCCCGCGTGACCGGCACCGAGCGGGTGGAGGGGCACGAGTGCACGGTGCTCACGATCCCCAAGGAGGACGGGCCGCTCGTTCTCTGGATCGATCGCCGCGATCGTCTCCTGCGCCGGCTGTCGCTGCCGACGCGGACCTACGCCCAGTACCTCGCGCAGCAGGGCGGGCCGGTGGGTGGCCTGGCGGTGATCGTCGACTTCGTCGGCGCGACGTTCCGGTCGGCCGTGCCGGAGGAGGCCTTCGCCTTCGAGATCCCGCCGGGCGCCGGCTGCGTTGCGCGCCTCGAACCGCCCTCGGCCCCCGAGCCCCCCAGCCCGCTCATCGGCCGGCCGTGTCCGCAGTTCGTGCTCGCGACGCTCGATGGTGCGACCGTGACGCAGGCTGACCTTGCCGGTACGGCCGCGGTGCTCGAGTTCTTCTTCACGGAGTGCGAACCGTGCCGGCGGGCGATGCCGCTGGTGGCAGCGGCGGTGGAGTCGCGGCAGGCCTCCGTGAAGCACTACGCGGTGAGCGTCGACGACTCCGACGTGTCCGCCGAGACGGTCCGCGAGACGGTCGCGTCGTGGGAGGGCCGCGGCACGATCCTGCGCGACCCGCGGAGCGTCGTCGCCGCCGCCTTCGGCATCACGACGCCGCCCGCGGTGGTGGTGCTCGCCCCGGACGGCACGGTCGCCGACGTGCAGTCGGGCCGGCAGCGCCGCGTGGGCGAGGACGTCGCCGCCGATCTCGCGGCGATCGCCGCCGGCGGACCGACCGTCCAACTGGTCCGCAACCGCTTCGAGTCACGGCTGGCGGAATACCGTGAGCAGCTCGAGCGGATCTCCGGCGGCGCCGCGGTGGAGCGGCTGCCGGAACAGGTGATCGCCCCGCGCCGACAGCCCGACCGCTTCAAGCTCGTACGGTCCTGGCGGGCCGAAGGCATCGCCATTCCCGGCAATGTGGTCTGCCTCGACGGCGCCGGGCCGTCCGACGCCCGGATCGTCGCGCTCGACGGCTGGCGGACCGTCGTCGTGCTCGACGGCGAAGGGAAGGAGATCGGACGTCACGAACTCGACCTGCCTTCCGACGCCGCGGTGGGCTTCCTGCGCACCGCGGTGGACACAGCGGGCAGACGGTGGTGGCTCGGCGGCAATCGCAGCGGCCAGCAGGTGTTCGTCTTCGACGACGCCTGGAATCTCGAGGCCGCCTACCCGGGCTGGGAGAGCACGCCGCACGCCGGTGTCGCTGCGGCGGAACTGGCCGATCTCGACGGCGACGGCACGCCGGAGATCATCGTCGCCTACCGGGGCGCCGCCGGCGTCCACGCGGCGAATCTCTCTGGGCACCGGCTGTGGAGCGACCGCTCGCTCGAATCGGTGGCCGATCTGACCCTGGCGGCGGCCGCTGGCTCGGGCCGTCGCGGCATCCTCTGCGTGGACGGCCGCGGCCGGCTCGTGCCCGTGGCGCCGGATGGCGTCGTCGGAAAGCCGCGGGCGGACGAGCCCGCAAACGCCACGCCGCTCCGCACGGTCGTGTCAGGCCCCGTGGCACCTGACGGCGGCTGGGCGATCCTCGGACTCGCCGGCGGGCGACTCGGCCAGAACGTCGCCGTCGGCATCGCTGCCGACGGCGAACGCGAGTGGAGCCTCGACCTGCCCGACGGCGTGCATCGCGACGGGCCGATCGAGCAGGTCGCCTGGGCCGACCTGCTCGGGACGCCGCGCCGGCAGTGGCTGATCGCCGCCCCCGACGGTTCGGTGATCGTGGCCTGGGCCGACGGCCGCGTCGTGGACCGCTATCGGCACGGCGCTGCGCTCACGGGCATCGGTGGCTATCGGGCCGGCGGCACAGGCTTCATCGTCATCGCCACGCGGGAGGCCGTCGAGGGCTACCGGATGGACGACGTGGCATTGGACTGAATTCACGCAAAACACCGCATCCTGCGGTTTTTGCTTGGCGAGCATCCGCCCGCTGGTGCTGCGCTCGGCATCCTGCCGAGCCACTTGTGCGCAAAACACCGCATCCTGCGGTTTTTGCTTGGCGAGCATCCGCTCGCTGGTGCTGCGCTCGGCATCCTGCCGAGCCACTTGTGCGCAAAACATCGCATCGTGCGATTTTTGCTTTGGCGGGCATCCGCCCGCTGGTGCTGCGCTCGGCATCCTGCCGAGCCATTTGTGCGCAAAACATCGCATCGTGCCGAGCAACACGGGGGCGATGCAACCGGAGGCAGGCGCAGGCCTGCCTGAAGACAGCCGCTTTGGCGGGCATCCGCCCGCGGGTGCTGCGCTCGGCATCCTGCCGAGCAGTCGGGGGTGACGCGGCATACGCGATTCCTCGGCAACTCCTGGTTGTGAATGCATCCGGGAGGGGTTGCCCGTGCCCCGGGAGCCGGCCTTGGCGGCCAGCGCAGACAGGATGTCGGAGCGCAGCCGGCACGG
>Ga0209401_1001675_pt1 | contig 14631 bp, 18 predicted proteins | sample M_140807_MF_Meta_FD_187318 | JGI IMG/M metagenome (GOLD analysis project Ga0209401, IMG submission 187318) | Freshwater microbial communities from Lake Montjoie, Canada to study carbon cycling - M_140807_MF_MetaG (SPAdes) (version 2) | ecosystem: Environmental > Aquatic > Freshwater > Lake...
TTGGTGTTCGGATCTGCATTCGGTTTTGTTGAATGCACATATCTGCGAGAAGCCGCCCACGGGCGTTCTACTGGCATTTCCGAAAGATATTGCTTAAATGTTTTCATGACATCAATATTTATACTTGACAGCACACCATTTACCTGCTATACTTTACCGATAAGGAGACACACAATGTGTGACAAACACAAAATGACCCAAGAGCGTTGGAACTACCTAATGCAGCCTTTTGATGGCGACGAGAGCGTCATGCTGACCGCACAGGAACTTGCCGATGGATGGCATTGGTGCGATGAATGGGACGGGCTTCTCATTCACGCTGATGACCGTGAGTTTGATCATTGCAAGTGTGACTTCATGAAGAAGTTCCGTACACCGGAGCGCATGGAGAAGATGAAGCAGCAACAGGCTTTGGACGATATGGCAGATAATGACAACGCATTGGGATTCTTTGGACCCGATGACAACTTTGGTTGAGTTCTCTAGACGGCGATAAATAATATAAATGCATTACAAGACTGTCTTTCTTTCAGACTTTCATTTGGCTTCTAAGAAAGCAAAGACAAAGCCTCTTATTGCATTTCTAAAAAATAATGAATTTGATAATATCTTCCTTGTGGGAGATATTATCGATATATGGAGATTCAAACAAGCATTCTCCATGAATGCCGAGAAACAAAATCACCATATGGAAGTGATCGAAAGATTGCTCAAACTTTCTCGCAAGGGAACAAAAATTCATTACATCTATGGAAACCATGATGAGTTCATGGCAAAGTTCTCAGGGCATCATATCTTTGGCAATATCAGTTTGAGTGAACGAGAAGAATACACTACTTCTTCAGGAAAGAAGTTTCTTATTCTTCATGGACATCAGTTTGACTTTCTTACAAAGTTTCCTGTCAGTTCCTATATCTACAAACTGGGTGATTATGGATATGAGTTGATATTGGAAATCAATGATTGGTTCAATTGGTGCAGAAGAATGATGGGAATGCGATACTGGTCTATCTCAAAGTATGTAAAAATTAAAGTAAAAAGAGCAGCACAGTTCATCGAAAGTTTTGAAAGCGTTGTTATCAAATATGCCAAGGAAAAGAAATATGATGGTGTTGTCTGTGGTCATTTGCACGAACCAAAATTGTATACTGTAAATAATATTACATATGCTAACTGTGGCTGCTGGACAGAGAAAGACAACTGCACATTTCTTTATGAAGATTCAGATGGATCTTTGAAACTGGACACCTATGCGATCCATTGATCTTTTCATTGAAGAATTTAAAAGAGTCTCCGTACTAACTCTTTGTTTCATGATTATATTTCCTTTGATGATCTTTGGAATGATCGAAGGAATGATAAAGTATCTTCTTACAAAGAAAAAGAAGACTGGATGTGAAGTATAATGGTAGAACATACCGTACCATTTTGGTGCTTTGCTGGTGCTACGTTTCTACCAGTGATTGCTTTGGGAATTGCAGAAATTTTAATTTACTTCAAAGAAAGTAAAAATTAACAATTCCATTGTTTAAGATAATCTGTTAAATTTTGAGCAATTTTGGAACTGTCTTTGACTTTTCCTGCTGCCATATTACATAAAGAACAAAGCAATCCACGAACTTCTCCAGTTTTATGATTATGATCTACGTGAGGTCTATTTTTTTGTTTTCCCTTTAAATCAAATTCATTTTGACAACAAGCACAACAATTATTTTGTTGTATCAACATTTGATTAAATTTTTCAACACTTAAATTATATTTGGCAGGTAAATTCCATTTTCTTGTATGGATAGCCATACATTCTTTGCAAGCATAATTTAAACCAGTAGTTTGTTTTTTATTTTTAGAAAATTCTATTGGAAATTTCCAATTTTTACACTTACTACATTTATAACAACCAGATTCATTGGGTTTTTTTGGAATTCTTCCCCAATCTCTTTTACTAATAATCATGTACAATTCCATTTTCTCAACGATTTATTGATTCTTGAATCAGGATCTCTTGCGGTCTTTGCAGAAGTAAGTTTAGCCTTCATGCCTTTCATGCGGCTGCAGAAAGATTTTCTTCTTTTTGCGGATTTAGATCCTGGCTTCAACTTGGATGGCTTGGTTGTTACAGCCATGGAGAGTTTTGAGCCAGGATGCTCTCTGCGGTAAGATGCAACACCTTTACGGTTCAGACCCCCTTCAGGATCTTTGCCCTCTGAGCGTTGCCATGCAGCGGAAGATTCGGCAAGTACCGTGCCACGGCCTTTTCTGGGCATTCCATTTCTTAGTACATGATCTGCAAATTCCTCTGCACCTTCAAGGCTATGTTCAATTTTACGTGCACCCGGAATTACATCATTTGGATTTTCTACGTCAATTCTTACCGTATCAATATTTGGATAATTTTTTGAAATTTGACGAACGGCTCGGGTAGCATCACCATTATTACCATGCAGATAAACAGTCTTCTTTCCTTTATAAGTTGAGCCAGACCCTCTCAACCACCCCTTTCCAAAAATCAATCCAAGAAGTTGATCTTCTTGTGGATCATCTTCTGTTCCAAAAGATGCAGTAGAATATTCACCACTTTTTAGTGCACCAATTAAATGATCTGCATATTCTTGTGCATGAGATCTATTTAAATTTTCAGCACCATTAATTTTTTCCATTTGTTTGATCAAATGGGAATGAATATCATTTTCTGTAACCCCAAACAAATGTGGATTACGAACAATATAATTTGCATGATATGTTGCGCTATTGATTCCAGGACCTTTATCATTTATATGAATAACTTGATTGGTTGAAGGGTGGTAAAAGAAAGACCCTTCGACATTTCCAATGGTTCTTTGAACCGACTCCAATAAATAATCTTTGAATCCTAGCATACTACAATATTTATGTTTGACAGGGGTTCAAAAAGGTGTATAATAAAACCATGAAAACCGTAATCAACAAACTTACCGTTCCTCTGACTCTCCTAGCCATGATCAATATTATTGGTGTGGCATACCATTATAACTACGAAGGTGCATTGATCGGAAGCATCATTGGTATGATGGTCGCCTTCCTCGCCAATGAAATTCGCGCAAAGTTTGATTAAGCCATGCCTAGTTGCGTAATACAAAGTAGATTATACAGAGCCGCAAAATGGCTGTGGTTTGAAAATATAAAAAAACAATACCACTGCATAATGTGTAAAAATACAGATTTTAGAGTTTTGGATTTTCATCATAGAAATCCATACACTAAAGTCAACCGTGTTTCTGATATGATTAATAACTGTTCCAAATCAAAAATTTTAACAGAAATACAAAAGTGTGATTGCTTATGTGCTAATTGCCACAGAATACTACATTATGAAGAAAAACAAAATCTTCCAGTAGGACAAAGAAACATAGGCCATAAAAAAAACTTGTCTAACCTCCAACTTGATGTATAATACTATTATGGTCCTGTCGTCTAGTCTGGTCAAGGACGCGGCCCTTTCAAGGCCACAACACGGGTTCGAATCCCGTCAGGATCACTAAACCTATGAAAGACATTGAACTACGTTTGAGAAACATGGCCGATAAGTGGCACGATGCAAACCGAGAAGTATTTGAAGTTTGCAGAGATGCCGCAGAGGAAATTCGTGTACTTCGTGTGCAACGTAACTGTGCACTAGAGACCAAGGAATCTATAATTACCACTTACAACCGTGGAACTGGTTGGGGGAAAGGAAAAGACGAATGAACCCTATTGAACTAAAAGAGTACGCAGATCCAATCGACAAACTGATTGAAGACTATCCTTCTGTTTTCAAGGGTATGGTTCATAGTTCGCCGTATGATCTTCCAAGTGGTTGGTATCTGCTAGTTGATAAACTATGCTCAGACCTTTCTGTTCTTCTTGATGAAGAGCGAAAGAATATTAAGGAAGATCTTGAACAGCCTTTGTTTATGCTTCTTCAGATCAAAGAAAAGTTTGGTGGTCTTCGGTTCTATTATATGATGAACACAGACAATGACAAACTATATCATGAGATTAGAAAGTTGATTGATACTGCAGAAGATGAATCTTACAAGATTTGTGAGATCACTGGAAAGCCCGGAAATCTTTGCCGATCTGGAATGCATTATCATACCTTCTGTGAAGAAGTTCGTATCAAGAATGAATACGAGGTTGTGGAACATGGAAACCCGTAATATTATCGATCATTACCACTATTGGGCTGATGATGCAATCAAAGCTGATCTCAATACTAAAAGACATAACTTCAGTGTTGTGTGCTGCAATATTGGCAATGACTTTAATATCGCCACGGTCATTCGAAATGCTAATGCGTTTCTTGCGAAAGAAGTAGTAATCTATGGGCATAAAAAATATGATCGTCGTGGTACTGTTGGTACTCACCATTATACCAATTTTCATCATGTACGAAGCATTGATAATCTTGGATCTTATTTTGAATCCAAGCAAGAATCAGGACCAGTCAGACTAATTGGAATAGACAACATTCCTGAAGCCAAGGATGTAAATGCATTTGACTTTGATCCAAATGTGCATTATATTATGATCTTTGGTCAGGAACAAATTGGAGTTCCTATGGATGTGCTAAGTATGTGTGATGATGTCTTGTATATCCCTCAGTATGGATCTGTAAGAAGCATCAATGTTGGTTGCGCAAGTTCAATTATCATGAATAATTATTGCGCTAAAATTCACTCCTCGGTAGTGTAATGGTAGCACCAGAGACTTTGGATCTCTTTGTATAGGTTCGAATCCTATCTGAGGAATTATGACTGAGAAAATTATAGTATTGTCTATATGCAGTGTAGGAGCAATAGCTGGATTTTGGTTAATCGGCTATGGCATCTGGTGCATGATTCGTGATTCAAGAAAGAATAAAATATGAGTAATATGAAACCTATCGGTAAGTGGATCGTCGCAAAGTCTTTGGTTGGTGGTGAAAAGACCTCCGAAGCTGGAATTATCTTTCAAGAGAGATCCAAATACAAGATCATTCGTGCACAGGTCTTGGCAGTTGGCAACAAACTCACTGAAGACATTCAGGTAGGTGATGTAATTCTTTGGGATGTAACCAAAATAAAAGATGGTTTCCAGGGAAACCATCTAGTACACCAAGATTGGATTGAAGCAGTTGAAAGATAATTAATATTTTTAAATATTAATAAAATTATCATCAGGTGTTAACTGAATTCTTGCATTTGTTCCTTGTGCTATTTTTATTGGTATATTGTTATTAATAGAACTATTATTATTAGCAACAAAGAAACCTTTATAAGAACCAACTGCGGGCATAAAGACTACAGATTTTGTATCTAAAATATAAATTGAAGATGCATCAGTATATGCTAAGCCTTCATATATTCTAGAAACTTGATTTACTTGATTTATAAAATTAATAGTTCCTGAATACAATCTAAGTCCAGTGAAGTCAACACCATGGCCGACAGAAATTGTTTGCGATGTTGCATTTGCTCCGTTGCAAACAATTCCAACAGTGCTTCTAGTTGAATATTCTGGACCAGTTCCTGTTTGATCTTCATATTTAAAAGTAACAACTTGGTTTCCATCTGTTCCTTGATATGATAAGAAAATAGCACTTTCTGGTGAACCATATGTTGCAAAACCTTTATTTATAAACAAACTATTATATTTACCCAATAAATCAATAGGACCTGGATCCATACTAACAGAAGAATTTACAGTAATAGATTCTCCTCCATTAATATTACTAAATGGTCCTATTTTTCCTGAAAAATCATGAATATTTATATTTGCATAAGTTACGGCTGGAGTAGATGCAGAACTGTTTTTAATGGTTCCAATTCCCTGAACATCTAAATTAATTGCTTGTGGAGAAAGTCCTAATATATCTAAAGTTGGTGCGGCTGTCTTTCCAATAGGTTCTTGTATTAAATTTAATCTATAAGAAGCAGTAGATCCATTTGTTGTTCCTTTTTGAATCGATACAGATTTAGCATAAAAATTAAGAGTTGATGTTAAACCAGTTGGTGCTCCTAATCCAAGTGGATAATTTTGTGAGACTATAAGACTACCTAAAGAAGCCGCTGTAAATCCTGTATTACTTGTAGTGAAAGTTCCAACAGGATAGTTTAATGGATACGCAGTATATCCTGTTGTTATAAGTTTTTGAAATATTGCTGTGTCATAATTTCTTGGAGGTTGTATTGCAGAAGGAGGTACATATGTAGCTCCACTTATGCCAGATGGTGCATAAGTTGTCCAATTATTTGCATCTGTTACGGAAGTACTGACTTTACCAGTCCAATAATATATGGCCATGAGAATACCTTTGTTTAATTATTTATATTTTTCTAAACTTAATTTCTTATCTCTATTTAATTCAATATAATCGTTCATTTTTTCAAGATATCCAAGATTACGAAGTTCTTTGAAGATCAGATTTCCTTCACCAAACTCTCCCTTTGCAGAGATGCTTTGGCCGCGCATTGTCTTGATCTGATCTTTTAGTTCTTGAACTTCTGTGGTATCTGCGTTTTGTGCAATCAAAGAATCTATTTTAGTTTTTAGTTCTTCAATATCCGTATCATTGGGAATGTTATTTATATCAATATCCAAATGAACTGGTTTGGACAGCCATTCATTCTTTGTTAGGCTGTAGACTCCTTGATTCTCTGGAATCTTGTTGTTTATATCTTGTGCATAAATTTCTACGGGATGGCCGTAGATTGATATATCGTGTTTGAGTTTCCACAAATCCTTTTTGTCATTAAAGTAATCTTCAATGACTTCTGGGCAGTTTGCAATTGCCTTTGAATCTATTAGAATGTGAATATCAACATCAGATTGGGGTGTGTAGTTAAAATTTGCATTTCCACCTACTAAAATATAATCCTTGATTGCATGTAATGGCAATTTGGCCCAATGGCTCCATTCATCACCGATCTCAAGCAACTTTTGTCTCACATCATCCTTGAGTTCAAAACCATCCCAAAGATCTGGATTCAATACATCATGATATTGAAGAGTCTGTAGGCTTTCTGAAAGATATTCAGAAAATCTTAAAATTCTTGATTCATTTCTGTTCTTTGAGATTTCAATGGCCTGTAGTTGGGCAATTGCTTTTTTCTTAGAGGCATGTTTTCCCAGTACTTTTTTACCTGTGGAGTCCATAACATAAAATTTGTCGCCTACAGCCTTAATCATACAATTATTTATGGAAAGAAAAACCCCTTCTGCGCAGAGATTAGAAGGGGTCGAAAGACCTTACGATCTTTACAGGGGATTTATTACTTGGAATTTCTTAAAGCTTGAAGTCTGGCATCTATTGCGGAGGCCTGTGAAGCTAATTTTCTTCCAGTTGAATCATTGTATCTATAATGACGACTGTGTTTGCCTTGATTGTATGCACGTTCTTCAATTTCATCTTCATGTGAAGCCAATAGTGCTTCCAATTCACCGACATTCATATTTTGAATCTTATCATGAATACCATTTCCATCAGCGTCCATTGGCATCAAATTGGTTGGCTTTTGGGGTGGAAGAGCACCTGAATTTTGGGTTGATTGAACGGGAACAAGATAGGATTCTTGAGATTCATTCACGACTCTTGGGAAACCACCATACACGATATTTCCGGTTGAAAATTCACGACCTTCTTTGATAACTCCCTTCTTTTTAGCAATAGCTTTTTTAATTGCATTGTCAACAGCACCCTGGTGCTCTTCTTTGGAAGTTTCAAGTTTTCCATCCTTGTCGTAATCTTTATCGGCTAACTTTTCTTTCTTGGCCTTTTTCTTATCCTTAAGTTTGGCTTCAAGAATGGCAATTTGCCGCTCAAGTTGTTCGGAAAGGTTACGGTAATATTGTTCAAGGTGTTTCATATTAGTATTTATATTTGGGTATATTTAAACTAAAAATATTCCATTCCACATTATTCTTCCACCCACGTCTCCACTTATTCCTTTATCTGGCCCAAATAATATTTTTAATCCTCTTATGGTACTAAGATTTAAATTTGAATTTTGTTGTTTAAAATCTGATATTTTAAAATGAATATTTTCTAAAATAGAATCTTGTGCGGTTGTTTGAAAAGCGCCGGTATTACGGGCAGTAGTAAGATAAACCGGACCAATTTCTGTAGATATTGTTGTGCTATTTGTTTTCCCTACAGGAACAATCATTCCCATATTATTTTGTTTACTAGAAATCCATGCACTATTTCCTGCCAAATCTGATAATTCTACAATAAAATGCTGATATAGTGAATTTGTTAATTTAGTAAGTACATTTGGTTCTGAATCACTAGTTGCTTGACTTTGTATAATTGCACTATAAATTATTCCAATTGGAAATCCAATATATGAATTACCAGATAAATTTAAATTATTTGCAAAATTATAATTTATATTTAAATTGGTTGAGTTATATGGAAAAACATAAGTTCCATTTTCCCAATAATTTGAATTTTTTGTACCAAAAGTTTCATTTGAATTTAAAGGATTTTTATATAAATTTATTGCCGTTGTACTTGAATAACTAACATTACCAACTGGTACTATTCCATTATTATTATTTACTATAAAATAATCACTAGTAGATATATTTGTTGTAAATTTTGAAGTATTTTTTAAATCATCAATAAATGTAATACCATTTATACCATTCAACGGCCATCTAAAATAATTTGTATTACAATAATCTTTTTCTGCTAAAATAGTTGGTTTATACTGATTTGACGTATTAGTAAATGAATTTTTAATTTTACTATAATAATTTTGACTTAATAATTTTACTATAAATCCTGCAGTATTAGTTAAAGATTTATCGTAATTATTAAGAGGAATTAATTTTGTTGTAATTCTAGAATATGATAAATTACTTAAATTATTATATAATAATGAAGCGGGTTCGGTTGCATTATTTGCAGCTGAAAACGGATATGCAACATCTTCATGACTTCCATAATTTAATACTGTACCACCATCCATATAAATGGATGTATTTCTTCTAAATTGAATAGGCAACATTGGTGAATAGTTATATGGTACATTATTTACACTTGCGTATCTACATGAAGCGGAATTTACATAAATTAAAGGTCCATTTGTATCTGCTTCTGGAGCACCAGAGCCTTCTAATGCAATCCCACCAATTATATCACTATATGTCAATCCTGGTATTTGAGGTGTTGGAATAAAATTTTTAAGATTATCTTGAAAATTACCACAATCTGCTCCTCCAAAACTATGACCCAATATTATAATTTTATTAAAATTTAAAATTCCATTATATTTACCTTTTGAAATTTTTGATATATAACTTTTTAATTGATATAATGTTGTAGCCTGTCTCGTATACCCACCTGAACGAGTACCAGTTCCTATATAATTTAATTCTCTTATAGTAGAATAAACAAAATATCCATATGAAGCAAAATGTTGTAAATAACCATCATACATGCATCCATTATGGTTTTGTCCATGAACTACTGAAATTATAGGCAAAGAAGACAATGATTTATAATTGGATGGATAATATGCTCGTAAATTGTGGTTACCAACAATTGGAAAATTTACTTGAAAAATATTATTCCATTCAGCTTCAGTATAATCACTTTTATCTAAAAGATTTATATTTGAAAATTCTGTTTCATAAGGTCCACATTCTTGGACATCTAACATCAATTTTAAATCATGTACAATATCTCCATTTTGTACAACTCTAGTGGTATTTGGAGAACTTGAAGAAGTGATTCTTAAAACAATTTTATATTCTTTACACAATTGCATTACTTCGGTTTGAGTCATAATAAAACCCAAATCTTCTTGTGTTGAAAAAAATGAATTTGAAATGTCTTTTGATAAGAAATTATTTGTTAAATCTGTAGAAGATAAACTATATAAATTATCAGATGAAACATTTATTAAATTATTACTTCCATCTATGGATTGACATAAAAATACTTGCAGAGAATATTGATTTGAATTTATTCCATTACTTGTTATAGTCGAAGCACTTATATTTTGTCTTAATTCATTTAAATATGACAAATTAAATGCAAATGAAATTGGATACCCAACTGTTAATGTATCATTATATGTAAATGGTAATTGACCTGTATAAAGAGTACCTATAACAGGATTTGCGGTAGAAATTATATCTATTGTTGCCATAATTAATTTTCTATTACTTTAATTAAATCTAATTGATCGGTGACGGTATTATATTTGTATATATTATTTTTATCTGTAAAGAATATACCATTATTATTATATGTGAATTTATATTGATTCAATGAATTTATTGTATTTTTAAAAATTAATGGTTTATATGATAAAGAATTATTAATAGTAAAAATTACTGTATTAGTATTAAAATTTAAAAATAAGTAATTATTGCTAACAAAAACATTTACAAGAGATTGATTTAATATAGATGAAGAAATTGTATATGCAAATTCAGAAGAAGGACAATTTATTGGATTTGATAGATATGGTTTACTAGCACATACGCCCAATCTTTGTTTATTAAAATTTGAAGTTGTAGTATAATCAAAGAAACTATTCTCCAAGGCAATTGCATCTGCAGAATTATATAATATTTTAATTACACCAGTATTATCAATCGCTGGACTAAATGATCCTTGTGTAAATCCTTCTAATTTTTTATAATCTTGGAATGAAAATGATGTAGTGCCATCTTCACTTGTATTGTACGTTCTATATATTCTTATATTTTTAATAGTTTGTGAAGTTAATATTTGTGAAACACTGTATGTGTGAGTATCATTAATTGAAACTTTTGTATTTAAAACTTGTTCATCAATCATTGGTTTAATATTACTACCAGTTGGACTTTGTTCAGTTAGAACTCTTAAATTATTTAAACCTCTTATAAAAGTTTTTTCTGCAAATGAACCTTTAATATATGTATTAAAAAATGTAATACCTGTATCAATTGCTAATATGCCATAATCAGGAACATTTTTCCAGTATAATATTGGTGAATTTTCTGTCAAAGATCTATATGATTTGTCATCATAATATACATTTTCAGAAAGTTTTCTGGTCATTGAAAACTGTTTTATAGATGGCAAAGAAGTCATAGTAAATATTGATGCCGATTGCTCATCAGTTGGCAAAGGATCAAATCCATTTAAAATATTGGTTTTGTTATTAACAGATGTTCTTGCTTGCATAAAAGTTGAATAACCCATATCTACAGCAGAAGGATCCGTTGTCCATCCAGATTCATAAAATCTATCATAAAGAGGAGAATATGCATTTAAAAAAGATGATTTATAATTTATTTGGTCTTGTTTAAGAATCAAATTTGCAGAAGCATAATTATACCCTTTACAAGTTAAATCAGAAAATCTAAATACCCCAGCATCCAGAGATGCTGCTGATTCTCTTTGCATATCTGCAGCACCTTGACCTGGTTGTGGAAATCCCGTTGGCTGAAAGGCCAATATAGTTTCTGTATCTATTCCACTTTTTTTATGTGAAGCATGTGCATTATTTGAAAATACTTTTTTAAACTTTTGAGTAAGTGAAGATCTATAATTTCTTTTATAATAATGTATATAAGAAGAAACTTGCCAAGAAGTTGCTCTTGTATCATATATATTTGGATCTCTATTCAATTCTGTAGTAGATATAGCCATTCCATAAAAATCTTTATCTACAGCAATCAAAGATCCAAACAAAGGTTGGTCTTCTGTTACGGTTTGTAACAAAGCATCTTCATTTACATCAAAGAAATATACTGACTTGTTATTTGGTGATGAAAGAACCAAATAATTGCCATCATCGGAAACAAAACATTTTTCATTTGAAGCTGCACTATAAGGAATACCACCAAGATTAACTGTATTTAAAAGTGTGGTAGAAACGGTTGGTGTATATGATATACCATACACTGATACTGTTTCTTCGGAAGAATTGAACAAAGCCAATTTTGATCCACTGTCTGAAAAGAATGATTGTATGGTTGCAACTTGAGGTGATTCTGGTGATTCTGGTGATTTAGAAGAATCACCAGAAACAATTTCATATTCAAAACTTACCATTTGAATAAGTTCATCAAGAGTCTTTTTAATTACTCCAAAATTATTCATCCAGACATCTTGTTCTTTATTGTAGAAGAACACACCATATGGTGTTAATTTTTCAATCCACTGTGCAGCAGCCTTCTTTGCCTCTTGCAGATCTACCAATGTTTTTGGTTTGGTATTTGAAAAAATCTTACGAGTAGTATAGTCAATTGCTTTTTTATTTTCTTCAACTAATATATTTTTTTGTTCAAGAGATTTGTAGTAATTTTCCATTCTTTGTTTTTTCAACAAAGCCTTCTGCTGTTCTGGAGATACTTTTTGTTCCCCCAAAAATCTCTTGATAAAATCATTATTCGGATGCGTCATAAAAATATTTATACCTTTCTTGACTCGTTTCCCCGGTAGAGTATAATGTATTCATGGATCTAGAAGAACTCATATACGAATATGGCCATATTATGTACAAACTTGGTAGGCTTGAAACCGATGGAAAAGAAACTACAAAAGAATACAACAAATTCTTGAAAAGAAAAGAAGAATTAAAGGATTATTTTGATAGCCATTTTAAGGGAAATAATAAAAAATTGTCAAAAACCCTTGGGCTTGTCTAACACATCCCCAAATGTTGCTTTAATAATTTTCTCAACTTCTTCGGGCGATTTATCAGACAGATGCTGCATCAATTGTTTCCGAACTTCAGTGGACCAATCTTAAATACCAACTTTTGATCTATTTGGACCCATGTAATCCGTCTCCATATTGTAAACATTACCTTCACTTACTTGTTTCATAAAAATATTTATCATGCCAAGAATCAGAAAAACTTCTACTCAACCAAAACGCAAAATTAAAAAGGCTCCCAAACTTCCTGAAGTAATCTATCCTGATTATGTTCAAAATTTCATAAATGAAGTAAAGAAAAAGACACCTTACATTGTCAGGGCTGTTCAGTACAGCATCGATTCTGGATATCAGGTGGGAGTGCTCAAACAGAATGGTAAAGTTTGGCATTGCATATGGATCGCATCATATGCTAAAACTAAAGAAGAACTTGATAAATTTTGGGATATGAAATTTGAATAAGTGCCTTTATAAAGGTTGTTATATGTTATTATAAATATTAATAACATGTACGACAAATATACTCAATTAATCGGTGCAACCGCAAACACAGCCAGACTTCCAAAAAATAAGGGGTTGTTGATTACAGGTATTACTGGAAATACGGGACTTACCTTTTGGGCATTTTCAGGAGATCCTTCCAGACCATCGGCAGGAGCAACATTTAATATTCCAATAGGATATATGCCCGGTACAGGATTTAAACAAGACATTGTTTCAATTGAAGCATATGCCGTTACTGCAATTAATGGTGTTTGCGCATTTATATTGTTATAATATGCCAAAAGAAATCCGTTGTCTGATAACAAATCAGATACTACGGCCCAAGGAATGGTTTTGGTTGTCTTGGGAAATGGATGCTGCCATCTCAGCACAAGGTATCGCAGAAATAGAAATTCGTCGTCATGATCCTGACGACGAATTTGCTAGATTGCTATGGGAAGAATGGGAATGGTCCCGAGAGATCGGGTATCCTGATCTTTAACCCTTCAAAATTCTATTGATCTTTTGAGAAACAGATTCTGGCAATTGCTCAAAGTTTGGAGCATATGGGTGCAAACCCGCTCCTCTTGAAAGAGGTCCTTGACCTGCTCCAGTCATCTCATCTGCAAATTCAGCAGAAGTTTCATCATATGCTGCTCGTGCTTTTTTCTTTTTATCTATTTCAGCTAAACGTGCTTTTTGATTTATTTCGGCATCTTTACGTATTGCGCTGGCCTGTCTAGCTTGCAAGAAAAAATCAGCTAAATCAGAATCTTCTGAATTGCTGGTGTCTAACATTTCACCAACTTCATCATGCTGATCAGCTTCATCATTTGCATCACCAATTGGTTCCAAATTTGCTGGTTTTCCAAAGTTTGTTAATTGAGTTGTGCGACGTTTTATATTGGTTCTTTCGTCGCCATAGGCACGTATTTGGTCATTAATTTGTGCTTCCGCTTCGGAATCGCGTTGAACAATATCAGGTTTGGCAGGTCTTCCTTTGGCTTCATTAAGCATATCACGCCCATTTTGTTGGGCTTGTAAGCCAGCTTGATTGATGGCGTGGATCCATCTATAATAACCTTTGTTTTTCATAATAATATTTATCTTTTCTTAAATTACGCTATTCTACTGATTTTTTGGTTTACTGATTTACCCGATAGATTTGATGCTTGTTTATCTCCCGCCAAAGGTTCACCCATACCACTAAAAAGCCATTCTGTTTTGCGGCCAGTATCTACAGGCTTAGTTGGAAGGGTGCGTTCCATTCCCTCAGGTTCTCCTGGATTTCCAACTTCGGGAACATCAAAATCGCTTGCTATGTAATCATAAACTGGATTTTCTTTTTCGGCTTCTCCTTTTGCTACCAATGATGCTGCCATTTTTGCAAATGGATTTTTATATTTACCAGCAGCAGCAAGTTGTTTTTCCCATGACATTTTATCTTGCCAACCAGTTTCAATATCTTTTAATCTTCCCGCCAAATTTGT
>Ga0209401_1001676_pt1 | contig 14629 bp, 13 predicted proteins | sample M_140807_MF_Meta_FD_187318 | JGI IMG/M metagenome (GOLD analysis project Ga0209401, IMG submission 187318) | Freshwater microbial communities from Lake Montjoie, Canada to study carbon cycling - M_140807_MF_MetaG (SPAdes) (version 2) | ecosystem: Environmental > Aquatic > Freshwater > Lake...
GGCGAGAAGCATAAGTGCGAATGAAACCGATTTAAATGAGGTTTTGGACGGGTCGTTGACCGATGGCATTCTATCGTGTTTATATTCGGCGATTCATTCTAACACAGGTGCGTTACCAATACGATGTTTCACTCAGAAACCGGGGGTATTTTATGTCTATTCTGTGGTAAAAGACAAACCGGAATGGCGGCAAATACGCAGCGACCAGTTTCTGAAATTGTTGAATCATATTTCGGCGTCTATTCGCCGCGTTTTCCGCATATGGAACACAGCACAACTCACGGATATACAAGAATACGACACCGATTATATGGATAAAATGCCGAAATATATGAAAAAAATCAACGCGGATGTCGAAAAACTCGCACCGATAGTAAAAAAATGTCTCTTCGCAAAATTAGAAGAGAGCGTTCAGGTTATTATGGAGGGGGATTTTGATTGAGAGGATGAAATAGTATTTAGGTATAAGGTAGTAAATCCGAAATTTTCGGGAGATGCGACGCAGGAGCATCGAATGAAAATCAAAATAATTCATATATATTTTTTGCTAATATACGGTCAGCGATTATATGGCGGAAAACCGCACCGGCATCATTACCTTCCAATTTATATGCAGGGAACACCGCGGCAAACCTCTCGGCATTGCTGAAAATCGACCTAGAAATCCGCTTGATATAGGTGTTAAGTTGCGTCGCTGCTTCTAGGCGCGTTTTCGGAAGTGGAAAACGTCGAACCGAGTCCTCTAATAACCACTGCAGTGTCCATGTTTGGCAGAATACATCGTTCGGTAACAGACTTTGCCAGTGGTGTTTGCGCTCTGACTCTGTGTGTTTATAGGGAATACCAAAAGCGTCGAGAGAATCATAAAAGGCAGTAGTCGAATAAATACCTGGGTCTGCTCCGTGCCAAGAAGGGTCGAAAATCGTAAGTTCTCCTGCCGCGTCTACCCGGTAGGCACAGAAATGAACGGGTATATGCATCGCGCATGCAGGCGTTGATTCCTTTATTAGTATCGTTCCCTTCTTCATTCGCATGGTCTTCAGCACTTTATTAATGAATTTCGGGGAGTTATTAGGCGCTTCGAAGTCTACAAAATTCTTATATTTTTCTGCAGTGGTAAAGATGCGCAAATCGGCAGCATCCTCTGTCCAGATAATCGTCGGTCCGACTTCGTAATCGGACTTGAACCGACGCAACACATCCTCTCGAAGATGTAAATTGCTGGAACTCTTGCGGTATATTCGCAGATAGTTTGAGAGGTTGGGTTTATTTTTATTTTGTATTTTTACAGTGGTCGGTCGTTTGTGTTTAGTTATAATAGGGCGTGGCATTTTTGCAATAGGTGTCCGGTCTGGGTTGGTGCTACCCAATCCGAAGAATTAAAAGTGTTTCAATTTTCAACAAAAACAATAAAATTGAAGCATATAAAGCAAACTATTGCAGTAATCATAATCTATCCTCTCGTATATTATCGCAAAACACCAACCGAAACAATGGACTCTAACCCTATCCCCGATTATTTGGCGAAGTTGAACGCCCATGAGCGCGACCCCTTTATCGAATTCGACCCAGTCCCTCATGTATATACTGTGAGAGGCGAAGGCGGATATACTTCCGTAACTACTTTCACACATTCACATTTCGAGCATTTCGACGCCGAAGCACAGGCGAAAACCATGGTAAACAGCAAGAAAATGTCAGACCCGAATTATAAATACTATGGAATGACAGCAGAGCAAATTGTCACACTCTGGAATAACAAAGGTAAGACCGCGTCGGAAGCGGGGACGAAATTGCACTATGATATTGAGTGCTACTGGAATGGATGGGAGGTCGTCAACGATAGTGTCGAATATGGATATTTCTTGCGGTTTGTCGAGGATTTCCAGGCGAAAAATCCGGGCACCAAACCATACCGCACCGAATGGATGGTCTATTATGAGGAATACAAATTCTCGGGGTCGATTGATATGGTGTTCGAGAACCCCGACGGCACATTGCGTATTTATGACTGGAAACGGTGCGAGGAAATTCCGTCGGAGGGGTTCCGGGGGAAATGCGCGAAGACCGAGTGCATCCGACATCTCACCGACGCCAAATTCTGGCACTATGCCCTGCAATTAAATACATACAAGACTATTATTGAGGCGAAATATGGTAAGACTGTTACGGAATTGTGCTTGGTCAGATTACACCCCGACGATGCGTATAAAACCTACGAACTACTTCCTGTTCCCGTTTTGGAGAAGGAAATGCGGGATTTGTTTGAATTCCGCAAAAGTCAACTCGAAAACCCCACCCCACACACTAAATAATACTGCAAATATACATAAATAGATTGCGAGTGAATTCTATACCGTACCATGTTTGTAATGCACAAATCAGAACTAGTAATGATGGAAGACTCATTTGAAAGAATAATAACACTTTTTTCTTTGCTGTTTCAGTGGTTTCTGGCGGTTTTCGGGGTAAACCGACCGTTGGTAATTGAAAAACAAAAACCTCATGTCGCCACTACATACGGCGACAAGTATAAATCGGATTTTTTGCTGACTTATCAAGAGGATGTAGACGTGGATTGGAACTCAAATATCGACGCGGTTATTCGCGACCCTGCACAATTGGCAGATGCTCTTAGCGAAGCGAATAATGTATATGAAAAAATATGGCGGTCACGCATTTTGATTGAGACAACACCGAGAGGAAATGTCATTATGTTTTACGACCTGTATAAGCGCGCATTTTCATATTACTGTGATAATGGGACAATGCCTTATGATACCATGAACGCGGTGGCAATGAAATATGTGGTTATGTTCCGGTGCCGCGATTTCTTCGTCGACAGTCAAATACTGCCGAAACCCATATTCGACTTACGAGATTCCCTCCGCTGCGCTAAAGAAATCTCTCCAGCGAATCCTCGAACGTCTACCACTTCGTGTCCGGCGTTCTTCGCAGAAGTAGTCGACGAAACGGAAATAAAGACGAATGTTCCCTTCTCGAAACAACCCGCCAAACTTAACCTGGATAAAACAGCATTTGTCAGGTTAAAGTCTTACAATACCGCTACTAAAAAGGCAGGCGTTTCAAAAGAGGATGATAAGGTGATTAATTGTTTTTTGCATTTGGGCGCCTCTCGCAATTGGGTGCCAATTACCAAAAAGGTAAAGGCGAACCCTCTTAATGGGTTCAAGACGGATATGATTCCCGGAGCGACGAATAACAACAAAATGTCGTATTTGGAATATAAGCGCCTACAAAACAAGTAGTATTATTTTTGCTGTATGGCGGAGATGCGGGCATCGCGGTCTTTTTTCCACTGGCGGAATCCGTTGCTGCGCTCCATGGTGAAGGACATACCTAGATGGTCTACCGCAATATGATATGCTTGGAGTTCGCGGTCGTTTAATGTGGCGAGATATAGAGAGGTTAATTCCGCGATGGATTCGTTTCCGAGTTCTGACATTTTATATTTAAGATGGATTTAATAATTCAAACAGTTTATGCGGTTTGCATTATTTATGGTTTGGCGGAATCAATTTTCTTCGAAAAATTGAAAGACTTTTTATTCCAGATTGAATGATGACATGAACCCACAAACACCTATTGGCGAACCCACTCAAACCTATTCATTCGACTTACGAGATTCCCTCCGCTGCGCTTCAGAAATCTCTCCAGCGAATCCTCGAACGCCTACCACTTCGTGTCCGGCGTTCTTCGCAAATAGCAATTAACCTATATCAACTTTAACCTCTCAACTATTATTAACTCTATTATTATTTTATTAACTATTCAATACCCAGTCAATAATTCGACTGATAATAAATATGTCAGAATTCTCTGGACGTCAAATCGCTGCTGCGAAGGAAGCAGTCGATGTGTTTGGAAGTGTTGTGTGCTATGTAATGCTGTTGGCGCAGATGCAGTCGGGTAAAACAGAAACATTCTTGCTTACAGCATGTGAACTCATTCGTCTAGGATTAGTCCAGAATGTCGTCATTTTCAGCGGGAACGCAGAGGTTGATTTGCGGATTCAATTAGACTCTCAATTAAAGGGACGGTCTGTGTTTATCCGCAAATACAAGAAGTTCCTGCGTAAGAACGGAATGGACGACGAAGACGAACGCGAAGATTTCATTGATTCGGTTATTCCCAAAATATCGATTGTCTGGGGGTCTGAATTGGATTCTTGTGCGGGTCCTACCACAGATACCCTGTTTATCTGGGAAGAGTCGCACTACGCACAGAGCAAGACACAGCGCCCGGACAAGTTTCTCAAGAAAATCGGGGTTTCTGGCGACGGAAACAGCGAGGTTCTTCAAAGCAATCGCAATCTGATGATGACTATTTCTGCCACTCCATTCTCCGAACTCAGCGACAATTTGCGCCACAATCAAGGCAAACATATTGTCAAGATGGAACCTGGTGAAGGATATGTGAGCGTCAAGAGTATTCGCGATTCTGGGCGCCTAAAGACCTTCAAGAATTATGCGGACGGTCTTCGCGCGGCACTATCTCTTCCCAAAGACGGCAAAAAGTACGGCATCGCTCGCATAACAACGAAAAACGAGGAAACCGTCAGACGTATTGCTGAAGAGTACGGATGGCAATGTGTCGTATTCGATTCTCTCGCTAAGGGCAACGAAAAGGATGAAGGTGAGAGAGTGTGGAATAGTATGGCAAATGCACCTGCTGTCAACACCATTATTCTTATTCGTGGTAAGTGCCGCATGGGAAAGAACCTAGAGAAGAAACACCTCTCGTTTGTTATTGAGACTGCAAAGATGTCGAAGACGGATACTGTCCTGCAAAGTCTACTCGGACGTGTGTGCGGATACTCGGAAGGGTCGGACAAGGTGATGGTCTATTTATCGGAGAAGATTGTTCGCAGTGGCGAAATCGACCGGTATATAGAGATGTGGGAGAATCCCGGCGTAACAGTTATCCCTACGAATGCCTGCAACATGACCACGAAGAAGGTGACCCCGATGATTCCCATCATTCCGATTCGCATAGAAATCGACCGTAACATTTATCCTACCAATGACCGAGAGTGTCTTCTACGCTGTTTGAAAGATAATTTTGAGTCGCGCAATGTGTTGAACCGCAATTCTGAGAGAGCACTCGAAGAAGTTCGAACCAAGGTTATCATTAGCGACAAAAAATATTTGAACGGACATTATGTAGACGGTAAGAAGGAACATCAGGTTGTGCGGTTCGGTGAAGTATCTGCGGCATACGAGAGCAGAGTCGCAAGAGACTTTGGGTCTGCTGGTGGTATAGATTCGGAAGGAAAGGAAATCAAGTTCTGGGTTCCTAAGAAGAGCGCCACCATGTTCAATCTGAATGTTATGTACGTAACCGCTCACGTCAAACGAGAGGATATGCAGAACTTTAAAATCCCAACCACCACCGGAAGAGAAGCGTTCTCCGGTGTTAGTGAAGAGGTTGAGGGTGAGGTTATCCCAATTCCAGTAGTTGACGCAGTTGCCGTTCAAGTTGATGATATACCCGTTGCCGTTGCTGTTGCCATTCAGGTTGTCGAAGATTGTGATATGGATACACCTATATCACAATCTAAACCATTCTCCGACGAAACTTCCTTCGTCAGTTTCTCTGGAGAATCATTCAATTCCTGTGCTTATTCTTCGCTCAGGAATTGCCCAGTCGATGCACAATTACCCTCCGATGAGTTCTACGACGAACCTAAATTGCGATATGAAATAATACAAAAAGTTATGAAAACCCAAAAAATCGAAAATATATATGTCACCCCCGCAATATATGCAAACCTAAAAAAAGGCGGGATAACCTACAATTATGTATTCGACCTCTATAAAGAGACCGTCGGACAAACCGTCAAACTACAAACTAAAAAGGGTCGCACCCCAAAATTATACGAAGCGAGAGGATTAATTAAAATCGACACCATCTCGTGGTAAATATATTTGCTGTGTATTGTTGTTTGTATATGTAACTTTAATAACTAATATAAAGAAGTGAGGCACTTGCCAATACCTTTTTTCACTGTAAATGGAAACTGAAAATTGAAAGACTTTTTATTCTGGATGGAATGATGACATGAACCCTACAACACCTATTGGCGAACCCACTCAAAAAGATCCAAACTTAGCAATTAACCTCTCTTATTTAACTGCAATAATATCAATCATGTCATTAAACGACGCAGTATATAGTTCATCCGACGACAAGTCAGTCAAATCGACAAAGAAAATTAACGATAATAGCAAAACATATTGTATACGCCCTCCTAGTTTTAGAAGATTTGTCATGCAACAAATCGACTCAGGTGAACTAGAATCTGAATGTAAAACCGGAAAAAAGAATAAATGGTGGAAAAACCGACACCACCCATGTCGCCAAATTCCTACCAATATTTATTTGCTGGGACAAGGCACTTTGTCGGAACTCTTTACAGCATATATTGCAAATCATGGCGATATCGAAAAGCGCGATTTTATGAATTATACTCGCGAACTTATAAAGCAAGGTATTATGTTTGAAGACTTAAGTGGTTAATATATTGTAACTAATAACTAATATAAAGAAGTGAGGCAATTGCCAATACCTTTTTTATGTCCCTATTATAAACACACGAATATGAGTAATTATGCAGTGGCAATACCGACATATAATCGACAAGATGTCGTTTTTAAAAAGACCATATCGACGCTTCTTAATGGCGGTGTCTCCAAATCCAGAATATATATTTTTGTTGCAAATAAAGAGCAGGAAAAACTCTATGAGGATGCGGTTCCTAAAACGGCATACCATAAAATAGTTGTGGGTGAAAAGGGAATCGCCAATCAACGCAAATTTATTGCAAATTATTTCCCGGAAGGTAAATACGTGATTTCTTTAGACGATGATGTAGAAGAGTTTCAAATTCTGAAATCGACAAGGAGAGGAGCAACACAGAAAAACCGTCCCAAAACGAACAATGACAAGTTGGTGAAGATGACAAACGTCCACCAATTTTTCATGGATGCGTACAAAACCATGAAACGCGAGGGACTGTATATTTGGGGCGTATACCCTGTTCGCAACGCTTTTTTCATGTATCCGAAATATACAACCGATTTGCGGTTTATTATCGGTGTGACTTTCGGGTTTATTGTGCGCCGAGACCGCAATTTAGAACCGTCCATTCAGTCGGAGACAAAAGAGGATTACGAGCAGACCATTCTCTATTATAAAAAGGATGGCGGTGTAGTCAGGTTCAATAATATAGTGCCGAAAACGAAATTCAATTCTCCTGGAGGGTTAGGAACGGATAGATTTGAGAGGAACAAAATCGCAGCAGAGTATTTGGCGAAAACATACCCCGACCTAGTGAAACGAAGTGACCGGTCCAATGGAACCCCCGAGGTCAAACTGGTTTTAGCACCAAGAATTGAAAACGATAAATGAATTAGAGAGGATACAATAATACCAAACAGACACCCAAATATGTTACATATTATTGCAGATGAATTCGGTTGTGATTGGTTATGTTCGCATCCTCTCAACATATCAAATAAAGAATCCAAATTCCAAACATCGAGAGGATGGAATCAAACAAAATGGATTGTTTTATCGTCCACGTTATTCAGTATTCCTGCTGCGTACCATTTATACGCGCGCACCCATTCTCCGACGAAACTTCCTCCGTCAGTTTCTCCGGAGAATCCTTCAATTCCAGTGCTTATTCTTCACTCCGGAATTGTCCAATCCGTATTCCCATATATGCTCATTTTAACCTCTCTTATTTCTGCAAATTATTGGCGAAAAGCAACGAGAGGATGGCGACGCAATCTCGACCTTATAGTTGCAAAAATAACATTCGCCACCGGTTTTTATATAGCAGCAAAATATTTAACCTCAAATTATTATCGTATCCCGATTATCGTAATAGTTTGCGGTTTGCCGGTGTGCTATAATGGGTCTACCAAATGCGTTAATGCGGGTGACCACGCATGGGTAAAATATCATTTCACTTTTCATATTATGTTGAGCATTTGCGGGGCGATTATATTGAGAGGTCTGACACAATAATTGTCTGCTGTGATAAATGATATAAAGACCTGCGAATAACTCTATACTCCGCCGGGTTTAGCTCATTTGGTAGAGCATTCGACTGTAGTTGTTTCAAAGGTATCGAATGGTAGCTGGTTCGATTCCAGCAATCCGGAAATAATTGTGCCTCTATAGCTCAGTTGGTTAGAGCACACGCTTAGTAAGCGTGAGGTCTTGGGTTCGAATCCCGATGGAGGCTGAAGGCAAATATATCACTTACCGCGAGTGATATATTTTATGCAATACCATTTGTGCCGTCAATTAGTCCTGGCACCCTAAGTATATCATCATTTGGATTTAAAGGTACAAATAAGTCGCGCTTCCCACATGCAAATGGAACTCCGCGGGCATTTCGCGGATTTTTGAAAGTGTCGTTATCAGTACACTTTTTGTCTAAATTGCGAATATACTCAGACGCATTCATAGCAACTTTATAATTATCGGGTTTTACCACATTCATATTTTTATTTGAATTTGCGTTATAATTGTGTGTTTTTGTCAGTGGACAGCAAGTATTTGGTACTATAGAACCAATGATATTACATCCACTACTGTCCGATATGGATTTTCTTGCGATATGGTCAATGTACGATGCTTGGTCGCCGTTGTTCAGATGACTATTCGGTTTGGTAACAGAATAGGGTTGGGGTCTTCTTATCCACCGATATCTGGACATCAATAATCCGCTAGTAGTAAGAGAGGATGATTTTACAATTGCAGAGTTATTCAGACCTGCCATTTCAGGTGATTTTTTAATTTGCGGCGTGGGGTATTTGCCGCAACAACCACCGTGTCCTTTGAGTGCCCCATTACGCGAAAGACTACGAACAAGAGACCTACCGAGCATATCTTGCCCGACATATCCTGCACTACGTCTCGTCCCATTCAACGAGAATTGTGGTTGACCCACACTCGAATTATTATACTGTGCTTGGAATTTCTTTTTCAAAGTTACAATCGACATTTGGTTATATTATACAGTGATTTGAAAATATCATCCTCTCATCATTTGGACAATTCAGTCGCTCATTCTTCGCTCCGGAATTGGATGATTCTCCGGAGAAACTGACGTAGGAAGTTTCGAAGGATAATACCAGATTAAACCATTTTCCTTCCATAGAAATACCACAGAGCGACTGAAATCAGACTACCCAGGACGAACCCGTTACCGGCGCTCTCTAAAGATTTCTCTACTAAATAGTAAAATCCGAGAGGAAATACTACGTAAGACAAGAGGATATAAAATCCCATAATACTGGCAAACAATTGAAGTTTCTTGGAGTCCATTTATATATTATGCCAGTTATTTTGATTACGGATGTTCATCGATTTTTACGCGTTTTCGCCAATCCGTGTACTTTTGCTACATGCGCTTTCATTTGTTTCAGAGTCTTGCCTCTCGTCATTTGCCACAATTTCCATCGCAAATAACAGACAATGGATAACCTCTCAGCATCTTTTGTTTTTTTCTTCATTGGAAGATTTGAATGCCAGTAATGCACGTCCATGAAAAGGACATCACCGGTCCTGCAATCTACTCCTACTCCGAATTGGGGGAAACATGTTTCTGCGCCGGTATACTCTCCTCTCTCTATCACTGCTAAATTACCGAACCCATCACTATCATCGCCCTTATCTTTATGAAGAGAAGTCTGGAAATTCACATTTGTTGTAATTGTGGTGAATGATGTACCGCGTATTTTGAAATGAGTCTCGTTTGCCTTCTTGCGTTGCTTGGCATAATATTCCGGTGCGTATTTCTCATAGTATTCGTCGATTTCTTTGATGAGAGGAATCAACCTCTCGAACTTTTTCGGACTATCGCGAATGAATGCGGTTTCACGTGCGGTCGAATCGAGTTTAATTCCAGCGTTTTTTAAAATCACTTTTTGAGATGGTGATATCGTGTCAAAATAACCAATAATATTTGTTTTTATTTTCGGATTATTACCCAAATCTTTGAGTTTACTGCCGGACGCGGTGCCGCGGTTTGAGGTATCTTTCCTAGCAAATTGTATCACATTATCCCAGAATGCGTCGACTTTTTCCCTGGAAAGTTTGTTTTTCCGGAACCTAACCAACAATTTACCTGCTGAACCGTCTGGATTTTCTATAAACACATCGGCGTCGTGGTCAATGATGGTTATTTTTTTGCGGTCTGCCTCCGTCAGAGATTTTCCTGCCCGTTTTTCCATTTGGGCATTCGTTTTATCCTCTCTAACAATATAAACCATAATACCCCCCTTCTTTTCCTTCTTCACAATCATAGCAAAATATATAATATGAGTATATTGGTTATTGATTCGATTTGTAGACATTAAATGACACACTTGTATCAGAGGATAACGCGGCATCGTAATATTTTGGAGTTACTAAACTCAACCTCTCGTTTTCTTTTAAATAAATCGTATTGGAAGAAACGACGAATCCATATCCGGAATTGGATGCGAGTCCGTTTATCGACGTGGTTAGTAGAGAGGATAGATTATTCGGATAAAAGGTCGGTGTAGGTGTAACTGTGTCATTAAATGTGCCGTAAAACGACCCCGCCAATATAAATTTGCGGTTATAACATGCGGCATATATAGCGCCTGATACCCCCGAAATTGCCGTACCGTTCATAGAATTATCGAAATTCAAATTCGTATTACTTGCGGTGTTTGATAAATAACTAACCTCTCCTATATTCGAAAAAACAAAGTGGGAATTTCCATCAAACGCGGTAGCACTCGGTTCCGACGTTAATCCATAGAGCACCGCATTTACATATTTTCCGCCGTGTACCACTCCTGACCGAATTATATTGCAGGATAAATCGGTAATGCGGTATATGTTTGGTACTGAACCGTCGACCGATAAAATACGAGTCGGGTGTAAAACGAGGTCTTTCAATACTATTGGACGAATATGAGTGTCGAGTTGTTTCGCACCGCCGTCAAATAGCACGAGTTCCGCCAAACTCACGTTGTCCGCGCCGAAATTGGCAGTGAATACTATGCGGTAATAGGAATACGACCCGACTGAACTTGGGGCGAGAGGCAAAAACGTGAATGGCGAATTCGGCGGAATAGAAGTACCGTAACTAAATGTGTCTAATATAGTCCATGTACTTCCATCGGTCGACCCCAGAAATGACCAGGACCGCGGAATCGAAGACCCCGAAAACACTAGGTAATAATTCGCGCAAATAGATGGAGAGGTTAATTCGACTTGCAACCATTCACCAAAAACTCCTTGAGTTTGACCTGAAACCACCACATTTGTTACACCGGTGCCAATATAATTCCCAGACGCGTCGTAATTTGAACCAGCAGATGTCCATTTGGAATTAAACGAACCGTCGAATGCATTTGCGGCAGGTAATTGTTGAGAGGATGCGGTTGTTGTCGAAATATTGTTCGTGAGAATATTCGAGCAATCCACTACACATAGATTCGGCGTTGAAGTGGCGGTCCAAACCGACGCATCAAGAGAGGATGAAATAGCAGTAGTATTTGTCCCCGACCCGTACGCTAACCATACATTTCCAGTCCATTCAATCGCATGAATTTTTGCAGTAATTATGGACGCCACAGATGTCCACTCTATTCCATCGGGACTAGTTGCCATTGCCGACGATGATGCGCCGACCCCAACCGCCACAAAATACGAACCGTTCCACGCGACGTCGTAGCATTCGGTCATAATCGTATTATCGCGAGCAGTCCAACAAAGCGCGTCTGGACTTGTGGCGACCCAGGTAATACCGGAACCAACCACCACCCAAACCGAACCATTCCAAACCGCTTTATTGCATCGAGAAAATAGAGAGGTGTTAATAGCAGTCCAATAAATCCCGTCGACGCTGGAGGCGAGACAACACGCCCCCGAACCACATGCAACAGAAATCGGTTGAATAAACGCGCATCCTCTGTCTGAATGGTTACAAACATATCTATTTATTGCGGAAATCGTGTTGCATGATGTCTCGAGTATATATGGAATGCCTGGATACACGGAATACACGGTTAGAGCAAGCAGCGTCGCCCCGGCAATATACGATAATGTCCAGTGAATACCATCCGAACTAGTCGCAATATTATACGGCGCGGAGTCTGTTCCATAGGCAGTCCAAATGGCGCCGTCGTGATAGACACGCAAACCAGCGACACTGAATGAATTTTCTGCATAATTCCAGGTTATCGCATCAGAACTATATGCGATGGTATTACCGGAGGAAGCACTATTTCCGACCGCCACCCATAAACCGCCGCCCCATTTTATGTCATTTCCAACCGGAAACAGACTAGTATTTGTTCCTCTCCAATAAATTCCGTCCATACTAGTGGCGACAATATTAGTCCCAGAACCAGTCGCCGCATATTTTTTTTGCAGAGGACTCCAATCGACTCCGCCACCACTTAAAGAAAATATGTAATTTCCTCTCCCCGTCCAATTCATACCATCTAAACTAGTAGCAATAGTATTTGCGGTACCTGACCCAACCGCAACCCATAATTTACCACTCCAAACCGCATCATTTGTGGATACGGAAAATGGCGAAGCGGTAACGTTAGTCCACGAATTCCCGAGGTTGTTACTATATGCGATGGTATTTCCGAGTGCTAATGTGGCGGATTTCGGAAAAACAATTCGGTGCGGTTGCTCGATGCTCCTCTCGATATCATAGAATCGAGTGTTACTGTTCAAATTAGTTGCGAATACCACGGGAAATTGACCGTCTAATTGACCGTCAACCACATTCATCAACCCGGTTTTGGAAGAAGTGGTCAGATTTCCGCCGATAATGAACTGGTCTCCTAGGAATTTCGCTGAATACGGATTTTGCGTAGTTGAGTTAGTTGTCCATGAAACGCCGTCGGGACTATACGCATAGGTGAACGCATTACCAGTTATTTCGTTTCTCGCAGTTAATACGAAATTTTGTCCATTCCAATCGATTGATATGGGTTTATCGTATGTATTGTATGATGTATCGGACATTATATAATAGAATAATATTTTGCTTTATACGAATACGGTATCCGCACTTGACCAATTGATTCCATCTGAACTTTTTGCTACTAATTTACCGGATGAGGTGGCGCCAACCGCTAACCAAAGTTGACCGTTCCATACCAGGTCAATCGCTCCTCCAGCAATATCAAACAGCGTTTTCGAATTTGCCACGCCGAACCAATTGATTCCGTCGAAACTATAAATGATTGTATATGCGGCACCGTTACCTACTGCTACCCACAAACTACCGTTCCATGCAACTTTTCCAATTTGCGCGGCACTCGTGTTATTAATGAGTGTGGAGCAGTTTGTCCAATTGACCGCGTCGTAACTATAGAAAATACCACCCGACCCAATTCCTACATATAATCGGGAATTTGTTGCGATTGATGCCAGTTTAACACCGGAAATATTTACAGAGGTGAATGTTTCTGCATTGTAACTCAATAATACCGAGGATGCGTCGCTTCTCGTTACTATCCATTTCGAACCGTCCCAAATAACGCGATTTGCTGGATTTGAACTTGCGTTTACGAGAAGAGACCAGTTTTTCAAATCGTTAGAAACCGCTGCTCCATAAGAAGCATCAGTTGCAACTGCTGCCATGTAGGTGGTGGGTCGCGATTTACCGAATGTATAAACCGTCTCGTTTTGTGTATATCCTCTCGATACTGCAAGAATATCAAGTGCTCCGTCTGTCACGTATGAGTTTGCTTGCATTTGACGAGATAACATTTGCCGAGTGTAGGTCATGTCGTCGTCAAATGAGACTACAGTTGGAACGTTTCTTATTGGCGTTTCATCGGAACCGGTATACCCTTTGTAACCTGTTTGTCCTGTTACTCCCAATCCAGTGTATCCAGTGTATCCGGCATATCCAGTTTTTCCTGTTATATTCGCATACCCTGTTACACCGGTGACCCCGGTTATTCCACTTATTCCGACGTATCCATCGGAACCTAGCATTCCGGTGTAACCGGTGATTAAATATCCAGTAGGACCCGTGTAACCTGTATTACCAGTAGGACCTGTGTAACCTGTATTACCAGTTTCTGCTGTATATCCGGTGAACCCGGTGACCCCGGTTATTCCAATGAACCCTGCATTTCCTGCATTCCCGTCATTCCCGGTAATACCAGTTTGTGCGGTTCTTCCAGTATACGTGTTTACAGGTCCTGCCGGTCCGGCGTCTCCCGTAATTCCAGTGGGTCCGGTTTTTGACATGGTAATGTTTGCACTTGGTCCAATAGGACCAACGATACCAACAGGTCCAGTTCTACCGGTAGTTCCCACGCGTCCAGTTAACCCAGTTACTCCAGTTGAACCAGTTGGACCGGAAACGCCAGTTGTGCCGGTGTTACCCCAATTTCCGGTTGCCCCGGTATTCGCAGGTTGACCCCAGGGTTGTCGTTGTCCCGTAATACCGGTTACACCAGTTCCACCTGTAATGGATGCACCCGTTATTCCAGTAATAGACGAACCTTGTAAACCAGTCATTCCAGTGTAACCTCTATTTCCGGTCAACCCTTGCGTTCCGGTTTGTCCAATATTTCCG
>Ga0209401_1001678_pt1 | contig 14599 bp, 19 predicted proteins | sample M_140807_MF_Meta_FD_187318 | JGI IMG/M metagenome (GOLD analysis project Ga0209401, IMG submission 187318) | Freshwater microbial communities from Lake Montjoie, Canada to study carbon cycling - M_140807_MF_MetaG (SPAdes) (version 2) | ecosystem: Environmental > Aquatic > Freshwater > Lake...
CCCTGCAAGAGATTAATGAAGTGCTGCGCTCAAATAGAAAACACGGCCTACCTTTTGAACAGGCCGTGTCTCAGATACAGGCATCTGTGAACGATGCCTTGGCGCTGATTCCGGATTAAGCGGCCTCGGCTTCTTCTTCCTCTTCGTCGTCGTATTCTTCTTCGTCGTCGCACCAATCTGCTTCGTCGTCTTCGACCAGGAGCCACTCGCCGGTCTCTTCGTTCAGCCAGTACCAAGCGTCGTACTCAGCGTCAAACCAGCAGTAGCAATCTGCCTCGTCATCGTACTCATACTCTTCGCCATCTTGAAAGCAGTCAACCAATGATTCGTGATCGCTGTCGATTTCCACCTCAGTGGAATTGTTGATGATTACCGTGAATGAAAACATGAAAAACTCCTTAGACGTTAATGATCTGACCTCGAAACTCTACCTGATCGTCAGCCCACTTATGGACCAACTCAGGCCACAAAATCCTACCACCTTTGAATGTCAGGACAGCAAATCCGGACCGGTGGTTCAGCGGGTTACCCTCGCCATAATCAAACTGTGGACCGTAGGGTTCAGCAAGCGTTCCTGTATCTACGCCATACCGATTCCCCTTGTAATCTGCAAATGGCGTCACCTTCAGCGAGTGCAGATGGCCGGTGACAATAGATATCCCAGCATTGACCGTGTTGTTGTGAGCAGCGTGGATTCCAGATCGATATCGGTGCTTGATGATGCAGTCCGGTGTAGGCCAGACAGACCAGGCAAACTCCCAGGCTGGGAGGTGATCCTGCAACTTAAACCCATGCACCTCACGGTACTGAGGAGCCTGGGACGCCAGCTTGTTGGCAAAGCGCGTGTCGTGGTTGCCCCAAGTAAACAGCAGCTTTACATTGTGCCTGGCTGCCTTGGCCGTCTCCTCAATCTCGCCAAGATGGGCCTGCACCGCCTTGAGTTCTTCTATTACGCTAGGAGTCTTGGACCATCCCAGCGGGTCGTGCCTGCTGATAGTAGCCCCGTCGAATGCATCTCCATTAGAGATGACTGCGTGCGGCTTGAGTTCTTTGATTGCCCAAAGCAGGCCACGGTATGCGGTGGTGTACTCGCCAGGCCAGAAATGCGCGTCACTGAAAACGATTATGGTCTGGTCGAGGATGCCGAGATCCACTCGGTTCAGCGACGTCTGGATGGGCTGCATATGCGCATACGCCTTGGCTCGTTCACTGCCACTGACAAGGGGCTGGTTTGAATCTTTCTCTATCCTGCGCCGACGGTTATGTACAGAACGCTCAGAAATATCCAGATGCTTTGCTACTTCAGAGGCAGAGCCGCTGCGGTTCCAGACATTGATAAACTCTTCACGGGAAACTTTAGGTTGCATGGTGACTCCACAAAGTTGCGTGGAATCTAGCATTTATTGATGTAACAAACATGAAGCCCACTCGACTGAAACAAATTGAGCAGGCGCTGAAGAAGCGCCCTATGACGCGCAAGGAGTTGGCGGCTGCCGTGTTCCTATCTGAGCGTGCTGTTGAGTACAACATGAAGAAGATGCATGAGCGCGGCCAGATCCACATCGCAGGCTGGTCGCGCACCAAGGGGACGATTGGACGTGTCTACGCCTGGGGGATAGGGACTGACGCTCCCAGGCCACTGGCCTACTCAGGGTATGAGCGCGTGCAGAGAGTGCGTGAGCGTGAGTCCCAGGAAGATAAGGACTTTCGTCTGGCGCGTGAGCGTTCCTACAGACGCAAGATCAAGGTGCATCCGCTGATGGCGGCGTTTTATGGAGTGAGTAAATGAAGATCATTGATGCGAAAACAATGGACCAAGTCGACTCTGGCCAAATTGTTCAATTACTTGCCAAAGAATATGAAGAATTGTGGACTGCGAAATATGGTGGTCCACCAGAGGGAATGCACCCAATCCCCAGCAACGTTGGGGAATATGACGTGCAATTTTTTATCGTTTTTTCCTAACGTCTGGAATAGGCTGGTCCTTCTTCCACCACGGCAGCATTCTTTCTTTACCAGCAAAGACATCAGCGACATATCTCTGTTGTTCCTTCCTGGTCAATTCTTTGCCCAATTGTTGAGCGGAATATGCGGCTTGCTTTTCGTAGTTGTCGAGCCAGTCCCCGCCGCCAGTTTTAAGGCCGGTCAGTTCCCCAAGACCAAACCAGCGTCCTTCTTGCGCAATGGCTGGATCTAGGTTCATTGGTGCAGCAATTTTTTGCTGAAGTAACGATTCCAATGCGCCGTATTCGGTATCTTTAGCGCCGCCTTGTCCCCAGAAGTATGGGCCATACGGCGTTGCGTATGTTGTCCCAGCAGCTTCATGCGTGTCAAACACGTAGGGTCTGAAATTGCCTGTCTTGTTTTGATAAAAAGATGAAATCTTCTGAGCCTGCTTTTCACCGCTTGGGAACCCCTGCTCCAAGAATTTTGCGAATGGTGCGTAGTGCCCTTCCATCATGGAAAGGCCGCCCTTATTCAAAGCCTTGAATTCATCATGGGCCTTCAACACATTTTCCCTGGTAATTGGAATGCCAGATTGCTCCATTCGCATAATCAACGATCCGATTGCGTTCTCAAGTGCAACGCTATTTTGAGCAGATGCAAAGCTGGTCGCAGCCAGTCCTTTATTGAACACGTCAGGCGCGTAGTTAGCCTCATCAAGAGCAGAACGCATTGGTTGATATGACTTGTAGAACCCGCCTCCAGTTGCACCTAGTCCTCGTTCCACTGAGCGTTTAATGATGTCCAAATTTTTTGGATCACTCAAGCTATTGATGTAAGATAAATCAGCCCTAGCTGGAACATACCTATTGATGTCTGCTTGGGTAACGCCTGGTATGCCTCCAATATTCCCAGACTGGCTCATCACTGATCTATCAAGTAGCCCATAACTTGGCGGGACATATTTTTCAATTGGCTGATTTAATACCGCATTAGCCAACTCATACCGTTGTTTAACTTCATTCGGGGCTAATTTTGTAGCCTCTTGAAGTGATCCGGCTTCACCTTTTCTGACCGCTTCTTTGCCTGCTTCAAGAATTCTTGTGTAGTCTCTTGCAGTTGCATTTGCAATATCACCACCAGTTTGAATGGCTTTATTGGTTGCGGCCATTCTCTTTGGGAATGTCTTGATTAGGCTTGGGTCAATGATGCCTGGCATCATCCCCATGCCCTGCATATATTCCTCTGCAAGCAGACCAGCCTTCGGCGCAACAAACCGGCCTGTAGCGGCTACACCCTCACCGGCCATGCGTGCTGCTGGTGCAACCATAGGCGCAACCGTTAGAGCAGCGCCTACAGTCTCAGGCAGAGGCCGGTACGTCATGCCAGAGCCAGTGCCAAGCCTGTTCCCGTAGGACAAGGCTTCGGCAGTCTTTTGCACATCACCGACGCCCAGCAAGTCCATCAGGCGGTTGCGGTTTGCGGCCATGAAGTCCAGACCAGGTACACCCATACGCGGCATCTCCGGCAGCTTGTACGCTTGGCCTAGCAAGTCAGCAACTCCACCAAAGAATGGATTGCGTGGTGTGGCTTGGATGGTGTCCTCGTTATCCAGCAAGCCACCGCGCTTGCGCAGACCGCCTGGGTATGCTGTTGCCATCGTCTAGTCTCCAAGTAGTCCAGTAGCATACGGCTGCACATTGCTACCGATAGCGCCACCAGTGAATCCACCTAAACCAGCAGCGCGTGCTCGATCTCGACCCTGACGCTGCAACTCCATCATAAGATCGTTGAGTCGTTGCTGGTCACGCGATAGAAGAATTTGACCCATCTGATTGCGTACCGGCTCTGGCGTGATGACTCTGCTTGCCAGGTTAGCTGCTGATGTAATCATTCCTGGCACATTGCCACTCATGACAGATTGACCGGCAGCCATAGCAGGAGCGATATCCAAGTCAGACATACCAGCCAGGCGTGCTGCTGTTTGCGATCCACGGCCAGCAGACTCAAGACCTTTCAGTCGTGCCTCTTGCGCTACAGCAGACGCGAACTTGCGGTAGTCGTTTTCAAACACTGCCTTCAGACGCTCCTGGGTAGCTGGCTCCTTCCACATCTTCAGCAAAGATGTTTGGCCTGACTCTGTTCCTGTCTTTTGGCGCAGGGACTGCAATGCACCGATGCGGAATGCATCAATCTCTGATCCAGACAACGTACTTAGTTCCTGCTTAAAGTTGACAATGTCTCCAGTCATGGCCTTTCGGCCCAGTTCGGCGGCATCCATCATCTGCGACGGTCCTGCCCACTTATCCAGCGCCTGCCTGTAGGCCGACTGACCACCTAGTTTTGGCGACTTGTCAACTAGAAAACTGGTCAGATTGACTCGTATATCGTCAATGGCTTTTGCCTGGTTTCCGCTGCCTGATTGCTTAGCTGATTGTGCTGCGTCGTACAGCGACTGCTTGACAGAGTCCAACACCGTCATAGGTACTACATCACCTTTTTTAAGGTTCCCCAAGTTGATCTCTTGACCTGTCTGTCTGCGGAACAATGTCTCCGCGCCACCCTGCAAATCTTTAGACTTTTGCAGCAGCGTGAGCAGATTGTCATCAACTGTCACGCTGGCGTTTTTAATGGCATCGTAGAAAGGTTGCGCCTGGTCCCTACGCATGGTATTGAATGCATCTAGGCTTTGCTGGAATTGAGCGCCTTGCGCACCTAAAGCCTCGTCAGCAGCAGATACCAAGCGCCCTGCGCGGCCTGCCTGGCGCTCACGAATGGCACGCTCCAGCGCCTGCTTAGTCTCACCAGGCAGGGTTGCCAGCGTATCCAGTAAGCCGCGCACGTTAGCGCCTCCAACGTCAGCGATACGCGCCTCTGGCCCTAGCTTACCCATCCTTGCCTGCGACATGGAGAGTGCGCTTTGCAGTAGGTCTGGTGGCGTGTCGCGCAGCAGTGCCTCTGCCACCTTCTGCTGGGCGTAGCGTGATGCTGCCGTGTCAAACATACGGGCCATGCCTTGCCGTCCAACGGCTCCCAATATGCCCATCACAGGCTGGGTAATAGGACCAAGTACACCGCCAATGGCTGCGCTTGTGAACGCGTCTTGGCCAATTTGCCCGATATCCTCACCAGTTGAAGATCCAATGCCTCCGACTGTTCCATAACCAATGCCAGAAGCACCGGCCTGCGCCATGCGCTGACCCATCCCCATAGTCTGACCAGCGGCTGGTGATCCAGCCAAGTAGCGTCCTGCGCTCTGCATACCGGCTGCAACCCTTGGCGCTACCGCCTCTACAGCAGACACTACAGGCGCTGTTGCCGCACCAATTGCCCTGCTTGTAAGATTGGTCATCGCTAGTGGGAGAGATGCAACGCCCTGCAAACCGGCAGACGTGAATGGTCTTTCTTTCATAAATGACTCAGTCGCACCGCGCACTACGTCACGCTGTTGCTGGTATGCCTGGCCTAGCGGAATATTCTGCTGATATGCAAGCAAAGGTGCAGCAACTGCACCAGCTAACTCGTCAAAGTAGCCTAGAGTCGGTCCTTGCAGCGCAGTCAGCACTGCCTTTTCTGTAGTGGACTTCTGAGCGCCCTGCTCAAACGATGGCGACCTACGCTCTAAGATTGACTTGACAATCTCAGGCGCAGCGTAATTGCTTTCAAGTGCAGTCGTTACTTGCGGACCGATATTCGGTATGGTCTGCAAGAACTGAGCAATCTCCGCATCAGTGTAGTTAGCCTTCTTGGCCTCCAAGATTTGAGCGTTTAAGTCTTTCCACTCTTCCCATCCTGATTTTTCTCCAGCCATTATTTCGCTCCTTTTGGCTTGATGATGTCACTTAATGATTTTCTGCCATCAGCACCGGCTGCTGGTGCTGGTGGAGCGAATGTAAACACTGGAGCAGTTTCTCCGAGTGCCGTAGTGGCATCGATCTCGTACTTATTGCCAAATGCAGCATACTCGCCACGCTTGTCGTTGTACGCTTTAGCAGATGCGTTGTACAACTCATTCGCAAGCGCACCAAATTCAGCACGTTGAGTAGGCGTAAGCAGAGTGCCTTTCTTCCACATATCAACGTAGTTAGTCAGACGGTCCATCTTCCCGCTTGCTGCCATAGCGATACCCAACTCAGACTCACGCACTACTGATCCAGGATCAAGCAGTTTCATAATCTTGGTTGCAGCCGCTACATCACCAATTGGATTCTCTTTCTTGAGTGATTCTTGAACTTGCGAGAATGCACTCTTCATGCTCTGGAATTCTTTGTATACAGGCTCGTTAGTAAATTCCTTTTTCAAGTCAAATTCGTTCTTGAATCCTTTTTCACCAGTGTTGATGGATACGCTAGTTGCTCCAGACTTACGATAATCTTGAACTTTGGCAATTCCAGGAGCACCAGTTCCAGCCAATGGCTTACCAGTTAAAAACTCAACATCAGTGATTGACGTAGATGGTGCATTGAATTGCGATACGCCTTCAAGTATTTTGCTTGTCCCGTCGTTGAAGTACTGAACCATCTTAGGCAGTCCACCACGCATTTCCATTCGCGGCTGCCCTTCTGGCTTGGCTACTTCAGCAAGTCCTGATACAGGCTTAAATGTCCCGTCGTTGAAGTACTGAACCATTTGCACCTTGCCGTCAACCAGTTTCTGCTCTGGCTTACCTTCTGGCTTTGCCGCTGGAGCCGGACCCTTGTATGGGATAGGTTCACCCGACTTTAGGCGTATGTAATAGTTGCCGTCTACGGCTCTATATGGTTCACCTTGAGTTTCCTGTTGTGGTCTAGCTTTCTCTGCCAAAGTAGCGTAGGCCGTAGCCTTTGCAGTGTCGCCAACTTGAGCCGCAATGTTTGATGCGTTCATATATCTGTTGTACAGCAGATCTGCCTGGCTCATAGGTACAGCAGCACTAGGAGTACCAATCATGGCAGCGCGTGCCACTGTAGGGCCAACTGGTAAGCCTGGTGCATTGATAGCTTGATCTGGAGTAATCGCAGCACCAGGCATAACCGCACCGCCATCTCCAATCAATGCGCCACTGATGCGTGCTTGGATATCTTTTAGACGCTTGTACTCGTCCATCTTCTGTTTCATCGCCATGCTCTGTAGCAGATTCTGCTGCGCTGCCGTGTAGCCCTTCTGACCAGCACCATACGCCTCACCAAGTGCCTGGCCGAGTCCTACAGGTGTCCGACTCGGGCCGGATGACGCAAGCAGTTGCATGGCCGCTGCCATTACGCCCTGGTTCTGTAGCTGCGCTCTTTGCTCCGGCGTCATGTACTCGTCCAGCGCGGATGCACCACCAAACATATCACCCAGCAGGCCAAGTGTGCGGCGTGATGCTACTCCAGCTTCTTGTGCTGGCTCTGCTCCATAGTTCGGGTTGTCTTGCGGCATGATGTCTTCAACGACAACATTCCGCGCAGTCGGCATCATTGACCCGCCAGGCATAAAACCTAGCTCATTTGGATTCTTGAATCTTGCGCCAGCGACAGCAATATCCTCGTACGATGGCTCCCCATAAATTCTCTGAGGGTTCTCATACATATTGGATGGATAAGCCCGACCAGAAAACAATGCGTTTTTTAGGCTGGTGATTCCAGTAGGTGAATAGTCATAACCCAAATCTGCGAGTCTTCGTTGATAAGCGCCATACAGTGTTGCCATCTTGTTCTCCTTATCCAAAGTATCCAAGCAGGCCACCGATGGCAGCGCCGTAAGGACTACCACCAGTTAACTGGTAACCGGCAGCAGCACCACCAAGTCCACCAGCAGTCTGGTTCCGGAAATACGGTTGCACCTGAGTCATGCCGAGATTCGGTAGTTGGGTGCTGAGTCCACCAGATGCGATCTGTAGCTTCTCCAGGCCGATGTTGCGCAGTGCATCCATCTGAGCCTGCTCCAACTGCTGACGCGCACTGCCCAGGCCCATCACAGTCTGTCCTCCAGAGATATTCGCTCCTTTGGCGAACTTTGCCAACTCAGCAGATTGGCCGTAGCCGCCAAAACGTAACTGAGCAGCGGTGTCAGCAGCCTGCTTCATGGCCGCTGCATTTGAGAGTGACTCTGTCACGGCCTGGCGCGATCCACCAAATGCCTTGGCGGCAGTTGCCGCCTGTCGATCCTTGAGTCGCTGTACATCCAATGCGCTGCCTACGTCAGCCAAACTGCGTTGCACCACCTCATTCTCGTAGGGGTTCATAAAATTCTTGATGGACTCGCCAGTAAACGGTGTCAACGCTTCGTTTGTGACCATCTCCTCACCAGCCGTATACAGAGGGTTGAAACCCGCAAATTGCCGTACCGGCAACGCGCCTGCTACGCCTTGAGCCTGGCCGATGTTGCGGAGATAAGCCGCCTTCAGATCAGGATCAATTGCTGTGGTTGTGGTTGTGCTGCCAGATGCGCCGCCTTTAGACATATCGTTCTCCTTACATTTCGAGCAAGCCAAGCAGCTTGCCCTTTGAAATCTTGCCAGAGTTAATGGCATCCATCAACTCGATACCGTATTTTTTTACTGCCTTGTCGTTGATGACGTACTCGCCCATCTTGAGAGCGCCGTAGCCGTCATCTGGTCCCATTGGATTCGGGCCTTGCAAGTGCTGCATGGAAACGTGACCGCCTTTGGCGTAGCCTCCATCTCCACCGGCATCACGGCTACCCCATCCAGCGTTATCGCCAGAGTTGTCACCGGAGTATCCTCTCTCACCTCCAGCATCGCGGTTGCCACTACCATAATTGCTTGCCGCCTCTCTGCTTGCTTGTGCTTCAGCGGCTCTCTGCGCAGGATCAGAACCCATAGGGTTAGCTACATAACCGCTTTCTGCATTGGCTGCTGCTATAGCACCTTGCAAAGCCTGAGATTGCGCCTGCAAGTCCAATGCCCTTTGCATTGCCTCACCAGCAAGCGCATTCTGGGTGTCAACGCTTATGGTTGGATTGACTCCCATCTTCTCTAGTCTGCTGTCGTAAAAACCATCTCGCGCTACATTTTTAGCAAATATTCCAGCAAGTGAGGCATTCCCAAACAGATCCTGCATATTCAATGCAATCTTTCCCTCAATAGGGTTTTGAGCATAGTAAGCAGCACGCTCTGCTGGTGTCATCTGCGACCATGCGCTTGGAGCCTCTGGAGTACCGCGCCCACCTCCACCCATAGCCATAGCTGGCTGCGCCATCAGTTCAGCGTATCGGTTCACTGGTGCAACATATGGCGTGTACGGGGCTGGCTCAAAGCCTCCGGTGTAGCCTCCGCTATAGCCTGGTTGACCGCCATAGTATGAGGATGGGATGCCGGTAAACGAAAACGGCTGAGACTGCGCGTACTGCGCCATGATCTCAGCGTAACGGTTTCTTGTCGCCATCTACAACTCCTTGCTAAGAATGTGCCACTTAGGGGCATATCCCTCGTCTGCTAAAAATGTCCTCGCCCAGCCCTTACGGCCAGCCAGGGTAACTCGCGTGCAACCATTCTGCTTTCCCCAAGACTCGATGTATGGTCGCATAATCTTGAGTTCATCGAGGTCGCCGCCAGCAAGAAAAAAGTGCAGATTCTTGAGTCGCGGATAGACAATGATCTCTGTGATGACTGCGCTATTGACCCCAGGCCAAAACTGGAATCTGTTCTCCGCTACACCCTGCGCAACATCTTCAAGAGTGTGGGTTCCTGCCGAGTATTCTAAAGCCGCTTGGACGTGTTGTGCCAAGCGCCAGAAATCCTCCATCACCGCTTGCCTGCCGTGGTGGCCTCCAGCCGCATCACGCCAACCCGCCAATCTCCCAGCACGTTACCGGCGACCTTCATCTTGACTGACCGGCCTGAGAACCTAGCATCGGTTGGAGCCTTGGCGCTGAACGGGCCATAGCTTGTTTCTGCTGATGTCGGGTAGAGTCTTGCCGTAAATGAGATGGCAACCTCACCCAGGCTCTGCTCGTCAGGGATCACTGACCTGACGGCCATCACGTTGTCTCCGTTCCCGAGTTCAATCGGTCCTGACTGCGCGTAGGGGGATACAGAGTCGTAGGTGTAGCCGACCTCATGGTCGTAGATGTACCCGTCGGTGCTGACCATCATAGGGTTGACAAATACGCCGCTATCAGTACCGGCTGTCCGCGCCATCAGTCCGAAATACCAGGTTCCTTCACGATAGTTATAGGTGACATATGAGTCATTCTCGTTCGATGACAGCGACGGGTAAAGCCAGGTCACCTCGCCATAGGCAGAGTTGTGGACGGCGTAGACCTTGGACGCCTGCGAATAGTTGATATTGTTGAAAACGTAGTCACCGACATCGCACTGCATAGGCTTAACGAACCCATCGTAAGACCAGAATCCCGACTTACTCATCCACATAGCGGACGTGTCGATGGCCGCTACAGCCTGCGCTGAGATCACTCCGCACCCGCTGCCCACCTTCTCAAAAGAATAGACGTAGGGAAGACCGATGTAGCTGGCGACGTGCGCGTCAACGTCTGTAAACAGAATGTTGACACCTCGCACGCGCTTTCCGCACTTTAAAGCGCCAACCGTTGCAATCTCAAAGTCACCAGCCTGGTTGGTGGCTGCAGCCGTCCATGTTGTATTGTTCTCTTGGTCTGACCACTTTACCAGGCGCGGATTACCCGACGCGCCCAAAGCAAACATGATGCGCTCGCTGGTGACCATCAACGCCGCGCAACTTGTTGGTGCGTTGGTAATAACGGCCGCAAGCGTTGGAGTCGTGAAACCTAGCTGCCACTCGTACAACTTGCCGTCTGTAGTACTGCACGCTACAAGGTACTCTCCCCAAGTGTCTAGGCTCCAGGTCGTAGCTGGAACTAATCCGGTATCAGCACGCGCAGTTCCATAGGTTGAATTGCCATAGAGTGAGTACCCGTAACCGGTTGTTCCAGTGGCATTAGCCGATCCCGCTGTCAATCCTGATGGCGTGATGTCCTTGACTACACCCAGCGCGTTCATCGCGTACAACTTGGACTGAGTACCGGCAGCCGCATAACGGTTTGCACTGTTATCCCGCCAGGCAATTAGCCCTCGGCAGATTCCCGTCATGGCAGACGTGGATTTCTTTCTCCACCCGCCGATGGGTCGCAGGGTATTCTCAAACCAGCGTACCAAGTTGGAGTCGTACCAGCGGCCAATTGCCTGGTACTCAGTGCCATTGCGGTAGACGCCTGGGGGTATTTTGAGAGGAATGAGTGCCATGATTACACCGATAGGTTGGAGACAAACGACAGTGTAACGATGGCCGACGGTACTGCTGGCCTGGTTGGAGAAGTTCCTGCCGGATACTGCTCAATCGTCACGCCGACATCGGTAGGCCGCCACATTATTTCTACATAGTCGTTTGCGTTGAGGCTTAGAAAAAAGTTCATCGCGGCAATTGTGTGGAACGGGTCACCAACGCCTTTCCTTGGTGCAAACCCAAACCTTGAGTTTGACTTGTCAGTGTTAGTGCCATTCTTCCTAAACCAAACGTCAACGTCCTGGGATGCGTTTGTTGTGTTTGTAAATTGGATGCTGAACTGTATGTTGTAAATGCCAGCCTGCGATACGTTCAGTCTAGATGAGTTTGAGAGCGTGACGCCGTTGTTAAAGTCTGTCGTGTCAAACGTGATGGCGTATGCCGTTGTGGTGTTAGCCGCGACCTGGTCTGTAGAGTCCTGGAATGCGCCATATGGGGCGTTGAGGTACTTACCACCACGCGGTCCGAATAACGCCGCCAGAGCGTTTGTGACGCGGCTGGCGTAGTTCCCGATATTGCTTAGTGTCTGGCTAAAGTACAGGCGGTCATACACCTCGCCAGGGTTGCCGATGTTCGGCTGCGCTGGCGTTGTGATCTGGCCGCTGAAGTCGCTCATACGTTTCGTTCAAAGTGTGGGCAGTCCACCAGAGATCTGAAGTTTCCACCCCAGCGATTTTTCGGGTGTAGCGTTTCCCAATACGCGCCAATTGGAGCCAGAACAGACTTGTCCCAGATGATCTTTCCGTCCTTGAAGAAGTTCAAGTCCATCGCGCAACGCTTGAGATGGATAGAGTTCATGGTCTTAGACCGGCCCGTCTTGACGTAGATGGCCTGCTGTTCTGGAGTGCGCGCTAACTCGCCGCCAGTGACCATAAACCCGCTGTTGGTGGCGAACTGAATCAGCTTGCACATATCCAGCAGGAATGCGGCTTGTTCTTGACTCAGGCTCATTTTGCGCTCCTCATTTCAACCAGTTTCTCGACAGTGCGTCCACCAAAGTAAGCGCCCATGATTAGCATTCCCCAATTGCCGAGAAGTGTCACATAGGACTCGTTGGCATTGAGGCCGTACGCGCTCATCATGGCGAACAGAAAGTATCCGCAGAAGATGGCAATAAGGCTCATTGGGCGTATGTTCTTCGAGAGCCATGAATCAGAAGTCATGTCTGCCTGCCAGCGATCTGTGATGTTGTCGGCATCATTTTGAGCCGCCTTTGCCAGCAGTTCCAACTCAGCCATCTCCAACTTGGCTTTTTCAATGCCCAATTCAATCAGGCGCTCTTCATGGTGGAACTGCAACTCGCGCAGCTTCTCAACGTCTTCTGGTGTAGGGTTGTCAGGGATCTTCACGCCTAGCGTGTTCTCTACCACCTCCTTGCCCTTGGCCTGAATAGCGCTAGACAATAGTCCTAGCCCGTTTTGAGCTAGTGTGCTGAGTAACATACCAATGATTGGAATCATTAAAAACCCCTATTCGTTATAACGTGAAATGCAACACTTACCAATGGGACAATAATAGCGGAAGCCCCAGTTAGCCACAAGGTATTCATAATGATTGCCACCTTCATTTCCTTGTCCTTCTGTTTGCGCTCCGCTTCTTCTCTCTCTAGCGTGTTGCGCTCCTTAATCATCCTGGTGCGCTCTGCCATCATCTCTTCCCAGACCGGAGCATTGCCACTATAGAAGAGGATGTCCTTCAGTTCCTTTTCATGCTCTCTCAATGCCTTTGACGCCAGCGCGATCTGGAGAGCCTGAGAACTGATCTGTGCATCAGTCTTCCCTATGCTTGCAATCCTGGCCTTGCTGCTTGCTAGATGTACCGTGTCTGCCGCTTGATAGAAACTGCTGAATTCTTTGTAGAGGCCGTGTATATCTTTACCAAGGGCTACTGCTTTTTTATGCCTGACACCGCGCCCTGGGCAATAGCAAATGCCGTGAATGGATCAATCATTTCTTGTTCACAACTACCCAGCGGCAGATGCGTCCATCTTTGTCGGTGAATTCGTTAGCGCCCATCTTCCTGTCCTCATCTTTCTTAGGGATACGACAAACCAAAACCGTCTTTGTCTCAGTGCCAGGCCACGGGCTTTCCGCTGACGCAAGCAGAGAAATCACTTGTCTGCCTTGGCGTCAAGCCGGTCGAACAATCGCTCTAGGGTTGCGTCAATCCTGTCGAACCGATTCTCAATGTCTTTCTTGGTAACGTAGTTCTTTGGCAAGTCAACCTCAATTGCCTGGATGTCTTCTTTTAGAGACTTCACAGAATTCCATATTTCCTTGCACCACCATCCAACAGCGACCAGAATTGCGCCGCCGATGAAATTGAACACTGGTTGGAATTCCATGATTAGCTTTTAGGGTACTTATCTTTTACAGCTTGAATGGCTGTTTTCCATGAATCCATGCCGCCGTGATAAAGCAAATCAAACTGCTCAATGATGGATGGGTACTCAGCAGCGCGTTTGGCTTTGTATGCGTTGGCGTTAATGTATGCCTGGACTACCGCTTCGTTGTATTGGACAGGGTTACCAGCAGCATCAAATGCATCGTCACCATGAATGGTGACCACATTGGAATGCGTTGCAAAAATTGCTTCATGCTTGTTCATGCTGCCACCTCAATTAAAGTAATGTATGTAGGCATACCATCCACTTGCGCTCTTAAAAGATTTGCCCCACTTGCTATCGCATAAAGCGTGTAAGTCGTTAAAGAAGTAGTAGCTGGTGAGTCTAAAATTTGGAAATTCACTGTCTGCAAATAATCGCTACTGTTATTATTAAGAAAGCCAGATGGTGTACTAGAACTGCCACCACCAGTTGAAATATTTGTGCCACCACGGTACAAAGTGAAATAATGCCACTGATTGCTACTTGCACCAGCATTTACAGATACTTGTGCAAGAATTTTACTTGTTGAAGATGTTGGCGTAATAGATGCTGATGCACCTGTAGAAACAAAAGACTGAGACGTTGTTGTAAATGAAGTAGTGTATTTTCCTTGCACTACTTGCAAAATTGAACCGGTTTCCTTCAATATTTGATTTCCGGAACTATTTTGGAGTTGGCCTCCATTAAGTTTTAGCACTTTCCCAGACCCGACATTGAGGCCGACGCTGGTTCCGGTTCCAGCCGCAGCGAAAACCGCATCCACCGAGTCCAGATCAGTATTGATCTTTGTCCCCCAGGTGTCGGTGCTTGCGCCTACCTCTGGCTTGGTAAGGAGTAGGTTGGTGGTTGTCGTATCTGCCATGATTTACCTCTATGCGGCCACTTGCCACGTTGTTGAATTATCGGAGATATCTGTCCATGTTTCACTTGTGTCAGATACCGGCGTCCAAGTCTCGGACGTGTTCGCTATCGCGCCCCACCCGAATCCCAAGATTGTCCCAACTGAACCAGTTGCACTGTTACC
>Ga0209401_1001679_pt1 | contig 14594 bp, 10 predicted proteins | sample M_140807_MF_Meta_FD_187318 | JGI IMG/M metagenome (GOLD analysis project Ga0209401, IMG submission 187318) | Freshwater microbial communities from Lake Montjoie, Canada to study carbon cycling - M_140807_MF_MetaG (SPAdes) (version 2) | ecosystem: Environmental > Aquatic > Freshwater > Lake...
CAGATGGGGTGGAAGGCACTGGAACTGTCGGCTCTGTCAATGTAATAGGCGGGTTTACCGCTACCGGTGTACAGGGTAACGGGCAGGTTGGTAATGCCGTTGTCCCACAACCTGTTGTATTATTAGTTAACGGTGTTCAGGGCGTTGGGCGTGTTGGTCAGGTCGCTCTTCCGTATAATATTTGGAACCCAATACCCACCCCCCAAGATCCGAACTGGGGCACAATCGGTAATTCACAAACTCCAGCATGGGGGCAGGTTAGTAACAGTCAAACACCAAGCTGGTCTACGGTAACATCAAATCCAACGGCACCCGGATGGACACAGATCACTAACGATACTGCATCTCCGTCTTGGACACAAATAGCTGCGTAAGGAATATTCATGGCAACCCCACTTCTTGGCCTCGCTCTTCCTGCACAAGGTTCTAACCCCGGATCTTGGGGGACTTTGGTTAATAATCAGATCACTTCGTTGATTGATTCGGCGGTAGCGGGGGCAACTACGCTATCTACCGATGCCGATGTGACATTGACCAGTTCAGATGAGACTGCCAATCAAGCGCGGCAAGCGATTCTTTTGTGGACGGCCACGGGCACTGTAACGCGCAACATCACGGCTCCGTATCGGAGCAAGTTCTACATTGTTGTCAATTCCAGCAGCACGCAGTCGATTGTTTTGCGGGCAATCAACCCGTCAACGTCGTTGCCTACTACGGGGATTACGATTGCTCCCGGAGAAAAATGCGTAGCTGCGTGGAACAGCACTGATTTTGTAAAGGCCTCGAGTTCTTCGGCCGGTACGGTTACAACTGTTGGATTTACTGGAGGTATTGTTTCAGTTGGAACGCCAACCACTACTCCTGCGTTTACGGTTGTGGGTACAAGTGGCGGTATTGTGTATTTCTCGGCCAGTAATACTTGGGCCTCAAGTGCAACGCTAACGGCTAATTCTCTTGTGGTTGGTGGTGGAGTGGGGGTGACTCCTTCCACTGTTTCCAATATCACAACTGATAACACTTATTTGCAGTTGGGGGCTACAACGCCGTTGCGGTTTGGCAATAGCGGGAATACTTTTTATGTTGCGCTGAAAGGTCCGTCTTCTTCTTTGGCAAATACAACTTATACGTTGCCCGCAGCATATCCGGGGACTTCAGGATATGTGTTGTCTTCGGACACTTCCGGAAATCTTTCGTGGGTAGCGGGCGGCGGTGGTGGGGGAGGTTCTCCCGGTGGATCGAGTACTCAAGTCCAGTTTAATAGTTCTGGAGCGTTTGGCGGATCTGCAAATTTTACTTGGGACGGTACTAACGTACAGTTAGGTACGCAAGGCGCACTGCGGTTTGCTGATGCGGACAGTAGTAATTTTGTGGGGCTCAGAGCGCCTTCAACAATCACCAACAATACTACTTACACCCTTCCTGCCGCGGATACAACTACTGGCGGGTATGTTCTATCTTCAAACGGCGCAGGGGTTTTAAGTTGGGTAGCAAATGGCAGCGGTGGCGGGGTAACTAGCGTTGGGGTTAGCCCTCCCGTTCAAAATACAGGTACTTCGACTGCGCCTGTTATTGCAATGGCTGCGGCAGCTAGTGGAACTAATGGATATCTTACTGGTACCGACTGGGCCACGTTTAATGGTAAGCAAGGGGCTATTACTCTTACGACAAATAATACAAGTGGCGCGGCTTCGTTCAATAGCGCCACAAACGTACTCAACATCCCAAACTATGCGACGGGAGGTAGTAGTGGGGTTTCCAGTATTACTGGAAGTGCGCCTTTAAGTACTCCAAATACTACTGGAGCGGTCACAATCAGTATTGCTGCGGCTACTACTAATGTTAGCGGGTATCTGACTGCTTCTGACTGGGGCGTGTTTAACGGCAAACAAGACGCCTTATCAAGTACAAATAGGCTTCCCGTTTCTAGCGGCGGAACAGGCCAAAATACTGCAACCGCTGGATTTAATAGTTTGTCGCCGATGACTACTCAAGGCGACATTATTTATGGTGGGGTAAACGGTTCTGGAACACGATTAGGCGCAGGAACGTCAGGACTTCCGTTACTTAGTGGCGGGACCAGTGGAGCCCCCTCATGGGGCACTCTTTCAATAGGGGCGGGGGGTACTGGCGCGACCTCTACAACTGCGGCATTTAATGCACTTTCCCCGATGACCACTCAGGGCGATTTAATTATTGGTGGGACTACAGGGACAGGTGCTCGCCTTGGTATAGGCACAGCTAATCAAGTGCTGTCCGTTAATAGTAGTGGTACGAATCTAGTGTGGGCTACCCCGTCTAGTGGCGGTAGTAAAGCTACTTCTACTGCGTTGGGCACGGTATACGGACAAGGTGGGGATGATGGGTCTACCACCGGCCCTACTTCATTTGGGTATCAAGCAGCGTTTTATACAGGGACTTCACAAATTACAGCGGTTGGGTATCAAGCAGGTTATGCGTGTACCGGAAATTCTAGTACTGCTATTGGTACACATGCTTTGCGTGGAGTTAGTAATGGAGTCCCGGCATCAGGAACACAAAATACTGCGGTTGGATATAGTGCAGCATATAATATAAGCACTGCTGCTAGCAACACCGCCGTAGGTTATTACTCGCTATATTCAAATACTACAGGGGATACTAACGCTTGTTTTGGAGATAGTTCTGGTAGATATATTACTACTGGAGCAGCCAATACTTTTTTAGGCCAAGCCAGCGGAAATGTTGGATCAAGTTCAATCACAGGCAATAATAATATTTGCCTCGGCTACTCTTCTACTTTAAGTTCAGCATCAGTATCTAATACCGTTACTTTAGGTAACGCAAACATCACCACGTTACGTTGTGCAACCACAAGTATTACTGCAATTTCTGATGCCCGCGATAAAAAAGACGTTGTTGACATTCCAGCCGGTTTAAGTTTTGTTGAGAAGCTACGTCCCGTTTCGTTTAAGTGGGCAATGCGTAACCTTAGCGATGACCCTAAATTTACGGGAAAACAGGATATACCGGAGTTTGGGTTTATTGCTCAAGACCTGCAATCGGTCCAAGTAGAAACAGGTATAACTGTTCCTAATTTGGTGATGGACGACAACCCCGATAGGATAGAAGCCGCTCAGGGCAACCTGCTCCCAATTCTTGTCAAAGCCATCCAAGAACTCACCGCCCGCGTACGACAACTGGAGGCCAAAAATGGCTGAGAAATGGATTCAAAACGCAATTAAGAAACCCGGTGCCCTTCGCGCTGAACTTGGTGCCAAGCCCGGCAAACCAATCCCGGCCAAGAAGCTTGCCGCCGCTGCAAAGAAGCCGGGGATTGAGGGCAAACGTGCTCGATTAGCCGAGACGCTTAAAGGCTTGAAAAAGTAACTTCTTTGTCTTACGGCTACGATAAACTTGCGACGGGCACCCGCCCACCAACTTTTGGAGATTTTCATGAAAGATTTGATCCTTGAAGCTATTGACGGCTCAGAGCCAGTTGATGCACTGCAAGCTTTGATCGCGGTTTGTTATGCTGTTGCAAACGAAAGCGGCATTAGCCGTTTCACGCTGAACGAACTGTTTTCTTCGACAATTGATGCCTACGTTGATGTTGCCGAAGCAGCAGCATCGGCAGAAGACTCGGACGCAGAGTCCGAGGATGATGCAGAAAACGACGAACAGACTGACAACTAAAAGTTGGCCCCCGGTAAGGTGCCTACATTACCGGGGGTTTTAAAGTGCCGTTTTGTGCTGTATGTGTTGGCGAATTTGCCAGAGAGGACTTGATCGTCCACGGAAGAAAGGATTACTTCCTCTGTAGCCCCTGCAAAGCCGACATAAATCGGCTGGATCGTTTTGGGCTGTCCCCCGCCGATTATGACTTCCTGTTGAAGCTTCAGGGGTATAATTGTGCTGTTTGCGAACAACCGCTCCAGCTAAAGCAGTACAAGTTTGCGGTAGACCACTGCCACGACTCTGATGATGTTCGGGGGGTGTTGTGCAAACGATGCAACACGGCGCTAGGTATCTTTGAGGATGACCCAGACTTGATTCTGCGAGCCGCAGAGTACTTGAACAACCCACCCGCCTTGGGTAGAGTTAAGCGGCATAACGGTCGCAAAAAAGTTACGTTTCTTCGTAGCGAGTACTTAAGGATGCATGGTGATGGAGATAGCTGAACTCTTCTTGAAAGCATGGCCGGTACTTCTGGGCATCGTCACGCTCATTGTTGTGTTGTCTAAGCTGGACTTGCGGGTAGCTGTGTTGGAAGAAAAGGTCAAATCGGCGTTTGAAATCATCAACAAGGCGAGGGACAAATCGTGACTGAAAAACTCGAAGCCAAAAGCCAGCTAATTGAAAAAACAGCGTTTGCTGTTTTGCCGATTCTCTTTACTTGCGTGGTTTATCTGATGTCGTCACTCGACAAGTTGAGCCACGATGTGACGGTACTGAACGCCAAAATCAGTCTGGTGGTCACATCAGACAACAAACAAGCCGCCAACAGTGGTGCTGAACTAGCGCGGGAAAAACTACGTCAAGATCTGGAAAAGCAAATCAATGAGAACCGTGAGCTTATTCACCTGAATCGTGAACGCATTGTGATCCTTGAACAGAAGGTGAAGTAATGGCTAATTTTGAGCAAGCCTTTGAGAAGATGATTTCTGACGAGGGTGGGTATGTTTTACACACTGTTCCCGGTGATACGGGTGGGATGACTTATGCTGGAATTGCGCGAAACAAAAACCCCCAGTGGCCCGGATGGAATCTCATCGACCGCGAAGCCACCAGTAATCCACTCCTTAGCGGGATGGTGCGTAACTTTTATAAGGTTGAGTTTTGGGATCGTATCAGAGGGGATGAGCTTACGAACCAAACTGTTGCGGAATCGGTTTTCAACTTCGGCGTAAATACTGGGATGGGCGTCGCGGTTAAGTTGGCGCAGTTAATTGTTGGTACCACACCGGATGGCGCAGTTGGGGACAAGACCCTGCAAAAGTTCAACAGTGCTGAACCAGAAGCGTTTAAAAAAGCCTACGCGCTTGCCAAAATTACCCGTTACGCAGACATCTGCAATAAGAACCGTACTCAATCTAAATTCTTATTAGGTTGGATAAATCGCACTCTGAAAGGGCTTAAGTAATGGACTTAATGGGTATCGGGTCGATCATTGAAGGCGTTGGCAAAGTTGCGGATTCGCTCATCACAACGGATAAAGAACGCATGGAGATGGCGCTGGAGGAGCGCAAGCTGGACCTTGAGGAAAAAAGAATTGACCAAGAAACCGACTTGGCTCAGGTTGAAGTCAATAAGATTGAAGCGTCGAGTTCTAGCGTATTTGTCTCTGGTTGGCGTCCTGCTGTGGGCTGGGTTGGGGTTGCAGGTTTGGCTTACCAATTTCTTGGCTACCCGCTGATGCAGTGGTGCTGGGCTTTTGGTCAAGGTTATGACATAATCCCTAAAGGGTTGGCCCCACCCCCGGATCTCCAAGTAGAGCAACTCATGACACTCCTCGCTGGTCTTCTTGGTTTTGGTGGGATGCGCTCATTTGAGAAGCACAAAGGGGTTGCGAGTAAGTAATGCCACTCAAAAAGTTCCAACCCCGCCCCGGTGTAAACAAGGAAAACACTCGCTACGCCAACGAGAACGGTTGGTTCGACAGTGAGAAAGTCCGGTTTCGCCAAGGTACGCCTGAGAAAATTGGCGGGTGGCAACGTATCTCTACAAATACGTTTCTAGGTATTTGCCGGTCGCTGTGGAACTGGGTGACTCTCGCGGGTCAAAATCTTATCGGTCTGGGCACAAACCTCAAGTTCTATATTGAGAATGGAGGGGCGTACTACGATATCACCCCGCTCCGGTACACCGCTCCAGCAGGGACTACTACGTTTACAGGTAACGGCACTACTACGGTTACGGTAACCGCTGCATCTCACGGCGCTACTACTGGGGATTACGTTACGTTTAGTGGGGTTACAGGTACTTATGACACCCTCTTGAATGCCGAATACACCGTCACATACGTAAACGCTAACTCATACACCATAACAACTTCTTCTGTTGTCGCTTCCGGCGCGACCGGCGGTTCTGCCGTTGTGGCTAAATACCAAATTCCCGTTGGTGCTGCTATTCAAGCCCCACTGAGTGGGTGGGGGGCAGGTCTTTGGAACACCGGGCTTTGGGGCGAAGGTATTGGAGATACTAATTACTCGTTGCGGCTATGGTCCCAAGGCAACTTTGGGCAAAATTTAATTTTTGGTTATCGCGGCGGCCCAATATATTACTGGGATGCGGTTAATGGGGTAACCACGCGCGGGGTGTTGCTATCATCTATTACTGGTGCCGAAGAAGTACCAGCCGTACAAAATGTGGTGTTCGTATCAGATAACCGATTTGTTTTCGCATTTGGGTGCAGTGACTACGGCGGGGTAACAATAAACCCAATGCTTATTCGGTGGTCCGACCAAGAAAAACCTCTTAAATGGGCCGTTTCTGCTACCGGCCAAGCAGGTAGTTTAACTCTTTCCCACGGGTCCGAAATTGTTACGGCGGTACAAACCCGCCAAGAGACGCTTGTATTTACGGATTCCGCTATTTATTCTTTGCAATATCTTGGCTTACCTGCAGTGTGGGGGTCACAGATTCTTGGCGATAACGTCTCTATTATTAGTCCAAACGCTGCCGTTGTTGCGTCGGGTCGGGTGTTCTGGATGGGGGTAGATAAGTTTTACGTATACGACGGTAGGGTTAACACGCTAAACTGCGACCTGCGTAAGTATATCTATCAAGATATTAACCTCGACCAGAGACAACAAATTTTCTGTGGCACTAATGAGGGATTCAACGAAGTCTGGTGGTTCTACTGCTCTGAAAATTCCAACGCTATTGATCGGTACGTGGTGTATAACTACATCGAAAATGATGGTAAAGGCGGGATAGGTGTCTGGTACCACGGCTCACTTGCCCGCACTGCATGGCTGGACTCCGGGCTATCTGATTATCCAATAGCAGCTACTTATAGCTATAATCTTGTAGAACACGAGAACGGGGTAGATAACGACGAGACTGGAACTGTATTGCCCATCACAGCGTACATTTCTTCATCCGAGTTTGATATTGACGACGGGGATAAGTTTGGGTTCGTGTGGCGCATGCTGCCTGACGTGACGTTTGAAGGGTCTACCGCTGCCAGCCCATCTGCGGTAATGACGCTAATCCCCATGCAGGACTCCGGATCTGGTTATAACACTCCTCAGTCTGTTGCTGGTAGTAGCTCCGCTACGGTCACACGCACCGCCACTGTGCCTATTGAACAGTTTACGGGACAGGTTTACATTCGCGTGCGCGGTCGTCAAATGATTCTGAAGATGGAATCAACCGATCTAGGAGTGTTCTGGCAGTTGGGGCACCCACGGTTCGATATCCGGTTGGACGGGAGGCGTTGATTTATGACTTACCTTGTCACCGCCAATGATGTGCTGGCTCAAGCGGTTGCGCCTAACTTGCCCCTTGCGCCTAATGAGTATGAGCGACGTTACTTTGATCAGCTTAATAACATTTTGCGGTTGTACTTCAACCAGCGCGATAAGATCGTTGGTCAATTAAAAGCTAACGTGCCGGTAACGGTAGCCAACTTACCTAGTGCATCGACCGCAGGGGTTGGGTCTAGGGGGTTTGTGACTGATTCTTCTGTGTCCACATTTGGCACCACGGTAGCCGGTGGCGGGTCAACTAAAGTGCCTGTGTATTCAGATGGCACTAATTGGAAAGTGGGTTAATTATGCGAAACTACGAAGAAGAGTACAACCAAGCCCAAGAACCGGGGGATCTCGGAGATATTCCCGCGTCCTCCGCTCCTGCCACCACACCTCCTGCCGCGTCTTCTGCTCCTGAATCTTGGCAAGCGGGTTATGACACTCTTCTCAAACAGATGGGTGCAATCCAAGGAAAAGCGGACGTTTACAAAAACGCATCCCCGCTCCCCGCCGATAAGCACATGCAGAACATTGCCACGTCCCTTGCTAGGGACTACGGTATTAATAGTATTGGGGATATTGGTGTACGCTATGAAACTCGGCCAGCTTATGAATCTGGCAGCGGGGAGTCCGCTACTCTAATCCCCGAAGAACAAATACCAGTATATTATAACAAGAACGACCCCAGCAAAATAATTCCCGGTTATAAGTTTGCTTCTGAAGGTAAGGGGGATGGGTATAGTAATTACAGTCTTCAACCAGTACAACAAGCTGATGGCACAACAATTGCTGTTCCAGTTCAGCAATATAGCAAGTCTGGGATAGGTGCACTTGCTCAAGATCTTGGGCCGATCATATCTGTAGTTAATCTAGCGCTTATGGCTGAAGGGGTTCCTCCCCTTGCCGTCGCCGCAGGTAACGTAGCGTTCCAAGGTGCTGCTGGAAATATCCATGATTTTGGTGACATTCTTAGGACCGGCGCTCCTATCCTAGCTGCTGACCCCGGTATTGTAGGAGGGGTGGCTAAACTTTATTCAGCATATCAAGCGTTTGATCAAGGTAATGTCCTTAGTGGGTTATCTAGTCTTGCTAGTTTTGGCGGGATGGAACAAACCGCTAATGGTCTTCGGTTTATTGACGCTGTAAAGACTGGAAATGTACCGGGGGCGTTGATGACCCTCGGTCAAATGCAAGGTGTAGGTGACTATCAATTTAAGGGTGCGGACGGAAAGCCGCTTGTAGGTTCGGACGGAAAGCCTGTAACGCTGTCTACGTTTAAGATTGGGGGTGAGAACGGTTTTACCCTGCCGGAGCTTTCTAAAGCTGCCACAATTGCCACTACTCTGATGTCTGATAAACCCAATTATGGGTTAGCCCTTCAACTGGCTGGGGAACTTAGAAATAGTCCTAGCACTATTATGGCTGGTAAAGCCACATCTTTGTTTCAGGAACTTAGCTCTCCCAATCCTAACCCCACTGCTTTATACAGCGCAGCACTGGGCCTTGCCAGTACAGCCAACGCAAAAGCTCCCGGTTCGGCCCCGGTTGAAAACAGAGCGGCAAATGATTCCATCAAAGTAGCCACTGGGGATACCGGCGATGCCGGGGCTAACGCAATTCTTGCTGCTTCTAACGCGGTTGGTCAAAACCTCACGGGCACTGGTGGGTTAACTCAGCTTGCTCAGCTTGCTGCGGCCGATCTGGGTACTGGGACGCTAACGGATGCTGGGGGTGGCAATCCAAGAATAGAAGGAGGGACTACTAGGATACCTAAACTAGAAGACATAAAAAATGTTGGAAAAACTTCTCCGGTAGGCACGGAGTCTGGTGCAACAACTAATCTTGTTACTTCTAATGAGTTAGACGAAGATACGCGGAATAAAATTCGTGATTCTGACGATCCTCGTTGGTGGCCGAATCGGATTTTTGACCCAAAAAATCTGGATGCAATTAAAATGGACGGGTTTGCATTTGCCGGTTCTGACGCTAGACGGTATTTAGCAGATCAACTCCCAGCGGGGTTTAGTTTTGTAAGTCGAAATGATCTTGATGGAACGATCCCGGTAACTACTATTAGGCTTTCTAATGGCGAAAGATACGCGGTTACTTCTCAAGAATTAAAAAATGATACTAGCGGAAATACCACTTATGAGATGCCGAGGTTTGTTCCAAGGGTAACTAATGACCCTACCTCAGATGCTCTTCGCGCTACTGACCTGACTGGAGGAAACCTATCTAACATCACCGGAGGGAATCTTGCCGCTACCTCCGGGGCAGCTACCGGGGCTCCTGCTGGGGCATCCACAGGGACTCCTCAATTAACTGCGGAACAAGTTGCCGCGCTTAATCTTGCTAATTCTAGTGGTCTTCTTGCCGGAGATCTTGGTGCTAATGCTGGTGCTAATGCTGGTGCTAATGCTGGTGCTAATGCTGGTGCTAATGCTGGTGCTAATGCTGGTGCTACTTCTCCAGCCAGCGTTGTGGCTAATAATACTGGTCTCCTTACGGGCGATCTTGGTGCTAATGCTGGTTCTACGGCTGGGGTTGCGGGAGGGGGAGCTAATCAACTAACCGCAGCACAAATTTCGGCACTAACCTCTCTTGCTAATAATAGTGGGCTGTTAGTTTCTGATCTTATTGGCCCCGCATCGAATTTAGCCAGCACTACTCCAACTTCTTCTCTTACAACGTCTCAAATAGTTGGACTTAACACATTTGGTCCCCCATCAAATTTAGCTAGCACTACTACAAGCCCAACTGGGGCGCTTACCTCATCTATGCTTACGGGGCTAACTTCATCCCCCGTTACTGGACTTAGTACATCTCAAATTGGCGCTACAAACACCTCACAGATTGGTGCGGTTAACACTTCTCAAATTGGCGCTACAAACACCTCACAGATTGGTGCGGTTAACACTTCACAAATTAAAACCCTTGACACATCTCAAGTTAAAACCCTTGATACGTCTCAAGTTAAGGCTCTTGATACATCTCAAAAAGTTGCGCTCACAACTTCACAGATTGCACTTACCACGTTTGGCCCTCCGCTACTAACGTCCCAAATTACAACTCTTGATACGTCTCAGATTAAAGCTCTTGATACGTCTCAAATTAAAACCCTAACTACTTCTCAAATCACCGCCGTCACGTCGGGGCCAGCCGCACTTACATCAGGGCCAGCTACGCTTACTACTATCTCCCCAATGGGGTTGACCGCGCTAGGAACTTCCGAGGCTCGCTACTGGCGTCAGACTGGGGCAACGGGAACTGGTGGCAAGGGTGGCGTAAGGTTCTTTGACTGGTACGACACGCCAGAAAATAGGACAATGGCACCATCTACGATGGCGTCAACGAACATCCCGGCTATTACATCAGCACAAGCGGCAGCTATAACTGCCGCCACCCCGAAGCGCTACTTTAATGCAGCAACTAACAGGTACTACACAGACCCCACCGGAACATGGCAACCCCCTGCCGGTTGGACTCAAACAGGATTAAAAAGTGGTGGCGAAGTGAAAACTAAACATTTTGATGATGGCGGTGGTGTTAATTATGGGTATGACTGGGGGTATGACACTTCCGGAGATAATTCCAGTTCTAATCTAGGTTTCCTTGGCGGAGACATAAATTTTCTAGGGAACGACCCATCCCAAACTATAGACCCCGATACTTACCTAAGAGCTATATCTAGTGGGTATTCTGAAGACCCATTTAGACCTTCGGGAGTTCCTAATCTTGCTACTTGGAACGCGCAAACGGGACAGTGGGAAGAACGAGATGATGAAGGTAACGTAGTAAGATATGATTCGGCCGGTAATCGAATTTCTGGGGGTACAGGTCCGGGGTTTGACGCTGCCGGTAATCCAATTCGTGGGCAAGGACAGAAATTAACTTCTGGAGGCAACAAAACTACTACGAATAAAACCACTGCTGGCTCTGGTTCTGGCTCAGGTCTTTCGGACGCATGGATAAAAGCGTTACTCGCTGCTGGTTTGGGCGGCTTAGCTGGATATTTGGGGCGTCAAAAAGGTATCACTCCGTTAGGTATGCAAGGGGGTAGCCTTGGGTTAAGTCAAGGTCAAGTTTACGGAGCCCTCAAGGGCACGCCGGTCAAACGAGCTGAAGGTGGTGGTATCGACGGGTATGCTAGAGGTGGTGGACTGCATTACCTCAAGAGCGCAGAGGACGGCATGGCCGACAAAATCCCTGCTACCATCGACAACAAGCAACCGGCGAAACTTAGCGGTGGTGAGTTTGTGATCCCTGCTGATGTTGTATCTCACCTAGGCAACGGTAATTCTGAGGCTGGTGCCAAACGTCTTTACGAAATGATGGACCGCATCCGCCACGCTCGCACTGGTAATAAGAAACAGGGCAAGCAGATTAACCCGGCTAAATTTACGCCGAAGTAAGGAAAAATCATGGGCAATACTGTCACCCCCGCCGCCACAGGCGCAAAAGAAACTACCGTATCAAACTGGGCGGCCCCCGTTGTAGGGGGTATTGTTAACGCCGCTGTTGATCAAGCTGCGAATCCGTATCAAGTTTATGGCGGCGCGACTGTTGCCGGTCCCTCAAATCTACAGAACCAAGCGTTCACGGGGATACAAGGGCTTACTGTACCTAATGCGGCGCAGACAAACGCTGGTACCAACATGCAGAACACGTATCAGTCTGCTACTACGCAGCCTGCGTATACGGGTACGACATTTACGTCGAACACAACAGGGATTAACAACCAGTTTGGTCAGAGTAATCTTGACCAATACATGAACCCATACCTGTCCACGATTCTTAATCCACAAATTGAAGAAGCTCGGCGTCAGGCGCAAATTACGCAAAATCAAAACAACGCCCAAATGACCCAAGCCGGTGCATTTGGTGGTGGTCGACAAGCAATTTTAAACGCGGAAACCCAACGTAATTTGGGGACTAAACTTGCCGACATTACTGGCAGGGGCTATGAGAACGCATACGCCCAAGCCTTAGGTCAATATAACGCCGATCAAGGTCGCCTTCTCGATGCTTTAAAATCCAAAGAACAGTCTGGTCAGTTTGGTGCTCAGCAAGGACTTAACTATCTTAAAGAAGCCGCTGATTTGGCGCAAAGCCAAGGGCAGTTTGGTAATACTCAACAGCAGCAAGCACTTGCTGCAAACCGTCAACAGGCTGAGCTTGGTGGCGTCCAGCGTGATATCACGCAAGAGGGTCTTAAGTCTGATTACGACATGTTCAAAGAACAGCGGGACTACCCGAAGACTCAGATCGACTGGCTCAATAGCGTGATGAAAAATTACCCAATGACCACCACTAATGAATACGGCGAACCTACGTCGATGCTTAACTCTATTTTTGGTGGCGCGCTATCTGGGGTGGGTATCCTTGGACTTGCTTCAGACGCTGTTAAAAAACTTAGTGGCACCACCACTACCCCCTAAGGACTAGATATGGGACCGACACTCGAAGAGACCCGCCGTGACCTGCGGTACATGCCGACCCAGTATCTGACGCAAGTTGCTCAGAGTCCTGTTGATCGTGTTATTGGTGACATCCCTCTAAAGACTCTGGCGGGGCTGGAATTGAGCCGTCGCGCTCAGATGCAGACCGAATTGGCGGCTATGAATGCGCCTAATCCTCAGATGCCCACGGTACTGGACTCAACTGTTCAAGCTCTTAGCCCACAACCTCAGCAGCCCATGCCCCAACCGGGCATGATGCCGCCTCCTCAACAACCCCAGCCCATGCCTCAACAGGGCATGCCACCGCCGCAGCCACAACAGCCGCCCCAGCCGCCCCAGCCGCAACAACCGCAACCTCAGCAGCAACCACCGCAAGCAAAGCAACCCCCAATTATGGGACTACCTGCCATGCAAGCCCCGAAGAAGATGGCCGGGGGTGGGATCATTGCGTTTGCTGGAGGAGATTCTGTACCCCCTGCGGAAGAGGCTACTTCTCCAATAGGAGATATGCTGCGCAGCTTTCTTAGGGGTCCAGAGAAAGACGGGAAAAATGCTAGAGAAATTGAGTGGGAAGCGGCAAAAACTAACCCTAACACTTGGTTTAATCTTACTACGGCTATGACGCCAAGTCAGCGTGCGGCGGCTTCTGAGAAAGCGGCTGCTCTGCGTAAAGAAGCGGAAGGCATACGCGGTACATCTGTGCCCCCTGCCGTTAACGAAGACGCCAAAAAAGCTGGAGCTAAGCCTGAAATCATTAACGCTCCAGACTCAACTAGCGGAATAGCTTCAATTATGCAAGCTATGGGTGGTATGGGTGGCGGTGGTGGAGGCGGCATTCCCAGAGAAGAAAGCGCTTTGCGTAAACAGCTTCTTGAAGGACTTAGTAAGCAGGGGCCTGCTCAAACCGAGTACGTAGAAAACGCTAAAAGAGTGGCTAACGAGTTGGAGACTGCTCGTGCTCCTGCTTTATCGGAAGCGCAACGGGATGCGTTGGAACGTAAAAAATATAATGAATACCAAGAGCGTTCTAAGCCCCACTTCGACATGATGCAAAAGCTGATTGACGAAGAGCGAGCTTCTAACGAGGCTGGCAAAGGAAGCGAAGTATATAAGATGCTAGGCAAGATGGGTGGCACTCTTATGTCTAGCCGTGGTGCATTTGGTCCCGCAATGGGACGCGCCGTTGGTGAAGGTATTGACTACAGCGATAAAGTGGATGCTGCCCGTGCCACCGCTGAGCGACTACGCCGCAGTGCTCAAATGGATCTTCTTAAGGCCCGCATGGCCGACGAAAAGAACGACCAAAAATCGGCTCAAGAGTATATAAACGAGCATGACCGCAAACTGCAAGCCGCCTTCAAAATTGACCAAGAATTAAAGATTGGCGCTATGAATATTCGTGGCAAGGTGGCTGATCTTGAAGCTGGGGATGAACGTAATACAGAACGTGTTCTTGGTCAATTAGCTATTGCAGATGAGCGTAATGCAGCGCGAGCGGCTATAGCTGGTGCTAACCAGCAAAATGCTATGTTGAAAATGCAATTAGGGTTGGCGGGGTTGCAACAAAAACGAGAAGTCTCTCCTATGGAGAAAATGAAAATAAAATCAGCCATAAATGAGATGTTCTCTAACCCGTTTAATGACTCAGATGCTATTGGCTATATTCAAGCTGTAAAAGGAAATC
>Ga0209401_1001689_pt1 | contig 14566 bp, 5 predicted proteins | sample M_140807_MF_Meta_FD_187318 | JGI IMG/M metagenome (GOLD analysis project Ga0209401, IMG submission 187318) | Freshwater microbial communities from Lake Montjoie, Canada to study carbon cycling - M_140807_MF_MetaG (SPAdes) (version 2) | ecosystem: Environmental > Aquatic > Freshwater > Lake...
TGGCAGGGGCTCGGCCGGCGAACGGGTGTGGCCGCTGCGCCGATCCGCTGGCCGATCCTATTGCCGGTCGGGCTGGCGGTGCTCGGGGCCGCGATCGCCTACTCGCTCGTGGTCCGCCGGCAGGAGCAGGCCTATGTGAAGGCCATGCTGGCGATGGATGCCAAGGACTGGCCGACGGTCGTGGCCGAGGCCCGGCGGGCCCAGACGATCTGGAAGACGCTCGACCCGATCGCGACGCCGATCGCCTTCACCGAGGGCATGGGGCTCCTGCAGCTCGGCCGGCTCGAGGAGGCGAAGGCCCGGCTCGAGGAGGCCCGCCGTCAGAATCCCAATCGGATGGAGATCGCCAACAACCTCGGCGTGCTCTACGCCAACAGCGGCGATTTTCCGAAGGCGATCGAGTGCTTCTCGATCGTGGCCGAGCGGTATCCGGGCCGGGTCGAAGGGTTCCTCAACCTCGCCAACTGCTACATGGAGTGTGGGCATGATGCCGAGGCCGCCGCCCTGCTCGAACAGATCCCCGAGCCGCTCCGGAGCGACGCCATCCGGGCCGCCCTGAAACAGGCTCAGGACAAGGTTCAGCGAAAGGCCCGGGAAAGGGACCAGCAAAGGGCTCAGGAAAAGGCCAGGACGCCGGCCGGCGAGACCCCTCCGAATGAGGGAGATCCGCGGTAATTCGACCTTGCGGCGGCAGGTCGCGGCAGTGTATTTCCCCGTCGCACTGTTTCTCTGGTTTCGGATGACCGGCCGAGGGCAGGCTCGCGAGGATTCCGGCGATGATCTCGTTTCTCTGGCGGGGCAGGCACGCCCGCAAACTGCTCTTCGAGCACATTCCGAAGTGCGGCGGCACGTCCACCCGGAAATACCTGGAGCGGCACTACGCCAAAGGGGCGACCTACACCGTCTACGCCCACGGCGAGGATGAACAGCGGGCCTTCAAGGGGATGCCGGCCCCGCAACGGCACGGCTACGAACTGATCATCGGCCACGGTGCCCACCGCCTGCTCGATCATGCGGCCCCGGACCTGGTCACGGCAACGGTTTTGCGGCGACCGGTCGAGCGGATCATCTCGCACTATTTCCACGCGGTCGAGAAGCCTGACCACTACCTACACGAGCAGGTCAGGTCGCGGGGGCTCTCGCTCGCCGAATATGCCGCCTCGGGCCTGAGCGACGAACTCCGCAACGACATGGTCTGCCGGTTCCTCGGCGTCGGCCCCGACGAGGCTGAGCAGAACCCGCAGCGGTCGGTCAACGCCGCCTGGAACCTGCTCCGGCAGCGGTACCAGATCGTGGGCGTCGTCGAGCGGCTCGATCCGGCGATGGAGGCGATCCGGGCCGCCGCCGGCCTGAACGGCACCTGGTCGGGGGAGCGCCGCAATTCCGCCAAGGGCCGCAGCCCCGCCGGAACGATCTCGGATGCCGACCGGCGGGTGATCGAGGAGCACAATGCCCTCGACATGGAACTCTACCGGCGGGTGGCAGAGATCGCGCCCCGCTAGGGCTTTCTGATGTGGGACAGGCTTCAGCCTGTCATGCCCCGGCTCACCCTACCCGCTCGGGGCTGCCCACGCCCTCTCGCCGGACGTTCGGGAGGGGTTGCCCGTATCCTCGAGCGGGCTGTGGGAGCAAGCGAAGCCATGGATGGCGAAGTGCAGCGGACATGCAGTGAACGGAGGCCTGGAGGGCCGACGTGAACGTCCGGCGAGAGGATACGGGCAACCCCGACCTACGCGAGACGCGGATACTCAAAGGCATGACAGGCTGAAGCCTGTCCCACATCGGGCAAGCCTGCCGTGCCGAACAGAATTGCCATCCTTTCCTTCGCTCGCTCCCATAGCCCGCTCGAGGGGCGATGTTTCCGGGTTAGGTCCGCAGAACGCCGATTCGCAGCGGCGGTGCGTAACTGGTCGAATCGACCAGCGTGGTCTGGGTGCCGCCGGAGGGGGAGGTGTTTTTCACGACACCCGGCCGACGCACGTTTGGCGTCGTGCCAAACTGCCCCTGAACCGAGTAGATCTGGTCTGCGGCGATGGCGGCCGTGAAGACGTCGGCCCGGGCGGCAGCGCCGCTGAAGGCCGCAAAACTCGCCGCCGGAACCTTGCTCAGGCCGCGGAAGGTCTGCACCGCCCCGCCCCCCTGGGAGCCGGCCGAGACGAGGATCGCATCGGCCGAGCCCGGCGTCCCGGGCAGCTGGGCCACCGAGATGCCGCGGGCATAGCCGGTCGCGATCGCCTTGAACGAATTGACCTGGGCCGGCCGCGTGGGCACGGCGTTGAAGACGCTGACGGTCGCCTGCATGCCGGGGCCGCTGCCGACGACGATCTCGCTGATCCCGTCGGGGTTTGCCGAGGTGAGCGTCCGGCCGCTGAACGTGCCGATGTCGCTCGCGGCCAGCGTCACGCCGCCGGTGAACGACGGCGCGAACGGCTGGAACTGGCGGATCGCGGCTCCGATGCCGCTGCCCGGCGTGATCGGGAACACCCGGACCAGGCTCGCGCCCCGCTGCTGGCCGGCGACCAGCTCCCGTGAACCGACCGCCGTCAGCGATCCAGCCGCCACCTCGACGCCGTTGGTGTAGCCGACGCCGAAGGGCATCGTCCGGTATTGCGGCAGCTCCACGCCGGTCTGGGTGAAGACCCGAACCTCGCCCGGACGGTTTGGGCCGGGAGCGGTGATGATCTCGTCGATGCCGTCGCCCGTGACGTCGTAGCCAAACACATGGGCCCCGCCGCGGAAGGTTGGTTCGTAGGCGAAGAACTGGGTCAGCAGCGCGCCCGTGACAGGATCGAGCACCCGGACCAGCGGCGTGCTGTCGCAGCCGAGATCGGTGCCGAGGATCAGGGCCGGCGAGAAGGTCGGCGTGTCGCTATCGGTGGCCGAGGCGGTCGTGCCGTCGGGGGCCGTGACAGTCGCGGTGTTGACCAGCGTCGTGGTCGCCGTCGTGAGCGTCTGGGCCACGACCGTGTAGGTCACCGTGCCGCCGACGGCGAGGTCGATCGTCTGGTTGATCGAGCCTGTGCCGACGGTCTGGGCGGAGGAGTTGGTGCCGGTGAAGACCGCCGTCCAGGTGGCCGAGCCGATCACGGCCGGATCGAGAATGTCCACCACGGTCGCCTGGCTGGCGAAGCTCGGGCCGGCGTTCGACACCACGATCGTGTAGGTGACGGGATCGCCCGGCTTGTAGGTGGTCGTGCCGTCGGTCTTCGTGATCGACATCGCCGTCGCGGGCGCCGGCGTCGCGATCGTCGTCGAGGTGTTGTCGTCGGGATTGGGATCGGGGAATCCTGCGGGGCCGGTCACCGTGGCGGTGTTGGCCAGGGGCGAGAGGGCATCCGCGGCCACGGCGGCCGTGATCGTGAAGGTGGCCGTGCCGCCGACCGGCAGGCTCGTCAGGGCCGTGTTGACGTTGCCCGAGCCACTCGCCGGACCCGTGGCACCGCCCGCATACGACACCGTCCAGGTCGCCCCGGAAAGCCCCGCCGGCAGGGTGTCGGCCACTGTGGGATTGCTGACGTTGCTGGGGCCGAGGTTGTTGACGACGAGCGTGTAGGTGAGCGAGCCGCCGGGCGTGAAGGTCGCCGGGCCGGTCTTCACGATCGTGAGGTCGGCCCCCGGAGGCGTGACAACACCGACGCTGTCGGCGGCCGAGAGGGGCAGGCGGGTCGCGGCACCCGTGCCCGTGACCGCGGCAGAGTTCGTGATCACAGTCGAGTCGGGGGTGCCGGCGTTGACCGTGACATCAAACGAGACCGTCACCGACCCGCCGCCGGCGATATTGCCGAGGGAGCCGGTCACGCCGTCGGCTGCGCTGTATGCCAGCGTTATTCCTGGCGGGCTCGTGATGGAGCCAATGACGAAGGTCGTGTTTGCAGGGATCGGGTCGCTGAAGAACACGTTCGCGGCGACATCGGTCGGTAGTGTCGCCCCGCTGTTGTTCGTGACTACCATCGTGTAGCGGAGCGTGTCGCCATCCTGCACGAAGCCGCCGTTGAGATCGCGGACCGACTTCGTGATACCCAGCTTTGCGGCCAGGAGGACCGTGTCGGTGTCGGTGGAGGTGTTGTTGGCCGGGACCGGATCGGTGGTGCCGACTGGCGGAGCGACCGTCGCCGTGTTGACGAGCGACGTCGTCGCGGTCGGGCTCGTCTCGGCGACGACGGTGTAGACCGCCGTGCCACCCACGGCCAGGTCGATCACCTCGTTGATCGAGCCGGTGCCGGCGGGATTTCCGCCCGAGCCGGTCCCTGAATATACGGCGGACCAGGCCGCCGCGGTGATCGTGGCCGGGAAGACGTCGGCCACCCGCGCCCCGCGGACGAAGCTCGGTCCGGCGTTCGTGACCGTGATCGTGTAGGTGACCGGCAGGCCCGGCGTGTAGGTGGCGCTCGAATCGGTCTTCACGATCTGCAGGTCGGCCACCGGGGCCACTGCGCTCGTGCCGGTCGAGGTGTTGTTGTCGGGGTTGGGATCGGGGTCGCCGTCGGTCGGCGTGACCGTGGCGGTGTTCGTCAGCACGCCAGCGAGTGTCGAACTGGCCGTGGCCCGCACGGTGTAGGTGGCCCGGCCGCCCCTCGGCACCGTGACGTTTGTGTTCACGTTGCCCGATCCGGAGGCGGTGCCGGTCGCACCGCCGGTAAACACGGCCGTCCAGGTGGCGCCGGTCAGTCCGGCGGGGAGGACGTCTTCGACGAGGGCATTGGTCGAGGTGCTCGGGCCGGCGTTGGTCACGACCAGCGTGTAGGTGAGAGGCTGGCCGGGTGTGTAGCTGGCCGGAGCCGTCTTCACGATCGCGAGATCGGCACCGCCGGCCATCGAGATTCCGACCGAGTCGCTGGCCTGGAGCGGCACTCCCGTCACCGAGGCGGTGGCCGTGGCCGTAGCCGTGTTGATGATGGCGGAGCCCAGCGGCGTGCCTGCGTTCACCATCACGTCGAAGGTGACCGTCGTCGACTGGCCGGGGGAGAGCGTGCCCCCGACCGGCGTGCCGGTGCCGGCCCCGGCGCCGGCACCAAGCTGGAATTGGACGGCGCTACCGGTGAACTCCGCCTGGTCGCGATCGACGGCGTCGGTCTTCGCGCCGGAGTTGGCGCCGGCCGTGATCCGCAGCGTGCCCGGCTTGTAGGTCGTGTTGGCCGGGATCGCGTCGGTGAGGATCAAGTTGGTCGCCGCCTCGGCCGGCAGTGGCGTCGCGGGATTCGAGACCACGATCGTGTAGCGGAGCGTATCGCCGGCGACGAGCACGCCGCCATTGAGATCCCGGACGGTCTTCACGACGGTAAGGTCGGCCGGATGGGTGAGCGAATCGACGTCGGTGGACGAGTTGTTGGCCGGGTTCGGGTCGGTGGTGCCGGCCGGCGCAGTGATGGTCGCGGTGTTGACGAGTGTCGCTGTGGCGGCGGAGGTCGTCATAGCTGTGACGGTGTAGACCACGGTGCCGCCGGGCCCGAGATCCATCGTCTGGTTGAGGGAACCGGTGCCCCGGACCTGCCCGTACAGGTCGACCTGACCCTGCGTGATGTTCGCGACCCAGCTCGCCGACGTGATGATCGAGGGGTCGAGTACGTCGGTCAGCACCGCGCCGGTGACGAAACTCGGGCCGTTATTGGTCACGGTGATCGTGTAGACGAGCTGCTGGCCCGGCACGTAGCTCGTCACACCGTCGGTCTTCGTGACCTGCAGGTCGGCCACCGGGGTGGGCGTGCTCGACACGGTCGAGGTGTTGTTGTCGGGATCGGGATCGATGAGCCCGTCGGTCGGCGTGACCGTGGCCGTGTTGGCAAGCGCCGCGTCGAGTCGGTAGTCGGCCGTGGCGGTGATCGTGAACGTGGCCGTGCCGCCCGACGGCAGGGTCGTGAGCGTGGCATTGACGTTCCCCGAGCCGCTCGCGGGGCCGGAGGCGCCGCCGGCATACGCTGCCGTCCACGTCGCGCTCGAAAGGTCCGGCGACAGCGTGTCGGCGACGAGCGGGTTGGTCGAAGTGCTCGGACCGAGGTTGCTCACGACAAGCGTGTAGGTGAGCGGGCGGCCCGGCACGAACGTGGCCGGCCCCGTTTTCACGATCTTCAGGTCGGCTCCCGGCGGCGTCATGATCACGGCCCGGCCGCTCGCGTCGAGTTCCGTGCCGCTCACCGCACCGACGCCGGCAACATGGGCGGTGTTTGTGATCGTCGTGCTGTCCGGAATTCCGGCGTTGACCGTCACGTCGAACGTGATCGTGGCCGAGGCACCCGCCGCCAGCGTGCCGATCGTCGCCTCCACGCCGTCTGCCTGGCTGCCTGTGATCGTGCCCTGGCTCGACCGGACACTCCCGGAAACATACGTCGTGAACAGCGGCATCACGTCGTCGAGCATGACGTCGATCACCGACTCCTTCGCGTCCGCCGTGGTCGAGGCGGGGTTCGTGACCACGATCGTGTAGCGAAGCGTGTCCCCGGCGATGACAAACCCGCCGTTGACGTCAACGACCGACTTCGCGACCGAGAGCGTGGCCGGCAGGAGGAGCGTGTCGGTGTCAGTGGCCGTATTGTTGACGGGATTCGGGTCGCTTGAGAGGTCGCTCGTGGTGACCGTGACCGTGTTCGTGAGCGACCCGGTGGCGCTGGATAGCGTCTGGGCGACGACCGTGTAGACCGCCGTGCCGCCGACGGCCAGGTCGATGTTCTCGCTGATCGAGCCCGTACCCGAGGCGGTGCCGGCCGAGCCCGTGCCCGTGAACACGGCCGACCAGGTGGCCGAGGAAATGATCGCGGGGTCGAGCGTGTCGTCAACGGCCGCCTGTGATGCGAAGCTCGGGCCGGCGTTGCTCACCGTGATCGTGTAGGTGACGGGCTTGCCGGGCACATACTGCGTCTGGCCGTCGGTCTTCGTGACGGAGAGATCGGTGAGCGCTGCGGGGGTGCTTATTCGAGTGTCGGTATTGTTGTCGAGATTCGGGTCGGGAACGCCTGCGGGACCGGTCACCGTGGCGGTGTTGGTGAGCGTCTGGTTGAGCGGAAAGTCGGCGTCGGCCGTCGCCGTGATGCGGAAAACTGCCACACCCTTATTGGCCAGATTAACCGTCGCATTGATCGACCCCGTTCCCGATGTCGGGCCGGTCGATCCGCCGGTGTACGTTGCCGTCCAGGTCGCGTTCGAGAGACCTGCGGGCAGCGTGTCGGTGACGGTGGCCCCGGTCACCGAGGTCGGTCCGCTGTTGCCTGCCGAGACGATGTAGCTGACCGTGCCGCCGGGAGTGAACGTGGACGACGCCCGCTTCGTGATGAAGAGATCCGCCGCTGGGGGCGTGGCGATTCCCACGGAGTCGGTCGCCGTGAGGGGCAGGCCCGACGTGGCTCCCGTGGCCGTCACGTCGGCAGTGTTCGTGATCACCGTGCTGTCGGGGATCCCGGCATCCACGATCACGTCGAACTCGACCTCCGTAAAGGCTCCCGCTGTCAGCGTGCCGCCGACCGGCGTGCCCGTGCCTCCGCCGGCGCCGGTGCCGAGCTGAAACTGCACGGTGTTCGTGCCGCTGATCCACTCGCCCTGATCGGCATCGACTGCATCGGTCTTGGAGCCGGCATTGGCTCCGACCCTGACGCGAAGCGACCCCGGCTTGAATGTCGTGTTGGCCGGCACGACGTCGGTGAGGATGACATTGGCGGCTGCCTCCTGGAGCGACGGAGCGACGCCGGCAGTGCCGCTCCGCACGATGATCAAGTAGCGGAGCACGTCGCCAGCCACGACGAAGCCGCCATTCAAGTCCCCTACCGTCTTGTCGAGGGTGAGGTTGCCAGGATTCAGGAACGTGTCGATGTCGGTGGCCGAGTTGTTGCTCGGATCGGGATCGGGCAGGCCGGCGGGATTGGCGACGGTGACGGTGTTGGTCAGGTCACCGAACGAACCCGCCCGAACCGGGGCCGTGACGGTGAACGTGGCCGTGCCGCCGTTCAGGAGATTGACGAGCGTGTTGATGTTGCCGCTGCCCGAGGCGGGGCCACTCGAACCGCTGCTATATGTGGCCGTCCAGGTGGCCCCCTCAACCTGACTGGGGAACGTGTCGACGACCGTCGCACCAGTCACGTTGCTCGGGCCCCGGTTTGTGACCACGATCGTGTAGGTGGTGGTCGTGCCGGGCACATACTGGGTCTTGCCGTCGGTCTTCGTGACCGCCAGATCGGCCGCCCCCATGGTGGCGATGTCCGCAAAGCCGGTGGCATTGAGCTGAAAGCCGGATGTCTGGCCGGAGTAGGTCACATTGGCCGTGTTTTGGATCAGCGTCAGTGGCGGAAGCCCGGCATTCACCGTGACCTGAAACGTCACGGTGGTGGACTCGCCGGGGGCGAGCGTGCCACCGCTGGTGCCGGTGCCGCCGGCTCCGGTGCCGAGCTGAAACTGCACGGTGCTCGTGCCACTCACAAACTGGGCCTGATCGCCATCGGAGGCGTCGGTCTTGCTGCCGGCATTAACGCCGGCCGTCACCTTGAGCGAGTTGGCCTTGTAGGTCGTGCCAGTCGGGATTGCGTCGTTGAGGAGGACGTTGATCGCGTTGTCGAGGGCGGTGGCATCGTTGGCGACCGTCATCGTGTAGGTGAGCACATCGCCGGCGTCAACATTACCGCCGTTCTCGTCCACGACGCTTTTCACGACCGTCACTTCGGGGGCGAAGAGCTCGATGGCGCTGGTCACAACGCCGGGGTAGTACGTCTCGCCACCGGTCGTCATCGTGATCGTGGCCTTGGTGGCCCCGTTCTTGATGATCCCGTTGGCCTCGATCAGGTCGGCGTCGTAGCCGAGCTGGTTGACGTAGTCGGGATTCTTCGTGGAGACGAGCGCCCCGCGGTTGGAGATCGTGCTGTTGAAGAAGTCACTGACGGGATTGGCCGGATTAGAGAGCGACTTGCCGTCGAACTTCACCGTGTCGCCGGTCTTGGCGAGGTCGCCCTCGTAGGCGATGAAGCCGAGCGTGGCATTCACGGGCCCTTGCAGCGGGGCCTTGAAGCCGTCGATCAGGATATCGACCGACTTGTCGCTCGAGGGCGTCGTGGCGACGCTGCCATAGCCGTCGAACACGGTCAGGTTACGGGCCGGTTCACCCGGCGCGCGATACGCCACCACGAGTGACCAACCGGCATACGTGTCGGTCTTGTCTTTCTGCGCCTGCACGTTTGCGACGGTGTAGGTGCCGGCACCGGCGTTTGCCACAAGCGACGTCACGTCCCTGAAGCTCTGGTAGTCGTTGCCGCTGTTGCCGACGAGCGAGCCGGTGAGGTTTTGATAGGCGCCCCCCGGAGTCATGAACTTGACGTTGTTGCGCAGAGCCGTCGCTGCATTGACCGTGGTACCGTTTGTGCGGGCACCCCAGTAGAGGCCGGCAAAGAGCACCTGCGATCCGGCCGGCATGACGAGATCGGACCGACTCGAGTTGAACGTGGTCGGGTCGCTATCGACATCGACATACGTCATCACGAAGTCGTTGTTGGCCACCTTGCTGCCGACGCCATTCTGGGCGTTGACGGCATTCGGATCGCTCGCCGGCGCCGTCATCAGCGTGTTGGCGGCGAATGTGATGTCGCCAGTGTCGTTGGTCTGATAGCGGACCGTGAAGGGCGTGGTGACCGCGAGCGGCAGCCGGCGCTCGAGTTGCTCGGTGACCAGCTGCCGGGGACGAATGCGGCGGGACGACCTGCGGGCAAAGACGTTTGAAAGCTGCGACGACGCCATGCGGGAATCACCTGGAATGAAGGGGACTGTTTCGAATGTTCGGCTCGGAGGGCCGGGTGGAGGACGGCATTTCTTGGCCAGACCACCCAACCGTTACAGCCGCGAAGCCCGTCACCCTAACCTAACGTCCGGGGAGGGCCGATTTCACGCCCTGGGTTTCCAGTGCTCAACCCGCCCCATCTGGGCCTGTCATGCCCGATGCGAGACAGGCTTCAGCCTGTCATTGCCCGAAGTGGGACAGGCTTCAGCCTGTCATTGCCCGAAGTGGGACAGGCTTCAGCCTGTCATGGGTTCGGCCGTCCGCACCGGTCGGGAGGGCTGTGAGGGCGGCGACGGCCCGGTCCGTTTTCTGCCTGCCGTCAGCGTCGATTATGCCCGTGGAATGGGTGGATCGTCAGTTTTGGATTTTGAGGGGAGTGACCATGAGGCGGATCTTGTTTCTCTGCTCGGTAGTAGTGGCCGTGATGGTTGCGGCCGCCGCCAGTCAGGCCCTGGCCAAGGACATCTTCGTGGCCCAGATTCCGGCGATCGAGGACTCCGCCGTCCCGGCACCCACCCCGACCCCTGACCCCACCGCCGAACCCGACCCGTTCGCGGGCATCCCGGCCCCCGAGCAGCAGCTCGCCGACGAGGCCTGTCTGGCTGAGATCCGGCAGTGCTGCTGCTGTCCCAACTGGACCCACTACGCGATCTTCGACGTCCTCTTCCTGCAGCGAAACAACCAGATCGGCAACGCCCCCCTCGTCTACAACGCCGACACCCGCCTGCCGGTGATGACCGGGCAGGATCTCTATCCTTCGACCGGCACCGGCATCCGGCTGTTTTACGGCAGACTGTTCACCGAAAACCTCGGCTGGGAGATCGGCTACACCGGCATCTATGGGATGTTTGGCGACGCGACCGTGAGCGGGCCGGCGAACCTCGAACTGCCCACTCCGCTCGGCCTCGCCGTCAACAACTTCAACGACGCTGATTCCGTCCGGGCCACCTACGCCTCGACGCTCAACATCTTCGAAGCCAACATGTTTTGCTACGACTGCTGCCAAGACTGCGGTCCCAACTGGTGCGGCCTGACCCGCTGCAAGCCGAACTGCCATTGCATCGACTGGCTCGGCGGCTTCATCTGGGCCGGCCTCAACGAGCAGGCCAGCATGAGCGCGCTCTGCTGCAGCAACCCGCCTCAGGAGGCGAACTACACCGTCCGAACCGCGACCAACTACTTCGGTGCCCAGATCGGCATGCGGGGCCGCCGCGAATGGCAGCGCTGGGCCGTCGAGGGCTGGTGGAAGACGGCCCTCTGCGGCACCAACGCCTTTCAGTCATCCGACCCGATCGTGGGCTCGATCTCCGGCCAGGAGCGGGGCGCCCTCTCCGCCAGCGATACGGGCGTGGGCTTCATCGGGATGATCAACGCCACCGCGATCTACAAACTCACCCAGCACTGGGGCCTGCGGCTGGGCTACAACTTCTACTGGCTGACGAACGCCGCCCTCGCCCCTTCGCAGTGGGACTTCCAGACGGCCCAGGGAGCCGGCACCGGGATCAACGACAACGGCGGCCTGTTCCTTCAGGGCGTGAACATCGGCACGGAATACCGCTGGTAAGCCCAGACCCTGGCCTGTCCGATGTGGGATAGGCTTGAGCCTGTCGTTGTGATTTGCGTCCAACCCAGCCGTGCCGGCTTCGGGGCGGCAAAAGTCTCGTCGCTGTGGCCCTCGAGGATTCGGTCCGAACGCTCCTCGAGCATTCGCCGACCCCTTCGCCTCGCCTGCCCTGGCCTGCCCGATGTGGGACAGGCTTGAGCCTGTCATTGCCGAAGTCTTGCCGCCTTCCCTGCCCGCCCATTTTCGCCCCGGGTGATCCAAGAACCTCGCCATCCAGCTGCAAAATGATTCCGTCGGCAACGTTTCTCACGCCCTTTGCCGGTTGTGCCGAAAAACGGGGTGGAAGCGGTTCCTCCGCGGGAGCCGTATGGACGGGCATCGGGCAGTCAGAGGGGCAGGCATGGCCGCCATCGGGGGGCGACAGCAGTGTGCGTGGCTCGCGGTCGCGTTCTGCGCGGCTTTCTCTGCGGCCGCCCGTGCCGACGACTGCCCGGTCGTCGAATCGCCCGTCGAGGTTCCACTTCAGGGCGATCCGCAGTCGGACCCCTGCAACCAGAACGGCACCGACATCTGCGTGCCGCTCCGGCCTGCGTTTACCTCCTGGTGCCGCGGCGGCGAGGAGTCATATGCGATCTTCGACGCCGTCTTCCTCCAGCGCGACAACCAGGCCTATGGCCGGCCGACGGTGATCCGCGGCCCGAATGGTCCCGCCGCGATCAGCACCAGCGACCTGACGTTCAACACTCAGCCCGGTATGCGGCTCTTCTACGGCGAGGCGTCCGACTGCGGACGGGGCTGGGAGATCGGCTACCTCGGCGTCTGGGGAATGTTTGCCGAAGACACGGCGACGGATGGTGCCGGACGCCTGCAGGTGCCCGGCCCGCTCGGCACTCCGACGGGCGTCTTGAACGGCGGATCCGTCGCCCGGGCAACGGTTCGCTCGTCGGTCAATTCGATCGAGGCCAACGTCTTCTCGCGCTGGTGCGACGGTGGCCCTGACCGGCTCGCGGGCGAACCCTGGCGTCGCTGCGGAAACTATGACCGCGGCACCTGGGACTGGCTGGCCGGATTCCGCTGGGCCAGCCTCGACGAATCGGCACTGCTCTCCTTCACCCCCGCCGACGTGCCGGGGTCGGGCCTGTACGACGTCGGCGCCACGTCCAACATCTTCGCCGCCCAGGTCGGCGGCCGTGGACGGATGGCCTGGGACCGCTGGGCATTCGAGAGCTGGGCCAAGGTGGGCCTCGGCGGCACGGCGATGAGCCAGCAGCAGGCGCCGATCATCAACTCGACGCTCCAGCCCGCGCTCCAGGAACGGCCGACCCGCTCCGCCAGCGAAGGGGGCGTGGGCCTGATCGGCGACCTCAACTTCACGCTCACGTACCGGATGACCGAAACCTGGGGCCTACGGCTGGGCTACAACATGCTCTGGCTTTCGGGGGTGGCCATGGCACCCAACCAGTTCGACTTCAGCGCGGCACCCGGAGGCGGCAACAACCTCAACGGCGGTAGCAGCATCTACCTCGCCGGCGCGAACCTCGGCCTCGAAGCCCGCTGGTAGGTCAGAGAGGCTCAAGCCCGTCCCGCATCGGGCAGCATCAGGTGACGGAGATCACTTCGATGTCGAAGCAGAGCGTCGAGTTTGCCGGAATGCTGCCCTGCGACTGGCTGCCGTAGCCGAGGGCGGGCGGAATGATCAGCTGCAGCCTGTCACCCGGCTTCCTGCCGAGCAGGCCCTCGTCCCAGCCCTTGATCACCTGCCCCTGCCCGAGCGTGAACTCGAAGGGCGTGCCGCGGTCACGGGAGCTGTCAAACTTCGTGCCGTCGAGAAGCGTGCCGATGTAGTGCACCTGCAGTTTCTTGCCGTTTGTGGCCGCGGTGCCGGAGGCCGGCCCGCTGACGAGGCTGATCGACTCGAGGCCGGTGCCGCTCCTGACGATGTCGGGATTTGTGCGGGCGATCGCCGCCGCCATGCCCGTCGGCTCGGTGAATGAGCCCCGAGTGCCCTGTGCAACACCGGCCGTCGACAGCAGCTTCAGGCCGGCCGCCCCGCGATACCCCTGCGAGCCGAGGAGCGAGTCGGCGATGCCGTCGCCGCTGGTGTCGATCCCGACGGTGGTGCCCGGATCGGCGGCACGGCCGCTATTGCCGAAGGCCGCAAAGGCGGAGAGTTTCGGGTTGGCGGCCGATCCGACGAGGCCGTTGTAGATCTCCGTCCTCGGCCGCGTGCCGCCGATGTCGAGGATCAGTTCGGGGATCGAGTCGGGGGTGATTCGGGCGGTGTGCACGGCGATCGGGTCGCGAGAGTTCGGGCTGAAGGGGGCGATCGTGTCGATCACCTTGGCGGCCGCGGTCGAGAGGTCGTGAACCTGAACCCGCGGGCCGACACCGCCACCCGAGCCGAGGATGAGTTCTGCCTTGGCATCCTGCTTGGCGGCATCGACCGCGACGCCGTTTGCAAACGTGCCCATGTCGGCCAATGCGAAGCCGCCCCCCGATCCGCGCAGGCCATTGACCGTGCGAAACGGCTGGTTGGCAACCGGATCGGCCGCTCCCGAGGACCGCGGCTGGGTGAGGAAGATTTTCAGAGGGCCGTTGCCAGAGGCCGGTGCGACAGCGATGTCGTCGGTGCCGTTGGCGTCGACATCACCGGCGGCGATCCTCAGGCCGTCCCGCGAGCCTGCAAACGGCTGGGTTCGATAGTTCACCCGCTCCTGCCAGGCACCCGAGTCGCTCTGGGCGAAGAACCGGACCGTGCCGTCCATGCCGCGCCGCGGGGCGACCGCAACCATCGGCCGGCCGGTGCCGTCGAAGTTGCCGACGACGACGCTCAGGCCGCCATTGATCGGCGTGCTGTAGGGGGTGAAGCTCGAGACCACGGCACCCGTGGCCGGACTCACGATCCGAACGACGCCGGTGGCATTCGGGCCGAGGGCGTCGGAGAGGGCCAGGAATTGGCCCGTGAGCCGGCGGCTGCTGGTCGCCGAGTTGTTGGCGGCGTTGGCATCGCCGACAGCCGATGCGGTGGCCGTGGCGACGAGCGGACCGGTCGCGTCGGCGGCCACGCGGGCCGTGACCGTGACCGTCGCCTTGCCGCCGGCAGGCAGCGAGAGCGACTGGCTGAACGGCCCCGAACCACTGAAGGTTCCCGAGGCGCCGCCCGAGTAGGCAACCGTCCAGGTCTGGGTCGGGACCGCCCCGCCAAACGAGAGGCCGGCGGTCACGGAACTGGCCGATGCGTCGCCGACGTTTGTGAA
>Ga0209401_1001690_pt1 | contig 14561 bp, 11 predicted proteins | sample M_140807_MF_Meta_FD_187318 | JGI IMG/M metagenome (GOLD analysis project Ga0209401, IMG submission 187318) | Freshwater microbial communities from Lake Montjoie, Canada to study carbon cycling - M_140807_MF_MetaG (SPAdes) (version 2) | ecosystem: Environmental > Aquatic > Freshwater > Lake...
GGGGGGGGGGGGACTATTTGAAAATCTGATTATGTCGGTCTAGATAATGAATATTATAAATGCTCAAATCATGTATGCGTTCTTTACCAGATACTCCAATTTTTTTGAACGCATCAAAATAAATTTTATGTTGCTTAGGTGATGGCAAATGCCTTTTTAAGTAAGAAAAAAACACAGCAGGTACTGGATTGTTTTCCATAGACAATAGCCCCGGCCAATGTGTAGATAGGCAAGCTGCACCTCCAAAAACGGTTGGATACTCACATAGGGCGTAGAGTGATATTAAACCACCCATGCTACTGCCGGCTACAAATGTATTTGATACGTCTGTTTTGGTGCTATATGTTTTATCAATAAAAGGCTTTAGCTCCTCCACCAAAAATTTGAGATAATTATCTGATGAAATAGCAAGTCCCGAAAAAATGGATTGGCCACCGCTACGGTAGGCATCGTAAACAAGCTTTTGATTTTCTTTAGATAAAGCTTCAAAAGGTTTTTGAGGAAAATATTCGGCATGTCTACTTTTTCCTCCATTCCAGATACCTACCACAATGCATTCCCTAATTTTTTGTTGCTGCATTAGTTTGGTTACTGTTTCATCAACACCCCACTCTTGTTTATTCCAGGTTATACTGCTGTCAAAAAGCATTTGCCCATCATGCATATACAATACTGCATATTTTTTTGTAGGTGTATAGTTGTTGGGAAGCCAAACGTCTACATTTCTGGAAGGCACATACTTTGAACTAAAATTTTCAATACGTACTATGCTACCACTGCTTGGTGTAGGCAACTGCGCAAAAACATTGAACTGGTTTACAAACAACAATAAGCAAATAAGTGTTAAGGCCTTTTTCATAATATTATTTTACTTTTTATCGGCAATAAATTGATTGCTATCTACGTCTTTTAAAAAGCGAATTAGATTGCTGAAATAATTTTGTTGGTCGTCATACATGCTCATATGGCTACCATTAGGACACAAATAAGTTCGGCTATTGGGAATTAGTTTGCCCTCTCTTTTCATGTCTTCTGGACCCATTTCATCATTCATGCCTCCAATAACTAGGGTAGGTACTTTTATATTAGGAAGCCTATCCCACATTTCCCAATTTTTAAAATTACCAGTTACGTGAAATTCATCTACACCCTGCATTTGAATATACACAGACATGTTTGCTTTTTTAAATGCCCTCAATAGTGGTTCTGGCCATTTATATACTGGCAACTGACAAATTACTTTGGTGTACAATTTATCCATTAACAAATTCTGAAACTCAGGCGTATTGTACGCTTTAATTTTATCAAGCGAATCATATTTAACTAAGTCTTCAGCAACAAGATATTTTTCTTTTAATTTTTTTGTGTACGCGGTATAGCTTTGAATTCCTGCTGTCATATTTGACAATACTGCCCCCTTAACATGCTGCTGGTATTTGTCTAAGTATTCCATGGCAAGCATACTACCCCAAGAGTGGCCAAGTATATAAAAATTTTCGAGTCCTAAACCTTTTCTAACCTGCTCAACTTCTTCTACAAAACGTTTAATGTTATAGAGTGAAGTGTCTGTTGGAATATCTGAATATCCGCATCCTAACTGGTCATAAAAATAAATTTCTATGCCTTCTTTGGGTAAAAAATCTTCAAAACATTCCATATAATCGTGGGTAAAACCAGGTCCACCATGTAAAAGCAATACTTTAATTTTTCCGTCACCAATTTTTTTGGTCCAAACATTGTATTTGCCATCAACCTGTATCAGTTTGGCCCCACCCGTTTTGATTTCATCATTTTTGGCTGTTACATTAGTTTGGGTATCACTCGAATGGGTGCTTTGATTTGTACAAGCAATCAATGATGCTGCTACAAATAAGTAGAATAATATTTTTTTCATAGTGTTTTTTTTAAAATATACATGCCTCTGTATGCTTCTTTCATTAAATGAAAAGTAGTATCCGATAATCTAAATGAGCCTTCAATTTCGTAACCTAGTCTTTTATAAAATTGCAAAGCCAATTGAGCTGAGGCCATGGCTTTTAAAAATATATACTTTTTTTGATAAAACTTGGCAATGTCTGCGGCAAAGTTCATTAAATAAGTCCCTAGCCCTTTATTCACGGCTGAAGTATCTAAATAAATTCGTTCTACTTCAATGCCTTCTTTTTTATCGCCACCTTCTATGGCGGCATCAATATTAATTTTTAAGTACCCCACTGGCTCATTATTGATATAAGCTATATAGTGTAGGCAATTTTCATTTTCTAATTCACTAATAATTTTTAAAACTGGGTAAGCAAATTCATTGATGTACCAATCCATTCCACCGGGTAACCATAAATGGGCATAATGAGGCACATAAATGCTTTTCGCCAAACTACTTAAGAATTGGGCGGATGTGCTATCTATTTTTTTTACTTCAATGGATTCCAATGTTCTAAAAATACAACTAACTGCAAATTATAAGCATTATTTTTGGGTTATGGCACTAAGTAATTTTGAACGAATGATACAGTTGTCGGAGGAGGTATTCTCTAGCCGCACCGATCCCGATCAGCTAAACGTAAACGAAGAAGTGATGGAGCATTTGCAGCTCATTCACCCTAGTACCATATCTGAATATGATGATGGAAATGGTCCTGTTTGTTGGGTTTTATGTATTCCCACAACACTAGATTTAATGACTAGGTTTATGGATCAAAAAATATCAGAAAGGGAACTTTACGAGCTAACCCCCCTAGATGCAAAATATGAGGCCATTTACCTGTGTTCGGCTTTACTATTAGAAGAATTTCGTGGAAAAGGGATCGCTACTGGCTTAGCTATTGAAGCGGTAGAAACCATTAGGGCAGATCATGATATTAAGGCGTTATTTATGTGGGCTTTTAGCAAAGAAGGCGAAAAGCTTGCACACAAGCTGTCAGGGTTAATGAACTTACCATTGTACAAGCGCTAAAAAATACTGTTATTACAGGCATTGCCCCTTATTTAACCTTTAATAATTATTATTTATTGTTAATTTTACGAATGCCCAAAAGTTATTTTTTAGTCTTTATTCTACAGTTTCTATTTTTTTTAAATGCACATGCACAAACAAGTGCAACAGTGTCGGGTATTGTAAAAGATAAAAAAAGCAAAACGGTTTTGCCTTTTGTAAATGTTGTTTTAAAAAAGGCCAAAGACAGTTCATTTGTGGGTGGAACGGTAACCAACGAAGAAGGGCGGTTTAATTTATCCAAGGTAAGTGCGGGAACCTATATTTTAGAATTTGCTTACATTGGTTATGCTTCAAAAAGTCAACTGTTATTTGTAGGTAAACTAAATGAGTATTTAGATCTTCAAACCATAGAAATAGAAGAAAATACAACTGCTTTGCAAGAAGTTGTTGTAACCCAAAATGCAACGCAGATTAGTGAAAAAATGGATAAAAAAACTTTTTCACTAAAAGACAATCTTAGTCAAAGTGGCGGTTCAGTTTTACAAGCGATGCAAAATTTACCAAGCGTAACTGTTCAAGATGGTAAAGTACAGCTTAGGGGTAGTGATAAAATAACGGTACTTATTGATGGGAAACAAACGGCATTAACAGGCTTTGGAAGTCAAACTGGACTTGACAATATACCCGCATCGGCTATCGAAAAAATTGAAATCATTAACAATCCTTCTGCTAAATATGACGCCAACGGTAATGCAGGGATCATTAATATTATTTACAAGAAAAATAAGACCGAAGGTTTTAATGGTAAGGTTGGTTTTACAACAGGTGCCGGGTCTCTTTGGGTAAGAGAAGATAATTTACCAACTATCAGACCTCAGTATACAATTACGCCAAAAGTAAACCCAAGTACTTCAATTAATTACAGAAAAAACAAAGTCAATATTTTTTTTCAGGGTGATTATTTATACACCGAAACTTTAAACAAAAATGAGTTTGTAAAAAGAATCTATGATAATGGTGATATCATTAATTCACAATTAAAACGAAACAGAAATACTCATTTTACAACCTTAAAATCAGGCATTGATTATGCCATTGATAATCAAAATACATTTACTTTTTCTGGACTTTTTGGAAGTGAAAAAATTATTGACAGAGGCGATCAACCTTTTTTTAATGGCAATCTTACACAGCGCAAAAGGCTTTGGCAGTTTTTAGAAGATGAACTAAAAACGACCATCATGGCTACTGCCAATTATCAACATAAGTATAAAGAGCCAGGTCGTGTATTAAATATTGGCTTTAATTATACTTTTCATAGAGAAGATGAAAAGTATTTTTACGATAATTATTTGCCAAATTCTATGGGTACCGATGCGTTTAAATTATTATCAGACGAGCAGGTATATGACTTTAACCTGGATTATATAAAACCATTAAAATATGGCCGCATTGAAACTGGGATTAAACTACGTAGCAGAAGCATTCCTACAAATATGCAATTTATGCCAGGCGCAAATTCTGTTCTGGATTCAAAAGCGGGAGGATGGGCAACTTATAAAGAATTAATTCCAGCCTTGTATGAAAACTATATTATTGAAAATAAAAAATGGGAAGCAGAAATAGGTGTGCGTGTTGAGTATGTAAAAATAGACTATGAAGTCAACCCCAACCATGTTGTGTACAAGAGTGATACTTATAATTATACGCAACCTTTTCCTAATGTACGGTTGGCCTATAAAATAAACGAGGATAATAAGTTTTCAATTTTTTACAACCGTCGAGTAGACCGGCCCAACGAAGTAGATATTCGTATTTTCCCTAAATATGATGATGCCGAAATTATAAAAGTTGGTAATCCTGCTTTACGACCTCAATTTACAAATACGATTGAACTAGCCTATAAAACAACCTGGCAAACCGGGAGTTTATATAACGCTATTTACCACCGAATGGCTGATGGAACCATTACCAGAATATCAAGTACGGTGCCGCCAAGTAATTTAATTTATGCTACTTTTCAAAATGTAAACAAGAGTTACAATTCAGGGGTAGAAATTATTTATACCGAGGAAATTTCTAAAAAGTACAAATTTAGTATTAACCTTAATGGCTATAAAAATCAAATAGATTCATTTTTGGTTCAAAATAAATATCCTGCAACACATTTATTTTCGGCAGCTAAACAAGAGATATTTTCAGGTAATATAAAACTAAATAATAGCTTTCATTTCGCTAAAAATATAGATGCCCAACTCTCGGCTATTTATTTAGCGCCAGATATTATACCACAAGGTAAAATTAACGCCAGATTTTCTTTAGATGTTGGAATTAAAAAGGTAATCCAAAAAAGTAAAGGCGAATTATTTTTTAATTCCACCGATTTGTTAAACACCATGGTTACTAAAAAAGAAATTAAGGGGCAGGGCTTTATCTATACAAGTAACGACTTTTATGAAACACAGGTGTTAAGAGTAGGGTACAGTTATAAATTTTAATTTTAGCAAATGAAACATTTTTTGATTCGACCAATTATTTTTATTGTAATGCTTTTTGTTTTGGACAGTTGCAAAAAAGAACAAAATACACCTGATACCAAATTAGTTGTAGGTGCTGAATATCAAGGCGGAAAAATATTTTATCTTTTAGTACCTGGCGACCCAGGTTATGATGCAAATACCCCACATGGGCTAATAGTAGCAACATCAGACCAGAGTACAGGAATTCAATGGCATAATGGATTAAATACGCTAACTAACGCAACAAGTACTGCGTTGGGAACAGGACTATCCAATACAAATGCAATTATTTTGAGTCAAGGAAACATGTATACAAACTATGCTGCAGGAATTGCAAGAGCCTATAAAGGAGGTGGTTATAATGACTGGTATTTGCCAAGTAAAGATGAGTTGAATACATTATACGCTAATAAAGAGGCTACTTTTAAGGGACATACGAATGGCGGTTTTCCAGCCAACTTTTTTTGGAGCTCTACAGAGGTCACTGATGTCAATCTCCACGTTGTAGCATGGAGCCAGTCTTTTCATAATGGTGTTCAAAGTAGAAGCGTTAAGGGTAGTTCATCAAATGTTCGTGCCATTCGGGCTTTTTAAGAATCCAAATATTTATTTCATAACTAGTAGCAAACCATGCTACCCATTTTGTAATTTCTAGTTTTTATATTTAATTAAACTTAATAGGTTAATTAACAATGAGTTGTTGTATTGCTAACGTTCTGTTAACAATACTCAAATAGTTTTACAAACCTAAAGGATAGAAAACCTCAATCTCTCGTTAAACTATTTCTGCCTATCCCTTTAATTAAAAACTAAGAACTAAAAAGTATGAAATTATTTTTAATGCACCACAAGAAGGCTTTTTTTATTGGCACATTTATTTTTATACAAGCCTTAATCACTTTTCTTCCACAATCTGTGTACGCAGGATTAAGTTTCAATTACCAACAAACTATACCATCTAAAATTTCCGGAAAAGTTTTAGATGAAAATGGTACTCCATTACCTGGAGCAAACATTATAATTGAAGGGTTAACGCAGGGAGTTAGAAGTGGATCAGATGGTTCATACACAATCTCTGTAGAACCAGGAACTTACAATTTAGTTGTTAGTTTTATCTCTTATAAGACACAAAAAGTGAGTGGTATAATTGTAGGTGCGGGACAAACCTCTATTCAAAATATAAAAATGTTGCCAGAGAGCGCCACAATTTTAAATGAAGTGGTTGTAGTTGGTTATGGTACGCAGAAAAAAGAAAACCTAACAGGAGCTGTTGATCAGGTAACAGCCAAAGCCTTAGAAAATAGACCTTTACCGAATCTTACTTTAGGTTTGCAGGGTGTTTTACCAAACTTAAATATTCGCATATTAGATGGAAAGCCAAATCAAGCGCCTACTTATAACATAAGAGGTACCACTTCTATTGGACAAGGTGGTAGCGCTTTAATCCTTATTGATGGAGTTGAAGGCGACCCAAGTTTATTGAATCCCAATGATGTACAGACAGTTACCATGTTAAAGGATGCAGCAGCAGCTTCAATTTATGGTGCTAGAGCTGTTTTTGGAGTTGTTTTGATAACAACAAAAAAATCTGTAAGTGGTAAAACTTCAGTGACCTATTCTACAAACTATGCTTCAAAAGCGCCAGTAGCTAGGCCTGATTTTGTTACCGATGGATATTTATGGTCTAAAATGTTTGCAGAAGCATTCGTTAATGGTGACGGTTCTTTTCCTCAAAATATCAATAAAACGCAGAAGTTTTCTCAGGCTTATCTAAATGAATTTAAAAAACGTTCAGAATCAGGAGCGCCTTATAATCAAGTTGAGATTGATCCTGTTACTGGAGAATATACATATTATGGTAGTACTGATTTCTATAAAGAATTATATAAAAATAGCAATGCTGCCATCGAACATAACCTATCTGTAAGTGGAAGTGGCGAAAAGACTTCTTTTTTAGTATCTGGTCGTGTTCAAAAACAGGATGGTTTATTTCGTTATAATTCTGATGATTATGACATGAAAAACTTTCGTGCAAGAGGAACAGTTCAAATTTTTCCGTGGTTAAAAATCGATAACAATGCTGATTTCTCTGTAATGACTTACTTCAATCCTTTGAATGTTGGTGAAGGTGGTGGTATTTGGCGTAACATAGGTGATGAAGGACATCCGGGTTCAGTGATGTTTAATCCTGACGGTACCTTGAGCTTTTCGGCTGCTTACACAGTAGGTGATTTCTGGTATGGGAAAAATGGAATTGCGACCAGTAGACAAGTATTTAGAAATACGACTGGGTTTACTTCAAACTTTTTTAGTAATAAGTTACATGTAAATGGAGATTTTACATTTAGAAATACAAATAATAATACCGAACAAAAAAGAGTTCAAGTGCCTTACAGTACATCATTAGGTGTAATTAATTATGTAGGAACTACTACAAACGATTTAGGAATTGATAGGAGAGAAACTCAATACTTAGCCAATAACCTTGTTGCAGATTACGAAGATAAGTTTAATGATAAGCATTATGTAAAGTTTATGGTTGGATACAACTATGAACAATCCAAGTATAAGCGTTTAGCTGCACAAAGAAATGGACTTATTTTTGATGATGCAAGTGATTTAAACTTAGCACTTGGGCAAGCTATAACAACAGGTGGTGGATATGAAATGTGGGCTATTTTTGGTGGATTTTCACGATTAAATTATTCCTTTAAAGACCGTTACTTAGTAGAAATAAATGGTCGTTATGATGGTTCCTCAAAATTTCCATCTAACCAAAGATTCGGTTTTTTCCCTTCTTTTTCGGCAGGATGGAGAGTAAGCAAGGAATCTTTTTGGAAGGTGAAGCCAAGCATTATTTCAGATCTAAAAATTAGGGCTTCTTATGGCTCACTTGGAAATGGAAATATCAACTCTTATGCATTCCAAGAAAACTTCGGAATCTCTCAATCAGCTTTGATTTTAGGTGGTGTAAGACCTCAACGAACAAGTCAGCCAGCTGTTTTGCCAAATGGCATTACTTGGGAGACTTCGACAACTACCAATTTAGGAATAGATTTATCAATGTTATCTGACAAGTTAACATTTACTGGGGATGCTTATGTTAGAAACACAACAGATATGTTTACTGTTGGTTTAACTGCTCCAGCAGTTTTTGGAGCAACTGTTCCTAAAGGTAATTATGCAGATTTAGAGACTAGAGGTTGGGAATTGACGCTCAATTGGAAAGATAAATTTAATATTAAGTCTAAGCCGTTTAGTTATGGAATTAGACTTACACTAGCTGATAATAGCAGTAAAATAACTCGATATAACAACCCCGATAAATTATTGTCTGACTATTATGAAGGACAAACAATTGGTGAAATATGGGGTTACACAACTGCAGGGTTTTTTAAGGATCAGGCTGATATTGATGCAAGCGCCAAGCAAGGTCCTCAAATGCGTGCTTCCCCAACCAATATTTGGTATCCAGGAGATATAAAACTTGAAGATTTAAATAAAGATGGTTTTATTAATATTGGTACAAATCGCGTTTCAAATCCGGGCGACCGTAAAATTATTGGAAATAGTGCAGCTCATTATATTTATGGCATTAACCTAAATGCGGATTGGAACGGCTTCTTCTTCTCTACCTTTTTCCAAGGAGTTGGTAAGCAAGATTGGTATCCAAGTACAGAGTCTGAAATTTTTTGGGGACAATACAACAGACCTTACAACAATATTCCTAAATGGCACGTTGGTAATATGTGGACTCCCGAAAATACCAATGCTTATTTCCCACGCACGATGTCTAGAGCAGCTTCTAGTAATACAAATAGAACCTTAGGTATAGCCCAAACTAAGTATTTACAAAACGTGGCTTTCATTCGAATGAAGAATTTGCAAATTGGTTATAATTTACCTAAAAAGTGGATTTCGAAGGTAAAGGCTAATAATGCAAAAATTTATTTTTCGGGAGAAAACCTTTGGACCTATTCTCCACTTTACAAGTTAACTACTGGAATTGATGTTGAAAATACGGGCCCTTCTGATCAGGTTTTTAATCCTGGAGGAAATTCTGGAGATGGTTACAATTACCCAATGCTAAAAAGCTTTTCTTTTGGACTTAATATAACTTTTTAATAAGATTTATAATAATACATATATGAAACTAAATTATTTATATGCTGTGCTAATGATTTTAGGGTTTGCAGCTTGTCAAAAACTAGATCAAGAACCTAAATCAACGGCCAATAGATCAGCTGTTTTTGGAAGTGAAGCAGGCCTACAATTGTATGCCAATTCATTTTATACAATGCTACCAGGTAATGCTACAACATTAGATGCCATGTCTGATTATTTAGCAGTAAAATCTGTACCTAGCTTTATTCAGGAGGGTGCTTTTGCGCCAAGTTTGAGCTCCGGATGGAGTTGGTCTGAATTGAGAAATATTAATTATTTCCTTGCAAATTGCAACAACCCAGCTATATCCCTTGATGCTAGAAAACATTATACAGGTCTTGCGCGTTTTTTTCGTGCATATTTTTACTTTGAAAAAGTAAAGCGATTTGGTGATGTGCCTTGGATTGGAAAACCTCTAGATGTATCAGATTCTGCACTTTATAATGGTCGTGATTCGCGTAAGTTGGTTATGGATTCTGTATTAGCTGATATAGACTATGCCACTGCTAATCTTAGGCCAAATTTGGATGCAACTAGAAGCACCGTAACGCGTGATGTTGCTTTTGCTCTCAAGTCTAGAATTTGTTTATTTGAAGGCACCTTTAGAAAATACCATACGCAATTAAATTTGCAAGCTACTGCAGCTGATTGGTTAAATAATGCCGCTGCAGCTTCAAAGGTTTTAATGGATAAGGGTAGTTACACTATCAATACTGCAGGCGGTTTAGGAAATTCTTATCGTTTGGTTTTTACCAATCCAACCCCAGTAGCTACTGAAGTGTTGCTCGCTTCAATTTGTGACTTAACATTAAATGTTCTAAATGATGCCAATTGGTGGTGGACTAGTGGAACATATGGTGCAAAAGCGAGTTTCACCCGTACCTTCATCAATACCTATTTAAATTTAGATGGTTCTTCTTTTACAAGTAATCCAAATTACAAAACAACATTGTTTAAGGATGAAGTTAAAAATCGTGACCTACGTCTCAAGCAAACCATTCGTTCAGGCAATTACAAAAGAATAAGTGGTGGCGTACAAGTTGCTGCACCCCCTTTATTTTCTTATACATTTACAGGATACCAGCCTATTAAATGGACGCTCGATGACATGTATTATGATGCTGGAGCGCTCAATATTAATTCCATTGCTATGATTCGCTATGCAGAAGTGCTATTAAATTATGCAGAAGCGAAAGCAGAATTAGGCACACTTACAAGTGCAGAATGGGCTGCTACAATTGGTGTTCTTCGTGCTCGTGGCGGCATAACAGCTGGTTTAACTACGCTTCCAACGGTAGCTGATCCATATCTTATTGCAAATTATTTTCCTGACATAACAAGTCCAGTAATATTAGAAGTAAGACGTGAAAGAGGTATTGAGTTGTGTGCTGAAGGCCTTCGTTTTAGTGATATATTGAGATGGAAAAGAGGTCCTTTAATGGAAATGGAGTGGAATGGTTTTTATGTACCATCACTTAATACACCTATGGACTTAAATGAAGATGGCGTTTTGGATGTTGCATTTTATCAGGGTACTAGACCTACACCAGCAGTAGCAGGCGTTACTTATGTAGACGTTTCATCAACTATTAGTGGCAAGGTTAATTCTCAAAAACTAAAAGACGGTACTTCAGGTGAATTAACTTGGATGAATGAAATATCTAGAAAATGGAATGATAAGCAATATTTTTATCCAATTCCTCAAAATGATTTATTGGTAAATCCTAAATTGGGACAAAATCCAGGCTGGTAGTTATAAAACTCAAGTATGAAAGTTAATTTTAAAAAAATATTTTTATCTATTTGTTTCTTGATAGGGATATTAACAGCAGAAGCTCAAACTTTAAAAATTGCAACCTTTAATATCCGCTATTACAATGAAAAAGATAGTGGTAATTTATGGGTAGATCGTGCTCCGCGTATTTCAGCTCTTATTGGCTTTCATGACTTTGATATTTTTGGCGTTCAAGAAGCGTATAAAAATCAGTTAGATGATATGAATAATGCTTTGCCAGCATATGCACGCTATGGAGTGGGAAGGGATGATGGCAAGGATGCTGGTGAGCACTCTTCAATTTATTACAAAAAGGATTCTTATAAATTACTAAATAGTGGAGATTTTTGGCTATCGGAAACACCAAATGTTCCTGGTAAGGGTTGGGATGCTAAATGTTGTAATCGTATTTGTTCTTGGGTTTATCTCGAAGATGTAAAATCACGAAAAAAGTTTTATGTTTTTAACGTTCATTTTGATCACCAGGGCGTAATAGCAAGGAGAGAAAGCGCTAAACTTATTGTGCAAAAAATTACTGAAATTTCTAATAACCTACCTGTTGTTTTAACGGGTGATTTTAATGGCAATCGCGCTAGTGAATTGTATCAAATACTTTCTAGTTCAACAATTTTAACTGATTCTTACGCAGGTGTAAAATCTCCTTACGAAAACAACGCATCCTTCAATGGGTTTAAAACCCCTCGTGGAATGGATGTTATAGATCATATATTTATTACAAAACATTTTACACCCACCAAGTGGGGTATTTTAACGGATACTTATTTTGGAAAATATCCTTCAGATCATTTCCCTGTTGTATCGTATTTGAATTTTAATAAGTAATCAGCCAACTTCCCTCTTCAATTTCTGCTTCTAATTGTCCAAGGTCCCAGCCGCAATAGCCAATAAAAAGTTTGACATCTTGGCCATTAACGTCATTATTGTTGATGGCCTCAATTACCTCCTCCATATTGCCACCTAAATAATAACCATTATATATTTTCTCACCTTCAGTAATAAGGTCGGGCCTGTTATGTAGTACAAAGAGGTGATCTTTATCTACGGGGCCACCATCCATTATTGGATATGGATTGCTGTGGCTAAATTCAATGAGTTCATGTACCGACTTATGCAAAGGCTTATTGGTTAAAAACCCGATACTTCCTTCGTTATTGTGTTTAGCAATTAAAATGGTAGTATCCTCAAAGATGCTGCCAATTAACGCGTCAGTGCTTTTGATAATGAATCCTGCTTTTAAATCGCTCATAAGTTAGTTATTGGTCTTCAATTTATGCTCTTTTGGCCTTAACGCAATATAACTATTTGTTCATGCATTGATTGGCGATTTATTATTAAATTATCCAAAAATTGCAAAAATGGAAAGAAGAAAATTCATTCGAAATCTAACCATCGGTACTTCAGTTGCGGCCTTGCCTATTGGCATATCTGCAAAAAATACTATAAGTAATCCTTCTAAAAAAGTAAGATTTGGTATCATCACGGATGTTCATAATGATGTGATGCATGATGGAGAGTATAGGCTTCGATCTTTTTTAGATGCAGCTAAAAATAAAGACCTTGATTTTATTATTCAGCTTGGCGATTTTTGTCAACCAAAAGAAGCCAATAAGGAGTTTTTTGATTTATTTAATAATTACCCAGGTATCAAATATCATGTTATTGGTAACCATGATTTTGATGCTGTTAATGTGCCCGATAAATTATCTGTAGTCAAAAACTTTTATGGGCTTACTAGTACCTACTATTCTTTTGATTCCGCAAATTTTCATTTCATTGTTTTAGACGGAAATGAAAAAGATCCAGATTTTAAACAAGGTTACCCTCGTTATATTGGTGAAAAGCAACAAGAGTGGTTAAAAGATGACTTGCAAAAAACATCCCTTCCTGTTGTGGTTTTTGTTCATCAGCCATTAGGTGATGATGAGGCTGGAATCATTAACCGCTCACAAATAAGAGACATTTTTGAAGCAGCAAACAAGCGTGCTGGTTTTAAAAAACTAATAGCATGCATTAATGGTCATACGCATATAGATAATAACCAAGAAATTAATGGCATCCATTATATACAAATCAACAGTTCATCCTATAAATGGCTTGGAGATAAGTATATTACAACAGGTAGATATAGCAAGAAGTTTGATAATTTTTATCCTGACATTAGGTACACTGCACCTTATAAAGATTCTATTTACGCTTTTGCAGAAATAACAGATAAGGTTATCACAATTAATGGGAAGCTTTCTGAATTTGTTGGGCCTCATCCAAAAGACATGGGATATAATGCATATGACGCAAGCTTTACAAAATCAGATATTACGGATAAAAAATTGAGGTACTAATAATATTTAGGATACGGCCTAAGTTATATTGCTAGTATGATCAACTCTATTTAATTTTTTTAATTATAATAAATGTAACATCGTCTGGGTTTTGACCACCGCCTAGCCAGTTATCAATTGCTGTAATGAAGGAGTTTTTTATTTCTTCTGCAGATTCCGTGCCTACAGATTCTAAATGTTGACTTACTCTAAAATAGTCAAATAGTTCATTTTTTGAATTTGGAGCTTCTGGTAGCCCGTCGGTAAGCTGCATTAAAACGTCGCCGGGTTCAAAATCCTTTTCAATTACATCAAATGATTCATTTTTTAGTCCACCCAATGGTAAACTAGATTGATTGATTTCCTCAACCATGCCAGTTGTTGCTTTGTATAAATAAATAGGTGGCATTGCAGCTGAGGAAGTAAGAATTTTTGTTGATGAAATTTCAACAATATTTAAACTCATTCGCAAAGTTCCCAAATTAATTTTTCTTATAACTTCATTTAATTTTTTTAAGATTGAATGGATGGCATCCTCGTTGATACTAAATAAACTTGTTTTAGTTACCGAAACCATCATGCCAGATGCAACTCCATGTCCTGTTGCATCGCCACATATTGATAATATAGTATTATTAGGTTTGATCATAAAATCATAGTAGTCGCCTCCAACTTCTGTTGATGTTCGAATGTATGTTACAATCTCTAAATCTTCCCTGTGTGGAATATTTTTGGGTAAAAAACCAATTTGTAATTTTTTTGCTGCATCTAATTCTTGAGCTTTTCTCTCCTCCTCAATTTTAGCATATTTTCTTTTTTGTATTCCTTTT
>Ga0209401_1001694_pt1 | contig 14542 bp, 17 predicted proteins | sample M_140807_MF_Meta_FD_187318 | JGI IMG/M metagenome (GOLD analysis project Ga0209401, IMG submission 187318) | Freshwater microbial communities from Lake Montjoie, Canada to study carbon cycling - M_140807_MF_MetaG (SPAdes) (version 2) | ecosystem: Environmental > Aquatic > Freshwater > Lake...
CAGGTTCCGAGGCGATCAAATTCTGAACGAGTTAACCATCAAAGACTTATGTTTACACAACCCCAGATAGCTTTTGTAACCATCTAATACATAAACACTATGAAATATCCTTGTCTGCTCACAAAAAGCATCAAAGAACTTTCCCCGGCAAAGTATAACCCGCGCAAAATTTCAGATGAAGCGATGGGAAGGCTGACCAAAAGCCTTGCAGAGTTCGGAAACATCCAGCCGATCACTTGGAACGCTCGCACCGGGAATGTTGTTGGAGGCCACCAGCGGTTGAAGGTTTATCAAGCAATGGGTAAAACAGAGGTGGAGGTCTGGGCGGTTGATCTGGATGAGCAAAAAGAAAAGGCCGCAAACATCGCATTGAATAAATTGAGTGGCGAGTTCGATTTACCAATGCTCAAGGATATTTTAGAGGAGATCGACACCGGGGAATTGGATTTGGAGATCACAGGATTTGGCATGGATGAGATTGCTTTAATGATGGAGGACGCACACCCAGAAGTAACCGAGGACGAAGTTCCAGAAGTTCCAGTCGATGCTATCACCAAGCCGGGTGACTTGTGGCTTCTTGGGGAACACCGAGTGCTTTGCGGGGACTCAACAGGCGAGGCGGATGTGTCTAGGCTGATGAACGGAGAAAAAGCAGATATGGTTTTCACCGACCCGCCCTATGGAGTCAATTATGACGGAGGACACGCAACATATAAGCGGAGAGAAAAACTTAAAAACGACAACTCCACCCTAATCTACGATGACTCTGTTCCAAATATGTTTAAGCACTCGAAGGATGAGGCCGCACTATATTTATGGTTTGCCGCCACCAAGTCGCTCCAAGTCCTCCAAGTCCTCCAAGTCCTCCAAGCAAATAATTATGTGATTCGCAGTTGGCTCATTTGGAATAAAAATCAAGCTCAATTTGGAGCTATTGGAGCACAATACAAACAGAAGCACGAACCTTGCTTGTATTGTTTTAAAAAAGGACAAAGCCCATATTGGAACGGCCCGAACAATGAGGTTTCTGTTTGGGACGAAAAGCGTTCAAGAATAAATGAGTTTCATCCTACACAAAAGCCAGTAGAGCTATCTGCAAGGGCATTAGCAAATTCTTGCCCAGCAAGCGGGCTGGTTCTCGATCTATTTTTGGGTTCTGGTGCAACTCTTATTGGTGCAGAGCAAAGCAAACGCAAATGCTACGGAATGGAAATTAGCCCCAACTACTGCGATGTGATTGTGAAGCGATGGGAAAACCTTACTGGCAAAAAAGCCGTCCTTGAAAAAAGTGAATGATCTCTCAAAAAGAAATAGCGGAAAAGTGGGGCGTAAGTCGTGCCAGAATATGTACGATGGTAAAGAAAGGAATGCCCCTCACTTCCGAAGCAGACGCAAGCAGATGGCGGTTGCTAAATCAGAAAAAGCCAAGCCGAGTTCAGCCAATCCTCAAACCATCGGCCAACTCATCAGAGCAATCCGATCCCTCGGACTTTGCCGAATCACTCAAATCGGAGAGCACGAATGGCAGATTGATTCGCGCGAGGAGGGCAGAGTTAGTTGCTTACTCGTTAGTGGCAAGAGCAAGCCGAGACGGAAACCCGGTAGCCATGAGGGCGGCGATCCAAGGCTGGGGAGAGGCAAAGAAAAGGGTAAGCGAGGCCGAGATCGAACACGCTCAGTTCGAGGAGCTAACCAAGGCCACAATGCGAACAAGCGAAGTGCAAGAAATATATACGAAGTTTTTAGGCCGCATTCGATCACTACTGGATGCGCTCCCAGCCAGTTTAGCAACCAGAGCCAATCCTAGTGACCCAGACTGCGCCAAGACCGCTATTCAAGAAGGCATAGATCAAATCTTCATCGCAATACAAAAAGCAGAGGAGGCATTCAAATGATACTCATGGGACTAAAAATTGGAATTGGAATTGCGCTTGGTCTAGCCTTGCTTAACATAGCATTCTGGGCTTGCGTGATTATTGTTTATGGGATTGTGTGGATTTTTGAATCCATCGCCAAGATGTTTAAATGAAACGCCTAGACAAGATTGTTGATTTTTTGAATGAAAAGATGAGGTGGCTTTATACGCCTCTCTTTATTTTTATTATGATAACCAGAGGGCTTGGATGGCGTGAATTTAGTTTTTGGGATGCCCTATATTGCCTTGCGTATGTTTTTATTTTTATAGAACAAGACCCATGAAACGCTCTCCACTTAAACGCAAAACCCCACTTAAACGAGGTGGGCGGCTTCGCCCGGTATCAAAGAAGAGAGCCAAGCAGATCAAAGAATATGCCAAGGTCAGACAGGAATATCTTTCATTAAACCCATCTTGCGAAATATGCGGTAAAAGTGGAACGCAAATTCATCACAAGAGGGGAAGATTTCAAGAAAGACTAAACGATAAAAACTTCTTTATGAGCGTGTGTTCTTGTTGCCATCAATGGATTCACAACAATCCACAGATTGCTTATGCAAAAGATTACATGGTGAAGCGATGAATGAACGCAACAAGTTTCATCAAGGAATTGTATCAGCCAAGGCCAAGGTTAAGTATTACCGAGTGGGCAGAAAAAAACTTGATGTTGTCTGCGAGGGTGACGAATATCCCCGGCCCATACTCGACAAATTTGACTCCCTATTGCAGAGAGCCTCTAGAATGTTTTGGAAATGATGCGGTAAGAAGATTGACCCTTGTCTGGGGGGCGCAGACCTCAAAGACAACCACGATCCTTGCGGGGCTGGCGTATAGGCTTGCCGAGGCTCCCTGTCCTAGCTTATGGGTAATGCCATCAGAGGCTTTGGCTAGATCGTTCTCAGAAACTAGGTGGCTACCAATGATTGATGATTGCCCAGCTTTAGCAAAAGAACGGCCAGATAATACAGATAAAATAAAGATACTCGAACAACACTTTCGCAAGATGTCATTATGGTTTGTTGGAAGTAACAGTCCGGCAAATCTTAGTAGTCGTAGTGTATCACTTCTATGTCTTGATGAAGTGGATAAATTTTCAGACGGCACAGGCTCCAAGGAAGCGGGGGCGTTGCAGTTGGCCGAAGCTAGGGTGGCGACTTATCCAAATCATCTTGTAGTCAGCACCAGCACCCCGACAACGGCAGATTCGATTATCTGGGCAGAATGGCAAAAAGGGGATATGCGCTTTTACTTTGTGCCTTGTCCCCATTGTGGCATGAAGCAGAAGTTACTATGGGGTCAAGTTAAGTGGGATGAGAAGGCCAAGATTGAGGAATCAATCTATGATTTCAGCATCGTTAAAAATTCTGCCTACTATGAATGCGAGGGATGTAGAGGCAAGATTACAGACGGCCAGAAAACAAAGATGCTTCGAGAGGGCGAATGGATGCCAACCAATCCCAAGGGGGAACCGGGACGGCGATCCTATCATCTTAATGGCCTCTACGCTCCGTGGGCAACTTTTGGTTCTTTAGCGGTCAAGTTCCTACAAGATAAGCACGGCGGGATTCTAGGCTTGCAAGACTTTGTGAATCGAGTTCTAGCCGAGCCTTGGATGGAGCATGACCAAGAGAAGATTGAGATTAAACCCGGAACCTATCGGATGGGAGAGGTGCGTATGGGCGAGAAGCTCATTATGGCTTGCGACATTCAAGAAGCGGGAGGATTCCACGCTTGGTGTATTGTTCGAGCTTGGGATGCGGAGGGGAAAAGCAGATTGGTGTGGGCTGGAAGGTTAGAGACTTGGGGAGACATTAAGGCCAAGCAAGAAGAGTTTAGTGTTGAGGATAAGTGCGTGTTTATAGATTCGGGCGATCAAACCAGAGATGTTTATTTGAATTGTTGCGTGAACGGATGGATCGCCTTGGTCGGGTCAGACAAAACCAGCTTTTCAGAAATTACAGGCGATCTAAAAGTGCAAAGGCCATACTCAAGACTAGCCAATGGCGATCCCTTTAGCGGTAAATCCACAGGCTCTAAAGTGGGGTGGAAGTGGAAGCTATGCCCTGTTTGGCGTTGGTCTAACCCTGTTTTCAAAGACATCCTAGCAACCCTACTTAAAACCGATGGCTTTATCGCCGAGGATACTCCCGATGTCTGGAAGGTTCATATTGATTCAGAGGTAAAGGTAGAGGTCAAGAATCCACTTACCGGGCGCACCCGCCGAGTTTGGAAGCAAGTCGGAAAGAATAATCACTTAATGGACTGCGAGTGTATGGGACTATGTGGCGCGGCCCTGCATGGAAGATTAAGGGTTGTCCCCACAAGTTTGACAGAGGAGGACTTGCATGGCTAGCGGAGCATTTGTCGGATTGCCAGCTACCACCTTAATTTCACTTCGAGACAAGTATGTGACTTGTTTAGAGGCGATAGCGGTGGCGGGGGCGAGTTATTCCATCGCTGGTCGTTCTTTCAGCCGAGCCAATTTGGGCGAAGTTACCAACACGATTGCGGAGCTAAACCTAGCCATCCGGTTAGCTTCTAGGACGCAAGTATATCACACGTATGCGGCATTTGGGCCAGTTAGGACTATGGGCGGGGCGTGAAGAAGGTTGAATTGAATTTGATTGATAAGGCAGTTGCCTTTTTCAATCCTAATGCGGCGGTGGAAAGGCTGGCAAGCAGGGCAAAGCTAACCAAGTTTGAGTATGATGCCACGATGTATAATCGCCAGAGGAGAGTGCCTAGTCAGCTAACTGGGGCAGAGGGTTTCCGATCAAACTATGATCGGGTTGAGATGATGAAGAGGGCTAGGGACTTGGATCAAAACTTTGGCCTTGTTCGCTCATTGCTCTTAAAATTTGCGACTCATGTAGCGGCTAATATCACCTACCAAGCCAGAACCACAGATCAGCTTGTTAATAGTGATGTGGAGGCTTATTGGAATAGCTGGTGGGACAAGTGCGATCTTTCGGGGCGGCATACAGGCTCGATCCTTATGCAGATCGCTACAATGTCGATGCTTCGGGATGGTGACTTTTTCTTTATTTTAGTGCGTGACCAAGACGGCAATCTTCGCTTGCAAGGCGTAGAGGCAGACCGAATTGGCGATCCGTTCCGCACCTACACCAGCTTAAATCTTATCGGTGGAATCCATATCAACCAAGAGACAGGCGCACCAGACGGATACGATGTTTATCTTAGGACGTTTGGCAACGCCTATATGTTTCAAGCCACGATTGCCGCAAATCAAGTTTTCCACCTATATGACCCGCTTCGAATAGACCAATATCGAGGTGTAACGGCTTTTTGCACGGCGATTAACGATGCCACGGACATTTATGAGATCGTGCAGATGGAGAAGATGGCCGCTAAAATTGCAAGCTCGCAGGGTGGAATCATTAAGCGCACAAACAACAATGCTTCTGACCTAGCCAATCTGACCAACGATTTAGACTCAAACAATCAGACCATTAAGATTGAAAGCATCGAACCGGGCCGAATCACATACTTGGAGCCGGGAGAGGAAATGCAGTTCCCCGATTCGCCCAATCGCCCCGGCAACGGATTCCAAGAGTTCCACAAAATTCTGCTCAGAAATATCTGCATGGGTGTTGGCATCCCCTATTCTTTTGCCGTTGATCCATCGGCCATGTCTGGCCCAACTGCTAGACTTGAAATGCAACAAGCATCCCGCACCTTCAAGCGTCACCAGAAATTGCTTGAGGATAAAGTTCTTCGACCTGTTAAGAATATCGTTATTGCCGATGGAATTGCTCGTGGACTAATTAAGAACAATGTTGGAACCAAGACAACAAAGGGAGTTTTTAATTTTGGGGCAAGTGTCTCTATTGATTTAGGACGAGAATCTGCATCTGCAATAGCAGAGTTTAAGACAGGATTGCGAACAGCGGCAGATATTTATAGTGAGCGTGGCCTAGATTTTGAATCGTCTATTCAACAGAGAGCAAGGGAGACCAAGATGATTACTGACCTTGCTCAAAAATACAACATTCCAGCAACCGCTATTTCTGATATTTTAGCAACCGCTACCTTTGCACAAGCCCAAGCGGGAGGCTCTATAATTCCACAAGCAGAACCAAACTTAACTCAAAGCAACGAACAACCACCCAAAGAGGATAGTGGCGATCAAAGCGGATCAGAGGATGTTCCGCCAATCAAACCTCAAGATACAGAAACAGGAAAATACGAATCTGGCGGCGATGGGGATATTGATGTAGGCGAAGAGCGTGAACCAACTGAAAAAGGCGCAGTTGAAAACCTTCCTACTGGTAGCACAAAAGAAGGGAAACTAACTCCTAAAGTTCCTAGCATTTTAAGTTCCTTAGACAAACAAAGCGTTGAGCTATTGGTTAAAGGAATGCTTAATGCTTGCGAGCTTGGCAAATATTCGGACATTGATTTTACCCCGCCACAAGGCGTAAAGGAAGCGGCTAAGAGGGGATTAGAAGTTAGGGCAACTAAACCAGCTAGTCAGCGCGGAGGAACGCCAGTTGGGATTGCTAGGGCTAGAGATTTGTCCGGGGGCAAGGAAATTTCTCCCGAAACAGCAAGGCGCATGAAGGCATTCTTTGATAGGCACGAAGTGGACAAGGAAGGATCAACTTGGAGCGAGAAGGGCAAGGGATGGCAGGCATGGCAACTCTGGGGCGGTGACGCTGGATATGCTTGGGCAAAGAAGCTGGTCAAACAAATGAATAGTAGAGACGAACAGCTTGAAGAACCCGCCGCTTGCCCCATTGCCACGCAAGACATCAAGACCAATTTAGAAAACAGGCAGAACGCCGTGGACGATGCGAACTATGGCCCCGCCAATCCTAACGAGCCAAACGAGGATTATTGGAAAGCCAAAGCAAACGAATTTCAAGGTGACGTAGCCACGGCCAAGAAGATGCTTTGCGGTAATTGTGCCGCCTTTAATCAAACCAAAAAGCTCCTTGGTTGTATAAGCAAGGGAATTGGAGAGGATGCTGGTGAAGTAGAGGTTGGCGGAAATCTTGGGTATTGCGAGATTTTTGACTTCAAATGCGCGGCCAAACGGACTTGTGATGCGTGGATTGTTGGTGGGCCGATTACTGACAAGAAGATTGACAAGAAAGTATAACCTTATGGAAAACGCCAACGGCGAGACAATCCTGACCAATCTTCTGACCTACCAGAATCAGCTACGCATATTTCATTGGCAGACAAAAAGTTATAGCCAGCACAAGAGCTTTGGGAAAGCCTACGAGATGCTCGATGAAAAGATCGACAATTTCCTAGAAACCTTCTTTGGCAAGTATGGGCGCATCGTTTCGGCATCTGTATTTGGCATTGAACTGGACAACTTTTCGCCAGAATCCTTTGGAGAATATAACGATGAGTTTATCGCTTTCTTGTCGGACGAGCTTCCCGGCTATCTTTTCGAAGGCGACACCGACTTGCTTAATATCCGAGACGACATTCTTGGCGCGGTTAATCGTCTTAAGTATCTCTTAACCCTAGCTTAATATGCCCCTACCTAGCCCAGAGAAAAAAGACAAGATCAAGGATTTCGTTGGTCGCTTTATGGGCAACGAAACAGCCATCAAGGATTTTAAGGATGTGAAACAAAGGGCGGCGGTTGCCTATCAGACCTATCGGGACTGGAAAAAGAAACAGAGGCGCAACAAGTCCCTAGAGGATGCCAGCATCATCCCAGATGTATATATCTTGAGCCAAGGCGAGGCTAAAGGACACGATCTTTATATTGATAAGACCAGCCTTGAACAAGCCTATCAGTTAATGAAAGCCGCCCCAAATGGAATTAAATGTAAGCTCAATCATGGATCGGGACTGGACGCAGTAGTAGGTTATGCTCGCAACCCTCGCATCGAAGGTGACAAGCTCAAGGCCGATCTGCACCTCCTTAAAAGCTCCCCCCACTACGGACTTATCAAAGAGATGGCAGACGAAGCACCCGATCAGTTTGGCGTTTCCTTAGCCTTTATGAACGAATCTGAAACGATTGGAGGCAAGGATTATATTCGTCCTCAAAGCATCGCCTCTGCTGATTTGGTTAGTTCTCCGGCATCCAACGAGAGATTTAAGGATTTTGCCGGGGTGGAACAAGATATGCTCGTTTTCGCTGTCGGATCAAAATTGGGCTACAATGCGGGAGGCCAGAGCGTCCCCGCTGATATTAAACAAGCAGTTGTCGAGGCTGACCCAATACTTGACAATAAAGGAAAATCTACAATGGAAGATTATAAAACACAGATGGAAGGCTTGATGAAGCGCATGGAAGCTCTTGAAGCCATCGTAACCCCGAAGACTGAAAATAAAGATGTCGTTGCCGAAGGCGCAAAGGCCGAGGGTGAAACCCCTGCCGTTGAAGTCAAAGAAGACACCAACATGAGCGAGCTTGTGAAAAAAGCCCTCGTTGAATTTGGCATCAAGCCCATCCCCGCCAGCCCCGCTGTAGAGGAAAAGGTCGAAGCCAAGGCTGAACCTAAAACTTTTGAAGCTCTTGTAGCGGCTCATGCCGATTACGGAACCTCAAAGCTATCGGCCATGAAAGCCGTTATGCTCTCAAACCCAACTGAATATGCCGAAGCTCTTAGCCGTGGCATTAGCAAAATCTAACAAAGGACAATAAAAAATGAGTTCACAAATTGACGGACATTTTCGTACCTTCGGTTTCTCCACGGCTATCTCGGCCTACCGCTTGGTCATCCCCTCCACCACCACAGCGGGTTTCGCTGATGTGGCGACTACTGGCACGGCTCGCGCTATCGGCGTAGTGCAACAGGACGTTGCCGCTGGTGATGCAGGGACAGTTAAGTTGTTCCACCCTACGTTTTTTGCAACCGTCTCGGGCGTTGCGGCAGTAGGTGATGTGGTTAAATTCGACAACGGCGGTCAAGTGACCACGCTGGCGGCCAACATCGGCACGGCTGGCATCGCTCTGGAAGCGGCCACGGCAACTTCGGCGGTTATTGAAATCGCTGTTCCGTTGTACTAAACAATCGTAACAACAACCAAGAAAGAATAAAATAATATGGCATTTGTAAGTGGCGGAACAACGATTCGGGCAGACATCTCACAGGCTCTCATTGAAGGGCCGAGTGATGTCGGATTGATCGGTGCGGAAGCTCTCCCCCTGCTCAACGTCCCGGCTAAAAGCGGAATTTATCTAAAAGCGACTCTCGCTGGTGCTGATCTGCGTAATGCAGACGCTCTCAAGCGTGATATTGCTTCCGAATATGCGGCGATCACTCGCTCATACAATTCGGCAACCTACGCGACTCAGGAATACGGATTGACTGAATATCTGGACGATTCCTTCAAGTCGGACATGAACAGGTTCTTCAGCATCGAGGCTTCCTCGGCCAAGTTCTTGCTCCGTCAGTTGAAACTCTCCCACGAGAAGCGGGTTTCCGATCTTCTCTGGGCGAGCACGACTCCGTTTGCTACTGCCGATCAAACCCGCGCAGTTGCCTACACGGAAGCTCTCTTGACCACCATCAACGCCCCTGCGGACGTTGCGGCGGCCAAACTCGCTCTTAATAAGTTAGGGTATAGTCCGAACGCCGTGCTCATGAGTGCTAACGTGTTCGAGCGTATCCGCCGTTCCACCCTCCTCCAGAATATGTTCTTCGGAGTTATCTCCGATGTCGGCCCCCGGTTGCTTGATGAAAAACAAGTGGCCGCTGGTCTGGGTGTGGAGAAGGTTCTGATTGGTCGCGCGGCTCGTAACTCCTCAAATAAGAACATCGCCTATAGCGGCTCGTTCATCATCCCTGATTCGCAAATTATCGTTGCGGATTTGCAGGGTGGCGAGTTCACCGCTGGTGGAATTGGTCGCACCCTCGTGTGGGCTGATGACGCTCCAGGTGGCTTTATCTCGGAAACCTTCCGTGATGATTCCCGCCGCTCCAACGTCCTCCGTGTTCGCATGAACACCGCGGAAGTTGTGATTGATGCGAATGCTGGTGTGCGTATCACCACGAACTACGTCTAAAGTCTCGGTTCTGGTTCTGGTTCCTCTGAAGAAGGGGGAGTGAGTGAATAACTTGCTCCCCCTTTTTCTTTCTATTGACATCCTTAAATAACTAGAAATCCTATCTGAAATCCTCTTGAATGAAACACGATCTTTCCATATATTTAATTGCGGGAAATGAAGAAGCCTACATTGAGCGTTGCCTTAAGTCGTTTGCCCCAGCCGCAAAAGAGATGGTTGTTTGTATTGCTAGGGGGTCAGCTACTCCCGACAAAACTGAAGAGATCGCATTGGCTCTCGGTGCTAGAGTTCTCCATTATAAAAATAAAAAGACTGATTGGCCTTTCATAGACGACTTTGCAGGGGCAAGGAATTTGGCCTTAAATGCCTGTTCTTGTGAGTTTCAAGCGTGGGTGGATGCTGATGACGTAATGGCCGAGGATGGGGTGGCCACGATTGAATATGCCATCGACCAGCTAATAGAAAGGGATGGGCATTTAGTGGCTCTAAAATATTGGGTGGAGAATGCTTCTTTATGCCCATTGAGGGAAGAAGTTTCTAGGAGGGGGACTTGTGAATGGAAAAGCCGAGTGCATGAAACCTTGGTGGCCTTTGACCAAAAGAAGATGTTTGGACTAGATAAGATTTGGCGCATTCATAAGCCCCACGGCTACAAAAAAGCAAGCGCAGATAGGAATTTTAAGATATTGCAAGACGAACTAGAGGAAGCACCAAAATCCCTTTACTATACCCAGCAAGAATACTTCTTGTCCGGGCAACACCCTAAAGCGATTGAATACGGAAAGAAGGCTTTAGCATTCCCTGACCTAGACGAAACTCTAAAATACGATGTTCTCTTGAACCTTGGGAGATGCCATCCAGAGGAAGGCGAAAGGCTTAAATACTTGGGCGAGGCCGTGACTTGCCAGCCAGAAAGGAGGGAAGCGCATTATTATGCCGCCTTGCTATACGCTTCTAAGGGTCAATGGGTAAAGGCATGGGGATCTGCTCGCTCCGCAATCTCGCTTCCTAGACCATCTACTCACTACTGGAATCTGCAAGAGCCTGTTTATAGGTGGCAGACTTTGGACATTTATCGGACGGCTTCTATTTGTGTAGGCAATACCGCTGAAATCGAAAACGCAAACAAGGCATGGACTAACCCTCCAAAAATCACGCTAGTTCACGCCACTAGGGGCAGGGCGAATGTAGCCTATCAGCGCAGGTTCCAATGGCTTTCATTGGCCGCAGAGCCTTTGGCAATCGAATGGCTCTTCATGGTAGACCACGATGACCCCGAAAACTATGTGCCTCACGGCGCAATCCGATGCAACCCCGGAGGCATTATTAACGCATGGAACGAAGGGGCAAAGAGGGCTAGGGGCGAGGTAATTATTCAAATGAGCGATGATTGGAGTCCTCCCCGCAACTGGGATGCCCTAATTTTAAGCGCAATAGGGGATACAAAGGCCGAGAAAGTGCTGGCAGTATCAGATGGCCATAGGCAAGATAAACTCCTTTGCATGGCTATCCTGACGCAATCTAGGCTTAAAAAGCAGGGTTATATGTTCCACCCAAGCTACCAAGAGTCCGATGGCATCTATTCAGACAACGAATTTACTCAAAGAGCCTATGACGATGGTGTGGTAATTGAAGCAAAAAACATTATCCTAACCCACGAAAACCCTATGTTCACCGGGGGACAACAAGACGAACACTTTAAGAACCACAATAAACCAGAGCATTATGAGAAAGGAAAAGCGATCTATGAAAAACGCAAAGCAGATAATTGGGTGTAGAAAAGCCAAAAAGGGGGAGGATACCAAGAGGCTTGGTATAATCACGTTTGGCAAGTCTCGCCCCGACCCCACCAAATATGTAAAGGTGGATATAACCTATGATGAAAAGGCCGAAAAAGATTTATATGAAACAGGCATGAAGGCTCTCAAGCACGATAAAGATGCTGTAATTGAATATGTTATTCGCAAGGCTTTAGAGGAAGTGGTAAAATGCAAGAAGTAACCATCAACGATCCATTCGGGCAAGCCTTGGCAAAATATAGCAAAGGCAAAAAGATTGGCCTAGAGATTGGAGGAGGAACCGGGGATGGCTCCACTCAATGTATTTTCACAGAAAAACTATTTAGCATTGAGATAAACCCAGACCGCATTGGACGGCATCGTATGAACCTAGAGGCCAAAGGAGGAGTCTCCATTTACGGCTCCGCTGTTACAAGGGATTTATGGATGGACAAGTTGGATATTCTTGGATTTTACACAAACAAAAAAACCAATCTTAATCAGTATTCTTTAGATGTGGTTAATGGCTGGTATTCTGAATGTTTTGATATGGCTAAAGAGTTCAAAACAAACGCCATCGAAGATATTAATTTCGATCATAATGTGGACTTTGACTTTGTATTGATTGATGGTTCTCCCTTTTCTGGTAAGGCAGAACTTCGATGCTTAAGACCATTCTTGGCAAATAAAGCAATCATAGCCCTAGACGATGTGAACGACATTAAAAACTTTGATAACTATCACAAGCTAAAAGGGAATGTTGAATTGCTTTGGGAAGATTGGTCTGTTCGTAATGGGGCGGCTATCTTTCAACTATGAATAGGGGAACGATAACCTCTGAAACTCCCGAAGTGCATTGGGCGCACTTTTATCCCAAGGGGAAAAGAGTTTTGGATTTGGGATGTGGATTCTGGACAGCGGAAGAACGCAAGGAAAACTACGGCACGCCACACCACTTCATCGCACAGAAACCAGAATTTTATATGGGCGTGGATCAGAATGCCGAGGATATTAAGACATTTTCTATGCAGTACCCAGAGCATAAGTTTCTAAATCAATCCGTTGAAAACACAGAACAAGTTGAGGCATGGATTGGGCAACATAAAATCACCCATCTAAAGGCAGACATAGAGCACGCCGAGGGATATATCTTTAGAATGCCATCAGCTTTAACTCTTCAAAAGGTGGCGATTGAAACCCATACACCACGATTGCATGAAGAGTGCCAACAATGGATTGAAAGGATTGGCATGAAAGTAACAAGAATTGATGATGCGTCTTTTTGCCCAGATATCTTGGTTATTTACGGATCATGCTGACCATCTTCACCATCGTTCTAAACGGAATGCCTTATATCAAAAGGCACATGGATGAATTTACAAAACTAAAGATTCCTTGGCAATGGCGCATTGTTGAGGGAGTTTCGCTTCCTGTTAATTGCACCCGCTGGTGCAACGAAATCACCTATAAGTATCACAAAAACTATATGTCAGTTGATGGAACGCACGAATATTTATATAATATAAATGGCGGGAATGTGTCTGTATATTGGCAAGCCAAGCCATTTGCCGGGAAGATCGAAATGATTAAAGAGGCGTTGCAGGGCGTAGATCATGGCGTTGTCATGGAAGTGGACGCTGACGAAATCTGGACAGCCGACAAGCTGGATGCCGTATATGGCCTATTAAAAGAAGGTGATTATGGGAAGGCCGCGCAGTTCCATTGTAACTATTATGTTGGGGAAAAGAAAAAGGTTGTGACTAGGGAAGGATTTGGCTCAAACTGGTATGAGTGGTTTAGGGCTTGGAAGTGGGGGCCGAATGTCGAGTTTATCAGCCACGAACCGCCCAAGCTAAATGTTCAAGCACCATTCGTTCCAAGAGGAGTAACCGAGGCGATGGGGCTAGTGTTCGACCACTACGCCTACGCAACCAAGGAACAGGCGCAATTTAAGCAAGACTTTTATGGCTACAAGGGGTTGGTTGAGGGATGGGAAGAATTGCAAAAGACAAATGGCCCGGTAAGGCTCTCAAACTATTTTCCGTTCCTACACGACAAGAGCGTGGCCGATGACTGCTAAAACAATTAAATACTCGCAAAGGCTAGGGGATGTGCTTCGATGCCTACCCGCCGCAAAGTATTTGTCCGACAAGGGGCATGAGGTTTTTATAGATTGCTTTGCTCAATACCAAGGAGTCTTTGAAATGACTAGCTATGTAAAAGCTGGGCATAGACAAGGGGACATTATTGATTTGGAGATTTGGCCTAATCGCTACGAGGCATTTATTAAAAGCAAAAAAACATGGCACGATTTTGTTTATAGTCATCCAGAGATTAAGGGGGCAGACAAAACAAACATCATATTGGATCGGCTAGATTCTGAGCGAATCAAGGGAATGCCAGAAAAGTACAATCTAGTGGCTCCATTTGGCATAAGCCAAACCGACAAAAGAAACCCAATCGAAATCATTGTAGAGGCAAGAAAGCAGATGGGCGAAACAGATTTTTATGTGCTTTGCCCGGAGGGACTAGCAATCAGCGGATTAAATTGCTATACCGCCCCCACGATTGCGGATATGGCAAAGATCATAAGGGATGCCGATGGGTTTTGGACAATCAATAGCTCCCCGGTGATTCTTGCTTCGGCAGTTAGGAAGGGGAAAGAAACAATCTTTTACCCACAACGAGGCGCAAGTGAGGTTGATAATGTATGGAGATTTGACGGCTTGGTTAGGGCTGATTGACACTAATAAAAGGCTATGGGCGGCTCCATAGAAACTTCCTATTTTGGCAAAGATTTAACCTACATGATTGGCGATCTTTGGTCAGCCGTAACAGGACTAGGAACAA
>Ga0209401_1001698_pt1 | contig 14522 bp, 10 predicted proteins | sample M_140807_MF_Meta_FD_187318 | JGI IMG/M metagenome (GOLD analysis project Ga0209401, IMG submission 187318) | Freshwater microbial communities from Lake Montjoie, Canada to study carbon cycling - M_140807_MF_MetaG (SPAdes) (version 2) | ecosystem: Environmental > Aquatic > Freshwater > Lake...
ATTGGCGCAAATAGAGGAGCAGAGTAAGGATGGGAACAAAAAGCAGGAAGACCAATCGACTGGGGCTTTCCTTAAAGAAAAAGATGAGAGAGACGGCTAAGAGAAAGAGAACGAGGGCTACTTCCAGAAGGGAGGCAACTCGGCCAGAGCTGCTGAGGGCCAGATGGCGGTAAAAGCCCCGCCGCTCCAGCACAATTGGTGCGGCAAAGGCCATGAGAATGGCGTAAGGGAGGTAGATTAGGCCCTGACCGATTTCGCGAGATTCTAGGGGCACAGCAACTGGCAGAAAATAGACTCGAATCCAATACGCCAGAGCGATGGAGATAAAAGCAAGGAGTCCATCAGCAATTTGCAGAGCAACGCGAGAGTGGCGGTGATGGTTGAAAAACATTGGGTCTATTACTCTGCACGATTTGAGAGAATTCGCCAAGAAGGGGGAAGGGTGCGGTTGAGATCAGTGGCCAGAGTGGTGGGGCCACCCTTTTGGAGAGCTAGATCAGATGCGAGCCCGTGCCATAAAACGGCGAGGCGGGCTGAGTCGAAAGGAGGGTACCCAAGTGCAAGAAGTCCGCCGAGGATGCCTGAGAGGAGGTCTCCCATACCCGCGGTAGCTTGGGCTGGTCCACCCGTGCTGTTGAAGCTGAATGGATGTTCGTTGGTGGCGATGAGAGTGTGTGGGCCTTTGGCGATGAGAAGAGAGTGAGGAAACTTTGCCAGCCATTCGCGAGCTGCGTCGGCCCGGTCCTCGACCGCTTTTTCAAGCATCCGAGAGAGCTCTCCTGCATGTGGAGTCAGAAGCGTTGGGCCGGTCGCCGATTTGAGAATTTCTGGTCGGCGGGCAAAAATTTCAAGAGCACCTGCATCGAGAACGATTGGCACCTTTGTTCTGGGCAGGAGTTGAGTAAGAAAACTTTCCAAAACGGTAGTGGGGGGGAGTCCAGGACCGATGACAAGAGCGGATGCGCCTTGAAGAAATGCATCCACCGGGGGAGCTTGGCCTGGGTCGAGTGAGTGAAGGAGAAGCTCCGGCAGGGTAGGAGAAATAGAATCGGGTATCGGGCGGTTTGAAAAAAGACGGACGTATCCTGCACCGGAGCGAAGTGAGCCAAGGGAGGTTAAGGAGGCGGCGCCTGGAAACTCGGCAGAGCCAGCCCAAAGATGGACGACCCCTGCCGAGCGTTTGTGTGCATTGGCGGGACGCGAGCGAATGATGGAGTGGGCCTCGGAGAGTAGGAAAAAATCGGAACTGATTTTGGGTAGCGGGGTGGCAAAATCGATCGGTATCCCTCGGAGTTGACCTACGAAGGGTAGGGCGGAATCACGGAGGCAACCTGTTTTTACAGAACCAAGGGCGAGGGTCAGATCCGCTGGGAAAGTTGGACCAGGAGTGGCGCCCGTGACGGGATGAAGACCTGAAGGAATATCAATGGCCACATAGAGATCGGAGCCTCTCTTCTCCCGCGAAATCCAAGAGAGAATTCCTGCTTCGGTCGGACGAGCAGGAGGGGTAGCACCTAGGCCGAGAAGACCATCGATGACGAGACGTGGGGCCTTTGTTTTTAAGAAACGGGAGGGTTTGGCAGGCCAGATGAGAGCTTTTTTCCAATGTTTCGATTTCACACGTGAGTCGGGGTGAATCCGGCGACCGGGAGGGCGGGAGAGCAAAAAATCTACATTCCAGCCTAACTCCTTCAGCTCCATTCCAAGAAGTAGGGCATCGTTTCCATTATGACCGGGACCGATGAGGATGAGAGCTGTGCTGGGCTTGGGGAGAAAAGGGGTAAGCTCGCGAAGGCATCCGTTGACGGCCTGGCGCATTAGATCCTTGATGCGATCCCCCGCTTGGAGGCTTTTTTCCTCCCAAGTGCGTGCAACGATCGGGGGAAGGACGATCATGGTCCGATGAGAATGACGGTTGCGGCAGAGTGGGTTCGGGTGTGGGTTAGGGTGACGAGCGAACGGGTAACACCTCGAGTCTGAGCAAGCGTGGCGCCGGCATGATGGAAGCGGAGAAAAGGTTCTCCCGTAGAGCGACGACAAACTTCCAAACCAAGCCAGGGCAAGGATTCGCCAATCCCCGTGCCAAAAGCTTTCGAGGCGGCTTCCTTTGCGGCAAAACGTGCGGCGAGTGGGAGGGCGGGGCGGGATTGAGTGCGGGCATACTCGATTTCCGAGGGGTGAAAAATCTTTTCGAGGAATCGATCCCCAAAGCGGTCCAAGGATTGTTGAATTCGGTCAATTTCGACAAGATCCATGCCGAGCCCTAGGATTTGCTCGTTGTTCATTTCTTTGAGATGGCTTGTAGGAAATCGCGAACGCTTTGGCTGAGGCCGACTTGGAGGGCGTGGGTCACGAGAGAATGGCCGATATTGAGAGTGTGGAGGTGGGGTAGTGGAAGGAGATCGGAAAGATTGGAGAGGCGAAGACCGTGGCCTGCGTTGACTTGGATTTTTAGGCGGTGGGCTTCTTCAGCAGCTAATTTGAGTTTGGCAAAGGCGGCGGGACGCTGGGCGGGGGGAGAGTCGGCAAAGCGACCGGTGTGGAGTTCGACGACGGGGGCTTGGAGGGATGCGGCGGCTTTGATTTGATGGAGGTCGGGGTCGAGAAAGAGGCTGGTGAGGATTTTCGCTTGGTTGAGTTTTTCGATGATGGGGCGGAGGGTGTTGATTTGGGTGGCGGCATCGAGACCGCCCTCGGTGGTGACTTCCGCACGGTTTTCTGGGACGAGGCAGACCTCGGCTGGCTTGAGGCGAAGGGCAAAATCGAGCATGGCGGGGGTGGCGGCCATTTCGAGGTTGAGCTTTTCGCGGTATTCTCGGCCGAGTCGGAGAACGTCATCGTCTTGGATGTGGCGACGATCTTCGCGGAGGTGGACGGTGATCGAGTGGGCCCCGACGCTGAGGCAGAGAAGGGCGGCGGAAACGGGGTCGGGTTCAGGCACGACACCAGGGATGGGGACGCGGTACCTGGCCTGCCTGAGGGTGGCGAGGTGATCGATGTTTACGCCAAGCCGAATCACACCTTTACCCTATCGCAAATATCAACCCAAGTTGAGTGTTTTTGAGTTTGTAAAAAGATTATTTGTACGTGGGTTTATTGGTTCTTGAACGTGGGTTTATTGGTTCTGCTGTAGACCGTGTTATCGGCTCGGATGCCATTATAGCCGTAACCATCGGAATGAACATTCGCGGCATCCCAAGCCAAGGTGAGGCGGCGGAATGGAATTTCAAAAGTGCTGTTCCCTGTATAAATGGTAGCTGTTCCAGGAGCAGCTTCTTCCTCTGAAGCAAAAGGGGGAAACTCATAGCTGTTGGTATACTTTCGGTAGTAGCTGTCTTTGCTGCGCAGGTCAGCCGGGCAAGCGAGGGCCTTGGTGGTCAGGCCGTAGGGGCCCAGTGCACCGAGAAGATTTGTCGCACCCTCATTCGTGAAATATTGATTTCCCCAAGGATTGTTGATGCTGGGAAATTTATTTCCGTTGTCGGGGACGTAGAGCCAGACGGCGGTGCCGATTTGGCGAAGATTGGATTGGCAAGCGGTGGTTTCCGCTTTCGCACGAACTCTTTGCAAGGAGGGGGAGATCATGCCGGCCAACATTCCTAGAATGGTGATTACGGTGAGCAGTTCGACTAAAGTAAAAGCAGGGGAGATGCGGTGCGCCCGTGGCATAGGGGAGTTAACCCCCTTTCTGGGAGGAGCGGCGCTGAACGTAGCGTTGATATCGTTGGGATCTTTGCTCCGGGCTCATTTTTCTCATCGCGCGGGAAAAACCCTCTCCTGTGCGCTCGGATCGAACGGGATCGTTCATCAGTTCTTGCCTCTTTTTGTCCCGCTCCTCTTCGGTGAGTGTGGACCATTCACGATATTGGCGGACTGAATCCTCTGCGGTTTGGCGAGCCTCGGCTTGCTGAGAGGAAGGAAGGTCACGAATTCTGGATTCGAAGCGGGCAAGAAGAGCTTCGGGGGAAAGGGGTGCTGGCTCCGTCCAGCGAAGGTTTTCGCGAGGTGCATCTCGGGTCATGGGCGGTCCTCCAGGGCCATCGCGATCCGAGCTGGCGGGAAGAAGATAAACTAGCTGGGAGACACCCCCGGCACTTTTTGCCAGAGCGGGGATGGAGGAGAAGAGAGGCCCAGCTTGAGGTGATTTTTTCAGTGGTGGGTTCCATGAATCGGGGATCAGGAGACGAACTTCGGTGTTTTGGGCGGCGTGTTCGGCTGTGGGAAGAAGTTGGAGGGCAAGTTGGGGGGAGGGTTTCCAGAACTGATTTCTGGGATCGCGTTCGATGGGAAGGCCGTCCATGCCACCTCGAAAAAGCCAAGGGGTACGATATTCGAGCGAGCGAACGCCAGAGTTTTCTGAGGGGGAGGGAAGAACCGAAAGGAGGTTTTTCATGGAGGTTGGATCGGGGGCAAGGAGAACGGCTAGGCGGCCGCGGGATTCGGCCGAGGCTTGGAGGGCGTCGAGGGCTTCGGTCACGGGGACGCGGTGAACTCGAATCGTGATCGGTTTTGCCAGGTCGAGATCGGTGATGACTTTGAGCTTGGACTGATTGGTGAAGGAGCGAAGAACGGCGGAGAGGGGTTTATTTTCAAAGTCCAACGTGATGGTTCCCCACCCGCTATGGATCCAGAGACCTAGCCACGCCAAACCCAGCAGAGCGACGATGGAGAGTAGAATTTTTGGGCGTGTCATATGCTTCTCATATCTTACAAGCGAATCGGGGCGATGGAAGGGTGGTAGTGGAGAAAAAGTTGTTCCCAAGGATGGCACAGGGGGTAGAGGGGGGGATTGCTTCGTCTTGTCGGTTTTTTATAGGATTTAGGAGTATGTCGGAAACTAATTCGGCACCTTCCGTTCTCTCGAAAGAGATGTTGTTGGAAATCGGGGGATGGAGGGCGATGCAGGAGGGCCGTTCTCTATGGGAGGCGGGCAAGGTGATGTCTGTGGACTGGGTGGATCCGATGCTGGGGGGGGTAGTGCAGGCTGGGACGGGCACTGTCAATGCGCGGCTCAAATTAGGTAAAAGACTCTCGGATGTAGAAAATCTGTGTAGTTGCCGACAAGCCAGAGAGTACGGAACTGTTTGTCCCCACGTCATTGCTTTGAGTCTAAAATATTTAGAGAAAAACGGAAAGGCAGCTGGAGGACCTGTACATCGACCGAATGGCGCCGTCGCGGGGCCTGTGGCGGCTGCGGCGCGGGCGATGGCCCCACGGTTTCCTCGGGTTCTAGGTCAGTTGGCGGGCAAGGGCTCTAAACCCCTCTGCCTCGAGGTGCATCTTCCGCTTGAACTAGGCAAGGCGTGGCGCGCGGGTAAAATACCGCTGACGGTTGAGGCCTCGGTCGATGGTGGACCGACGAAAAGTCTGGATGCAGTAGCGGTGGAAAAGGTTGAGCCGTACATTGTTGATGAGTCGGATGCGGTGCTGTTATCGATGCTAGAAAAAATGGAGGGGGCCTCGGTTCATGGAGAGGCTGAATTAAGCTCGGCGGACCGAGATCTTTTTTTCCCTGTCTTGTTAGGACATCCGCGGATTTTTCTTGGGCGTAAAAAGCATTTTGTCGTCTCACGAGCGGTGGAGGGGACACGGCTCAAAGCGGAGTTGGATGAGGAGGGAATTTTACATTTGAATCTTTTAGCGGCGCCTGCCGGACCCGAGGGAAGTGAAGTGCTGGAGGGAAGCCAAGGTCGCTGGAGATTTTCGGGAGATCATCTGGAGCTTCTGGATAGTCTGCCGGTGGCCTACGAGGGTTTGCGAAAAGGGGGGCGGTCGGTGGCGCGGGAGGGGCTTGCGACCTTTTTGCAAAGGGAGATGCCTTTGTTGGAGCGGCATGTGCGGGTGGAACCGGGGGAGAGATTGCGAGGTTTGCAGTTCGAGACGATGGCGCCCGCGATTCGGGTCGAGCTGGATGGACTTCTTTCCGGGATCAGCTGCCAACTCGAAGCGGTCTATGGGAAGGAGTCCCATGTGTTAACGGGTATGCCTGGGCAGAATGAAGGGATGGATGCATGGATGCCGGATGGAACGGATCCGAAACGATACCGGGTGCGAGGAAGGGCGATTGAGCGGACGGCGCAGAGGGAGTTGTTGGCGGCAGGTTTTCTGCCCGGCCAACGTGCGGCCGAGCGTTACACCTTGGCGGGAGAGGGAAAGGTGGGTGCTTTTCTTGCGAACATTCTCCCTCGTTGGAAGCAGAAGTGGGAGGTGAAGGTCACGCCGAGAATGGAGTCGTTGCTCAGCCGATGTGATTATGTCGCGCCTGAGGTGACTTTAAGAGATACGGGAGGTTCTTGGTTGACGGTGGAGGTGGATTTTCGGTCGGGTGCAAATCGGGATGCATTAACTCCTGCGGAGGTGCAGAGGTTGTTGCAGACGGGGCTAAGTCACCACCGATTAGCGGGTGGGAGGATCGCCTTAGTTCCTACGGACGATGTGACGGAATTCCAGGAGGTATTGAAGGATTGCCAGGTTCGCAACGATGGAACGCGATATAAATTAGAGAAGCGGTTCCGGGGGTACTTTGGGGAGGCAATTCGGGGAACGGGTTGGGTGGTCAGTGGAAAATCGAATTGGAAGCCACCGACAGAGCTGATTGCTTATGAGCAGGCCAAGCTGCCAGAGCGATTAGAAAAAATCGTCCGACCTTACCAGCGGGAAGGCATTGGTTGGCTGCTTTATCTTGCGAAGAATCACTTTGGGGGAGTTTTGGCGGATGAGATGGGTTTGGGAAAAACGTTGCAGACCTTGGCTTTTTTGGAACTACGGAGAGCCCAAAATAAGACAAAACTCCCGGGCTTAGTTCTTTGCCCGACCAGTTTGGTGATGAACTGGTTGGACGAGGCCAAGAAGTTTGTCCCAGACCTAAAGGTTTTGGCGTTGCATGGAGCGGGAAGGAAAGCCCTGCTATCGAAAATTCCAGAGTATGATCTTGTCGTTACGAGTTATGCTCTTTTGCGGCGAGATATCGCCGAGTATGAGAAGCAAGAGTTCGATGCGGTGATTTTGGATGAGGCGCAAAACATTAAAAATCGGACGAGCCAGACGGCCGTCTCCGTGAAAAAGCTGGTCAGCGATCACCGAATGGTTTTAACGGGCACCCCCTTGGAGAATTCCCTACTCGATCTTTGGTCGATCTACGACTTCTTGATGCCTGGATATTTAGGAACAGCGACCGACTTTCGGGATCGGTATGAAATTCCTGTGGCTAAGTTGGGAGATGAAAAGGCCCAGCATCGTTTGCGACATCGTGTCCGGCCATTCCTTTTGCGAAGGACGAAGGCGGAGGTGGCTAAGGATCTTCCCGCTAAGATCGAGCAGATCGCATTTTGTGAGCTTACGGATGAGCAGAAAGGGGTTTATCGCCAGATTTTGGAGGAGGGAAGGAAGCAGGTCAGCGAGCTTTCTGGGAAAGCGTCGGGAGGACGGGATCGGATTGCGGTCCTGACCGTGCTGATGCGTTTGCGGCAGGCCTGTTGCCATTTGGGTTTACTGCCGTCGGCGGGCGCTGGGGCCAAAGTATGGAATGAGCCTTCGGGCAAAATGGAGTATTTCTTGGATCGGCTTGAGGAGGCGATTTCGGGCGGGCACCGCATCCTAGTCTTTAGTCAGTTTGTTTCGATGCTCAAGATTGTGCAGGAGGAGTTGCGGCGCAGAAAAACTCCCCATTGCTACTTAGATGGTGGGACAATTGATCGGGCGGGTGAAGTGGATCGTTTTCAGCGGAATCAGGATATCCCGGTTTTCTTGATCAGTCTGAAGGCTGGCGGAACGGGCCTGAATCTTACAGGGGCAGACACAGTGATCCATTTCGATCCGTGGTGGAATCCGGCGGTGGAGGATCAGGCGACGGCACGGGCTCATCGCATCGGGCAGAACAAGATCGTGAGCTCTTACAAACTAATTGCGCGGGATACGGTGGAGGAGAAGATCGTGCGCCTGCAGGAGCGCAAAAAGGAGCTCTTCCGAGGGACCTTGGTCAGCGAGGAGGATTTTGTACGAGGGCTGGACTGGACGGAGCTGCAGGAGTTGTTGAACTAATCCGGAAGGTTCAGCTCCGATCCTAATATCAACTTTAATTGCGCGAAGGGAAAATACTTGCCTGATTAACTTTAAAAACTTGATAGGCCTCAAACGAGGTGACGTGGGAGATCTTCTAAAACCTCGCAACCGAGTTGTTCCATCACTTGCTGGAGCTGTTTCTGGAGAATCTCGACGACTTGATCGCCTCCCTTCGAGCCCATCGCACATACGCCATACATTGACGCGCGGCCGATAAAGGTGAATTCAGCCCCACTGGCCATGGCAACGGCGATGTCGGAGCCTGAGCGTATGCCGCCATCCATCATAATTTTGGTGCGACCTTTGAATTTTTTGGCGAGCTCAGTGGTGGCTTTAATCGTCGACTGGCCTTGGTCGAGCTGGCGTCCTCCGTGGTTGGAGACGATCAGGCCGTCGGCTCCGAGGGAGAGGGCGAGTTCGGCGTCCTCGGGGTTGACGATCCCTTTGATCACCAGGTTACCTTTCCACTGATCGCGGATGGCGCGGATGCGGGAGGCGGTCAGACGGCCACTGAAGGTTTTGTTCATGAATAGGCCGAGGTGTTTCATCGAGAGTCCGGGCGGAATGTAGGGTTTGAGGGTGGCGAATTGAGGAATGCCTGCAAAAAGTTGGGAGAAAGACCAAGTTGGTCGGGTACACATTTGGAAAACATTTCGGAGGCTCATTTTGGGCGGAACGGATAGCCCGTTGCGGATTTCCTTAGGGCGGTAGCCGAAGGTGGGGGTATCGGCGAGAAGAACGAGGGTCTTACAGCCGGCCTCAGCGCAACGACGCAGGAGTTTGTCGCGGAGGGAATCTTCGGCGGGATGGTAGAGCTGGAACCAGAAGTTTCCCTCTGTGATTTCGGCTACTTTTTCAATACTTGCGGTGGTAACCGTGCTGAGAACAAAAGGAATATTGTGGGTGCGTGCGGTTCTGGCGAGCATCTCGCACGATTTCGGCCACATCAAGCTTTGTAGGCCGACGGGGGCGATACCGAAGGGAGAGGAGTATTCGCGGCCAAAGAGAGTGGTTTTTTGGGAAGCGCCCTTGTAGTCGCGCAAGTAGGCGGGTCGAAGCTCCACGGCACGGATGTCACTGGTGTTTTTGTGAAGGTTCACCTCCGCCATGCAGCCACCCGCGAGGTAGTCGTAGGCAAAACCAGGCATGCGTTGCCGGGCGCGTTCGGCAAGAAGTTCGATCGATGGATAGGAGGGATTCATGAATGGGATAGAGCTAGGAGAGGATTGGTCATGACTTGATCCTAGAACCTTTATGATCGAAATCAATCATTAGAGGACAGACCTCTGACCCCGCAATTCAAAAACAGCATTTTAAATCTTTGGAAATTAGACACTTACAAGACCTCTGACCCCATCTAAGTGATTGAATACGAATAGCTTGTAGGGGCGATTTTTAAGTATGACCTCTGACCCCTAGCGGTAAATGGGCCCGTAGGTGGAGCAGGCGCGGAAGTCAGCCGATTCGAGGTCGGACGTTCCAAAGGCGTTCCAAGCCGAAGGGCGGAAAACTTTTTCCGGATCCACATTGTGCATGTAAACGGGAATCCGGAGGAGGGAAGCGAGTGAGATCAAATCGGCCCCGACGTGGCCGTAGGATAAAACGCAGTGGTTTGCACCCCAGGCGTTCATCACCGAATAGACATCGCGGAAAACACCTGTTCCACCCGCACGGGGAACAAACCAGGTGGTGGGCCAAGTGGGATTGGTTCTTTCTTCCAGAATTTGGTTCACTTTGGACGGGAGTTCCACGGTTTGGCCCTCGGCAATTTGAAGAACAGGACCGAGCCCGCGCACGAGGTTGAGACGATGGATGGTGCAGGGCATGGAGCCAGGTGTGAGGAAGCGGGTCGACCAACCTCCGCCTGGGAAATACTCAGTGATCGAGGGATGCCAACTAGTGGCTTCGAGGCAGGCTTTTTCCTCTGCATCGCTGATTTCCCAAAACGGCTTCATCGCGGGCTTGCCAGAAATCTTTTGCTGCCCTGCACCGTCGAGGGCGGCGGGACCAGAATTGATCAGATGGAGAAAGCCTCCCGAAGCTACTCCGGAAAGTTTGGCACCGCTGACGCGTTTGACCGCATCCGGACTCCAGTAGGTGCGAACGTCGGCAAAGATCTGGGCGGTGTTGGTGAGAAGGTTGCCGAAGAGCATTCCGACCCCGTTCAGGGCGTCATTTTCCGTTGCGACTAGATAGGGTGCACGACGGCCGTTCCAGTCAAACGAACTGTTGAGGATGGCCTCAAGGTAGTCGCCGTTGGGGAAATGGTCGGTCCATTGGCGCTGGCCTTGAAAGCCTGCAACGATGGCGTCATGGCCGAGGGCTTCTTCTCCGAAGCCGGCTTTTGCTAGAGCCGGGTTGCCGACCATCAGGTCGCGGGTGATGAGAGCCATTTCGACCGACTTCTCCCACTCCTTGTCCAGTTGGGCAGGGGAACGTTTGGTTTTCGGGGAGTTCCAATCTTTGCCTTCGCGACAGTTCTTTTTTGTCCAAGCGAAGGCTTTCTTCTTCTCGGATGAATCGAAGATACCACGATCCATCCGACGGACGAATTCGGTCATGTCGATACTTTCAACGCGCATACCGAGGTAGGATTCAAAGAAGTTGGGGTCGACGATCGATCCGGCGATACCCATGGAGGTTCCTCCCATGGCGAGGTAGGCGCGATTGCGCATGGTGGCCACGGCGAGACCGGCTTGGCAGAAGCGGAGAATTTTCTCGGAGACGTCGGCGGGGATTTTCAGGTCTCCAGCTTCCTGAACATCGCGACCGTAGATGCCGAAGGCAGGAAGACCCTTTTGGGCGTGACCGGCGAGGACGGCGGCGAGGTAGACGGCACCAGGGCGTTCCGTTCCGTTGAAGCCCCAAACGGCTTTCGGGCGGAGCGGATCCATGTCCATCGTTTCGGAGCCGTAGCACCAGCAGGGGGTTACGGTGAGGGTGAAACCGACCGATTCGCGGGCAAAGAGAGAGTCGGTGGCGGAGGATTCGGCGGCGCCACCGATGCACTTGTCGGGAATGATGCACTCGAGGGCTGAGCCATCTCGGTGGTGAAGGGAAGAAGAAATAAGTTTGGCGGCGGCTTTAGCGAGGGAGAGAGTTTGATTTTCAAGGGATTCACGCACTCCTCCAAGGCGGCCGTCGATGGTGGGGCGGATGCCGACTTTGATTTTATGATCGGAACTGCGCATAAAGGAATTGTAGATGGAAGAGCTTGAATTAGGCTAGCGAGATATGATTAAGCAAGGATCCGTATTGAAAGGATCGAATCAAGGGAGACTTTTTCAAGGGGCAGATGGAAGAAACCATCTGGGGATTTTCGGTTTAATTAGTTCGCTCTTTTTTCTGTGGGCGTTGTGCAACGGGATGATCGATGTGATGGACAAGCATTTTCAGGATTTTCTTCATTTGACGAAAGCCCAGTCTGCTTGGGTTCAGTTCTCCCACTATCTGGGATATTTTCTCATGGCATTACCTGCGGGATGGTTGGCCAGGAAGTTGGGATATAAGGTGGGGATTCTTTCTGGTTTGATAATGGTGGCACTGGGTTGCCTTTGGTTTATTCCCGCGACCCAGATTTCAACCTTCTGGGCCTTTCTTCTCGGGGTGTGTGTGATTTCGATGGGGCTGACATTTCTTGAGACGATCGCCAATCCCTACGCCACGGTTTTAGGGGCGCCCCAGTTTGCAGCGGTTCGGATCAACATTGCCGCGAGTTTTAATGGGGTAGGTTGGATTCTGGGGCCGATCTTAGGCGGAATGTTCTTTTATTCTTCTCAAGGGGTGGAGATGGCTCATCAGCAGTTATGGATTCCCTATGCGGGAATTGCCGGAGGAGTTCTGTTACTGGCTCTTGTATTTTTGATGGTTCGACTGCCTGAAGTGGAGGCACCGGACGAGTATCAGATGAACAGTCGGACAACTGGATCGACAAAGTCGATCTGGTCTCATCCCCACTTTGTCATGGCGGTGGTGGCGCAGTTTTTTTATGTGGCGGCGCAAGCGGGAATCTTTGCCTTTTTCATTAACTATGTGGTCTCAGAAATTCCCCCCGTGGGAGAAGCGTGGAAAAATAGTTTTTGGCTAGGGGGAAGCGCGGGGGTGAGCGAAAGGGGTGGGGAGTGGTTTGTGAGTGAGCAGGGCGCGACGAAGCTATTGGCTTATTTTGGATTTACTCTTTTTCTTTTGGGGAGAGCGACGGGGGCATGGGTTTTAGCGAAAATTCCTGCGCATCGAGTGATGGGGATTTATGCTTTAGCGAATGTGGGTATGATGGCAGGTATTGTGTTGAAGTTGGGATGGTTCTCGTTGGGCGCGCTTTTTCTCAGCTTCTTCTTTATGTCGGTGATGTTTCCAACCATTTTTGCATTGGGAATTCATGGGTTGGGAGAGAAGTCGAAAATGGCCTCCTCCTTTATCGTCATGGCAATCATGGGTGGGGCTTTGCTTCCGAAGGTGATGGGATGGGTAGGGGATGTGAAAGATATGTCGGTTGCCTTTCTTGTGCCTCTAGGGTGCTTTGCAGTAGTGGCAGGTTACGGTTTTGCCTGGCCAAAGTTGAGCGGCAGCAGAAATCTACTAGGAAATCCGGGGAGTCACTAAATTGTAAATTCATCAATTCAAGCGATTTATATCGCAAAAAGTATAGGCTTTCCTGGATGAATCATTGATTGTACATTTGCTACATTGAGTTCAAAAGATCTTAAAGTTGCTGATATTGCTGATTTAGCTGGGGTATCGCGGGCCACGGTCTCCCGGGTTCTGAATGGTAGTATGGTGGTGAAGTCGAAGACGGCGGAATTGATCCGCCAAACGATGGATCGTTTAGGTTATGTGCGTCCTGTGATTCGACCTGGTCCAAAGCCAAAGTTGGGCAGCTCTCGTAAACCCCGCTTGGGATCGATCGCACTGGTCACGATCGGATCAAGTCGACAAGTGTTTCAAGATCCGATTATGGCGATTCTGGTTGAGGAGTTGCAAAGCGCTTGTCGCAAGCGGCAGCTGAATATGATTTTGGATCAGATGACGTCCCCTGAGCAGATTCCACTTTGTGTACAGTCGCGGCAAGTGGACGGGGCGATATTGATGGAGTTTGGGCCGTCACAAAATCTACGAGCGTGTATTGCTAAAATGGCCAGTTTATTGCCAGCGGTGCATCTTTTTGCGCCTGGTCATCCCGTGGAAAAAATCGACCATGTGACGGTGAACGATGTGGCGATCGGTGGTTTGGCTTTTCAATCTCTTTCGTCATTCGGGTGTGGATCGTTTTGGGTCGTACACTCTCGAGACTATTTCCACGAGGCGCTGATTATTCGGGGTCGTGCGATGCTAGATCGGGCAGGTCAGGCAGGTTGTACGACTCGGACTTGGGCGCGCCAGATGCCCGGAAGTTCTGCGCGACGATTCTGGCCCGAGCCGGTCATCGATTTTAGTCAGCTAAGCGAAGTGGCTGATGCTTGTGCTGGTAGCAAGGACGGTCCCATAGGAATTTTTATGACATTAGAGCAGGGGGCTGGCGAATTGGCCGAGCTCTTGGAAAAAAAGAAGCTTTTAACGGAAGGTAAGGTTCGATTGGTCGTTGCGGGAAACCATCCTTCTTTGATCACTGGTTTGCCTGAGACGGTCCAGGTGATCGATCTGGATTTCCCGGAATTGATTCATACTGCTTTGGATCGTTTGCTCTATCGGGCCAAGCATTTGCCGACTCGCAATCTAACCTTCTTGGTTCCACCCCACTTTAGTCAATCTACCGGTGTGGTGCATCCTTCCAGCTGATTCAACATCCCTGACCTAATCCTGATACATTAGCAGGATTGCAAATTGACGGGCTAGGTTAGCTCTTTTATCTTTATCGAGTGATTCTCTCCGATATTGCTCATTTCTATTTCGGAGCGTTTGGGTTTTGTGGGAGAGGAGCCATTGAATGAGCTTTGCTGAGCTATCAACGGGAAAGGGGGAATGCGGAAAAACATATCGGGTGGGTTCGCTGGTGTATGGATCGCAGGCTCTTTTGACAGTGATGTTTTGGATGTTGCTGGGGGATCTGTGTCTACAAATCATGGAGCAGTTACCCACCTCCTTGGTGCCGCTGCAGTTGCGCTGGGCCAAAGCCTCCGACACGCTGATCGGTTTTCTATCTGGAAGCTTGCCGGCAGTTCTTGGAATTTTGCTCAATCCCATCATTGGTGTGCAGAGTGATCGGCATCGTGGTCGGATGGGTAGGCGCAGACCTTTTCTCCTTTTGGCTACTCCTTTTGTGGTGATTGCTTTGGTGGGATTGGGCTTGGCTGAGCCGATCGCTGGCGTTTTAGGGAAGTGGACAGGGGCGACCTCGCTTGCGGCCGTACAGATTGGTTGGATTGGGGGGTGCATGATGGTCTTTATTGTCGGCAACACCTACATCATGCAGGTGTATCAGTTTCTTTTTGTGGACGTAATCCCTGCCGAGGTGATGGGAAAGT